>Ga0157369_10000494_pt1 | contig 52196 bp, 51 predicted proteins | sample C25metaG_FD_113461 | JGI IMG/M metagenome (GOLD analysis project Ga0157369, IMG submission 113461) | Corn rhizosphere microbial communities from Kellogg Biological Station, Michigan, USA - C2-5 metaG | ecosystem: Host-associated > Plants > Roots > Rhizosphere > Soil | place: USA: Michigan... | reverse complement strand
ATCTTATCCAAATCAGTGCGGAGCGCATGATAAAAGATCACTTCATCGGCCTCCATCGTTTCAGTCACATCTAAATCTCTCACGTCTGCTTCCTTTGAGTGTTCACCATTTAAAGTAGTTGTAGAAGTTTCGCCCATAAGCCTTTTTAGTTAATTGTTTAAATTTAACGAAATGGCTTGGGGAATATTTTATAAAATTCAAAAAATATTATAAAATAGTTTAATAACTTCTCAGTTCTTTAAACTTAACTCTTTTGCCTGCATCATCTTGCGCAGGTTATTGAGGGCATAACGCATACGGCCAAGGGCGGTATTAATACTTACATCGGTAATTTCGGCTATTTCCTTAAAGCTCAGATCACCGTAGTGGCGCATAATCAGCACTTCTTTCTGCTCATCCGGCAGGCGCTGAATTAATACTTTAAGGTCTTTATGAGTTTGGTCGCGCACCATGCGTTCTTCGGTGCTTTCGTCATATTCGCCTAATACGTCAAATATGTCAAAATCCTCGCCGGTATTAACTACAGGGGTGCGTTTTTCTCTTCTAAAATGGTCTATAACCAGGTTATGGGCAATACGGGTTACCCAAGGCAGAAACTTTCCTTCCTCGTTATATCTTCCGCCTTTTAAGGTGTTAATTACTTTAATAAAAGTATCCTGAAAAATATCCTCGGCAAGGGCCTCGTCCTTAACCATCAGATAAATAGAAGTGTAAATTTTAGTTTGGTAACGTCTGATCAATTCCACCAGTCCCGCTTCTTCTCCCGAAATATATTGATGGATTAATTCCTGATCACTTTGCAATTGAAAATCCATAGAACTACTACTTTAAACTAAATCTATAATTGTGCGTTGTTAAGTAAAGTTCTAATCTATAGGGGCTCCTTTTTTGAATAATGCTTTCTCAAATAAAGTAAATTTTTTGTTAAAAAGCAAATAATTCAAAAAAATGAGTTAGAACATCTTTGTGCTTCTCATTTGGAAACTGCTAAATATTTTAGGATTTTTGCACTTCCTAATTGTAGCAGGATAATTGACAGTCAATGGTTAACGTAACAGAGCAGGATTCACAACAAAATATCATCATAAAGGGGGCCAGGGTACACAATTTGAAAAATATTGATGTAGCCATACCCAAAAATCAGTTGGTTGTTATTACCGGTATGTCAGGCTCGGGTAAGTCGTCGCTCGCCTTTGATACGCTTTATGCTGAAGGTCAGCGCCGTTACGTGGAAAGTTTATCGTCATACGCCCGTCAGTTTCTGGGCCGGATGAATAAGCCTGATGTGGACTATATTAAAGGTATAGCGCCGGCTATCGCGATCGAGCAGAAGGTGATCACCTCTAATCCCAGGTCTACCGTTGGTACTTCCACCGAGATATATGATTATTTGAAACTGCTTTTCTCAAGAATAGGTAAAACCATTTCGCCGGTATCTGGCAGGCAGGTAAAAAAGGATACGGTGACAGACGTAGTGGAGTTTGTTAAAACCCTACCTGATGATACCCAGGTAACCGTATTATGTCCGCTCCATCCGCACAATAAGCGTACTATAAAGGAAGAACTTGCAGTGCTGCTGCAAAAGGGTTTTGTGCGCGTAGAATACCGCGGACGAATGGCTCGTATTGAGAACTTGCTGGAGGATGAAACCCTGGCTAATGATATGCTTACGCGCGAAGATGACCTGCGTATCATCATAGACCGTATCACTAAAAACGAGGAGGAGGAAACGCTGAGCCGCATAGGAGACTCGGTGCAGACTGCTTTTTTTGAAGGTAAAGGCGATTGCTTTGTAAGGTACCAGCAGCCCGATGTTGATGAAGAAACGGAAGCCTTTTTTTGCGATCGCTTTGAGCTCGACGGTATTCGCTTTGAGGAGCCAACGCCAAACTTTTTTAGCTTCAATAATCCGTACGGCGCATGCAAACGTTGCGAGGGATACGGCAAGATCATCGGTATTGACGAGGATCTGGTGATTCCGGATAAGAGCAAAACCATTTACGATGGGGCCATTGCTCCCTGGCGCGGGGAAAAAATGCGCGAGTGGAATGATACCCTCGTTCGCTATGCTAATAATTTTGATTTTCCTATTCATCGCCCCTATAGTCAGCTCACGGATAAGCAAAAGGATCTGCTCTGGAAAGGCAATAAATGGTTCCGGGGCCTGGATGAGTTTTTTAAGGAACTGGAGGAGCAAACCTATAAAATACAGTACCGCGTAATGTTGTCTCGCTACCGCGGAAAGACAACCTGTCCGGAATGTAAAGGTAGCCGTTTACGTCAGGATGCTTCTTATGTAAATGTAAGCGACAAGTCCATAACAGACATTGTACTGATGCCGCTCGATAAGGCGCTCGAGTTCTTCGTTACGCTTGACTTAAATGCCCATGATGAAAAAATAGCTCGCAGACTATTAACGGAGATCACTAACCGTATTGGCTTTTTGAATGACGTTGGCCTAAGCTATCTTACGTTGAACCGGCTTTCAAATACACTTTCTGGCGGCGAAACGCAGCGGATCAATTTGGCTACCTCTTTGGGCAGCAGTTTGGTCGGTTCTATCTATGTGCTTGATGAGCCAAGTATTGGACTACACCCCCGCGATACACAGCGGCTAATCTCCGTACTGAAATCACTCCGCGATGTAGGGAATACAGTTTTGGTGGTGGAGCACGAAGAAGAGATTATGCAGGCGGCCGATCATTTAATCGATATTGGTCCCGCAGCAGGTACCCACGGCGGTAATCTCATATTCTCAGGAACCTTTGAGCAGATTATCAATGATGACGAGAGCCTTACCGGCCGGTACCTGAGTGGTAAGGATGAAATAGCCATACCGACGCAACGCCGCAAGTGGAGCAATTTTATCCAGATCAAGGGCGCGCGTGAGAACAACCTGAAGAACGTAAACGTGAAGTTTCCGCTACAGGTGCTTACCTGCGTTACTGGTGTTTCAGGTTCGGGTAAAACCAGTTTGGTAAAACGCATTCTTCATCCGGCGCTCCAAAAAGCGCTTGGTAATTATTCGGGTGAACAGACCGGCGCTTATGATACCATAGAGGGCGATTATGTGTTAATAGAAAACGTAGAGTTAGTTGATCAAAACCCGATCGGCCGTTCGTCGCGTTCCAACCCGGTTACGTACGTGAAGGCTTGGGACGAGATCCGAAACCTTTACGCTGCTCAACCTGCCGCAAAAGCAGGTGGACTAAAGCCGTCTGCTTTTTCATTTAACGTAGAAGGCGGCCGTTGCGACGTTTGCCAGGGCGAGGGCGAAGTAAAGATTGAGATGCAGTTTATGGCGGACATCTTTTTGCCTTGCGAAGCCTGCAACGGTAAACGCTTTAAACAGCATATACTTGATGTAACGTACCAGGATAAGAACGTTTCTGAGGTGCTGGACATGACCATCGATGAGGCGCTCGAGTTTTTCCGCAAAGAACCAAAGATCTTCAACAAGCTAAAACCTTTACAGGATGTAGGTTTAGGCTATGTACAACTCGGCCAGTCGTCTAACACCTTATCTGGTGGTGAGGCGCAGCGTATTAAATTAGCATCGTTCCTGATCAAGGGTAATAATACCAGCAAAACCCTGTTCATCTTTGACGAACCTACAACCGGGTTGCACTTTGCCGATATTAAAAAGCTACTCAAATCATTTGATGCGCTCATTGATCAGGGTAACACCATCATTGTGATCGAACATAACATGGACGTGATCAAATGCGCCGACTGGGTAATTGATATCGGCCCCGAAGGCGGCGACAATGGCGGTAAGGTGATCTTTGAGGGCGTCCCCGAGGATATTATTAAAGAAAAGAAATCGTACACGGGCCAGTTCTTAAAAGAACGGCTGAAGAAATAAGCTTAATTGATCATATATAAAAAAGCGATGTTGTTTCGAAGCACCATCGCTTTTTTATGGAATTACCTCCCTCTGGAGAGCAAGGGAAGGGTTAATCCCCAAGAAAATAGCGAGAATTCAACCACTCCGTATTTATTAAATAAAGGTCTCAACTTGTCAACTTGCGCTCATCTGCGATGAGTGCTTAACTTGGTACAGCGATTGCATCGCGATTTCTACCTGTGCGATGCAATCGCACCACCATTTTAAGCACGCATTACAAATGCGCGCAATGTTGAGGGAGCCGTTAATCCGCAATAATAACATCGCTATTTTATCTATAGAACTTGCATACCTAAATTATGGCTCCGTATAGCTTCAGCGTTAATGGCATTCCATACCCTCGGCCACACATTTGGCGCCTTAACCTGGCGGCAGGCCCCAACGCGGCAACGACTGATGTAATTAACGGAATGCCGACCAATCACTTTATCTTTATGGGTAGACTCGCGAGCTTAGCTTCGTTTTATGAAGGTTACGGCATTCCATGATATTGGTGTTATTGCTTGTTGCGGTAAGCTTATGGTTAATGTCTGGCAGTTTTAATAATTCATTGGCTCCAAAACTGCTGTCTGTACTAACGGTCTTTTTATTGTTCTTATCCGTTACGGAGTTAATTTATTTTTTCCCAATGGCCGCCATCATTACATTTTTAGCTGCGGTTGCCACGCTTATTGCTACGATTCAGATCAGAAAAGCAGTGCGTAAGTGAGGGGCAATCGCTGGATTTGGCTAAAATTCAAAGTTTAATATTGCTGCTATTCCTCCACTTCATACACCATCGCCTGATATGGCTTCAAACCAGCTCCCGTCGCAGTGACGGCTGGTAGTTCCTTATAATTATTCAGTACAGGCTTTACTCGCATGGTGTTTGTCAACGCGTTGGTTTGTGCAGTTTTCTCAGAAAAATTAAGCACAATCAACATTTTTTTGCCGTGCCATTCCCGGGTGTAGGCGTAAACCTGGGCGTTATCCTTATCAAGCAAAGTGTATTTGCCGTAAACCAGCACCATGTTGTCTTTACGGAGCTTGGTTAACTTCCGGAAATAGTTAAGACAACTGTTCTGGTCTTTCTCCTGCCGCGCAGCGTTGATGGTTTTATAATTAGCATTTACATTGATCCACGGGCTGCCTGTAGTAAAGCCTGCATTAGGCTTGTCGTTCCACTGAAATGGTGTGCGCCCATTATCGCGACTGCTGAAGCGTAGTTTTTTTATAAATGCCGCCATATCGCCATTGGTATTTTTGACATGCTGATATTCATTCAATGCCGAAACATCACGGTAATCTTTAATATCGGTAAAGCCGGCATTGCTCATGCCCAGTTCGTCGCCATTATACCAGTAAGGCGTACCTCGCATGGTAAGCACAAATGTGGCCAGCATTTTGGCCGATGGCTCCCTAAACTCAGACTTATCATTACCAAACCTGCTAACCAGTCGTGCCTGGTCATGGTTGGAGAGGAAGACAGCCAGCCATCCTTTTTCAGCAAAAGCCGAGTCCAGGCGGGTAAAAACTTCTTTAAAATGTAGCAAGCTATAACCTTCTGGTCGCGGAATATCTACGGCATCAAAAGGATAAGCCATATTCAGTTCATGGCGGTCAACGTCAACTAAATTGTGGGCATCCTCCAATGTATTGCCCGCGCCCTCGGCCACACTCATTACATCGTACTTACTTAAAACCTCGCGGTTCATTTCCTGCAAGTAGCCATGCAGATTTCCCTGCATTGCGTAGTATTTGATAAAATCGCGCTCAAAACCTTTAGGGAAACCAGGCCAGGTTGTGTCCTTGGCCGCAAATTGAAACGCATCAAGGCGGAAGCCGTCAATACCCTTATCGGCCCAGAACTTCATGATGGCGTATACCTCCTGCCGTACCTTTGGGTTCTCCCAGTTTAGATCGGGCTGTTTGCGGGAGAAATAATGCAGATAATAAGCGTTGGTAACAGAATCATACCGCCACGCATCATGATTGACATCAAATAAACTATATCGGTATGGTGGTTTGCCATTCTCCGCGTTCCACCAGTGATAATATTCGCGATAAGGGTTATTGTGCGAACTGCGGCTTTGCTTAAACCACTCGTGCTCGTCGCTGCTGTGGTTCACAACCAGATCCATCACTAATTTTATACCACGATCATGCATGCCTTTGAGCATCACGTCAAAATCGGCCATGGTGCCAAACTCTTTCATAATGTCGCGGTAGTCGCTTACGTCGTAGCCATTATCATCATTTGGCGAGCTGTAAATTGGATTAAGCCATACTACATTAACGCCGAGGCTTTTAATATAGTCCAGTTTGGAAATGATGCCTTTGAGGTCACCTATGCCGTCGCCATTGCTATCCTTAAAACTGCGTGGGTAAATCTGATATACAATGGCCTCTTTCCACCATTTGCGCTCGGAGGTGTCGCGTTGAACTGTCATGGGTTGGGCAAGTATGTTTTTACAGGTTAGTAAAAATAGAACAGCGCATACCGCTGTTCTCAAGGTAGATACTCTGGACATGGCTGTTATAATTGGTTACTATAAAGTTAATGTATTGCGCGACATATTATAGACCTGCTTGTACAAAGCGATAAATAAAAGGAATTGGTTTTTGAGGATAGCGTTCTTTGTGGTAGTAGGAGGCTAATTATACTTCCGTCCGATATTCTTTTTGTGGATAAACAAATTTGCTTCTGCAGGCAATGTTACCTAAGTTTACTTAATATTTTAATTGCTAAAATTATTAGTAAATTTAAATATTGTTTTTATATTTGTTATCGAAATTACAAACATGAGCAACGCAGATAAATTAAAAGCACTTCAGCTTACGCTGGATAAACTTGAAAAATCATACGGCAAAGGCACCATTATGAAGCTGGGTGATAGTGTAATTGAACCGATGGAGACCATTTCAACAGGTTCAATTAGCTTAGATATCGCTTTGGGTGTAGGTGGTTTACCTAAAGGTCGTATCATTGAAATATATGGTCCGGAATCATCCGGTAAAACAACCCTGGCTATCCATGCTATTGCCGAAAGCCAGAAAAAAGGCGGTATTGCTGCTTTCATCGATGCGGAGCATGCCTTCGACCGCTTTTATGCGAAAAAATTGGGCGTTGACGTGGAAAACCTTTTGATCTCTCAGCCAGACAACGGTGAGCAAGCTCTTGAAATTGCCGACAACCTGATTCGTTCTGGCGCTATTGATATTATCGTAATCGACTCTGTAGCCGCCCTGGTACCTAAAGGCGAAATTGAAGGCGAAATGGGCGATTCAAAAATGGGTTTACAGGCTCGTTTAATGTCTCAGGCGCTGCGTAAGCTTACTGGTACCATCAATAAAACAGGATGTTGCTGTATCTTTATCAACCAGCTACGTGAAAAAATCGGTGTGATGTTTGGTAACCCTGAAACCACTACCGGTGGTAACGCGCTGAAGTTCTACGCTTCTGTACGTCTGGATGTGCGCCGGATTTCACAAATCAAAGATACCGACGAAGTATCAGGTAACCGTGTTAAGGTGAAGATTGTGAAAAACAAGGTTGCTCCTCCATTCCGCGTGGCCGAGTTTGACATCATGTTTGGCGAAGGTATCTCTAAGGCTGGTGAGATCATTGATCTTGGGGTTGATTACAACATCATTAAAAAAGCAGGATCATGGTTCAGCTACGGCGAGACCCGCTTAGGACAGGGCCGCGATGCCGTTAAACAACTAATCCTGGATAATCCGGAGCTTGCCGAAGAACTGGAAACCAAGATCAAAGAAGTGGTTACCGGCGAAAACCTCGAAGAAGTATAAATTTTCTTAAAATAAGTGATATGAAAAGACTGCTTCCATTACGGGAACGGTCTTTTTTTTTGTGAAAGTGCTGTCAATTTATTTCTCTTACTGAGGCATTGCCGCTTTTAAAGACGCGATGCAATTTGTAATGGTGCTGTCCGTAGCAGTGATGTATTTCCGGATCATAGACCTATCAATTGACATGGAAGTAAAGAATCCGAAATGTTTCTTTTTATAAAGATTAATTAGATAGCTTGGGTCTCTCTGGTATCCGATTGCGTTTAACACACCGTTCTGGGGTCGGAAGTAGATATCTGATATTTTATATTCGTAACCATCGTCACTGCATTTGATTTTAAAAGTAACTCTGGCATAGAATGGTATATAAACCATACCTGGATTAATTTTATATTCAAATATAGCTTCGTCATATACCGCGCAGCTGGAATCCGGAGCAGCAGTGGAATAAGGTCGGTAATATTTAAAATAATCCCTGAACCACTTAACGGCAGTACTATCCAAGGCTGCTTTTTTTAAACCGCTTACTGTTATTTTGCCCAGGTAAATTAATTTCCCGTTTTCCATTGGGAGATTGTATATGAGACTGTCTGCTGATTTTTGTGCCAGACAAACCGTTGTAATCAATATAGCAGAAGAAAGGCTCAGTAGAAATTTAAGCATAGGCTTTTAAAAGCTTAACGATAAATAGTAAATAAAACCTCGTTTCTCGTCATTTCGTGATAAGCGGAACGGGCACAAAATAGAAAAAAGGGCTGACCAATTGGTCAACCCCTTACCTTAAGTTTATCAATCCAAAAAAAATTAAGCTACTTCTTCAACATCAAGCTGCTCTTCTGCATGCTTTTGTTGGTGTTTCCACAGGCGGTTAAATACTTCGCCATTTTCAAGCAAATAACCTAAAGAACCTTCTTCAACAATCCGGCCCTTATCGAGCACGTATACATAGTCGAAGTGTTCAAGCAAGTGCAGCCTGTGTAAAGTGGAGATTACGGTTTTACCTTCAAATTCTTTAAACAGGTTCAGGTAAATTTCCTGCTCGGTTTTAGGGTCCATGGCGCTTGTAGGCTCATCCATTAATATAATGCTGCTGGAGTGAGCTGCAAGTACACCGCGAGCCAGTGCAAGACGTTGTTTTTGACCGCCAGAGAGGTTTACACCTTTTTCCTGGATCATAGATGCAGCACCGCCTTCCAGATTTTCCAGTACTGGAGAAAGACGGGTAATATCACACACGTGGTCAATCTCTTGCTGTTCAAAAGGTAAACCTAAAGTGATATTGTATTCAAATGTTGCTTCGAAAATCTCCGGTTCCTGTGGAAACAGGGTAACTTCATTGGCAATATGGCCAAAGCTGATGTTATCTTTTCCGTCAACTTCCAGTCCGGCATATTTTGATGGCTCATACAAGCCTCGTAACAGGCCTAATAAAGTAGTCTTACCACAACCGCTCTCACCAATCAACGCCACACGTTTGCCACGAGGAATGGTAAGGTGCATCTGTTGGAGGCCATGTGATTTTTTCCAGGCCGGTGCGGTGTTTAATATACCCTGGGCATTAACCGTTGTTGGCTCTTCAGCTTTAACGGGGTGACTGTAGTTAAGGTCTGTAATTACTACTTTATTCCAGTTAGCTGGCAGTTGTTTTTCGCTGATGATGCGACGTTCCTGCTCAAAGGCAACTTCAATGATTTTTGAACTTTCAACATCTGTATGGAACTGAACAATTTGCGTGTATTGTGACGCGAAGTCGTTAAATACGCTGGTAAACTGGTTAACAAAACCTAACAAGGTAACCAAACCGCCCAACATAAATACTTTACCTGGTACCGCATGCTGGTAAACGTAACCAACAATCATCACCACATAGATAAGGGCAACCAGCATTTGCGCGCTGAACCATTTCCACTCGTTAATTGACACAAACTTTTTAAACGGAGGATAAACGGCGGTCAATTTTTCCATTAAGCCGGTATGCACACGTTTTTCCAGGCGAAGGGTGATTACTGTGAGGATGTTTGACAAGCTATCGAACAGGCTTGATGATACCTTGTGATCAGCCTCGTTCACTTCTTTTAATGCAGCCACAAAAGGCTTGTCAAATTTTACGATAACAAACAAAGTAAGTGAACCTAACACTACTGCAACACAGCCGAATAGCGGTGAAAAGTAGAACATTACGCCAAAGGAAATAAGGAATTTCATGAGCGACGCAATGTATATAAAACCCGACTGGAAGAAGTCTTTAAGAGCGGTATAGGTTTTACGCAACCTGTTAATAGTTGATCCGCTGTGGTGGTCCTTGTGCCAGCCTGCTGGCAGGTGAATCAATTTACCGTAAAGATCATCGAGATAGTTCTGAGAGATTTTAAAAGCGAGTTTACGCTCCATTACCCGGGCTGGGCCGTGGAAGCACCACTCCAGCAATTTAAGTCCCAGGAAGCCCAAACCGTAAAGCCAAACGGTAGATAGAACATGGAAACCGTTTTTCTGAATGGAGTTAACGAACCACCCATAAAAAAACGGGTTAACTGCTGCAACAATGTTTGCACAAATAAACATTACATAGATCAGCAAATAAAGTTTTCTACTTCCTTTCGCATAACGCCACGCTGTTTGAAGTAGCGAGAAATAGGGATTCTGCATAGTTTAAATAAATAGGATAAACAGGGGTTATAACGCAAAAGTCACAAGAAAGATACGTTTAGCGAAACTTTTTTTCTCGATTTGTGTTGTAACACGTGCTTTGTGTTTTTTAATGACATTTCTATTACATTGCCGTAAAAGCGGTTGTTTTGATGTTATCTTGAGTGATTAATTATATCTGTTTTAAAATGAGTAGGTTGGCTATTTATGCTTTATAAAACAATGTGGCCAAGCTAAGAATATGCCGCTGTGGTTGGTTAATCAACAGTTAATTTGGTTTTCTATCCCTTGTGGTTTTACTTTAAACATGACAACTTCCAGACGTCGCCGCATTTCGCCCTTACCGTAAAATCACGATATTTAGCCAAATGATCAATTTCTTCCGCTGGTTGTGTTTTTTGCTCTCGCTTGGGATAATAGCAGTGTCCTGTAATTCAGGTAATGCGGATCCGGGGAAGCAGATTTTTAACATCAACCTTGATGAGGGCTTGACCTCCATGGACCCTGCTTTTGCCCGCAATCAAAACGCCATTTGGATGGATAACCAAATTTACAATGGTTTGGTGCAGGTAGATGATAGCCTTAAAGTGCGGCCTTGTATTGCACGATCATGGGATATTTCGGGGGATGGCACCGTTTATACCTTTCATTTACGCAACGATGTTTCCTTTCAGGACGATCCGCATTTTGCAAATGGCAAGGGACGAAGAGTTGCGGCGAGCGATTTCGCTTACAGTTTTGGCCGGCTCATTGATCCTAAAGTGGCATCTTCCGGTTCATGGATCTTCAGCGACAAGGTAAACGGCAGGCAGGGTTTTATTGCCGTTAATGACAGTACTTTTCAAATCAGACTTAAACAACCATTTCCGCCGTTGTTAACCATGCTTACCGCGCCCTATTGTTCTGTTGTGCCGCGCGAGGTAGTGGAGTTTTATGGTAAGGATTTCAGAAGCCATCCCGTGGGCACCGGGCCATTTAAATTTAAATATTGGAAAGAAGGGGAGGTAATGGTGTTGCTTAAAAATGAAAAGTACTGGGAAAAAGACAGTGCAGGCCACTCACTGCCTTATCTGGATGCTGTGCGCGCTACGTTCATCAGCGACAAGCAGACCGGATTTATGGAGTTCATCAAAAAGGACCTCGATTTTTATAACGACATCGACGGCAGCTATCGCGATGATATTTTAACTAAATCAGGCAAGCTGACCCATAAGTATCAGGGCAAATTTAAGCTGATCAGCAAGCCTTATTTAAATACCGTGTACCTTGGCATGCTGGTAGATACAAACCTGGCTATTGTCAAGAAATCACCTTTAAGGATCAAAAAGATCCGCCAGGCTATTAATTATGCCATTGATAAGGAGAAGATGGTGAAGTACCTCCGCAATAGTTTGGGCACGCCAGGCGTTGCCGGATTTATCCCGCGGGGTATGCCGGGATATGATCCGCAGCGTGTAAAAGGTTATACCTATAATCCCGACAGGGCCCGGCAATTGCTCGCCGAAGCTGGTTTTCCCGAAGGTAAAAATATGCCCGAAATTGAACTGGCCACCACCGTAGGGTACCGCAGCATGATCGAGTATGTGCAGAATGAACTGGATAAGATCGGCATCAGAACGCATGTTGAAATTACCCAGGGTGCCAGCCTGAGGGAGCTGGTATCAAAAAATGGCGTTAACTTTTTCTATGGTTCCTGGCTGGCAGACTATGCCGACGGCGAAAATTATTTGTCCCTATTCTATTCAAAAAATAAGATTCCCTACGGCCCTAATTACACCGGTTTTAATAACAAGCAGTTTGATGCTTTATTTGAGCAGGCCTATCACGTAAAGAATGATCAGCAGCGCTATGCACTCTACCAGCAAATGGATAACCTGGTGATGGATGAATCGCCGGTGGTGGTGCTTTACTACGATATGCTGGTTAATCTATATCAGAATAACGTCAGCGGATATAAGCCCAACGCACAAAATTTATTGATTTTGAAGTATATCAAGAAGAAGTAGGGATTGGGTTATGGGTTTAACAGCTGTGCTTTAAGTTCATAGTTAAATAATTGAATGGCAAGCGTATCGCGAGGGCCTAAACTTTGAATTATAGCCGGGTTAAAATCATCATTGCGAAGGCCTGCAAAAGAAGAATAGGAATAATGAGGAGAAAAGCCTCTCGTAAGCCGAAAAGACACTATGGGCAGGGAAAGTTTTGTAGTATCGCCATAACCTGTTCTTATATCATGTGTATGATATAATATGTGATTTGGGGAATTTGGAAACGGGCTAAATGGCGTGTAAGGAGCATTGTACTTAAACATATTGATAAACAGACTGTCATCTACAGACCATTGAAAAACATCTCTTGAGGTAAATATAAACTGGTCGCCAGTCTTCTTAAATGAATAGAACCCGCTGCCCGAAAACCTGACAGTATCAGGAGCTACAATAGTTACGGTGTAGCTAGATTCATGGGGAATTTTGTCCAAATTGAAATATTGGCTATATTTTCGGATATAGTTGTTTTTTATGGAAGTATCGATAATCTCAGTCTGATTGGTATACATTTTTAAATCCATTGTTTTAATGATCGCTACACGAGTTAAAACATTTGAATATTTATCAATCTTAATGGGAGAGTTTTTTTTACAGCCAAATGCTAATAAAACAATTATAAGTATGGCAGGAGAAATTAAATAACCGGCAAATTTCATTTGGATAAGGTTTGCTCAAATATTGTTAAAAAAGCTGAAACAAAAAAGCCTTTCCCGCTTGGGAAAGGCTTTGATATATCAATTGAAAATTGATTAAGCGTGTTGTTGCTTGCGGATGATATTTAACGCACCGCCTGCTTTGAACCATTCAATTTGTTGAGCGTTGTAAGTGTGGTTAACAGCAAACTCATCAGTTGAACCGTCTTTGTGATGCAGTACTACGCTTAATTGTTTGCCAGGGGCAAATTCAGTTAAGCCGTTAATGTCAATAGTATCATCCTCTTGTACCTTCTCATAGTCAGCTGGATCAGCAAAGGTAATTCCAAGCATACCTTGTTTTTTAAGGTTGGTTTCGTGGATACGGGCAAATGATTTTACCAGGATAGCACGAACGCCTAGGTGCCGTGGCTCCATAGCTGCGTGTTCACGTGATGAACCTTCGCCATAGTTTTCGTCGCCTACTACTACAGTGCCGATACCGTGTGCTTTGTAATCGCGCTGGGTAGCAGGTACCGGACCATATTGACCGGTCAACTCATTCTTAACGCTGTCTGCAGTGTTGTTAAAGTAATTGATAGCCCCGATCAGCATGTTATTACTGATGTTATCCAGGTGGCCACGGAATTTTAACCATGGACCAGCCATTGAGATGTGGTCAGTAGTACATTTACCTTTAGCTTTGATCAGTAATTTCAAACCTTTCAGATCAGTACCTTCCCAAGCTGCGAAAGGATCCAGTAATTGAAGGCGCTGAGAATTAGGGTCAACGTCAACCACTACATTGCTGCCATCAGCAGCCGGAGCCTGGTAGCCTGCATCTTCAGCAGCAAAACCTTTAACTGGCAATTCGATACCTTTTGGCTCGTCAAGCTTAACTTGCTCGCCATTTTCGTTGGTTAAAGTATCAGTAAGCGGGTTGAAGGTTAAATCACCGGCAATAGCAAACGCAGTTACAATTTCTGGTGATGCTACGAAAGCGTGTGTATTAGGGTTACCATCGTTACGTTTAGCAAAGTTACGGTTAAACGAAGTGATGATAGAGTTTTTGCGTGAAGGATCATCAGTATGACGAGCCCACTGGCCGATACATGGACCGCAAGCGTTAGCTAAAACCACGCCGCCAATCTTTTCGAAAGTATCTAAGTAGCCATCGCGCTCAACAGTGTAACGTACCAGTTCAGAACCAGGAGTTACAGTATATTCGGCTTTAGCTTTAAGGTTCTTATCAAGAGCCTGTTTAGCTACAGAAGCAGCACGGGTAATGTCCTCGTAAGAAGAGTTGGTACATGAACCGATCAAACCTACTTCAAGTTCAGTTGGCCAGCCGTTTTCTTTAACTGCAGTAGCAAATTTAGAGATAGGCCAAGCTAAATCCGGCGTGAACGGACCGTTTACGTGTGGTTCAAGCTCAGAAAGGTTGATTTCGATAACCTGATCAAAATATTGCTCAGGGTTAGCGTAAACGTCAGCATCACCGGTTAAGTGTTCTTTGATCGCGTTAGCCAGGTCAGCAATATCGGCGCGCTCGGTAGCACGCAGGTAAGCTTCTGCTCTTTCGTCATAACCGAAGATAGAAGTAGTTGCACCGATTTCGGCACCCATGTTACAGATAGTACCTTTACCAGTAGCTGAGAATGAGCTTGCACCTTCGCCAAAATATTCAACGATAGCGCCGGTACCACCTTTTACGGTAAGGATACCTGCCACTTTCAGGATCACGTCTTTAGGTGAGGTCCAGCCAGACATTTTGCCGGTTAATTTAACACCGATCAGTTTAGGGAACTTAAGCTCCCATGGTAAGCCAGCCATTACGTCACAAGCGTCAGCACCACCAACACCGATAGCGATCATACCTAAACCACCTGCATTAGGTGTATGTGAGTCGGTACCGATCATCATACCGCCAGGGAACGCATAGTTTTCAAGCACTACCTGGTGGATAATACCTGCACCTGGTTTCCAGAAACCAATGCCGTATTTATTTGATACCGATGAAAGAAAGTTATAAACTTCTTTATTGATGTCTTTTGCTGTGTTCAAATCTTCTTCAGCACCAACTTTAGCCTGGATCAGGTGATCACAGTGTACAGTTGACGGAACAGCAACTTTTGGACGGCCGGCTTGCATAAATTGCAGCAGCGCCATTTGTGCAGTAGCATCCTGCATCGCAACGCGGTCAGGAGCAAAATCTACGTAATCAACACCTCGCGCAAAAGCCTTTTGGGCATCGCCTTCAGAAAGGTGCGCATATAAAATTTTCTCGGTAAGAGTTAAAGGTTTACCTGTCGCTTTACGCGCAGCCTCTATGCGGGTTGCGTAGCGGTCATAAACCTTCTTGATCATGTCTAAATCAAAAGCCATTGTATTTGATTTTGGGTAAAAAAAATCCGTAATAAAGCCCTATCGGGTAATGCGGCGAATCTACAAAATTTAACAGGTAAATGGTAGATTCCCTATAGGCAAATGTTATTTGGAGATGTTCTAAATAAGACCCCCTAACCCCCTGAAGGGGGAATTTCAACGTGCAGATTTAGAAATGTGCAGATGTGCAAATAGTAGTGTTTGTCGATAACCAATTAATTTGAGCATTTGCATGCCTGAACATCCACACTTTAAACTCCCCCTTCAGGGGGCAGGGGGGCAAAAGAATATCCTTCATTACTCCAGTATTCCAGAGCTCTTGGCAGTACATATTCCAGTCGGTTGAAGGCTTTTAAACTATCATGAAAAACTACGATCGAGCCATTTTCTGTATGCCTGATCACATGCTGAAGACATTTCTCCGGACTTAGTGACATGTCAAAATCGCCGCTTAAAACGTCCCACATAATGATTTGAAGATCAGGTTTTTGCGCTTTCAATAATTTAATCTGATTGCGTTTGATACGGCCATAGGGCGGACGGAAAAGCGATGTCTCTGTTTGGAGAATATCGTTGCATTGCAGAAAGTTTTGCATGTACACGTCATCCTGGGTTTTCCAGCCCTTTAAGTGGTTGAACGTATGGTTGCCGATAGCGTGGCCTCCGGCCTTCACGTCTTCAAAAATATCGGAATGCTTTTTTACATTATCGCCAATACAAAAGAAGGTGCCCTTTGCATCATACTGTTTTAGATTTTTTAAAACGAATGGTGTAACAATGGGTATAGGGCCGTCGTCAAAAGTGAGAAAAATGCAGCGTTCGGTACGGTTAAGGTTCCAAACTAATGTAGGGTATAGCTTTTTAAGCAGCCAGGGTGTTTTAACCAGGTACATGTGCAAATTAAGTTAAAATGTTCCATCTTTAAATAACTATATATAACGCGTTAAAGGCAGTGTAAGCGCTGCATCGATATGCCCTATGCCATTAGCTATGCCCTGGATAAAAAAGATTTTAGTTTTTTGTTTATGTACCGGTCTCCCTTTTGTGCAATTGAGGGCTCAGGAGAAAATAAGTTTACAGCACGCTGTTGAACTCGCGCTTGATCGCAATCTTACTATTAAACAGGCTCAGTTTAACGAGGCCCTTGCCACAGAAGATTACAAGCAGGCAAAAAATAACCTCTATCCAAGCCTCGGTGTTAACTCACAAGGCTCTTACAATTTTGGCCGTAGTCCCAACTTAACAACTTATTCCTATACCAGCCAGTCGTTCATGTATATTAATGGGCAGGCTCAGGCTTCCATAACCTTATTTGAGGGTGGGCAATTGCGTAACCAGATCTTGCAAAACAGAATAGCCCTCGACGCCAGCAAGACAAGCACCGCCAAGGTTAAGAACGATTTGGTGCTGAGCGTAGTAACTACTTATTTGCAGGTTCTCACCAACCAGGATCTGTTAACGGCGGCCCAACAGCAAATAGCCATTGCCAAATTAACGCTCGACCGTTGGCAGAAGAATTTCAATGCGGGAAATGCCACGCTCGCAGATCTTTCGCAAGCTAAGGCTCAGTTATCAACCGCCGAGCTGAATTTAACCAACGCGCAGAACCAGGTTGATCTCACTATACTGGCCTTGAAGCAGTACATGGAAATGGACCCTACCACGCAGATTGTAATAGAAAAGCCCGACATCAGTAAGATTACCAATGTTCAGCTTTTGTACAATGCCCGGGATGTGATCAAAACAGCCCTAAACATTAACCCGGACATTCAGCTGGCCGAAACGCAGGAACGAGGATATGCCCAGGCGGTTAGGGTGGCTAAAGCAAATTATTATCCGGTGCTTTCATTGTTCGGTTCGCTTGGCTCCAACTATTCGAGTGTTTCTAAAAATGTAATAGGTGTAACCACCGTTACCCAACAGATTGGGGTAGTGCAGGGTACCAACGAGCCGGTGTTCGGGCAATTTCAGTCGGCGGTCTACGCGCCTTCTTACTCAATCACCAGCCAGTTTGGTAATAACTTTAACCAGTCGGTAGGTTTAAACCTGCAAATCCCGGTTTTCAACCGGTTTCAGGCCAGAACCTATGTACGCAAAGCGCAGATCAATTACGAGAACGCGCGAGTGGCTACCCAACTCGCAAAAAATACGCTTACCAAAACCATCATACAGGCGGTTTCTGATCTTTCCGCGGCCGAAAGAAAGTACCAGTCGGCTGTACAAACTTATAACGCTAACAAGGACGCGTTCAATGTTACCGAACAAAGGTATAATGTAGGTTTGGTGAACTCGCTTGATTATAATACATCGCTTACCAACCTCAATAAATCAGAAAACGACATGATTGAGGCGCGATACGAAATGATTTTCAGGAGTAAGGTTATCGATTATTATTTAGGCAACCCCATCACCTTGTAGTTATATTTAAATGAAATTGATTTATGGGAAAAACTACTAAATACGTTCTAATTATTCTCGGCGCCCTTATCGTTTTGCTCCTCATTGGCAAAGCGATGGGAATAGTTGGCAGGCCGGTACGTGAACAGGTGGCCACTGAGCGCGCCGAAGTGCGCACGATTAAAGAAACCGTATCTGCCAGTGGAAAGGTTAAACCCGAGATTGAGGTAAAAATAAGCTCGGAGGTTTCGGGCGAAGTAGTGGAATTGCCTGTTAAAGAAGGTGATATAGTTAAAAAGGGACAGCTCATCTGCCGCGTTCGGCCGGATATTTTAAAGTCGGGTTATGAGCGTGCGGTGGCTTCCTACAATAGTCAGAAGGCAAGCGTGGGTAATGCTACCCAGGTGCTAGCCCAGGTGCAGGCTAATTTTGATAATGCGGAGTCGAAGTATAAAAGAAGTAAACAGCTTTTTGATAACAAGGTTATTACGGCGGCGGAGTTTGATGCTGCTAAAGCCGATTATTTTGCCGCCAAGGCCAACCTCGCTGCCTCGAAGCAAAATGTGATCGGTTCGCAGTTTGGTTTGGCTCAGTCTCAGGCTTCGGTAAAAGAGGCACAGGATAATTTGGCAAAGACCAGCATTTTTTCGCCGGTTGATGGGGTTATCTCAAAACTCTCTATTGAAAAGGGTGAGCGTGTAGTTGGTACGGCCCAGATGACGGGTACCGAGATTATGACCATATCTGATCTAAGCACCATGGACGTTAATGTTGATGTAAATGAAAACGATATTAACCGCGTAGCCAAAGGTGATCCGGCGAAGATTGAGATAGATGCTTTTGCCGGGCATAAATTTACGGGCGTGGTTACCGAGATAGGCAGCTCTGCTAACGTAGTGGGCACCAATGCCGACCAGGTAACCAATTTCACGGTAAAGGTGAGGATCGATAAGGCCTCTTATGCTGCATTAACCAATAAAAACGCCAAGAATCCATCGCCGTTCCGCCCGGGTCTCACGGCTACTGTTGATATTCAAACCAACCACGTTACCGCGTTGTCCGTTCCAATCCAGTCCGTCTTTACACGCGAAGATAATGCAAGCGATAATACGGGCAAGCCGCACGATGACAACACAGACAACAGCAACAAAAACAGCAATGATATAAAAGAATATGTGTGGGTGTATGAGGGCGGAAAGGTTAAGCAGGTGAGGGTTAAAACCGGCATACAGGATGATACCTATATCGAGGTATTATCAGGTCTGAAGCAAGGGCAGGAGGTGGTTTCGGCGCCGTTTTCGGCCATCACGCAAAAGCTTAAAGATAAGGCCGAAGTAGAAAAAGTTGATAAATCAAAGCTTTTTAATACAGATAATAAGCAGTAGGATAATCAGGATTTGCTTAATATTTTTTTAATTTGTCCCGCCGTGCTAAACAATAGCAGCCGGCGGGACATTTTATTTCTGATGCAGAAACACAACAAAATTGCAATGGTTGGTGGGGGTAGTTGGGCTACTGCCATTATTAAAATGCTTACGGACAATGCTACCGAAAAGGAAGTTTTTTGGTGGATGAGGAATGCAAACGCCGTAGAGCATATCACCCGTTTTGGCCATAATCCAAATTATCTCAGCTCTGTTGAAGTTAAGGTACCTGCTCAAAATATATCAACAGAGCTTAAGGAAATTGTACAGAAGGCTGAAATAATCATTCTCAATGTCCCTGCTGCATTTCTGAAGGACACACTGGCTGGTATTACACCTGCCGACCTGAAAGGCAAAAGAATCGTATCCGCCATTAAAGGGATCGTACCGGATGAAAATATGATCATCGGCGACTTTATGACCCGATTTTATGATGTGCCTGCTGAGCATTTTATGGTGATCAGTGGTCCGTGCCATGCCGAAGAGGTGGCGCTGGAAAAATTATCATACGTAACTGTAGCCTCACCTGATACTGACCTGGCCGCCTGTTTTGCAAGTATGATCGGTACGCGCTACATAAAAACCGTAGTGTCTGACGATATTTATGGAACGGAGTATGCGGCGGTTTTGAAAAACGTATATGCTATTGCCAGTGGTATTTGCCATGGTGTAGGGTATGGCGATAACTTCCAGGCGGTGCTTATCTCTAACGCTATTCGCGAGCTCAAGAATTTTCTCGATGCAGTTCATCCTATCGACCGGGATATTAAAGAATCTGCTTATTTAGGAGACCTGTTGGTAACCGCTTATTCGCAGTTTAGCCGCAACCGTACTTTTGGTACAATGATAGGCAAGGGGTATACTGTTACCTCCGCCCAACTGGAAATGAATATGATTGCCGAGGGCTATTATGCAGTAAATTGTCTACACCAAATAAATAAACAATACAAAGTTCAGATGCCTATTTGCGAGGCTGTTTACTCGATTTTGTATAAAAAACAACATCCTGCGCTCCAAATGAAACGTTTGGCAGAACAATTGAGTTAAGTTATAACTGAAACTTAACTTAATTATTACAAGCTATGAAAAATGTGTTGAAAATTTCCGTGCTTGCTGTTGCGCTGTTTGTTTCGGCTCAAAGCCATGCACAAAGTAAAGTACACAAAGTGGAGCACCAAATAGGTGACGATGCCAAAAAGGTTGGCCACAAAACTTCCGAGATTGCCTCAAAGGGTGAATCGTCAGTTGTAGATAAAAAATACGATGGAAAATACGGCCCCAATCACGAAACGGTGTTCGTAGATCACCATTCACGTTATTACTACGTAAATAAACGCGGACATCGCATTTATCTCAGAAGATCAGAATTAAGAGATAGATAGTATTGAAGTAAACCGAAGCTGTCTTTTTTAATCCGGGTTTAAGAACTTTTTGCCTGATTTTTAAGCTGTTCCGTAACATTTATATTGCAATTACACCTATGGCAACAAGTAAATTAAACCATAGCACCCTTGGCCAATCCAATGGTGGTCTGTTATAAAAGACAGCTTCCTTATTACTTTTGACACAATGAAAAACTACCTTTTGATACTGGTTCACGTTATTATTGCCTGTGTGCTGCTGGCCGCCGCCTGCGCAAGCCCCGAAAAGGAAAAAATAGTGGGTACCTGGACCTCTACAGATGGTCACACGCATTTAAAGATCACCGACAACTCTATGATCATGGATAACGATGCTGCCAGCGCGGAAGACTATTTCATCAAGGGCGATACTATTTTTAGTTCCTTTAAAGGCAACAGACCCTATACCAAATTTGTGATTAAGAAACTTGACGCCAATCACCTGAGTTTGCTTTATCCAGACTCGGTTGCAATAGATTTTACCCGTTAAAAACAAAAGCCCCCCGGGTGTACCGGAAGGCTTTGTTAAACTAAACTAAAACTAATTGCCTTTTTGCACCAAAGTGCAGTGAAAATCAATAGCGTTTACGTTCTGTGCGATCTTCGCGGCGTTTGCCCGAAAAGTCCCGGAATCCGCCGTTGCTGCGGTCATTACCCCAGCTGCCCCGACGATTTCCATCACGTCCTTCACGCTTTTTATAATTAGACGCACCACCGCGGCTTTCGTTACTCCCATCGCCAGAAATTTCTATTCTAACCGGACGACCTTTAAACTCAGCGCCTTTAAAGCCGTTGAATACATTGTCAGTGTCTGCATTTGGTACTTCAAAGAAAGAGTAAACACCCTTTACATCGATCTTACCTACAGTACGCCCGCTGATTTTGGTTTGGTTACAAATAAAACCAAGCAGTTCGCCACGACCGAAGCCATCAACAGACCCAAGATTGATAAACAACCTGGTAAAGTCGCCGCGCATGCCGGTACGGTTAAAGCGCTCTCCGCTTCCCTCCCTTACACGGCTTTCTTCCGGTGCATTCAGGTCTGGAGCATTTTTGTAATAATCTAAAAAGCGGTTAAACTCTAAAGACGCAAAACGCTTGATCAGGTCTTCTTTGCTCAGTTCGGCAAACTCATCCATAATACGAGGAATATACTGATCTATCTGCTGCTCGTTCACCTCTACATTGTGTACTTTATGTATAAGGGCAAACAGTTGTTTCTCGCAAACATCAAAGCCCGAAGGTATTTCAGCTTTAATAAACTTTTTACCTATTACTCTTTCTATCTGGCGGATTTTGCCAATTTCTTTAGAGTTGATGATAGAGATTGATACACCTGTTTTACCTGCACGAGCAGTACGGCCGCTACGGTGGGTGTAATTTTCAATCTCGTCTGGCAATGAATAGTTAATAACGTGAGTTACATCATTAACGTCGATACCACGGGCAGCTACGTCAGTTGCAATTAATAATTGAAGGCTGCGTTCACGATAGCGTTTCATTACCTTATCACGTTGTTGCTGTGAAAGGTCGCCGTGTAAAGAATCAGCATTGTAGCCGTCTTTGATCAGCGCTTCAGCAATTTCCTGAGTTTCAATTTTGGTACGGCAAAATACGATACCAAAAATTTCAGGATTAAAATCTACGATGCGTTTAAATGCAGCGTATTTTTCACGGGCACGTACTATATAATACTCGTGCTCTATATTGGCATTGCCGGTGTTTTTTTCGCCCATAGTAAGTTCATACGGATCGGTCATATACTTTTTAGAGATACGACGAACTTCTGCTGGCATAGTGGCTGAAAACAGCCAGGTTTTTTTGTCCTCGGGCGTGGTAGATAAGATAGTGTCAATGTCTTCCTGAAAGCCCATATTGAGCATTTCATCCGCTTCATCCAAAACTACATACTGCACCTGTGAAAAATTAATCGCTTTGCGATTAATGATATCGAGCATACGGCCTGGCGTTGCTACAACGATCTGCACACCACGTTTGATCTGACGTAACTGATCAACAATGCTTGCGCCTCCGTAAACTGCAACAATGTTCACATTGTTCATGTTTTTGGAATAGTTGTTCAGGTCATTCGCAATTTGTAAGCAAAGCTCACGTGTTGGACATAAAATAAGTGCCTGTGGGTAATTTTCTTCGAAATCGAGTAATTCCAGTAGTGGAAGTCCGAAAGCAGCAGTTTTACCGGTTCCTGTTTGTGCTAATCCGACAAAATCGTTGCTGCCTGCTAACAAAACCGGAATTGACTGTTCCTGGATTGGGGTAGGATTTTCAAATCCTAACGCACTGATGGCATTAACAATATCATGACGGATTCCCAGTTGACTAAATGGGTTGTTCATGAATTAAAATAACGAATCTGGCTTCATTGCCAAATCGGGTGCGAAGGTAGGAAATTAAATCGGCTTTTCAAATGGTTATTGGGTATTGTTTTTAAAATGAGATTAGTCTGATAATTAATAAGAAAGAAAAATCAGATTGCCATTTCTGAGCTTCAGTTTACCGGCATTTATCTATATTTAGATAGCTGAAGATTTTGTCCTATGAAATATGTCTTGTTAATATTTGTCTTTATTTGCAGCGTCTTTACGACTAAAGCACAGAAGCGGAAGATTGTGTATGGCAATAATCGTTCGGCAGGGCACTATTTTAAAAGCAGGGGTATAAAAATATATTATGAGACCTACGGTAAAGGCCGGCCATTGTTGCTGCTTCATGGTAACGGCGGCTCTATGGCAGCTTTCAAGCATCAAATTCCCTATTTTGCCAGGCATTACCATATTATAGCTGTTGATAGCCGTGCCCAGGGCAAGTCGGCAGATCCGCAGGATTCACTGAGCTATGATATGATGGCTGACGATTTTGATGCACTGCTGGATCATCTCCATGTTAAGTCGTGCGATGTGATCGGCTGGAGCGATGGTGGTATTGACGGTTTGTTGTTAGCCATCAGACACCCTGATAAAGTAAAAGCGCTTGCCGTAACAGGGGCTAATCTGGCGCCTGATAGCAGCGCCTTTGGCAGCAAGGAGTATAATGATATGCTGGCTGAAGATGCGCGTTTAAAGAAGCTTGCTGTTGATGCGAAAGGTAAGCACGACTACAAGTTACTTCACCTAATGGTAGTAGAACCGCGTTTAAAACCGGAGGACCTTAAACAAATCCATTGCCCTACGCTGGTTATCGGTGGCGATCATGATCTTATTCCTACTCATCATACCATGCTCATTGCCGAATCTATCCCCGGCGCTTACTTATGGATACTACCCGATTCTGGACACGATACCTTGATTAAATACAATAACGATTTTAATCACCGTGTGGACCGGTTTTTTAGGGAAGGAAAGTAAGGGAATGGTTTAAGGCGCCGGCCAGCAAACTTCTTTATGATGGAGGCTAATATACTTGTAGCTTTGTTCGAAGTACTTTTTTATGGTTTTATTGAGATGGGTTTGCCATGTTAAATCTTCTTTACGAAAGTATGCCAGCCAGGCCATAGCATATGCTATAACCTGCTCTGGTAAAATTCCCCTTTTACTCATGCGCCAGCCGTAATGACTTGTTCCGGTCCATTGGGAGAATTTAAAGTAGGAATTACCGAGAAATATTCCGAAACCGAAAACTATGGTGGTAAGCTCAGCAATCATCTGGTTATCTTTTAATTGGTAATCAGTTATTAACTTATACTTCGTCAGTTCATAAGCTATTGCACTTGTTAATTGTTGAGGATCATTTAATAGCTCAAGTTCAATCCAAATTTCTTTGTTTCCTAAGCCATGATCTATCGTTTTGGCGCTTTCGCTTTTCCATCTATCATTTAATTGATCTGAAGGAGTTGCGGTAATGCCTTCTGAAAAATCGGTTGGACGATTGCTAAAAAACATTAAACTGAATTCCCATGTTTCAACACCTAAAACAGTAGCAATTTTATGAAGTAGATAGTCTGCGTCTTTATCAGTTTTAAATTCCTTTTTATGGAAGAACTCACTATCAGCACCCAGCGTTTTGAAAGACTGGAAGTACTCAGGTGTAAAAAGATTGTAAATAGATATTAGTGATCGTTCAATCCATGCCCGATCATTATCTGTAACGGGAGCTTGAGGCTGCCTTTTCCAGGGCCAGACGAATTTTTTATTCGGTTTATTTGTTTCTTCTGCTGCTATATGCTCGTACCAGTCTTTGTGTGGAATCATTTCTTTGCAGCTTCTGCATTGCGTTTCTTCATACACTTTACCGCATGACGGGCATTGACCCCCGGTATGGAAAGTGTTCCATCTGGTTTTACATACACTGCATACCCAGATTTGATTATTATCCGGCTCCCAATAACATTTAGGACATCTGATATATATATCTGGCATCGTTGATAAGGCCTTAATTTGTCAAATATAAGAAACCATTATTCAACGCTACTTTCATTTATAATTATGCGATTTTTAGTTAGCTTTATATTGACGACGTTGAACAACATATGAAAGCCTTATTCATAGTCTTAACGGTATTTACTTTTTTGCAAGCATCAGCGCAGCAACAAAAAAAGTCTGTCGATACAGCTCCATATGGGCACAACCAGGCAGCGGGTTACTATTTAAAAAACCGGGGCTTCAACATGTATTAAGAGACTTATGGTCAAGGGGAGCCTTTATTGATCATACATGGCAACGGTGGTTCTATTAGTAATTTCAAGTACCAGATACCTTACTTTGCTAAAAATTACCGGGTTATATTAGCTGATAGTCGGGCACAGGGGAAATCAGTAGATCCGACGGATTCGTTGAGCTATGAAATGATGGCCGATGATTTGAACGGTCTGCTGGAACATCTGCAAGTGAAATCATGCTATGTAATAGGGTGGAGCGATGGCGGTATTAATGGTTTACTGTTGGCTATCCGCCACCCCGATAAAGTAAAAAAGCTGGCCATTACCGGCGCTAACTTATGGCCAGACGCCACAGCCGTAGATCCTTTTATTTATGATTGGGCGATGGGAATGAATAAAACTTTGCAGGATAGCCTCAAAAAGGGATCGCCTTTGCCCGAGTTAAAAAACGAGGCCAAGGTGGTGCACCTGTTGTCTTATGAGCCGCATATTACCCTTGCTCAGTTACATACTATTCAATGCCCTACGTTGGTTATTGGTGGTGATCATGATGTGATTCGTCCCGAGCATACCATGCTAATTGCACAGAATATTCCGAAGTCGTATCTATGGATCGTTCCCAACTCCGGGCACTCCACGCCGGTTTTTAAACGGGATCAGTTTAATAAGCTGGTAAGTGATTTCTTTAAGGAGCCTTACCGTAAAATTGATAAGCTGGGGAGGTTGAATTGAAACGGTATTATTGATCCAGGAATATGAATGATCTGGCTATGAAGTATCAGAAATTAAAAGAGTCGTTGCAAGACAAGATTGACTATGCAAAAGAAGAGTGGGATCGATTAAGCAAGCAACAGAAATCAACGATATTACAAGGCGCAATGGAAGCCAAAAATGGATTGGTTACTCCATTATCAGATGTAAACAAGCCACTTCGGAAAAAGTACGGTTTGAATGGGAAAGAAAGCGTTCCTGGCCCAAAAACTCACATCTCATAACCTACCGCAACCGATCCGCAGACCTCACCAATTTCTCGTCCCGCTGAATAGCTTTAACAGCCAGGATAATAAAGACAATAGCGATTGGCGCTAAAAACAAGCCTATGCCCATATTATTGGTGCCTACTACTACGCCATTGGTTATTTCTTTAACAGTTTGCGCAACCCAAAAGCTATAACCAATAATAACGAGTATAGTGCTCCAACCTAAAGCTACTTGCCGGCTGCGATGTTGGTAAAAGAAGATGATAATGATTGGTAGCAATGCAATAGCTGCTGTTAATATACTCAGGGCCACAAACACAATGGTGTGCGCTTCTGCGCCGTTAACGTTTTGGTAAACGCCGGTAACCTTGATCATGGAGGGTGTGCCGTTTACGTCGACCCCGTGAACCAGCGGGAACAGGTATAGTGCGAAAAGTGCCAGGCTGGCGATGAGGAGGTATATGCTTTGTATTCTTTGTATCATGTTATTGAGGTTAGCAAGGCAAAGATAAAATTGTTTGCCTTTTTGTTGCTTATAATTTATTGAGGAAGATTAGCCGTTGGGCCAAACAGGATCAATAACAGCATAATGATCACTACTATAATTAACGGTTTTATGATCGACTTGTACTCATACAGTTCCGTGTCTGGGAAAAAGCGCTTGTAAAAATATTCAGACAGGATCAGCGCGCCGCCAATATCTACCAGGATGGGAAACCACACCGATTGTTGGCCTACATAAAGCACACCCAGACCGGCTGCAAATGAGTAGAACAGCGAAAAAAGAATTACCTGTATGGCGTTTTTCCGGTAACCGTTTCGCCACAAATTAAGAAACAATAATACGCCGCCGAAAAAGGTAGAAATGATTGCAAAACCAATGATGGCCCACTTGGAATAAATCGGGGCGCGAGAAGGCTCTTCTTCTCCCGGTTCAAAATCGTTTCTTTCGTAATCTTCCTGCATCAGGTGTTTAAATTAAATACGCGAAGATAAGAGTATTTAAATATACCACTCAATTTCTTTGGAATGATGACCAAAATATGGGCCAGCTTCTTCTGCTGATTATTAACTTTGGACCCGTGAACGAAAAGCAGCGTTATTTTATTGAGATAGCTTTTGATGGTACCGCTTATCACGGCTGGCAAATCCAGCCCAACGCGGTTACTGTACAGGACTTATTGAACAAGGCGCTGTCGACCATACTGCGGCAACCGGTAGAGACCACCGGCTGCGGCCGGACGGATGCAGGGGTACACGCGACGCAATTGTATGCGCATGCGGACGTGGCCTTAGTCATTAGTCGATGGACTATGGACCATAGTAAGCCGCCCACCATCGATCATGGACCATCGACCGTGGACCATAACAAGTGGCTAGGGGGCCTCAACGCCCTGCTTCCGCCGGATATTGCCGTAAAACGAATTATCCCCGTTCACGCCGATGCGCACACCCGGTTCGATGCAACGCTACGATCTTATGAGTACCATGTTCATTTTCATAAAGATCCGTTTAAAATACACAGGTCGTGGTTATTGCGAGATGTGCCCGATGTTGAACTGATGAACGAGGCCGCTGCTATTATGATGAGTTATACAGATTTTAGCTGCTTTAGCCGGTCAAACACCCAGGTTAAAACAAACAACTGCAAAATATCAAGGGCGGAGTGGGTTAAACACGATGATGGAAGCCTCATCTTCCATATCTCTGCCGACCGATTCCTACGCAACATGGTAAGGGCCATTGTGGGCACATTAATGATGGTTGGTCGTGGAATCATCAGCCCCCTCGGCATAAAGGAAATTATAGAAAGTAAAAACCGCAGCAACGCCGGAAACTCTGTGCCCGCCTGCGGGTTATATTTAACGGAAGTAAAGTATCCATACCCCCTAACCCCCTGAAGGGGGAACGAAAGCAAAAAGACTAAAGCTGAAAGCTTTCAATAGGAAGGTAGGATTAATAAAATAATTTAATTAAGAAAATCCTTTTTAGGTGGAACTAATGTTCCCCCTTTAGGGGGTTAGGGGGCTTATGTCAGAAGTAACAGGAAAAGCAATAGATTGGAAACTGTTAGGAAGGGTAATGCATTATGTGCGGCCCTATAGGGCGACTTTTGTGGTGGCGGCTGTGTTAACTATTTTCCTGGCTGTAATTGCACTGGCTCAACCTATCTTGATCCAGAAAACGCTGGACGATTACATTATGGTGAGTAACTATAACGGTTTGCTGTTCATGGTGTCGCTCATGATCGTTCAGTTAGTGGTTCAAACTATAGCCCAGTATTATCAGACTTATCTAACTAACTCTCTGGGTCAGTCGGTGATACGCGATCTGCGTAAGGATATTTTTAATCATATTATCAGCCTCCGGCTTAAGTATTTTGATCGTACGCCTATTGGTATGCTCATTACGCGGACCGTGTCGGATCTGGAAACCATTGCCGATATATTTTCAGAAGGATTGATCTCTATCATCGGCGACCTGCTGCTGGTGGTCGCGGTTATTGCCTATATGATTTGGGAAGATTGGAGACTTGCGTTGATTACGCTTATTCCGATGCCCTTGCTTATTGCTTCTACCTATATTTTTAAGGAGGCGATTAAGTCGGCGTTTCAGGAAGTGCGTACGCAGGTGGCCCAGCTCAATACGTTTTTGCAGGAGCATATTTCGGGCATCAGCATCATCCAATACTTCGCCCGCGAAGAGCAGGAGATGCGTAAGTTTGTGGCGGTAAACAAGAAATACCGCGATGCCAATATTCGTTCCAACTGGTACTATTCCATCTTTTACCCGGTGGTCGAAATTTTGTCGGCCATTTGTATAGGGCTGCTGGTTTGGTATGGCTGTAAGCGCATTTTAACAGATGAGCAGCTGGCCAGTTTAACTGCACATAAAGGAGGCGTAACACCAGGACTTGTGTTGGAGTTTATTACGTTTTTGAATATTCTTTTCCGTCCTATCAGGCAATTGGCCGATAAATTCAACACCTTGCAAATGGGCATGGTAGGCGCCGACCGTATTTTTAAGGTGCTGGATACCCAGGAGGTAGGGGAGAATAAGGGAACCATTAAAACCGGCAAACTTAAAGGCGAAATTAAATTTGAGCATGTTTGGTTTGCTTACAATGATGACAACTGGGTTCTAAAGAATATCAATTTTCATGTGAAGCCCGGCGAAACACTCGCTTTAGTCGGAGCTACAGGGGCGGGCAAATCGTCAACCATTAATATACTTAACCGTTTTTACGAAGTAGGGCAGGGGAATGTAAAGGTTGACGGCGTTGACATCAAAGATTACGAAGTCGGCTTCCTCCGCTCTCAGATTGCTACTGTTATTCAGGATGTATTCCTGTTTTCTGATACCATTGCCAATAATATCAGCCTGAACAATTCATCAATAACACGCGAAGAAATTATTGCGGCAGCCAAAGATGTGGGTGCGCACGAATTTATACAGCGCTTACCTGGAGGTTATGATTATAACGTGATGGAGCGCGGCGCCACACTTTCCGCCGGCCAGGCGCAGCTGATCTCCTTTATCAGGGCATTGGTTTATCAGCCTGCCATTCTGGTTTTGGACGAAGCAACCTCTTCTGTCGATACCGAAACCGAGATCCTGATACAGAATGCCATCAATAAGCTGATGGAAAACCGCACCGCCATTGTCATTGCACACCGCCTGTCAACTATCCAGAATGCCGATAAGATCATTGTGCTCGATCATGGTGAGATCAAGGAAGTAGGCACCCACCAGGAGCTACTACGCATCGAAGGCGGGTACTACCGTAAACTTTACGACCTGCAATTTAACTCTGCAGGCATAACAAGGTAGATTATCTGAAGCAGAATTTTCAGAATTAGAGAATTAACAGAATAAAGATTGAGTAGGCCCTCATTGCAAAATTAGGGCTGCACCTGTCCTTCTTTCATGCCCTCGTCCTGCGTTGGAGGCGTTTTCACCGGATTTACCGGCTGCTCGTCATTCTGATGCTGTTTAGCGATGTTCCCATATTTCGGCTCATCCTCATGATACTCTGTATCCGATTTCTCTTTCACTGCTTTATCGCCATTATCGTTAGGGCGTTTAGTCGGCGTGTCTGATGGGTTGGGTTTATCGTGTCTGTTAGCTGGTTTGGTCATAACGGTAGATTAACTTATAGATATAATAACCATGCGAAAGCAAGATTTGTTTACCCCCTAACCCCCTGAAGGGGGGATTTTGGGTGAAGGAAGTTAGAGCAGGTAAAGTTAAAAGGGTTAAAGTGGTTAGATTAAGGTAAAAAGGTTAAAAAAGAAAGCATGTCAGGCAGAGGTTTTCGAAGCCTGCACTGTGGCCCCTGCACAACGAGGCAGCTTCGCTAAAGCTCGCAACAAACTGTGTTTTAAAAGTAAAAGAGCCCAACGGAATTCCAACCACTTAGCCCTTTTAACCTATTCTAACCTCTTTAACTTAATTAAACCGCTTTTACCTTCTTTAACTTACTTTAACAACTTTAACTCACGATAATAAATCAGAAAATTTTACCTTTATTGCCGGTTACATTAACTTTGCCGCATAATACACCATATGGAAGAATTTGAAGCAAGCGCATCAGCCAGGAAGACAAAAAGTATTTATATCTCTACTGTTTTTGGAGTAGCCATGGTACTGTTTATGGTCGGCTTGCTGGGATTATTGCTGGTACATGCCGAGCACCTGTCTAACTACGTAAAGGAAAACCTGGTGGTAAACGTTTATGTAGATGAAACCGCGCGCGAAGCGGATGTAATGCAACTGGAAAAGCAACTGGATAACCACCCGTTTGTAAAGCAAACACAATATGTAAGCAAGGAGTTGGCCGCCCGTAAATTGCAGAAAGATCTGGGTGAAGACTTTATCAAATTCCTCGGTGTAAACCCGCTTTCGGAGTCTATCGATGTTTACCTTAAGGCTGAGCATGCCAACAATCAGGATATTTCCAAGTTCAAGGCAGATCTTGCCAAAAATCCGTTGGTAAAAGAAGTAAAATATCAGGCCCCACTGGTTGATGAAATGAACCAGAACCTCAAAGCCATCAGTCTTATTATACTCGTTTTTGCCGGCATATTTGTGGTGGTTTCAGTAGCTCTGATTAATAACACCATTCGTTTGGCAATTTACTCACAGCGTTTCCTCATCAAGTCTATGCAATTGGTGGGGGCAACAAAGGGGTTTATACGCAGGCCATTTTTGCTGTATGGTATATGGCACGGTTTGCTGGGGGCTTTGATTGCAATCATTTTGCTGATTGGAACGCTTTATCTGGCGAACAAAGAAGTGCCGGACCTGGTAATCTTGCAAAATTTCACGGAGTTTGGTTTTGTTTTCCTGCTGGTTGTAGGATTAGGTATTGTTATAGCAGGTTTTAGTACCCTTTTTGCAGTAAACAGATTTTTACGTTTAAAAATATACGATTTATACCGATAAATAATGGCACAAAAATTTACCCGACCGGTTACCCCCGGTGCAGCCCCAAAACAGGTAAGTACGCCTGAGGCCAGCAAGCCTGTTCAGTTTATCTTTGATAAGAGCAATTATACCATCCTGGCTGTTGCCATTTTGGTTGTAATTGTTGGTTTTGTGTTGATGAGCGGAACTACAGACATCTATAGCACTACAAAAATTGTAGTTGCCCCAATTGTTGTTTTAGCTGGGTTTGGTTTAGGTTTTTACGCAATCTTAAAGAAGCCGCAAGTTAAAGCATGACCTTATTTCACGTTATTATTCTGGCAATCATCGAGGGATTGACAGAGTTTTTACCTGTGTCGTCAACCGGACACATGGTTGTTGCCAGCGCTTTAATGGGTATAGGCACCGATCCCTTTGTGAAACTTTTTGAAATTGTAATTCAGTTAGGAGCTATCCTGGCAGTTGTGGTGCTCTACTTCAAGCGCTTTTTCCGGTCCATCGATTTTTATATCAAACTGGTTATCGGTGTAATTCCGGCAGTTATTTGTGGGATATTATTTAAAAAGAAGATTGACATGCTGCTTGAGAGCCCGATGGTGGTAGCGGTATCATTTATAGTGGGCGGTATTATCCTGTTGTTTGTAGATAACTGGTTTAACAACCCTGTTGTTACTGAGGAGCGCAAAATCAGCCACTTCACCGCATTTAAAATCGGGGTTTTTCAGTGTTTGGCCATGGTTCCTGGTGTTTCCCGGTCGGCAGCGTCTATTGTGGGAGGGATGTCTCAACGTTTAAGCCGTACCGCCGCAGCTGAATTTTCTTTCTTCCTGGCCGTTCCAACCATGTTTGGTGCTACCATAAAGGATCTTTGGGATTTTTACAAACACGGCAATGTACCAGCTGCAGAAATACACCATGATATTAAGTTCCTGATCATTGGCAGCGTTATAGCCTTTATTGTGGCATTGATGGCCATCCGTACCTTTATTACCTTCCTGGAGAGAAAAGGATTCAAATTATTCGGCGTGTACCGGATTATTGCGGGTGCAGTTCTTATCGCACTGTTTTATGCCGGTTATTTGGGAAAATAATCTCAATAAGGAATCGTAAATAATTGATAACGAATACAAAAATAGCGATGGGTTTCAAACCCATCGCTATTTTTGTTTAGATGAAAGTACATAATTGCTGTATTTTTGTTTAGATGAGAGTGGCTAGCACCTTCGCCGTTTTTTCTAACTTGTTTTAATATCGCCTCAAATGAACCGCTTCCTCAATATTAACAATCGGCAGCAAATAAAAAGTTTGCTGCTTAGCCTTAAAGCAGACACCGTTCCATTATGGGGTAAAATGCGGCCCCAGCAAATGGTGGAGCATTTGATAGATCAGGTGCAATACACCAACGGTACAAAAGTGCCTACCTGCGATGTATCTGAAGAGGAAGCCTATAAGCGTAAACGAAGAGGCATTTATACCGATGCCGAGATTCCTAAAAATGTGGTTTTAGGCAGTCTACCCGAGGATTTAGAATACGAGAGCATGGAAGCGGCCATAAACCAGCTGATGGCAGAGCTCGAAGCATTCGACCATTATTTTAAAGAACAGGGCCGCACAGTACTGCACGGCGGTTTTGGGCCCATGAATTACCACGAATGGCAGACCTGGCACGGCAAACACTTTACTCACCATTTTAAGCAGTTTGGGCTTTATTAGTTCAATTGTTCATTGGTTCAGTAGTTCAATTGTTCATGTGTATTATCGGGGATTACCCATCTACTCATTCATTCGCTCAGTCTTCATTCTTTCATTCTCTCATTCATTCAGTCACTCATTAATTGATTTCCTTATCTTTGCATTTTTAATTTTCGCCGATTTGGATATTAAGGATTTGACATTAGAGGATTTTGCAGAGGGGCAGTTGTTGCTGATCAATAAGCCATACCGCTGGACCAGCTTTGACATTGTTGGTAAACTGCGCAACGCATTTAAACCGATGAAGCTAAAGGTTGGTCATGCCGGAACGCTTGATCCGCTTGCTACGGGTTTATTGGTGGTTTGCACTGGTAAAATGACCAAGCAGATCGATAATTTCCAGGCAGAAGAGAAAGAATATACCGGCACCATCACGTTGGGGGCCACCACGCCCTCATATGATCTCGAAACCGAAGTTGATCAAACTTTTGATATCGCTCACCTCACCGAGCAGGACATTAGAGAGGCTACGAAACAGTTTATTGGGGATATTCAGCAATATCCTCCGGCTCACTCTGCTGTAAAAGTAGATGGCGAACGGTTGTACGAAAAAGCCCGTCGCGGCGAAGAGGTGGAGCTAAGAATAAGAAATGTAACCATTACAGAATTTGAGATTACCCGCATCGAATTGCCTGAGGTTGATTTTAGAGTGGTATGCAGCAAAGGGACATATATCCGGTCATTGGCCAATGATTTCGGCAAGGCGCTGAACAACGGTGCATACCTGTCGCGTTTGCGCAGAACCCGTAGCGGTAGTTTCCATGTTGAAAATGCTTACGAAATTCTGACATTGGTTGGCCATATAAGAGAGCTCAAAACACAGCCAGTGTTGCAGAAATAATTATTTTTGCTCGCTGACACACAGCTAACGCTGCCTTTAACACATGAAAATATATCATCACCTTGATGAGTTTACGCCCCTTAATAATGCCGTAGTTACTATCGGCACTTTTGACGGCGTGCATCAGGGACACCGTAAAATAATAGGGCGGATCAAAGAACTCGCGCAGCAGTGCGGGGGCGAAACTGTTATCCTTACTTTTTTTCCGCACCCGCGCATGATCCTTCATCCCGAAGATCAAAGCCTTAAAATGATCAATACCATTGAGGAAAAAGCAGAACTGCTGGAGAGCCTTGGCGTTGACCATTTGATCATTACTCCTTTTTCCAGAGATTTTTCCAACCAACAGTCAGAGGATTATATCAAAGATGTTTTGGTGGATAGGATCGGCACAAAGAAGATCGTGATCGGCTATGATCATCGTTTTGGGAAGGACCGCAAGGGTGGTCTTAGCGATTTGCAGCGGTTGGCGCCGGTATATGATTTTGAAGTGGTTGAAATCCCCGAGCAGGACATTGATGATGTAGCGGTAAGTTCTACCCGCATCCGCCAGGCGCTGCTCGAGGGTAAGATAGATCAGGCTAATAACTTTCTGGGCTATCCTTTCTTTTTAGGAGGCAAGGTGATCAAGGGCGACCAGATTGGCAGGCAGCTCGGTTACCCTACGGCCAATATTTCCATCGCGGAGCCATATAAGCTTATTCCGTCTGATGGTATTTTTGCGGTAACTGTAAAGGTAGGGGCAGAACGTTTTAAAGGAATGGCCTACATCGGCCATCGTCCAACTATTAACGGCATGACACGTAATATCGAAGTGAATATTTTCGATTTCGATCGCGAGATATATAATCAAACCATCAGGCTCGAGTTTCACCACTATGTTAGGGGCGACATTAAATTCGCTTCGTTGGATGAGCTTGTTGTGCAATTGGGCGTCGACAAAACCGATGTGCTTGAATTGCTCAAGGGGTAAAGCTCATCGTCTGCGCATCACGGGTTCTTTGTTTCATCAGTTCAACCAAATCTCTCTTAAATTGTATATTTGATAGAATAGCAACAATGTTGGCTATTTTGTCTTTTATAGCTGATGAACCAATAAACGATAATGGCTAAACTAAACCTCGACAGGCAAGAAAGCGAGTTTCTGGATCGTACGATAACACATTGGGAAACCGAAAAAGTGATTGACGCTGATACCGCAAGTAAATTGCGCAGCTCGTACGAGGTAAAAGGTTTTGACTGGATGCGCCTGGCCAAGTATTCCTTCTGGATAGCGTTGGCTTGTGGTGTTATCGCTTTTGGTTCGCTCATTATCAGCGATAAAGTGGTTAAGCTGCTCAAAAGCCTGTACAATACCCCTGATATTCTGATCAGCGTTTTTGCCGGTGTTGCTGCTGCCGCATTTTTCATTTTGGGCAGAAGGCGCGAAAGAAAATATCCTGATCTGGTTTTTAGCAACGAGGCGCTCATTTTTACCGGTATTATGTTTACCGCCTGTTGTATTGCCTACCTGGGCAAAACGTTTGATAACCATTCCGGCCATTATTCACTGTTGTTCCTGCTATCCGTTTTTGTATATGGTTTTCTGGCCTGGCGCATGAATTCGAGGCTCATCTGGCTGTTTTCGCTCATCTCGCTGGGAAGTTGGTTCGGAACAGAAACGGGCTATCAAACGCGTTGGACAGATTATTTTCTGGGGATGAATTATCCGCTGCGGTTTGTGGTATTTGGAGCAGTGTTGGTAGCAGTAAGTCTGGCCCTGCGGAAGCGGAAGTGGTTTGCTATTTTTGATGATCTTACCTATGTGGCAGGATTGCTTTACCTGTTTATGTCCCTGTGGCTGCTCAGTATTTTTGGTAATTATGGCAATCTCGATGTGTGGTATCAGGTTAAACAGATCAGCCTGTTTTATTGGGGTATTATTGCAGCCGCTGTGGCCGCAGGCTTTCTTTTCTATGGCCTAAAAACCAAGGACGTAATTGCCCGCGAGTTTGGTATTACCTTTTTGCTCATCTCTATCTATACAAAATACTTCGAATACTTCTGGAAACATATCGATACCACGATCTTCTTCGCCATTTTGGCCGGTTCTTTCTGGATCATTGGGCGCAAAGCGGAAAAGATCTGGAACCTTAAAAGTTCTGACAGCGATCAATGACGGTGCTTGAAAAAGATGAGGTAAATCTCCTTGGCCACGTGATAGGCTGCAAACAAGTAAAATAAAATAGCGATACAGGTATTAATGATTTGCGTGCTGAGCGCAAATTTCTTTTGTATGTATTTGGCAAACCTGGCATACAGGAAAAGGCATAAAAAAGCGCCTGAAGCCGAGCCTAAACTAAAGACAGGCAGGGCAAATGTTGTTGTAAGTATCCACCCATGCGAAATAAGATACGTGCCCGCAATGAGCCAGAAAGGTATCTGCATAGGGTTCAAAAAGCCCAGTATAATGCCATACCTGATACTCTCTTTACTGGAGTAATTAGCCTTCGGCGCTTTTTTGCGATTGATCCAGGCTATGGTACCTAACGTTCCAAACATGGCAATCATCACCCAGTCAATAACAGTTTCGAGGTGTACCGCACTGCTCAACCATTGGGCGGCATGCATAATGAAGTAGGTAAAGAAAAACTCAACCGATGAGAAGGCGATGATGAATTTAAGCGCCTGTTTTAGTCCGCGGTTGATGGTGATTTGGGCAAGTGTAAGATTAATATTGCCCGGAGGAATATATCCAATAAAATTAACAATAAGGCCAAGGAAGAATGTTAGAAATATCATTGTTCAAATCTACACAGCTTTAGTCATTCATTTGTGTTAACAATATTTTATTTAAAAATGATTTTAACCTTTCTTTGCAAACTTAAAATTAACCCATGTCAGCAGGCAAAATCATATCTTTATTACCGGCAGCTACCGAAATTATTTGCGCTTTAGGCTTTGAACAAAACCTGGTGGGCCGCTCGCACGAATGTGATTATCCGGAGTCGGTAAAGCAGTTGCCGCCCTGCTCCTATGCGAATATGGAAGAGGGCTTAAGCAGCGGCGAAATTGATAACAAGGTAAAGGGGATCTTAACCGACGGCCTTTCTGTTTACACGGTAGACCGGGAAAAAATCAAAGAACTGCAGCCAGATGTGGTGGTTACCCAGGCCCAATGTGAAGTTTGCGCAGTGTCTTTGCCAGAAGTTGAGGAGGCGCTGCAGCAGCTGTTAAATAAGGATGCTAAGATAGTCTCGTTGTCGCCGGCCTCTCTCGGAGATATTTTTGATAATATCAGGGAGGTGGCCGATGCTTTAGATGGTAACGCTGATGAACTGCTGGAAAGTCTGCATGAACGCGTTGACATCATCAAACATAAACTTAAGTTTATCGACAAAAAACCTACGGTGGCATGCATCGAATGGCTCGAACCGTTAATGGTTTCGGGTAACTGGATTCCCGAGCTGGTAGTCATAGCAGGGGGGCAACCTGTTTTAGCCGAAGCGGAGAAACATTCCCCTTATGTGGACTGGAACGATATCAGGTTGCAGGACCCTGAAATTATAGTGATCATGCCTTGCGGATTCAGTATTGGGCGCACACTTAAGGAGATTGATATTTTATTGCAGTTGCCTGGCTTTGACCAGCTGCAGGCTGTAAAGAGTAACCAGGTTTACATTGCCGACGGAAACCAATACTTTAACCGGCCCGGTCCCCGCATTGTGGATTCGATTGAGATACTGGCCGAGATCATCAATCCCAAACAGTTTATTTTCGGCTTTGAAGGAGACGGCTGGATCAGATTTGCCATTTAAATTGAATACGACCTTTCTCTATAGATTAACGTTGAATCCCGCAAAATAATTCCGGAGAGGGGCGGGATTATAAAAGCGATTACCGGTTGCATTAAGATCATTGCCAAGGCTATAATGTTGGTTGAGGATATTATCGGCTCCGGCATAGAACTCAATGGTTGTTCGTCTTCGCACCCTTTTCTGCCATCCCGCCTTCGCTTGTACCAGGTGGTAATGATTGGCAAATACGGTATTAGCGTCATTAAGCGGCATAGAAGAAGTATAGTTATGTTGCACAAACAGGTAAACTGATTGAGGTATTTTTATTTGTACGCTACTCACAAAAACCTGGTTCGGTACACCGGTAAGCCTGTTGCCCGAATAATTGTGGTTATTGGTGGCATCGTGATAATCAACAAAGCTAAAGCGACTTAACGTAACAGATTCGTTGAACTGCAGTGCTCGTAGAAAACCGTGTCGGTTCCGAAACAGCCAGTCGGTAAAGTAAAGTTCCAGACCGGGCTGTTTTAATCCGCCTGCGTTAAGGTAGTATTGTGTATCATTGGGGGTTAGCCGTATTACAATGGCGTTTTGTACGCGGTAGTAAAACACGGATGCATCCAACAGCATGCTCTCATCAACATTCCTCAATCTGAAGCCGGTTTCATAGTTCCACCCTGTTTGCGCCTGCAAACCGGTATTAACAATGTTGCTTGAGGGTCTTACTTCGTCTGTAGTGGGGGGAGAATACCCTCTGCTTAGGGAGGCACGCCATATAAAATTGCCGGTAACAGAATAGGATAAAGCCAGTCTGGGCATCACCTGCGGTGTGAAGTCACGGGGAGTGAAGCTCTGTTGTTGTAACGGGTAAATGTTTTTGAAACGGTACTGGTAATAGTTGAGGCTTAACGCCCCCTCAACATGAAGTTTTTTCATCAGATCTACTGCGTACCGACTGAAGAAGAAGTGATCTGTTGTATTAATGTGATCGAGCGCTTGTGCGGTATCTTTTATGCCGCCCCTGTTACCATAATTATTGATGGCCGAGCTGGTATTTTGCCATTCCATGCCAAGATTCAGCCTCCAGGTTGTTTTAGTTTCAGGATTGCTTGTCAACTCAAAATAAGTTCGCAAGCCATAGGTATCTTCGTTCCTAACTTCGTAATTGGTAATGAATGGGTTAGTAAAATAAACATGGTTCCCGAAGACGGACAATACATTGCGTAACCGGCTGTTAAAATGGAACTCGTTAACCAGTCCGCCCAAAAGCATTTGCGTGGTAATGGCAATGTTTTGCTGTATGGCTCCGGGTAATTTGGCGGTAGGCAAACGCGCCGATTGCGGATCAGCAAGCATCTGGTTATAAGTTAAACCGCCGGGCGTCTGATAAAACAGATCGCTGTAAAACGCCAGCGCCTTCAGCTCATCTTTATTGCTGTAATGCCAGCCATCAACCGTTTGTATATAATGGCGCTGCATGTAGCTATGGCTGCGGTAACCATCAAAGGTTTCATAAGCCTGGTTTACGCTTACCTCTGCATTGTTTAATTTTTGTTCGTAGTTCGCATTTTCGTGAGCCAGGCCATAAGAACCGGCGTTTAATCCGGCCGATAGTCTGGTACTGCCGATGTTGTTCCCGGCCGGGTTAATAATAACCACGCCGCCCGAGTTTGCACCGAATAGACTTCCATCTGGCCCTTTGAGTACCTCGATGTTTTTAACACTGTTAAAATCGAGGGCATTGAGGTAAGTATCGCCGCCTGCGTTGGTAAGTGGTATCTCGTCAAAATAAACCTTTACATCTCTTACGCCATAGGGAGCGCGCAACAAGCTGCCCCTGATAGATAACCGGTAACTACCCGGTGATCGCTCTTCCATACGTACCCCCGGAACGGTGTTCATGGAGCTAACCAATGAATTACTGGGTTGCAGGGCCAATTGGGCAGGAGTTAAAACCCCCACCGAAGCCGGAACGCTTAACATAGGCAAGGGGGAGAGATAACCGCTAATGACTACGGGATTTAGCTTGCGGCTGCTGTCGGTAGTAGTAAGGCCTTCTTTTGTTGATTGCCCCTTTGCCAGCTGTAGACCAATTATTGGAAGCAATACAGTAAAAAAATAGAAAGCCCGCTTCATTATACCTAAAGTGGCAAAAATATTTCTTTTGGCCTAAAGTTTCACTCTTCATAAAACTATCTTTTTAATTATTGAGTTTTAGGGTAGAAATACAGCCGCGGCGATAGATTAATTGTTCGTGAGTAATTGATTTTGTTAGATTTGAAGTTAAACTAATTTCCCTCTTAGATAAATGCGCTTTCTTTTATTTTGTTCGTGTTTATTCTTTTTACTGTTTGGGGAGTTGGTTTGTTATGGCCAAACCTGTAAAGGAAGCTTAGGGGATCCCATTTTTACCGAGACCTTTGGCGCCGGTTCTAACCCGGGACCGGCGCTGCCAGTGAGTGCCACTACTTATAATTACAATCCAAACGGCTGCCCGGAAGATGGCTACTATTCAATTTTAAACAGTATTAGTCCAACTTGCCATACCAGCTGGCACGCCTTGCCTCATGATCACACTGGTGATCCTAACGGGTATATGATGTTGGTGAATGCCTCGTATGGCCCGGGCGTGTTTTATACCCAACAAGCCCCCGTGCTTTGCAGTAGTACTACTTACGAGTTTTCTGCCTATATCATTAACCTCATTACGCCTGAGGCCGAGGCCGGTAATCCCATCTTACCCAATATCACATTCGTGGCCGAAACTGTAGATGGAGCCGTGCTTGATTCAAGTAGAACCGGCAATATCCCGACAACAAGCGATATCAACGGCTGGGTAAAATATGCTGTAACTTTTCAGGCTCCGGCCAATAATGCTCCCGTAGTTGTGAAAATGATTAATAATGCGCCCGGCGGCGACGGTAATGACCTTGTTATCGATGATATTGCCTTTAGGGCTTGCGGGCCGGTTTTGCAGGCCGGCTTTAACTCAAGCCTTAATACTGCTGATCAAACTTTATGCAGCGGCGACGATGCAAACTATGCCTTATCGGCCTCCATTGAACCCGGTTTTGAGAAATATAGCTATCAATGGCAGGTTAATCGTAACGGTAGCGGTTGGCAGGATATTAACGGCTTTACCAATTCCAGTTGTAATGTCAGTATCACCAATGCTCAAACAGGTACTTATCGTTACCGCGTAGCTGCGGCGTTGCCGGCCAATATGTCTTCGGCCACTTGTCGTGTTTATTCTGATTCTGTGACGGTAAATGTTATTCAAAGCCCTGTGGCCAATGCTGGGCCTGATAAATATGTTTTTGAAGGAGACTCGGTAAGGCTGGCAGCCATAGCATCACCGGGAAAGGTACGTTATCAATGGACGCCGCCGGATTATCTTGATGATCCAACCGCACTTAATCCTGTTGCCACACCGGTAAATGATATTACTTATACCCTTCATGTCCTCTCAGAAGCAGGATGCACTACGGCAACAGATGATGTTTTTATAAAAGTGTACCGTAAGGTTATCGTCCCTAATACCTTCTCGCCCAATAACGACGGGGTTAATGATACCTGGGCCATTAAAGGACTGGAGTCGTACCCTGCTGCTGTTGTACAGGTTTTTAACCGCTATGGGCTAATGATATTTCAAGATATTGGTTACGGCAGACCATGGGACGGTACCGTTAACGGGCATCAACTGCCGGTAGGTACCTACTATTACCTTATTGATCTGAAGGTAAATAATTTAAAAAAGGCCGGTTGGATAACTATTATACGATAATGGCTTACCTTCTTAAAAGGCAATAAATTTATCTATCTGCTCATCGGTGAATTTAACGGTGTCCGGCAAATATAAGTCGCCTTCGGCATTTAGTTCTTTGTGAATGGACGGGATATGAATCTTTAAAGGAAGCACGTGCATATGTATGTAATTGCAAACGCCGGTAAAATGGTCCACCCCGCGGATGTTGCCGTACCTGCCGGATGAAACACCTACTAATGCTGCTTTCTTATCGCGAAAGCTTTCCGGGAATGCGCAGGCGTCGATAAAGACCTTCAATATGCCTGGAAAACTGCCGTTATATTCTGGAATCACAAAGAGAAACTTTTGCGTTGCTGTTACCACGTCCTGTATCGGCTGAAATTCTTTACTGCGCTGTCCGTACATGTCGGTAGCAATAATATTGTCAGGTAGTTGCGTAAGGGACAATAAGTTAGCTTCAATACCTTTTTCGGCAAGTTTTTTTTGATAATACTGCGCCAATTTGAGCGTTGAACTCCCGTGCCTGTTGGTAGAAGCGATGATCGTTATCATGTACAGATATTTGTAAGTTGCCGGAACATGAGCAAAACAGAATTGTTTAAATTCGTATCTTTATCGCCGGTTATATCAGGAGCGAAAGTAGAAATTTTTAATTTTATTTTTCAGTGATCAGTTAACCGTCCTCTATTATAAAATTTTAAAATAATGAGTAAAATTATTGCTTTAGCCAATCAAAAAGGCGGTGTAGGTAAAACAACCTCATCTATCAACCTTGCAGCGAGTTTGGCCGTGCTGGAATATAAGACATTGCTGGTTGATGCCGACCCTCAGGCTAATTCAACATCGGGTATTGGGTTTGACCCCCGTACTATCAAAAATAGCATTTATGAGTGCATCATAAATGAAATTGACCCGCATGAAGCAATCCAGAAAACAGAAACACCCAACCTCGATCTGCTACCTGCTCATATTGACCTGGTAGGCGCCGAGATTGAAATGATAAACCTCAACGACCGCGAGTATAAAATGAAAGGCGTGCTCGAAAGCGTACGCGACGAATATGATTTTATCATCATAGACTGCTCTCCGTCATTAGGCTTAATTACCATTAACGCATTAACGGCGGCCAATTCGGTTATTATCCCGGTGCAGTGCGAGTACTTTGCACTTGAGGGATTAGGCAAACTCTTAAACACCATCAAGATTGTACAGAACAGGCTCAATACCAACCTGGAAATAGAAGGTATTTTATTGACCATGTACGATGTGCGTCTGCGTTTATCAAACCAGGTGGTAGAAGAGGTTAGAACGCATTTTGAGGACCTGGTGTTCAATACCATCATTCAAAGAAATACCCGGTTAAGCGAAGCGCCAAGCTTCGGTATGTCTGTAATTATGCACGATGCAACCTGTAAGGGCGCAATTAATTACCTTAACCTCGCGAGAGAGATTATTGCAAAAAACGGATTGGTTAAAGATGCTTTAGCAGCTTCAACAGAAAAGGCGTAAATTAAATATGACTGCAGATAAGAAAAAGGCTTTAGGGAAAGGATTAAGCGCCCTTTTAAATGATTCTGTTAATGTGGTGCCCGCAGAAAAACCTGCGGCCAGAACCGCTGTTTCAGAAACTGGCGGACTTGGTTCTGTTAATGAAATAAAGGTTGCTGAGATAGAGGTAAATCCTTTTCAGCCGCGTACTGATTTTGACCAGCAGGCTTTACAGGAGCTTGCCGACTCTATAAAATTACAAGGTTTGATACAACCTATAACGGTAAGACGCTTATCGGTAGGAAAGTATCAGCTTATCTCGGGCGAGCGTCGTTTGAGGGCCTCTAAACTGGCAGGTTTAGTTACCGTGCCGGCCTATGTTCGTACAGCGAATGATCAGCAGATGCTGGAAATGGCGCTTATTGAGAACATTCAGCGTGAAAACCTGAATGCCATTGAGGTGGCGTTGAGTTTTCAGCGGATGATTGAGGAGTGTAACCTTAAACAAGATGAGCTTGGCGAACGTGTAAGCAAGAACCGGTCAACTGTAACGAATTACCTGAGGCTCTTAAAGCTTCCGCCGGCTATACAGGCCTCTATTCGTGACGGCGTAATCAGCATGGGTCATGCCAAAGCCCTCATCACCATTGAGGACCCGGACAAACAGCTTTTTTTGCACAGGCAGATCATTGACGAAGGCTTGTCGGTACGTAAGGTTGAAGAACTTGCCCGTTTAATTCAAAAGCCAACACTCAAAAAACCTCAAGCTAAAAATCAGCAAATGCCTTTCCAGGTACAGAAGATACAAGATGATCTGGCTTCGAAATTTAGTACAAACGTTAAACTAAAAATCGGCAATGGGGGTAAGGGAAGTATAGAAATTCCGTTCCTTTCTGAAGATGATCTTAACCGAATTTTGGAAATGCTTGATTGGTAAACATGCACAAAAGACTGTTCTTTATTTGTTTGTTTACCTTAATAGCTTTTGTTACCAGGGCTCAGCAGGCAGATACTGTCAAGACGCATGCGCGCCGTGATAGTGTTGGGCCAACGCAGGCTCATCCTACTTTGAAGCCGTTTAAACCGCAGGTATCTAAAGCAAAAGTATATCACCCCGATAGCACGCACAGTCCGCGTAAAGCTGTTATGCGATCGCTGATGGTGCCGGGCTGGGGGCAGGTCTATAATCATCAGTGGTGGAAAGTGCCTATTATTTATGGTGGTTTTTCTCTGCTTGGTGCGGCAATTATTTACAATCAGCATTATTTTAATGAGTATGTTACGGAGGCCAAATTCCTTCGTGATAATGTAAACTCAGGAGCAACAAATCCCTATCCTCAATATGCAAGCTACAATCTTGGTTACCAGGCCTTTTTTGATGCTGCTGAATCTAACCGTCGTAACCGCGATCTTAGCATTTTAGGGGTGCTGGGTGCATGGGGCATTAATATTATTGATGCTTATATTGACGCCAAGTTTAAGCACTCCTATACCATGGATAACAATTTAAGTTTTAAGCTGGAGCCCGCGCTGATCAACCAATCGCAGGGGCTTGCTTTTAGCAACGCTTCTTATACTCCCGCATTAAAATTAACTTTAGCCTTTTAACATAAACCTCTAAAAAACGGGTTACCGCAAATACAAATGAAAATAGCACTGTTAGGTTACGGAAAAATGGGTAAGATCATTGAGCAGATCGCCCTTGACAGGAAACACGAGATCGTTTTGACCATTGATAAGGACAATGCCCACGACCTTACCGTAGAGAACCTTAAAAAGGCTGATGCCGTGATCGAATTCAGCACACCGGCAACCGTTATCAGTAATATTAAAAAGTGCTTTGAAGCGGGCGTACCCGTTGTAGTTGGTACTACAGGTTGGTACGAACAGATGCCTGAGATTCAGCAATTATGCGAGCAAGGCAATAGTGCGATGATGTGGGCATCTAATTTTAGCGTGGGCGTGAATATCTTCTTTCACGTTAATAAGATGCTTTCCCGCATTATGAGCAGATATCCGTACTACGAGGTGCAGGTTGAAGAAATTCATCATACGCAAAAGCTCGACTCGCCAAGTGGAACAGCCATTACCATTGCCGAAGGTATTATGGAAGGCATCCATAGCAAAAAGGAATGGGTTAATGTACTTTCTACAGAAACTGAGCCTACCGACGAAAATGTAAAACCAGATCAGCTACTGATCGAATCGCACCGTATTGAGAACGTACCGGGAACCCACACCGTGCTTTACGATTCCGAAGTTGACTCCATTGAGTTTAAACATACTGCCCACAACCGTAATGGATTTGCATTAGGTGCTGTATTGGCTGCAGAATGGCTGAAGGATAAAAAGGGATTTTATTCGGCAAAGGATATGTTTGATTTTAATTTAGTTTAACTTAGCGGCCGTTAAAACAGCTGATTCTGAATATGGTAGATTTAGTTATTGCCTTTATTTTATTATACCTGCTGCCTTGCATCGGATTGTGGAAGCTCTTTGAGAAGGCGGGACAACCGGGCTGGCAGGCCATTGTTCCTATCTACAATTACTACGTAATGTGTAAGCTAAGTGGTAAGCCTACCTGGTGGGCTATATTGCTGCTTATCCCGGTAATAGATATACTGATTGCTATAGGCATTATTATCGATTTTGTTAAATCATTCGGAAAATTTAAGTTGAGCGAGCAGGCTGCTGCTGTGCTACTTGGATTTATCTTTTTGCCTAAATGGGGATTTGATAAAGAAACAAAATATCTCGGTCCCTCAGTTACACCTGAGTTTAGGCAGAAGTATCAGGTAGTACTTAAAAAATCTACCAGTCGCGAGTGGACGGAGGCAATTATATTCGCTGTAATCGCAGCTACGTTGATTCGCACATTTTTTATCGAGGCTTATACTATTCCTACGCCATCTATGGAGAGCTCATTATTGGTGGGCGACTTCCTGTTTGTGAGCAAGGTTAATTACGGTCCACGTACACCGATGACGCCGGTAGCTTTTCCATTTGCGCATCATACCATGCCTGTGTTAGGCACCAAAGCTTATTGGGATGGTATCAAATTACCTTATTACCGTTTACCTGGCTTAAGCGAGGTTAAAAAGGGAGACGTGGTAGTATTTAACTATCCGATGGAGGCTGATTCGCCATTCTTTAGACCAGTAGACAAGCGCGAGAATTATATTAAACGCTGTCAGGGTACCCCCGGCGATACCTTGAAGCTGATTAACGCCCAGGTTTATATAAATGGCAAAGCAGCAATAACTCCACCAAATGGTGAAACTTCTTATTATGTGCAACTGACAGACAGTACTCAGCAGATCAATCCTCAGGTTATACAGGATCTCCACTTGTCGGACCTGCAGCAGGTTCCCGGCACTGGTCAGCTGTATATGAACATGACCAAACAGTCTGCCCAGGCACTGAAAAGCTATGGCAATATCAAATCAATAACACCTGATATTAAGCCGCCGGGTATTTTTGATCCGGAGATTTTCCCGCACGATCCAAGGTTTAAATGGAACGTAGATAACTATGGCCCAATCATTATTCCGAAAAAAGGCTGGACCGTTAAGCTTGATAGCACCACGTTCCCGATCTACAAGCGCGCTATTGAAGTTTATGAGAACAATAAGCTGGAAGTAAGGGGTAATGATATTTATATCAACGGCCAAAAGACTGATCACTACACCTTTAAAATGAACTATTATTGGATGATGGGGGATAACCGCCATAACTCTGAAGATTCACGCTTTTGGGGATTTGTGCCGGAAGATCACATCGTAGGTAAAGCCTTGTTTATCTGGATGAGCTGGGACGATAGTACTAACTCACTCAACAAGATCAGATGGAGCAGGCTGTTTAATATTATTCGTTAATGAAGTTTAGCTTCCTGCGTGTTAATTAGAATCTTCTATTAAGGATATGGATTATACTCAATTTCTTGATATAAATCCCGAAAAACGGTTTGGTAAACCAGTTATCAAAGATTCCCGTATTTCGGTTTATGATGTTTTGAGTTGGTTTGCCGAGGGAATGAGTACTGCTGATATTATAGCTGACTTTCCTGAACTCAATGAGTCGCAAATCAGGGCCTGTCTATCATACGCAGCTGATAAAGAGCATAAGTTAAGAGTAGTTTCGTGAGAATTTTACTTGACCAAAATATTTCTTTTAGAGTGGTTGCTTTGTTAACACCCTATTTTGAGATGGTGAGACAAGTAAGACAGTTAGGATTGGAAAACGCTATTGACCTCAATATTTGGCAGTTTGCGCAACAGGAGAACTTAGCCATTGTAACTTTTGATAGCGATTTTATAGATATTTCAAATCTAAAAGGTCATCCCCTAAAGTTATCTGGCTTAGATTCGGCAATTCCAATAATCTTAAAATAGCCAATAAATTAATATCCAATATTGACGTCATAAAGTAATTCTTGTCGGAAGAGCAGAATGAAATAGCGTTTTTAGAAATAGACTAACCCCTCAATCGTTCTACTCCAAACCGATCAGCAAGTTCATTAAGATCTTTTACTACGGCGTCTACTAAAGGGATGCCGTTTTTTTTGCGATCTGCTTCGGCTTCCAGTTCCGGCTCGCCGGGGATCACTACTTTCTGCTCTGCATCAATAGTTCTTGCCGCTTTGAAGCGTGTGATCCATCTGTCGATATGTTTTTTAAAGTCGTCTGCCGGGCGGAAACCGTCTACTCGCATCGCGCCTACAAAATGCCCTATGCCTTTGCCGGGTAGGTTGGGTAAAGGATCAAGAAAGGCCACAAAAGGTGGTACCCACGGGCCATAATTAGCGCCTGATAATACGCCTGAAAAAATATCAACTACCGCACTCAAACCAAATCCTTTATGGCTGCCGTGTTGGTAGTCGCTACCGAGGGGGAGGAGTGAGCCACCCATTTTCAGCGCATGCGGGTCTGTAGTAGTATTGCCTTTGGTATCCTGCACCCATCCCTCCGGTACCTGTTTGCCTGCACGCTGAGCGATTTCCAGTTTGCCATTGGCTGCGGCAGAGGTAGCCATATCAATAATTAAAGGAGGATGTTGCTGTGCCGGGAAAGCGTAACACATAGGGTTAGTGCCCAGCATCCGTTCATTAGAAAAGGTTGGCGCTACCAACGGACTCGCATTAGTCATGGCGATGCCGATCATGTCACGTTCAACTGCCATCAGTGCATGGTAGCCTGCAATACCGAAATGGTTCGAGTTAGTTACAGAAACCCATCCGCTGCCATATTTTTCGGCCTTTTCAATGGCGGTAACCATGGCAAATGGTGCTACTACCAGCCCCAATCCGGCATCGCCGTCAACGGTTGCTGTAGTAGGGGTTTCATGCACAATGCGGATATCGGGCTTGCAATTGATGCGACCCTTTTCCCACAGGCGCACATAGCCGCTCAAGCGGGCAACACCATGCGAGTCAATACCTCGCAGGTCAGATTTTAATAGTACGTCCGTTGCTAATTCTGCATGGCCCTGGCTGCAACCAATTGCTAAAAATATTTGATGGGTAAAATTTCGTAATTCAGCTTCTGTAACAATCATCCTTAATCCTTTTAGTGAATTAACCTGTAAAAACGAAGAGGCAACACAATTGCCATATTATTCCGCTAATATCGTGAATTTGAAATCAAGCGGATTAAAATTTCGGATCAGCTCATCAATAAACGTGCGCCCCCATTTTACATAAAGCAGGCCGAAGTTCTCGGTACGTTCCTGCAAACTATTCTTGGGGAAAAGCTCGTTTTTGATATGGTCTATCTGTTCTAACCGGGTAGCGTAATTTCTTTTTTCCGCCCGTATGAGCTTTTTCTCAAGCCTGTCAATAGCGTGTTTTAAACGGCTCTGTACGGCTTCCGTCGAATCAGCCAATGTGGGATCTATTTTATAGGAACGATGCTTGAGTCGCTCGAAAATGCTTTGCAGTTCCTCCCGCTCTTGTTCTAATGATAAATGATGTTGAGAATGCCGTTTTACCCAGGCCGCTTTAAGCTCTTCGGCCCCTTTAAACAAGCAGGCAGGGGGAAAATCGAGTTTGGCAAATTTAGAAGTTGTTTCCCTGCGCATAACCAATGCTGAGTTTCGAAGGATGAGGATGGGGAAATTAACCTGATAGTAGTCGAAGTTTGATTTTAGCTCCAGCCAGTAAACAAGTTCGCCTCCGCCGCCGATATAGGCGAGATTAGGCAGGATATATTCCTGGTAAAGTGGGCGCATCACCACATTGGGGCTAAACCTTTCCGGATGGTCCTCAATCTCCTGATACAGTTCTTCTACAGAGAAGCTGATCTCGGTATTCAATACACAATACCTGCCCTTCTCTAAAACAATACGCTCGCGCAAGTTATCAGTAAGATAAAAGAAGTTGATCTCACGGGGATTAACCTGGATATGAGCGTGCAGTTTTTGTAACAATTCGTTGGTTGCAGATATATTTTTGAAGCTATTTTGCTCAATAATATCCTGCGCCATAACAGGTGCAAAAATTCTCTTTAAACGCGCATCATCGGCGTCAATGATCACTGAGCCATACTGGCTAAAGAGTGCGTTCACCAGATACCTTGTAGCATCGGCCAGCTTTTCAAATTTGCCGTAGGCAGTTTCCACCAGCTCGCTAAGTTCAGTTGCGTAGCCTGATAACCCTAAAACGCCTTTATATTGATTAAGAGCATCCCGGATGCTTTTTGTAGCAAGCCTGCCAGTTGCTCCGGCCGCATCAAACTGCCACTGCACCTTTTTGCCGCCGATATTGGTATAATTAATCTCCGGAAAATCATGATCCTCCGAAGCCATCCAGTAAACAGGTACGAAGTTTTTATCAGGGAAAGCGTCTTTAAGCGTGCGACAAAGCTTAATGGCTGTAACTATCTTATAAATGAAATAAAGCGGACCGGTAAAGATGTTGAGTTGGTGGCCGGTAGTAATTGTGTAAGTATTTTCGGAACCCAACAGATTGATGGCTTCTGATGGAATAACGGCTGAAGCGTCAACCGCCTTTATCGTGTTATATTGTTCGGTTAAGACCTGTACCAGTACATCCCGATTAGCGGTTACTTTCTTGTTTTCGAGTAATTCGGCAAAGCCTTTGAGGTCAGGGCGATAACTGTAAAATGACCGAAGATCAGGCTGATTATCGAGATAATCAATTACCGTTTGTGAGAAGTAGCCGGTTTCCTTATAACTGATACAGTTAGCATCCATTTGGTCAAAAGTAGGAGCATTAAATTAAATGCTCCATAACTTTAAATTATTTTACAATTTGTCCATAAAGATCAAAGTCCTCCGCGCGGTCAATCTTTACGTTCACAAAACTGCCAATGGTAGCATATTGTTTATTGGCGTCAATCAATACCTCGTTATCAACTTCGGGCGAGTCAAATTCGGTGCGGCCAACAAGGTAGCCGTTGTCAATACGGTCAACCAGAACTTTGTAGGTATTTCCTACTTTTTCCTGGTTCTTCTCGTAGGAGATGCCTTGTTGGATCTCCATGATTGCATCAGCGCGTTCCTGTTTCAGTTCATCGGGAACATCGTTATCTAAACTGTGCGCATGTGTTTTTTCCTCGTGCGAGTAGGTGAAACAGCCCAGACGTTCAAAACGTGTTTCTTCCACCCATTGCTGCATCTCTTCAAAATCCTGCTCAGTTTCGCCAGGATAACCGGTGATGAGTGTTGTACGGAGTGCAATATTCGGAACCTTATCGCGAATGGCATTTACCAAATCGATAGTCTTCTGCTTGGTAATGCCACGGCGCATGGACTTAAGCATATTATCAGTAATGTGCTGCAACGGCATATCCAGGTAGTTACAAATGTTCTCGCGTTCGTTCATCACGTCGAGAATCTCCATTGGAAAGCCTGATGGGTACGCATACTGCAACCTGATCCACTCAATACCGTTCACGTCTGATAAACGGCGCAGCAACTCGTCCAGGTTACGTTTGCCATAGAGATCGAGGCCATAGTAAGTAAGGTCCTGTGCAATCAGGATCAGTTCTTTGGTGCCGTTTTTGGCCAGCATTTGCGCTTCGCCCACCAACGCTTCCATTGGCTTGCTCATATGCTTACCACGCATAAGCGGAATGGCACAGAAGGAGCATGGGCGGTTACAGCCCTCTGCTATTTTAAAATAAGCAAAATGGCTCGGTGTGGTTAATAAGCGCTCACCTAATAGTTCGTATTTATAATTTGCACCGATGCTTTCGAGTACACCCTGCATTTCATTGGTACCGAAGTAGGCGTCAATATTTTGAATTTCAGCTTCGAGCTCGGGCTTGTATCGTTCAGAAAGGCAACCGGTAACGATTACTTTGCCAACTTTACCCTGCTCTTTCAGTTCACTGTACTGCAGAATGGTATCTATAGATTCCTGCTTGGCATTGTCAATAAACCCGCAGGTGTTGATCACCACAATATCATTCTTTCTAACTTTATCTGCCTCGTGTACAACGTCGAAAAGGTTGCCCTTAAGCTGGCCCATTAAAACTTCTGAATCATAGATGTTTTTGGAGCAGCCTAACGTAACGACGTTAACTCTTGGTTTCTCTGTTTCTGTTGATTTTGATTTCACCGATTGTTATTTTTTTTTGATTTCACCGATTATTTTTTGGGGTTTCGCTGATTGCGTTTGTGATTAACATTGATTCTCTACAGTGATAACCTTTTTACTTCGCAGCTCGCGTTTCCAAAATTGATCAGTAATCCTGTTTTTACTTTACTTGCTTTTAAATATGATAATAACTGACTGTGAAATAGTTTTGGTATATATCCTGTAACTGATTTGAGTTCAACGATAACATTTTCTTCTACAAATAAGTCACATCTGAATTTTCCTACCGGTTTTTGCAGGTAGTAAACATTAAATTCTTTTTCTGCCTCAAATTTTAATCCAATAGTTTGAAACTGTTCTTGAAGT
>Ga0157369_10000493_pt1 | contig 52265 bp, 41 predicted proteins | sample C25metaG_FD_113461 | JGI IMG/M metagenome (GOLD analysis project Ga0157369, IMG submission 113461) | Corn rhizosphere microbial communities from Kellogg Biological Station, Michigan, USA - C2-5 metaG | ecosystem: Host-associated > Plants > Roots > Rhizosphere > Soil | place: USA: Michigan... | reverse complement strand
CCCCGCCGCATCCGGGTGCTCCTCCGAGTGCTTCTTCAATCCTGCGAACGCAGCATACGAGAACGACCGCAGCATTCCAGCAACGTCCTTCAATGGTGACTGCTTCCTGCGACGCTCCGCCAGTGTCCGCGCCGGCTCGCCCTCGAAATCCAGCAGCACAAAGTCTCCCCCGGATGCGCTGCTCCCATCCGAATTCGACTTCACTCGAAGAGTCTGCCCAAGGTGATAATCACCGTGAATCCTGATTCGCTTTCCGGCCGCCGCAATTTGCGTGATTCCGCGGCTTCGCTCAATCAGCTTCGTTCTCTGCGACAGCAGAAGCCCTGCTGAATCCGAAGTTGCATCATCCAGCGTCGCAAACTTGCTCTTCAGCGCATCCAGTGCAGACCGGATCTGCGCCTCGACCTGCCTCGCATCCGCCTCCAAATCTTCTTTTGAGGTCTGCACTGGCGCAAATGCAGGCTCATTCGTCGAGCTACTCAACGCAAGATGCAGTTCGGCAGTACGCCGGCCCAGCAGGGCAGCGCCGTCCATTGCCTCACCCGAAAGATCTCTGAAGTCTTCCGGCGATCTCGTCGCGGCCGCAATCGTCGGTGCGGTTATCCTCGGCGGCAAATTCTTTGTTGCTACACGCTGGTAGAATCCGCTGAGCTCTTTCAGGAACCAGGCCCAACCATCCCCTTCATTCGCAACAAGCCCCTGCAGCATGGCCACAGTCGTCTTCTCGCCCGTGCTCGAAGTCATCGACATCTCGCCAAGGAACGGCGCGATTCGCTCGAAGTGCGCAACCTCAGTCAGAAAACGCCCGATCTCGACATCAGGATTCTCACCCGCCTGCAGTCGCCTGAACAGCTTCAGAATCAGACTGTCGCCATAGATAATCGACGTGTTCGACTGCTCCGCCGATCCAATCCGCGACTCCGACTTTTTCTGAAGCTTCAGTTCGCGAAGTGCCGAGGAAGATCGCGCCACAAGAACTCCTCCGGAAGTTCTCGCCGCTTCTGCTGCCGGAGATTCCCGCGGCAGCGTCGTCTGCGCATTGTTGGCCGAAACAGAGCCCGGCTCCGAACCCGCTGGTGGAGCGGCCTGCCCCGGCTGCACGTCAAGCGGCAACGGCGCAGGCGGAGTCACTGTACCGGCATCAGAGTTGCCCGCCTTCCCCGACCGACTATCCTCGTCCGGGCCGTTTATTGCCTCAATCTCCTCACTCGCTATCTGCACCGCCTGTGCAGGACCGGAAGCAACCACTTGAGTCAACGGAATCAGCCCACTCTGTTCAATTAGTTCCAACTCGATCTGTCTGAAGTCCTCTCGCACTGTTGCATCATGCAGAATCGCGATTCCAGTGACAGAAGCCAAGGTTGTAACAACGCTGTCCGGACGAGTCGTTGTCACCTCGTCAGCCAGGGTATCCATGCTGATCGCCAAAGGTATTTGGTAGACATCTGCTGCGCCTTCAAAGTAGCTGATCTCAACTACAAATATGGCGGGCGGAATCAGGTGCGGCTCGAGCCGGCTCGCCTTCTTGCCATTTCTCGACAGGTTGGCCCAGCTCAGCACGCGAGCTGACTGAATCTTCCTGCTCTTCGCTCCAAACCACCGCTGCCGCGGCAACCACGCCGGCAATGCAGCTTCAATCTGTCCCAATCCGTTTGCTGCAAGCAGACCAGACCAGCCCGCCGTCACCAGGTCAACCGCTGGAATCTCTGTTCCGTGCGTGTCTTCCACCGGAACCATATGCGGCTCAGGCGATGGTCGCGTATCTGCGGTTGCCGCTTGCAGTTCCAGCCAAATGAAGGAGTAAGGCGCCAACGTAAGTTGATAGGGTGCCGCTGTGATCGTCGGGAACGGTACATACCCCAGCATCTCCACCGGCTCCATCCCCACATACGCCGAGAGGTCCAGCGACACCGGCTGTGCAAAGCGGCTCAGGTTTGCCACGCACAATACTGTCTGGTGTGTACCGTCGTCCAGCTGCAGGTCGCGCAGATAAGCCAGAACCTTCCGGTTTGTAGGATTGAGAAAACTCAAGCTCCCGCGCCCGAAGACCTGGAAAAGCTTGCGCAGCGCGATCATGTTTCGCGTCCACTGCAGTAAGCTCGACTGGTCCGCCTGCTGCGCTTCCACGTTGATTACCTGGTATCCGTAAATCGGATCCATGATCACTGGAAAATACAGTCGCGCCGGATCGCATCGCGAGAATCCCGCATTCCGGTCTGAAGTCCACTGCATTGGCGTCCGCACGCCATTCCGGTCGCCGAGATAGATGTTGTCTCCCATCCCAATCTCATCGCCGTAGTACAGGATGGGCGTCCCTGGAAAACTCAACAGCAACGAATTCAGCAGCTCTATCCGTCGCCGGTTGTTATCTACCAGGGGAGCGAGCCGCCTCCGAATTCCAACATTGATCCTCATCCGCGGGTCGGCCGAGTACGCAAAGTACATATAGTCCCGCTCATCGGCGGTCACCATCTCCAGCGTCAGCTCGTCATGGTTGCGCAGGAACAATCCCCACTGGCAGCTATCCGGAATCGGCGGCGTCTGCGCCATGATGTCCGTAATTGGCAGCCGGTCTTCCTGCCGAAGCGCCATGTAGATGCGCGGCATCAGCGGAAAATGAAATGCCATGTGGCACTCGTCCCCGTCGCCGAAATAGGGCCGCACGTCGGCCGGCCACTGGTTCGCCTCCGCCAGGATCAGCCGGTTCGCATAGCCTTTATCAATCTCCGCGCGCAGCTGTTTGATGATCGCGTGTGTCTCCGGCAGGTTCTCGCAATTCGTTCCGTCCCGCTCCACCAGGTAGGGAATCGCATCGAGCCGTATCCCATCCGCACCCATATCCAGCCAGAAGCGCATCGCCTTCAGCACCTCTTCCATCACCAGCGGGCTCTCCCAGTTCAAATCCGGCTGATGCGAGAAGAACCGATGCCAGTAGTAAGCCTTCGCGGTCTCATCCCACGTCCAGTTCGACTTTTCCGTATCCGTAAAGATGATGCGAGCATCTTTGAAGATCTGGTCCGTATCCGACCACACATACATCTCGCGCTGCGGCGACCCCGGAGGCGCCAGCCGCGCAGCTTTGAACCACGGATGTTGATCGCTGGTGTGGTTGATTACCAGCTCGATCATTACCTGCATGTTTCGCTGGTGAGCCGCATCCAGAAACTGCTTGAAGTCGCTCAAAGTCCCGTACGACGGATTCACATCCACGTAATTCGCAATGTCATATCCATCATCGCGAAGCGGGGAAGGGAAGAACGGCAAAAGCCAAAGGCACGTGACGCCCAGTTCCTGCAGGTAATCCAGCCTCGACATTAACCCCTGAAAATCTCCGATTCCATCATTATTGGAATCAGCGAACGCACGCACGTGAATCTCGTAGATGACCGCGTCTTTGTACCAGAGCGGATCAGTTGCGCTTGCAATCTTCTTCACTCAAGGGCTCCAAGCTGTTTGGATGCTAGTTCGCGAATACCGTTTGTAGGGCCGAAACAGTGTGGCAGTGCATTCTGCTAACTTGCTAACTCGCTTTCGCCGCGCAGCGGCGCTAACTTGCTGGTTTTGTCCAAAGAAAAGATCTGTGACCGCTCGCGCGATGCACTTCCCCCGGGACAATCCGGCCAGGAATCCCTACAGGAAATACTCGAAGTCCGTCTCCACCCGCATCCGACGATGGATCTTCAAAATATGTCCCGACCTGACCGCTGGATTCAGCTCCACATAGTTCCGCGGCCCCTGCCACAGATACCTCTCACCCGAGAGTAGATCCTCCGCCTCATACGATCGGTCAATCGGGATCTCCAACTCGTCCAGCGGCAACGTCACAAACCCCGTCTGCGTGTAATGCGGATCCAGATTCACCACCGTGATCAGCAGGTTCGACCGGTCATCCGACTCCTTGCTGTAGCAAATCAATTGATCGTTATCGACGTTATGGAACCGGAGCGACCAATCGTTCTGCAGCGCTGCATTTTCATTGCGGATTACATTCACCCGCCCAATCAGATCCCGCAGGCTGTCCGGCCGATTCAGATCCCAATGCCTGACCTCGTACTTCTCCGAGTTCAGATACTCTTCGCTCCCATGCCGCACGGGCACATGCTCCTGCAACTCAAACGCCGGCCCGTAGATCCCATAGTTCGCACCCAGCGTCGCCGCCAGTAGCAGCCGAATCACAAACGCCGGCCGTCCGCCCATCTGCAGAAACTCCGTCAAAATATCCGGCGTATTCGGCCACTGGTTCGGCCTGAAGAATTCCCGTACCGGCGTCTGCGTCAGCTCGGTCAGATACTGCGTCAGTTCCCACTTCGCATTCCGCCACGGAAAGTACGTATACGACTGGCTGAACCCGAGCTTCGCCAGCCGGTACATGATCTTCGGCCGCGTAAACGCCTCAGCTAAAAACAGAACGTCAGGATGTTCCTTCTTGATCTCCCCAATCGCCCACTCCCAGAAGGGAAACGCCTTCGTGTGCGGATTATCCACGCGGAAAATCGTCACTCCCACGCCGATCCAGTAGTCGAAGACGCTCTTCAACTCCTTCCACATCCCCTCCCAGTCTTCGCTTTCGAAGTCGAAGGGATAGATGTCCTGATACTTCTTCGGCGGATTCTCCGCATATTGAATGGTTCCGTCAGGCCGCTTCTTGAACCAGGCCTCGTGATCCTTTACATAGGGATGATCCGGTGCCACCTGGAAGGCGATATCCATCGCCACCGACATCCCGAGCCCATCAGCCTTCTTGATAAAGCGCTTGAAATCCTCCACGGTTCCCAAATCACCAAGAATTCCCTTATGTCCGCCTTCCTTCGCGCCAATCGCCCAAGGGCTTCCATCATCCCCCGGCTGCGACTCGGGATTGTTGTTCTTTCCCTTACGGAAGGACCGGCCGATCGGATGAATCGGCGGCAAGTACACTACGTTGAATCCCAGGTCCGCTATATAAGGTAGGCGCTTCTCGGCGTCCGCAAACGTCCCGTGCACTCCCACCTTTTCGGCCGTCGATCGTGGAAAGAACTCATACCACGAGCTGAACCGCGCCCGCACCGGATCCACAATGACCGGCAGCTCCGGACTTTCCGTCGCAAACCTCTTGTCCGGGTAGCGCAGCACCAGCTCATGCAGCATCGGGTCCGTCGCATGCGTCCTCAGCTGGCTCGGCTCTTTGCCCGCTCGCAGCACCGCCGCCCGTTCACTGAGCCAGAGCGCATCTCCACCTGTCGCCCGCCCCGCAGCATCCGCAATCAGGTCCGCCCCGATCAGATAATCAAGGTTCGTGTCACTCTCCGCCTTGATCCGCTTCAGCAGATCGCGGCGCCACGTCTCAAAATGGTCTACCCAACCCTGCACTTTGAAACCATACCGCCCCAGTTCTCCAACCCGGAACGCCGCCTCCCAGCGATCGTTCACCAGCGCCTTCATCGGGATCTCGGTCCACTCCTTCGATCCCTCCCGCCGGGCCAGCAGCGAAGCCGCAATGGCATCATGGCCGTCTGTAAAAACATCGGCCTCAACCCGCACCTGGTCGCCAACCGTCCTCTTCGCCGGAAAACGCCCGCAGTCCACCTGTGGCGTGATGCCCTCAATGATGACGCGCCTGCGCCCTTCCAATAGCTTCTTCATCGCCATATCAATTTCCGAAAATCATTGTTAAAAGGAGTTCAAGGCAAACGGCCAGCAACTCGACACCTATCTCCGCGCCTTCTTCTCTTCAATCAACTGCCCGTACAACTCAATGGTCTGATGCGCGATGGCCGTCCAGCTGAAGATATCCTCTACTCTCTTCCGCCCTGCATCCCCAAATCGCCTGCACTTCTCTGCATCCCCAAGCAGCAGCTTGATCCTCTCCGCCAGATCCCGCGCAAACTTCTCCGGATCTCGCGGAAAACTCGTGACCGGGTCCTGCTCGAACGGAACCAGGTACCCCGTCTTATCGTCGACAACCACCTCTTTGATGCCGCCGGTCGCGCTCGCCACCACCGGCGCTCTGCACGCCATCGCCTCGAGATTGATAATCCCGAACGGCTCATACACCGATGGACAGCAGAACACCCTGCAATTGCTGTAGAGCTGGATCGTCTCCTGCTTCGTCACCATCTTCTCGATCCACACAATTCGCGGATGGTCTTTCCGCGCGGCCTCCACCTTCTCCCGCAGTTCCGTCGCAATCTCCGGAGTATCCGGCGCCCCGGCGCACAGCACCACCTGGGTGTCCCTCGGCAGATGTTTGATCGCATCCACCAGGTGCGTCACGCCCTTCTGCCGTGTGATCCGCCCTACGAACAGAACATACGGAACCGCCGGATCGACACCATAATCTGTCAGCGCCTTCGTCTCCGACGTCTTTTGGTACTCCTTCAAATCGATCCCGTTATAGATGACGTGAATCCTGCTCGGATCTACATCGGGATACGCCCGCTGAATGTCCTCCTTCGTTCCCTGCGACACCGCGATCACTGCATCCGAGTCCAGAATCGCCGTTCGCTCCATCCACGAGCTCATCGCATATCCGCTGCCCAGCTGTTCCGCCTTCCACGCCCGCAGCGGCTCCAGCGAGTGCGTCGTCAGCACAAACGGAATCCCATACAGCTTCTTAGCCAGGTACCCCGCCATGGACACATACCACGTATGCGTATGAGCGATATCGATCCCCTGCAGCGCCTTCACCTGCGTCAAGTTCAGGCTGAACGCCTCCAGGGCGCCCTTGAACTTGGCCTCAGTCCCGTTCGAGATCTCCGCCCACGGCTCCGCTCCGCGCACATGCAGATTGCCGGCATCGCTCTGCTGCGGCCCCCAGCAGTGCACCTCCACCTCGATCTCCCGCGCCAGTTCCCGGCTTAGGTAGTCGACATGGACCCCCGCCCCCCCATACACCAGCGGCGGGTACTCGCGTGTAAATAGCCCAACGCGCATTAATCTTGACCTCCGGCCGCAAACACTGGGCGTCCCGCCAAGAGGGTTTCCCTGCCACGGCGGTCCTGGGAACGAGAGATCTTCGGGGCTCTTCGAACCTGACATACCCGCCCGCGCCGACCTGGCGTTTCGCTACCCAATCTTACTGCACCGGATGAGTTTAGTAGCTGGTCCGACCCGAGGCAAGCCACCAGGATTAAGGACCTCTCAAAGCCGCGAGCCACAGTACGAACTCCATAGGCCGTTTCGGCGAGTACTTGCCGCCGCACGAATCGCGCTATGGTGGAAAGACAAGACTCGCACACCGTAGTCCACGATTATCGACCTATATGACGGTGTCAGATAATCATTGCCATTAAGTGCGTCCTCATCAAAAACGCAGCCGATTACTTAGAATTGGAAGCAAACTGTGCCCATTGTTGAGCTCTAAGGAAAGCACCGGTGAAACAGTTGGTAAGGTGGTCGGCCCGTTTCAGAAAATGGTAATATCTGCACAGGGCTAATGTTTTGATTGTCCAGAAAGCATTGAGTTTAGCTCACGATTGCCGCTTTGGTAGAAACAGGAACTCCGAAATTTCACCCCTGCGATTCACCCGGTCTTGCCTGGATCTCCCTACATAGTCCTTAGCTGCTTGAAACAACGTCCCGTCGGCCGCTTCCAATTCTGTTATCTGAATTGAGCGGGTGAGTCGGAATTTGTCGATGAGGATTCCACGTCGCAATGAAAATCGCAATTCTCGGCTCGAGGGGGATTCCGGCGCGATACGGTGGCTTTGAGACCTTCGCTGAGCAGCTTTCAACTCGGCTCGCCAGCGAAGGAATAGATGTAACGGTTTTTTGCCCTTCCGCCTCCCGCAGACCCGACGAGACCTATCTCAGAGTGAAGCTGCGGTACATAGAATCTCCACGTGCTGGTTCGTTCACGGAGATTCTTTGGGACGCGAAATGCTTCTGGGCAGCTCGCCGAGGTTTTGATGTGGTCTATATGCTCGGAGTTGGGGCTAGCTTCGCTGCGTGGTTGCCACGTCTGTTCGGATCATCTGTATGGATCAATTCGGATGGTCTTGAGTGGAAGCGGTCTAAGTGGTCATTGCCGCAGAGAATCTATCTGGTGGTGGCCGAGACTCTCAGCGTTTGCTTTGCATCCACGATCATCGCCGACTCGGTGGCAATCGAACGTTATCTTCGCGCCCGGTACTCGCAACGCAAGCGCATCTCCACAATTGCGTACGGAGCACAGATTCCCGCCGCGACCCCCGACAAGAGCCTCATTGACGCCTGGGACCTTCGCCCCGACGAGTACTACATCGTTATATGTCGCTTGGAGCCCGAAAACCATGTGCTTGAAATTTTGGATGGGTTTGAAAGGTCAAAGTCCAACCTCTGCCTGGTCATTGTGGGAAATATCGAAAACCCAAATCGGTATGTAGAAAGCCTGCTTGCATACCAAAGCTCGAAGGTGCGTTTCATCGGCACCGTGTATGACCAAAGAAGGCTGGCGGCTCTGCGCTTCTATGCGCGTGGCTACTTGCATGGACATAGTGTCGGGGGCACGAACCCTTCTTTGCTGGAAGCAATGGCCTGTTCAAACCTGGTCATCGCGCACGATAATGAGTTCAATCGAGAGGTCCTTGAAGATTCAGGCCTTTACTTCACGGGCCGCGATCAAGTGGCAGAAATCATCAATGCAACTGACAGCGGTCAGGTTGATGTTGCCAGCCATCGACAGCAAGCAGCAGAGATTGTCTCTCGACGTTATCTTTGGAATCACGTGGCAGATGCCTACCTCAAATTACTCGAACGCGAGTACGAGGATCGATCGATTGCCTGAACGGAAGCCTTTTCATCCTTCTGCTGTCGTGTACAAGCCCATCGGTGCCTTCCCAGCGCGTCGGTTGAAAAGACTCAAGTAAACTTTGCGAACCGTGCGGGCTGACTTTTCCCAGGTGTAGTCGCGGACACGGCTCGACCCACGATTTACAAGCTCTGTTCTCAATCCTGGGTCTCTCTCGAGAGCTAAAACCGCATCTCTGATATCTTCCGGTCTGTTTGGATCAATCCCCAACGCGGCGTCTGCACAAACCTCAGCAAGCGCAGTGTTTGCTGAGGAAATTACGGGGATCTCTGAGGCCATGGCTTCGAGCAGCGGCATGCCGAACCCCTCTGCCCAGCTACAGTAGATAAAACCTTTTGCATTCCGATACAGCGCCGGAATCTGTGCATCCGAAATCTGCTCCAACAAAACAACATCCCTTCCCAGTTCGAAAGTGCGGATCAGCTCGAAAACCTCGCCGTATCGGAAATGACGCTGGCCGACAAGCACAAGACGCGGTCGCGGAGCTTTGAGCAGCGACCAGGCTTTCAACAATGCAGCGTGGTTCTTGCGCGGCTCCAGCCGGCCGACAGTCAGATAGTACTGCCCTGGCGTCATCCCAAGAGCAGTTACCACTTCCGATCCCTCTGTTCCTGGGAAGAACCTGCTGCGATCGACACCGTTTGGAATAACATTTACGCTAGACGGCGGCAAGGAATAGTGCTCGCAAATCTGCTTTTGTGAGAACTCGCTGACTGTAAACACAGCCGCGCTGCGGCGAACTGACATTGGAACCAGCAGGCGCGAACGTATCACGAGTGATTTTTCAAAATACTGCGGCTGCGATTCGAATAGAATGTCATGCACCGTTACCGCTGTCGCGCACGAGAGTATCGGCGGGGTGATGTACTGCGTGTGCAAAAGGTCGATTCGTTTCTGTCTGACGTACTGCGGCAGCTGCCACAAAAGCCGCAGAGGAGCCGGCCTGTTCTGCATAACGCAAATCTCTACGTTGGGTAAAGCAAAACTTTCGCTGAACGACACCAGTTTCTGAGGATCACATGTTAACAGCAGGAAATCGCACTCGGGAGTACCGGCAACAACGCGCGAGAAAAGCTCAAGACAGTGGGTTCTCGAACCTTGGAATATCCCATGCACAACGTGCATATCAATCCCGACGCGGAGACGCAGACTCCCTTTAGCCCGCATGCAGCGGCTCCGTCCCGGGTGCAATTCGGCCCTCTTGGCTGCCGGCAGATCGCATCTCGAATCCGGGTAAGAGCGGGAAGAATGCAAAACACCACATCAGATACTGTTGAACATCCATCAAGTGACTTCCAGTGAACTGCACGATGAATGCCGCCACGAACATTGCAAGGCTGAATGAGTTCAGGTAGACCTTGCTCTTGAAAAAGAGAACCACTTCCACTGTCAGCCTTGCGATTACCCCCACGATCCCCAATTCGGCGAATGTGCCGGCCACGGCGTTCGGAATTATGCCAACATCGAACCCGACACCAAGGTCTGACACATCAATGATTTTTCCCTGCCCCAATCCAACTCCCCACCAGATGCTCTTCGAAGCGGCAACCGTATAGGCAACGAAGAACGATATCGTTGTCCGGGATTGCGTGGAGGAATCATTGCCCGATAGAACCTGGAACACACGCGCTCCTAGCGGATTCGGAATGAATAAAAGCGCAGCGAACGCGGACAATAGGAACGCTACAATGATGAGCGATCTGGGTCTTTTCAGCAGCCGTCGGTAGGACGTCATCAAAGTGACCCCTAGGGCCGCGAAGCTAATACTCAGTCCTCCGAAAGATTGTGTGAGAAGGAACGGGAAGCTGATCATTGCGAAGTACAGGGCATTTCGCTTTCCGCGATTCGCAAGAAGCCGAAGAGCCGTAAAGATGATGAGTGGCAGCATCAACTCTGCATAAGCCGAAGGCTCAGAAGTGAACATGGAAAGCCGAAGCAAATGTGAGGTGCCGGCCAGAGTATCGCTCCTATCCATCCAAAACAGGTCGCGAACAGGCGTGTAACGGCAGGCCAGCGCCAAAAGAGTAAGGCCAAAATTTAATGCAATCAATTCATCGAATAGTCGGTCGATGTTCCGGGTGTTCAGGAGCCCCCAGCAGAGGGCGTAAACGGCGATGAATACCGTCCACAATAACAGTAGGGATCGCAGATAGTAGACATAGGATCCGATGCCGATCGACAGGTGAGCAAGGATGAACGGAGACAGGATCAGCAGGAACTTAGTGGTGAGCCAGTGTTGTCTCTTCAGATAGAGCCACAGGAAGAGCAGGGGCGCGAATACCGTCGTGAAGAAGAGTCCGCGGGGTAATCCAACGCTGTTGAGGAAGAAGTAAAAAGCAGCTACCGGAAGATAGCGGTGAATCGTGAGGTTTAGCTTTATCTTGGCACGAGCCTGCGACCCAGCAAACTTTAGGTACGCGTCATCCCGATTGGCTGTCGTATCGGTCAATTGCTAAATCCTTGAACGTTTGCCCATTGGGCGCGTAGAACACACAGCAACATTCATTGACCTCGTGGACGGGACCATTCAAAATCGCATCCAAAACTCAGATCGGTCAAAGTCGTGCGCAAATCTCAGTTTAGCGGCTCTGCGTAGCTCTGTCAGCGCATTGTTTCATTTGCACCTAAGGCTTTCCGTAGTTGACCCTACCCCCGCCTGACCACTGATCCGTGCAAACCATCACATTCAGAACCATAAACGTCCGAGTAGACTCATCAACTCTGGAAACGAATTCATCAGCGTGCCGGCAAAACGGACCGACATAGAAGGTGATGCTTTGATGAGAATTGCCATCATTGGCCGCGACGACGTCGGCAATATAGGTTCATCCTCGGGCTACTCGTATTTCATGGCGAAAGCACTTCAAAAGCACGTGGGAGAAGTCGAGTTCCTTTCGCCGGATCAAACCCTATCCTCGAGGATGATCGAGAAGTGTGGTCGTGCCCTCAACCGGGCGAGTTTCAGAATTCTGCATCGGCATCTGGCGGGAGATCAGTACAGAGTACTGTCATGGAGGCTTGCCCATGTTTTCAGCTCACGCGTCTCGGGGCGTCATTTTGATGTAATATTTGCGCCCAACGCCTCGGTGGAGATTGCCAGCCTGCAAACGGACATTCCGATCGTCTACTCTACGGACCAAAATTGGGCGAACATGGCTAACTACTACCCGAACATGACATCAATGTTCAGTTTTGCCGAGCGAGAGGCGGATGGGATCGAGGCAGCGGCGCTGCGCAACGCCAGCGCTGTATTGTATCCCTCCTCTTGGGCAGCAAATACAGCGATAACTCATTACGGCGCCCCTCCTGACAAAGTACATGTGGTCCCATGGGGAGCAAACATGTATTTCGAAGAAGTGCCCCAGAGAGAAGCCGTCAGTCAGCGCAAATGGGTGGATGAGGTCCTTCTTCTATGGATAGGCGTGGATTGGGATCGGAAGGGAGGCGCCATTGCATTCGATTGCCTCATAGATTTATTGCAGAAGGGCGTCTCTGCAAGACTTACAATCTGTGGCTGCATCCCGCCTGAACGTTTCAGGCACCCACGCATTACCGTGATTCCATTCCTTGACAAGCGAAAGCCCACAGAACGCGCGAAGCTGTCACAACTGTTCATGGATGCACATTTTTTCGTGTTCCCGACCATGGCTGAAGCCTATGGAATTGTGCTGTGCGAATCGAGCGCCCATGGACTTCCCTCAATTGTTCGAAATACCGGCGGCGTCGGTGGCGCAATCGAGGATGGGCAAAACGGGTGCCTCATGGCTCCTGAAGCACAGGGCAAAGACTACGCAGAAAAAATCATGAAAATTCTCCATACGCCGGGACGATATCAGGAGTTCGTACAGGCCAGCAGGGACGCATATGAAACACGATTGAACTGGGATGCGTGGGGACGTTCCGTCAACCCTATATTTAAATCCGCGGCAGGGACAATTCATCACAGAATGGAAAGCAATTGGACTCGATCAATGGAGAGGGTTGAGGTGAGTTAGAGTATCGGTCATCTCTGGGATGCTGCTCCGCTCTCATCCGAGCGTCGATTCGACCCGCTCAGTCAGAACCTGAAACGCGCGCCGACAATCGTCCGCCTTCATCCGGTCAACTTGACGACGCCAGATCATCCATCGGATTCTATTAAGCGCGACCCTGAGGATGCACCCGACTAGCAGCACGGTTCTGCAGGCTGCCCTTTGCACGCCTCTCATGTGCTTCCCGACGTATATTGAGAGACCACGAACCTGGTCCGGAAACCGGCTCGAGTCATATCCGCCCCAGTGCAGGTATCTCATACTTGGAAGATACGCACATTTGGCATCCGTATCCCACACTCTCTTACAAAGGTCGACGTCCTCCATATACATGAAGAAATCTTCATCCAAGCCGCCAAGCTTGCGCCACAGTTCCGTCCGAATCAGAACGAAGGATCCCTGCACCCAATCAACATCATAGCTTTCCTCTGCTCCGTAGCTCGCCGGCGAAATCAGCATCCGCCGAAGGAGAGCAAGCCGAATAGGATTCGGGAACTTCCCCGTGCATGCCTGGGGAACGCGGAGTCCATCGATCATATTGATGGTGAGAGCGCCGTATGCCTCATGTTGCTCAAGCCACGCCAGCACGGGCTCAATCGGTTCGAGCAATTCCGTGTCCGTATTCAGCAGGAGCAGAAACCGGCCATGCGCTTGCCGGCTAGCTAGATTGTTTCCACCTGCAAAGCCGAGGTTAATTTCACTTCTGACAAGCCGTACCCACGGGAACTGGCGGGCGACCTCATCGGGCGAGCCATCATTGGATGCATTGTCGGCAAGAACCACCTCTGTCCCTTTTGGTGCGAATCGAAGGACGGAATTAAGGCAAGCCTGAAGGTACTGCTTTCCGTTGTAATTCACCAGAACGACCGTCAATCGCGTAGCTAGATCCGCGTTTTCCTCTTGGCGCGAGGCGACCATGATCGGCGCGGCGGATGGCGATGGCTCATTCATACGATCCGGTTGTATTCAGCATTTCAGAGGATTCGAATTGAGAGTGCCAGTCGACAAGAGGTGACAGGCACGAGGATTCCATGTGGGTTGCGAGCGCGGGCATTGGAGCCCACAGGCGATATCGCCTGCCAAAAGCCACTTGGCCATAACCCCACCGCAAGGTTTTCAACCAGGTCTTCATCCGAAACCGATCGTGCCAGTGTACGCGGGGGTTACAGAGTTCAAGCTTCTGCGTGAGTGCGAGCCATATCGGGCAATCCATATTGCCGCAGCCATAGGTACGGAACATTCGTTCCGTTCTGAGCAGAGTTTCCCTTGACGTAAGAAATGTCAAACAGGTCGAGCTTGCCGATCTCCAGTAGCGATCGCCGAACGGGCGCACGTGGTGACGCTCATGACGCGCGCATGTGTAATAGCTGTCCGGATGATCATAAGGCGTAACGAAATCTGCGTCGGGGTTCTGCCTGATAAATTCGAGCATTTTCTCCAAGGCTGCCGGAAAATAAAAATAGTCGTCCTCGGCAAAATAGACATATCCTGCTTCAGTCTGCCTGGCGAGAAGATCAATCTGCAAAGAAAACGTGCCGAGATTGCCAATCTGGTCTAGACGCACAATCTCGAGGTTGAAATCCCGGAGGACCTCTTCGAACATGGCCTCATATTCTCGCGGGCATCCATCCAGAAGGATCCAGATCTTCGCTCGTAATCCGCCGAGAGCTCGTGTGAACGACTCAAGGCACAGCCGACTCAGCTTCAGCTTATCAGTCGAGAAGAACGCAGGAGACTTCGAGAGGCCCGGGTAGATTCGGTATGCGATTGCCAGATCAAACATCTAATTGATTACTCCCGAAGTGTCCGGTATTGCGCCCTTCAGTATGATTGAATGCGCAAATCACTTAGAAAGGTCCTGGGTTCGCCACCGCTGAGACAGGCGTGTTGCCACCACAACCGTCCACGCTCGCGCGATCGCCATTCTCAATGTAGCCTGCTGGTTGACACCCGCTCTCCTTGCACAGCTCTTTCCTCTTCTCGATTCTGGCGCATCGATCCAAAAGAATCCTTTCTTTCAAGCAGTTCCATGCCACTCGGGACAAGGCCCCATTTCTTCGCCTCACAAGCTGATTCAACGAAATTGCAAGAAGCCTTGCATCAAGAAGCAGACCGTCTACAGCACCTTTATAGAGATCACAGAATACGGATTCTGCACTGAGGATGTTTTCATAGCGTTCTGGACTTGGCCCATACTCTTGATTCAATAATGAAAGTTCGTGTTCGATTCTTAGGTTCCCGGCGGCGTACATGAGTTTTCCCGCGCATTGGATTTCGCGGAATAACCAATGATCAAGGTAATCCAGCCAGAAAAGAGGATTGAATCCCCCAACCTCCCTCAGTGCGCTAGTGCGCCAGGTCGTACCTGAATTGATGGCGCAAACCTCTCCTTCTGGAATTCCAGAAAATTCCTCAGCAAGGCGCACCCACCGCCCGCGTTTCCGCAAGTGAGGTGAAATAAAGGTCCTCCGCGAGACAACATGGGGAACGATGCCTGCAATTTCCTCTTTATCGAGTATCTCCCTGGCGATCATTGCAAGGCGCGATACAAAGGACTCGGGAACAGTCGAGTCCTGATCCAAGGTCAAGAGCCAGTCGAATCCTTCAGCAGTTGCCATCCTCAAAGCGAAGTTATATGCGGATACAAGTCCTCCATTGCTAGGCGAGGAGTGGTAAACAACGTTCCCGGCCAAGCCGCATGCTTCGATTCCGCTCGATTCGTTCTCGTAAACCAATATTCTTAACCGTAAATCCTGGGATTTATCCAAGCATCCTAAAGAAGCACGGAGGGACCGCAAGGCAGGAGATTCATCGAGCTTCTTCTTGTAAAGAACAATAACCGCGAGAATCGTTATTGGGCGTGACAACTTGTTCCTCCGGCGCCGCTCTCAGTCTCGCGATAATCTCTGCGGATTGGGTGCAATTCTATTCTATGACCATTCTGCGATTGAGAAATCCCTAGATGTAACATCGCTGCCTCGCATCGCCACCCCTGCTGAATTAGACGCGAGGACGAGCCAACGCTCGTTTTGAATGCACAGTCAATGGAGTTTGCACCGTGGACTCTTGCCACATTTCTGGCGCTTGTGAGAAGTCGATGCATTGCTCCGCTGGTGACTCCGGGAATCGGCTCAGCCCATCCGATAAGAATCTGCTGTTTCGCCGCTACAATTCAGCGCTGAATGTCCTTGATCCCGCGACGTCAAATCATCTGCTAAGGGGCTTTATACCAAACACTTGCAGCTGGTGCCAAACGGACCATCGGGCGGGCCAGTATTCCGGGCTACGTCTTGCGAGCCATCACGATGATGTCCATGGACAGACTCGGAAACCAGTCTCCGGTAAGTGACAGGAGCGGGATTTTGATATCGTCTGTGAAATGCTGAGGTATGAATGGAACCCAGTTCCCAGCGTGCTTCACCATCTGAAGCCCATAAGACTTCATCTGGCTCTCGAGTACGGGAAGAGTATAGCCGCGAACGTGCCCACTACCCTGCAAGTTGTAATTCAGCCACGCGGGGTACATACCCAACGCGAGACGTAGACGGTTTTCAAATGATGCCAGGTTGGGCGTCGTGACAATGACGTGCCCTCCAATTTTTGTGCAACGCGCCACTTCAGCGAGAAACCCATCGGTGTCGACTATGTGCTCAATGACCTCTCCCGCGAAAACGAGGTCGAACGATTCGCTTTGAAACGGAATTTGCGCTGAATTCAAGTCACAAAACCTTGCATCAATCCCATTCTGACGTGCGGTTTCCACATGCTTTTGATCGATGTCGATTCCGGAAGCTGACCACCCTCTCTCTTTCCAATGCATCGACCAGGTGCCTGTAGAGCAACCGATGTCAAGGAGCTTGCCGGGACGAAGAGTTTCGATCATCTTCGAGCATTTTCGAAGACGAGATTCGGCCATGTCGTAGGTGAATGTCTTCGTCTTGTTGTATTCGGAAACAGACTGCAAGTTGCACCTCGATTGTTAAATCTTAAACGAAACCAAATCAGATCAGAAGTCTCGGGATAGTGCATCGAGCCCAAAGCTTGGCAGATCGAATCGTTGTTCTGCGTTAGGACGGAATTCAAACCGACCACTCCGCTGCAGCACGAAACAGCTCCAAGCTTCTCGCCTAGCCTGTGGGCATACCTCTCTTTTGATAGCACCGCCTTGAAACCGACCATGTCCAACGCCTGCTCGGCCATCAACTGCTTCAGCTTGCAGTTTTTTTCAAGTGGCGAACTCGCTGCGCCTCGCTCACTTCAGCCCACTGTACCCGCCTGCCGACGCTAGAACTTCTGCTCACTGATGCGGTGCTCACGGCACAACTCCGCGGTCGCCAGACCCGCCTCTGACTCCTTCAGGATCCCTACGATCTGTTCTTCTGTGTACCGGCCCTTCCGCATCTGATGTCCTGCTCGAAGGGGCCGCATGGCCCCAATCTAGCGGAGAACTCCCACTGACCGTGGACTAAATCTAAGGATTCAGCTCACAACAGCAGTGCCCGCAATATGTATTCCGGCGCAATCGACGGTCGGCTCGATTCCCGGGATAACGCGTCAAACTCCGCATCCAATGCCGATGCAAGCCATCGGTCAGCACGCAAAGAATGATCTTACGGCACCCTCTGCTACAGAGAAACATAGCTGAAGATCTCGTCCCGAACCCGTTCTTCGCCGCGCATGCCTTCTCGACGGAGGGATCGCTTGATGGGACGACGGAAGGTGCCCATTTCAACAACTCCTAGGTTTTCTGGACTTTGGAAGGTGGGAACGGGCTTGGCAGTTGAGAAGCCAAGGCAAAATCGAGCTCATTCCCAAGAGAAAAAGGTTCGCCCGTTACGTGGATGCCCCGAGCATTGACTCTCAAGCATGGAACTGCTCGAACTATAATAGCTGGTGAATTACTCCCGAAGCTGAACGAATCGTACGTCTTGGATCTTCGAGCCTGTTGGAATTGGTTCATGCTGCGCGAACGATAGGACCGGCTCTCAGGAGTCAGTATTGAGCGCCGTACTGCAGGGTGACGGACAATCGAGACCTGTAGCAGCCGTTCATGCAACCAGTTCAAGGAGAGTCGTGCCTCGGAATCATAAAAAAATCCTAGTAACTGGAGCCGATGGATTCATTGGCTCACACCTCACCGAAACCTTGGTGCGAGCTGGATATAACGTGCGCCCATTTGTACTTTATAACTCTTTCAACTCGTGGGGTTGGCTCGATCGTTCTCCGCGGGAGATTCGCCAATGCCTGGATGTGTTTGCGGGAGACATCCGCGATCCTCACGGCGTGCGCGGGGCCATGAAGGATTGTGATTTTGTTATCCACCTCGCGGCCCTAATCGCAATTCCGTATTCCTATCATTCGCCTGACACCTATGTGGACACAAATATCAAGGGGACGTTGAACGTCGTTCAAGCCGCACGAGAGCTTGGGATCCAGAGGGTCCTTCAAACTTCAACAAGTGAGGTATACGGAACTGCGCGCACGGTGCCAATTTCAGAAGAACACCCGCTGACGCCGCAATCACCTTATTCAGCAACAAAGATCGCGGCGGACCAGATTGCGCTGTCGTTCTGGCATGCATTTTCGACGCCGGTGGTTGTTATCCGCCCATTCAATACGTATGGTCCGAGGCAGTCAGCACGCGCCGTAATTCCAACCATGATCACCCAAATTGCCGATGGAAGCCGGACTATTCATCTAGGGTCCCAGCAGCCTACGCGCGACTTTTCGCATGTGCAGGACACGGTTGATGGATTCATAGCGGCGCTGGAGAGCGATAGCGCTCTGGGCGAAGTCGTTAATCTCGGCAGTGGTTTCGAGATTTCCATCGGCGATACTCTTTCGCTCATATCTGAGCTGATGCAGGTCGAGGTGCAGGTGGAGGAGGAGAACCAGCGTTTGCGTCCCATGAAGAGTGAAGTCTACCGCCTGCTTGCAGATAACAGCAAAGCTAAGCGGGTGTTTAACTGGACGCCACAATACGCTGGTAAGGAGGGCTTTCGACGCGGTTTATCGGAAACCATTCCCTGGTTCACAAACCCGGAGAATCTGAATGGCTATAAAGCAGACAAATATAATCTCTGAAAAAACGATTGCCATAGAACAGATCGCCGCGACCATTCGTGGTGTCGTGGAGAGATTGAGCGTGCCTCCCACACTTCACCAGCCTTTGTTCTGCGGACACGAATCGGAATACTTGAAGGATTGCATCGACACTGGATGGGTGTCCTCGGTCGGTTCCTATGTAGATCGCATTGAGCAGATGCTCGCAGAATACTGTGGCGCAAAGCGGGCGGTGGCGGTAGTCAATGGTACGTCGGCGCTCTTTGTAGCATTAAAGATGGCCGGCGTTGCAAATGGCGATGAAGTGCTGGTTCCGGCCTTGACCTTTGTGGCCACGGCAAACGCCGTCGCGTACTGCGGGGCTACTCCGCACTTCGTTGACAGCGAATTCGCCACGTTGGGGATTGATCCAGCCAAACTTGATTCGTATCTTCGCGACATTGCGATCACTGGCAGCGATGGCGCGAGAAACCGCTTCACGGGGGCCCGAATAATCGCAGTAATGCCAATGCATACGTTTGGACACCCTGTAGATCTGGATCCCCTGGTCGAGCTTTGTAACCGCTGGAAACTGGAAATGGTAGAGGATGCGGCTGAATCGCTTGGATCGTTCTACAAGGGGCGGCACACCGGAACATTCGGACGTATTGGGGTACTAAGTTTCAATGGCAACAAGATAGTGACGACCGGCGGCGGTGGCGCATTGCTATTCAGTAATGAGGCAGAAGGCAAGTTCGCCAAACACATAACGACAACAGCACGCCGGCCCCATAAATGGGAGTACTTTCACGACATGCTGGGATATAACTTCCGCATGCCTAATCTGAACGCAGCGCTCGGATGCGCACAATTGGAGAACCTTCCAAGCTTTTTGGCGAGCAAGCGGGAATTGGCGCTTCAGTACGTCGATGCATTCAAAGATGTCACCGGGGCCGGGATTGTGAAGGAGCCGTCATTCGCCCACTCCAACTATTGGCTGAATGCTCTTTTGCTCGATGAAGATGTTGCCTGGCAGCGCGATGCAATACTTGAGGCCACAAACGCCGAAGGAATTATGACCCGGCCCGTCTGGAAGTTAATGCATCGCCTTCCAGCGTACGAGAACTGCCCGCGAATGGACCTTTGCGTGGCCGAAAGCCTGGAGAGACGAATTGTTAATATCCCAAGCAGCGCTTCGAGGATATGCTCGTGACCAGGCGGAAAATATGCGTCGTTACAGGCACCCGTGCGGAGTACGGGTTATTACATTGGATTATGAAGGAAATCCAGCGTGATCCCGAGTTGGAATTACAGATCATCGCGACGTGCATGCATCTTTCCCCGGAATTCGGCTTGACCTATAGATCCATTGAGGCAGATGGATTTCAGATCAGCGCCAGGGTTGAAATGCTGCTCTCGAGCGATACTCCGGTGGGTGTAACTAAGTCAATGGGCCTGGGGATGATTGGCTTGGCCGACGCGTTCAGCAACTTGAACCCAGACATCGTTGTCGTTCTGGGGGACCGCTTCGAAACGCTGGCGACGGCATGTGGGGCCTTGGTCGCTCGAATCCCCCTGGCTCATATCTCCGGAGGCGAGGTTACCAGGGGTGCAATAGACGATAGTATTCGTCATGCGATTACGAAGATGGCCACCTATCACTTTCCCGGGGCTGAGGTTTATCGCGAACGCATCATTCGCATGGGCGAGCAACCTGCGAATGTGATGAACTTTGGGGACCCGGGGTTGGACAACATGCAGCGCCTGACGCTCCTGTCGGCAGAGGCGCTTGAAAAGGAGTTGAATTTTTCGCTCGCGCATCCACTGTTTCTTGTTACATATCACCCAGCGACACTCTCCGACCTGCAACCTGAACGAGCGATGATGGAACTATTACAGGCTCTAGATCGCTTCCCTGATGCTCGAGTTATTTTCACTAAATCCAATGCCGACGCGGGTGGCCGCTCGCTTGCTCTTATGATCGACGAGTTTGGCGCGGCCCGACCTGACCGGGTACTAGTGGTCACTTCGCTGGGGCAGATCCGATACCTGAGTGCGATGAAGCACTGCGATCTGGTCATTGGGAATTCTTCGAGTGGTATTGTCGAGGCTCCTGCCCTGAGGAAGCCCTCTGTGAACATCGGTACTCGACAAGATGGTCGCCTGAAGGCTTCGTCAGTGATTGACTGTCCGGAGGAAGCCAAAGCAATTGTTAGTGCAATTGAGCTAGGACTGTCTTCTCAATTCCGCGAATTGGCTGCGAACACCGAATCCCTGTACGGGGACAGCGATGCATCCAGGCGCATCGTAGCGTTTCTCAAGTGTGCAGATCTTTCTGAGCCGAAGCGATTCTACGACTTCGATGACATGGCGCTTAATCCGGGAATGTCCCGAGCGGGTGGTGATTTTGAGGTCGTCCCGAAGTCCCTGGAGCAGAGGGTCGTTGAAAACGCTCCGTGCCTACCCATGCCATACTCGATGTCTCTAGATTCGGGCAGATCTGGGATTCTCGTTGCACTCGAAGACATTCTTCGCCGAGGTGGTCGTAAGATCGCATACCTACCCGTCTATTGTTGCGAGTCGGTTATCCTTCCGTTTCAGCACTTGGGTTTTGAGATCCGGTTCTATTCAGCCGGACCAGATCTCGCTAGTCCATCCGGCATGCCGACTGATATTGAGGACGCTACTTTTCTCTATGTTCATTACTTCGGATCGCGGAATGTCAAAACAACAGAATGGATGGAACGCACGCGATTAACCTCTCGATTTTTTGTTATAGAGGATTGCGTTCAAGCAAGCCTTACATGCGATGTGGGTAACAACGGGGATTATTCTGTCGCAAGCTTCCGAAAGTTTACCTCGCAACCTGATGGAGCTTTCCTGGGTTCCAGGACTCCATTGCCGAAGATCGCGCTGCAAGATTCAGATGAGACTTTCGTTTCGCAGAAATTGATCGGGAAGATTTTGCGATATGAGAACGCGCCTGACGAGATGTTTTTGAGCTTACTGGAGGAGTCTGAGCGACGCCTAGACCGGAATTGCACACCGCGCCAGATTTCCTGGGCATCCTCATACTTGATGGCGAGAACGGATTTCTCTGAGATAGCGGCCGCTCGACGACGAAACTGGACTTACCTGCACAGCCAGTTACAGCAGAACGGCCCCGAACTGATGAGCTCTCTCGTTAGAGAAATGAAAGATGGTGAGGTCCCCCTGGGATATCCTCTGGTTGTTGCACACGGATTTCGAGATCAGCTGCGGAATTTCCTGAAAGAGCGGCGAGTGTTTTGTGCCATTCACTGGCCGCTCAGCATTGAACAGCAAAATGCTGGATGGGATGAGGACATTCGATTAAGTCGCAGCCTGCTCACAATTCCAATTGATCAACGCATGAATGCAACCTCGTTAGATTATGTGGCGTCTTGCATTCGACAATTCTCGCCCAAACGATAGGAGTTTATGCCGAACACGTTCATTATCGCGGAGGCTGGAGTAAACCATAACGGTTCGCTCGATCGAGCGCTTGCTATGATCGACGCTGCGGCCCATGCAGGTGCTGACGCGGTGAAGTTCCAGACGTTTAAATCAGAGGCTGTGATCAGCCGGTTCGCAGTCAAAGCGAACTATCAAGTCAAGAATACGGGCAATAGCGAATCGCAACTGGAGATGGTCAAGAAGCTTGAGCTTGATCTTCCTGCGCACAGACAGCTTATTAAGCATTGTGAATCAAGGCGCATCCAGTTCTTGTCGACCCCTTTCGATCTTACGAGCGTCGATATGCTGGTAAATGATTTGAGGGTTTCGCGACTCAAAGTCCCATCAGGGGAGATTACGAATGCCCCTTTGCTCCTGCGGGTGGCGCACTCGGAGCTTCCAGTCATTCTGTCCACGGGCATGAGCATGCTGGGGGACATCGAAGACGCGCTCGGCGTGCTCGCATTCGGCTACTTGCAGTCCGGCGAAGCGCCGTCGATTGGCGGTTTTAGACGAGCATACCTGAGCGGGGAGGGACAGAGACAACTTCAAGAGAAAGTGGCGCTGTTGCATTGCACGACAGAGTACCCTTCGCCCTTTGAAGATGTGAACCTTCTGGCAATGGACACTCTCGCAAGTGCGTTCGGGCTGCCGGTGGGGTTGTCGGATCATACGGTGGGCTATAGCATACCAATTGCCGCAGTGGCTCGGGGGGCCAGCATCATCGAGAAGCATTTCACGCTGGACCGAAGCCTACCTGGGCCGGATCACATAGCGTCACTGGAGCCGCAAGAGCTGACGTCTATGATTGTCGCCATCCGCGAAGTGGAACAATCTCTCGGCAAGGCGCGCAAGCTCGTGGCCGGATCGGAGGAGAAGAATCTGGAGATTGCGCGCAAGAGCCTGGTGGCGGCGACTTCGATTCGCGAGGGCGACCCGTTTACGCAGGAGAATCTCACTATCAAGCGTCCGGGAACGGGCATTTCCCCCATGCATTATTGGGAACTTCTTGGACGTTACGCAACGCGCGACTACGATCCCGACGAACTGATAGTCGAACATGCGGATTAACTTCGAACGCGCTCTGAAAGCGTACGACCGGCTGGAGGGCAGCTACCAGCTACCTACGCTTTCACCAATTTATGTGGAGATAGATGCGCAGCGCCAAGATGATCTCGAGCCTTTTTTCTGGCTGTATGAAGAGGGTGAGAATTTCGTATACCAGGGAGGGCATCTCGCCCGGATTCCAGCCACTCACTATCGAGACATTCAGACACCATATCAATATGGTGGGCCGGTCAGCAATAAGGATGATGCTGCTTTTCTTCTGCGGGCTTGGCAGGAATATACGGGTTGGTGCCGCGAGAATGCGGCTGTGCTGGAATTTGTGCGCTTTCATCCCTTGTTGCGGAATTGGAACATTTACCCAGGCGAAGCTACATTTAACCGTATCGCCGTGAGGGTTGATCTCGCGAGCACCGATTTGATGACTTCCTATCAAACACGTGTACGGACCGCAGTGCGCAAGGCAGAAAAGAATGGATTGAGAGTGGAGTGGCGCGAAGGATCAGAAAGTGCTGAATGGTTCATGGAGTTTTACCATTCGGCAATGCGTGAGATCGCGGCAGACCAGTTCTATTTCTTTCCACGGTCGTATTTTCGCAAGTTGCTGGAATGGAAACAAACTCAACTTGCGGTTTGCATGAACGGTGCTGAACCAATAGCTGCCGCCGTTTTTCTCGTCGGTCCCGTGGTGAGCGAATATCACCTCTCTGCAACAAACCGGGCAGGAAAACAGCTTGGGGCCACGAACCTGCTAGTTCATGCGGCTGCGCAAGCCATGAAATCGAGGGGCTGCCGCACGTTGTACCTCGGTGGTGGAACAGATGACCTGCCGGACAATCCTCTTCTGTTTTTTAAGTCAGGGTTTTCCAGGGAGCGCGCTGAATTCAAAATCGCAAAGTATGTGCATTCAAGAGAGGGCTATCTCCTTCTAACGAAACAGTTCTCGAACGATTATGAGGCCCGGCCTAATCGCGTTCTCTTCTATCGCTAGGAGCGGAGTATGTCTTGGGACAATATTTGGGAACAGGTATTTCGTACTCAGCCCTGGGGAAAATACCCCAGCGAGGACGTCATACGATTTGTGGCGCGCAATTTCTACAAAGTACCTGACCGTAGCTCTGTGAAGATCCTCGAAGTTGGCTGTGGTCCGGGGGCAAACCTCTGGTACATCGCAAAAGAACGGTTCGCCGCATACGGAATTGATGGATCCACCAGCGCGATTGCTGCTTGCCGACAGCGCCTGGATGTCGAAGTTCCAGGTTGGCAGGGAGAACTGGCGGAAGGCGACGTTTGTAGTTTGCCATACAGCGATAACTGTTTTGATGCTGTCATCGATATTGAATGTATTTACGCGAACCTCTATGGCGACGCTAGACGGATATATCAAGAGGTTCGAAGAGTGTTGAAGCCAAATGGAAAACTTTTGAGCAAGATGTTTTCAAGCGGATCTGCAGGAGATGGTACCGGCTCTAAAATCGGACACAATGCGTGGTTGGTGGCCGAGGGTCCCCTCGCGGGAAAAGGCACCTCCAGATTCACCGGCGAATCTGAGATCGATGGTTTGTTGAGTCCGCTCAAGGTTATCTCGATTGATCGGGTGTCTCGATCAGAAGGAAATCGAAGCTGTGAGATCGTGGAATGGGTTGTGATTGCTGAAAAGATGGACAGGAGTTCATAGGCGCAATGCCAAACAGGTGGAGACAGGTCTGCATCTCTCCGATGGCCACGATTGGCGAGGCCATTCGGACAATTGACGAAAGCTCTCTTCAGATCGCGCTAGTGGTGGATGGCAGCCGGCTTTGCGGATCCCTCACGGATGGCGATGTTCGTCGCGCCATGCTCAGGGGCCTCACGCTGGATGAGCCAGTGTCGAGAGCCATGAACCCTAAGCCAAAGACAGGATTCCTGGGGGAAAGTCGCGAGTTGCTCGTTGAGCGGATGCGGCAGCTTCGCATACGGCAGATGCCGATCCTCAATTTTAACGGTGAGATCGCCGACTTGGCGATTGTCGACGAGATGGTCTCGCCCCAGGTCTTGATGAACCGGGTCGTTCTCATGGCCGGTGGTTTAGGAAAAAGGTTATCCCCCTTAACAGATGATTGTCCTAAGCCGATGCTCTCGGTGGGCGGGTGTCCAATCCTCGAGACTGTCTTGCTGAATCTGTTGGACTACGGGTTTCGCCATTTTTCCATTGCGGTGAACTACAAGGCCGAGATGATCACCGACTATTTTGGAGACGGCTCAAAATGGGGCGCTGAGATTGAATATCTGCACGAATCAAAACCACTGGGAACAGCTGGCGCTCTGTGCTTGCTCAAGGAAAGGCCGAAGGATCCGATTGTATTGATGAATGGAGACATTCTTACGAAGGTGAACTTCAATCATCTTCTGGAGTTTCACTCGGCCCATGATTCGAAAGCCACCATGTGCCTGCGGGACTATGAAATTCAGATTCCCTATGGAGTGGTAAAGGTTGACGGTTATCAGATTCTTGAGATTCAAGAAAAGCCAATCCAGAAGTTCTTCGTCAATGCCGGCATTTATGTCCTCGATCCGCAAATGCTTGATCTAGTTCCGCATCAAGAACCGATCGATATGACAGACCTGTTCGACAAGATAATGGCAGCGAAATGGTCCCACGCGGTATTTCCTATTCGAGAGTATTGGGTGGATGTTGGGAGACATTCCGATTTGGATCGAGCAACGATTGATTTCGAGACAAAACTCCGATGATTAACAATAAATCCGTATTAGGGCTGATCCCGGCGCGGGGCGGTTCAAAGGGAGTGCCGCGCAAAAACATTCGGATGACGGCTGGAAAGCCGCTCATTGCTTGGACCGCGGAAGAAGCCTCGAAGTCCAAGTTTCTCGACCGCGTTGTCCTTTCCTCAGAGGATCCGGAAATCATTGAGGTCGCGATTCATCTCGGAATGGATGTGCCATTCAGACGGCCCTTGGAATTGGCATCCGATAACACGCCCGGCATTGATCCGGTCCTGCATGCTCTGGACGAGCTTCCGGGATATGAAATCGTGGTTTTACTGCAGCCGACTTCGCCCTTACGAAACGCTGAAGATATTGATGGGTGCATTCAACTCTGCGAGGAATTGCAGGCCGAATCCTGCGTATCTATCGTGAGATGCAAGGAGCACCCTTACTTAATGTATTCGGTCGATCGTAGGTCCGTGCTTCAGCCTCTTGTACCGGCAGCTGACAATTTCCACCGTCGGCAAGATTATCCCGAGTTTTATTTGCTCAATGGAGCCGTCTATGTTGCACAAACGGAGTGGCTGAAGCAATCAGGGTCGTTTTTTTCGAACCGGACCGTGGGTTTTGAAATGCCTCAGGAACGATCACTCGACATCGATACAGCGGATGATTTTCTCGTTTTTGAGAACTGCAAAGCCACGCGGGGCTAGCAGTACGGAGTTCCAGCAGTGACGTTGTCGGCGCGTCGGCTGGAGGAAGACTGACCGACGTATAATGGGTCGCAGACAGAGAAGCGAGATGCAGAACAGCTCAGGGGGAACAAATCAATCAATAACAAGAGTAAACAATCTACGATGCCCAAAATCCCCGTCCATTGCCCTTATTGCGAAGGAGTATCTTTTCATCTGCTCTCGTCGATAGATGTAAACAGGAAATCTACAACTAAGGTCTTCGATTATTACAAGTGCTCGGGCTGCGAGCTCATATTCCTTGATCCTCGGCCTGACGATATGGCCGGCTTTTACAAAGGTATATATACTTCGATTCCTCAGACGTTACCCCAACTGAGAGCAATCGCGAAGCCGGAACAATATCGGATGGAATCGATTGTGAAGTACAAACAGGGCGGAAAGTTACTTGAGATTGGCCCCTGGATCGGTATCTTCAGCTGCAATGCAAAAGATGCCGGCTTTGATGTAACGGCAATCGAAATGGACCCGCAGTGCGTTGACTTTCTGAAGAAGATTGTCGGAGTCCACGCGGTCCAATCGTCTGATCCCGCGGCAGTAATGAATGCAATGGATGAGAAGTTCGATGTTATCGCTTTATGGCATAGCCTGGAACATTTGCCGAATCCATGGAATGTTCTGCAAAAGGCAGCTGAGCGGCTTGCGCCCGGGGGGATACTGTTAATCGCCGTGCCAAACATTGAGAGTTATGATTTTTCCGTTCTAAAAGCCGCATGGATGCATCTGGATGCCCCTCGACATTTCTTTTTCTACACTGCCTCTTCACTAGAAAAGCTTTGTTCGGCGAATGGTTTGAAGATTCTTGAACTCACGACATCAGACCGGTTAAGCCGGCTTCTCAGCCGGATGGCCTGGCACATGCGAGCTACTTCCATCGTTCCGGTCAAATACATCCGGGGAATCTTGGGGTTACTCATGTATCAATTCGCTAAATATCGGAGTAACGGCAATGGCTCCGGCTTGACGGCTATTTTCACCAAAACTGAATAGAGAGCGTCTCAAGCGGGAAGCTATGGAAAACGGCAGCTCGATTGAATGGGCAAAGTCGACTCAGGTGCGTTTTGGTGACCGGAGTTGCTAGTAACAAAGTCCCTAAGCCTCTGAACATAGAACTTGCACAAGCGCACGAAACGCCATCGAATCAAAATCATCGAAATAGCGCGGAATACGCTCCGAACTCGCCCTTGGCTTGAATAAGGCACAACTAAGTTCCTCTGTAGACGAAAAGAGATGCACGCCGGACTGCGCAAAAAGATCCTGATGCGATATATAGCCAGCTCTGCGAAAAAAATGCACGGGCACGCCGCGGTCCAATGCCTCGTAAGAGGCTGTTGACTGAATAACAACGACGTCGGAGGCATCCGCAAAGAGTTCAGCACAACTCTTCTCTGCGCCCACTACAGAGATATTTGGAATTCCCTGATATTCCTTCTCGATTTTTTCACGATCCAATACGTCCGTGGGATGAAGCTTAATAATGAACCGTTGCTCGGGCATCAAACGTGCAAGTTCTATTGCGAGTGGTGACAAGTGCTTGTGGAAGGACGCCGCATCCAGCAATACAGCCGCCCCAGTCCGGGTCGATTGAACACCAGCACTTGAAAAGCGGTTGTTCCCAACAACGGCCATCTTTGTTCCGGGCATACGACATTGATCCTTCCAGTAATCGGAGAACAACAGCAATGCATCGGGAAGAAGTACGGCATCCCCAGAGAGCAACTCCGGAGGGTACGTATAGCACGGGTGCATGAGATTGATGACTCCATGTTGGCACTCAACGACTGGAATATGGCGCTTTCGAGCCTCAACAATGAGGCCTTTCTGAATTCCGTTCTGTGTCATTAAGATGAGACGGGGCTGTGAGCGATCTAGAATCCTCCGCCAGACTTGACGCTGAATCAGATAGTATCTGTAGGTCGTGAGAGCAAGTTTAGAAAGATTCGGATCGATCACACCAAAGTAGTGTCCTTGGGCGTTCGCGATTGCTTGCGTGAACTTGTGGATATAGTCTTTAACACCTGCGGGCCAGGGAACAACGCGAGCGAAAGCGCGATAGAGTGGAGCGATATTGACGTCTTGTAATAGTTTCTGCTCAGATTCCACTTTCAGGATCGAGCCCATCTTCATTAATTCCTGAAATGCATCAGCGCTAGCAGAATCGATTGGCTGGTTGTTCGCATCCTTGTTGCGACTATAAACATATGCCACGAAGTCGGTTGGTTTTAGGCGGACTAACCTAGTTAGCTGAGTCGCCGTCGACAAAACTTTCAAACGTACAGTAAACAAGCTATTTAGCCAACTCTGACGACTCTGATGCGAAAATGAGGGCCGGGAGTGTGCTGGTTCAATAATTTCATCGTAAAGAGAGATAAAGACATAGTATCGGACCACGTCCCAGAGAGGATCTCCATTTGGCGTGCGAGCTTGGAAGAACTGCTCCTGCATTTCCATGTGGAGGAACTTGTTGGTGAACTCGTCAATCTGCATTATGTCCTCAATATTTCCTAACCTCACAGGGCGAATGAAAGCTATCGTCAATGAACCGTTCTGAAAGGATGAGCTGGATCCACTCAAGGCAATATCGTCAATATCCACTGCACGGGCAAGCCTGTAATATGACGTCGCATCATTTAGAGGCTAGCGGAGCAGGAGACCTGTCCAGATGTGCGGCAATTAGATGAGCAATTGTCCACCAGATTGCGGTAATCAATGTGGGCTGACTTTCCGTCCTTTGTGAAGTTTGCCGTCACAACCCCAATTGAGCCGTCAGGAAGCAATGACATCGCATCGTACAAATCGTATGCCGGTCCATCGTTAACCTGCAGATCTGTGAAGAGGCTAAAGGTAATTCCCCCATCCCATGACGCACCAAACCCGGTTCCAACTCTAGATCGACTCAATAGCACCAGACCGCCAGAGGGTAACAGCACAAGCGCAGGTCGACCCACAGCTGTATTTATTACTACTGAGGTTGGGGCCGACCATGTGTTGCCGCCATCGGTGGATTTTGAGCGCCAGAAAGAGCCATAACGATCCGTTCGTCCCACCGAGGTTTGCCGAATGATCATCACTATGTCCCCGTTAGGGTAAACCGCGGCTGCCGACTCATCATAGTCCCTGCGATCTGTAATCGCATTGCCTACAGTTACCTGCTTTGGCCAAGTCAGGCCGCCATCCTTTGACAGCAGAACAGTTGAGCTGCCGACTGTTTGCGTCGCATCTGTAAAGCACCAGACAGGCCACAGCAATCCGCCATTTCCCAAACTAACCACCGGAGATACGGCCCAGCAACCCGCGCTCCACCCTGGAGTATCAACGGATACAGGTGCGCTCCATGAGATCACATCATTAGCTTCGATGGTACCGATCATATAGATCGGTACTCCGATCGGCACACCGCCAAGCAAGCTTGTAGTTAGAATGAGCTTCCCGTTGGGAAGCAAGGCTATTGCGACTACGGAAGCGTTAACCTTAATTGAAGTGTTCGGCTCCCAGGTCGCACCTTTGTCTCTGCTCAGCTCGGTCATAATCAATGATCCGACGCAAGTATTGGCCGCAAGCAAGTTTCCATCAGGAAGCGTCACCAATCCAGGGTAACTGCAACTGCTGTCCTGGACTACGATGCCTTTTGTCGGCCCGATCGAAACATTGCAGATATTTGAGTGGAACATCTTGCATCCGCACACCGTAAGTGAAGCTATCAACAAGACCGTAATCCCGTTGGCTTTCAAGGTCACGAGTCTCTCTCCTGCGGATACTGTCGTGCGACACGCCTTCACTGAATAGGCAGCGAAACAATCAAAGCCAAGCATCTCCGCCAGGCAAGGAATGTACGATTTAGAAAGCTGTAGTGTACAAATTCTACACATTCATGCGCCGGTCATGCGCCAAGCAAGCGCTTCTGCTCACGAATGCCGAGAGTACGGCCATTAGAAATGTTGCAGCCAGCATCGATGCAGCGGCCGCAGGAGAGGGAGCGATATGCAGAACTCGCGTCAGTCCGTACCAGATCGCAACAAAAGAGGCACAGCCGCAAACCCAGTTGAACGCATACAGATCTTGTCTCTTAATGACGTTGTAAATGTGATCGAACATATACAACCCCATCGCAAGCCCCAGGAAGCCGCTTAACTGGGCGGCGGGAATGCCTGGAGCATATTTCGGGAGTACCATGTGAACAAAAATTGGAAGAGTAAACCAGCCGCATGCACCTGCCACAAGCCCCAGCACCGAGGCAGCAAATGCGCCTTTTTTTGCGGTTCGCCAGATATCCATCGCACAGTGGGTTTCACCATACTGATGCGCCATTTGCGGATACAAGACAGTACCGAAGGCGCCTGGAATGAGGCGCACGAACGTGCTCACCTGGATTGCGATCGTGTAGTAGCCCAGCACCTGAGTAGACCGGACCAACATCAGACGATCCAGAGACATGAAGAAGGTTCCAAGCTGACCAACAAGAAAGATTGGAATACCGACCTTAGCAAGTTGCACGAGTTGAGTTCCTCCCCAACGCGGCCTCACTGGCAGGGGACGATGGTAGTAAAGAGCAGCGACACCAAGGATAGCCAACAGAGCAGCCCGCAAGAGTAATCCGTTGAAATGGAACCACCATACCAGCAACACGAGCGCTGCTCCTATTGAAGCAACAACTACCGTATTCGTCGCGAGTCGCCCAAACTCTGCATTCGTCCTATAGGTGACGGTCAAATAGAACGTTGGCCAAAAACAAACAATCATCACCGCAATCGTGATCGAAGTGAAGCACCGCACCGGCTGCCCCTGTATCCAAAACCAGGCTGCGATAAATCCGCCACACAGAAGGGAAACTCCGATGAGAAGCCATGACCAGGCGTACGCAGCTTCCGCCATACGCAATGCACGATCCTTCTCACCTGCGCCAATGAAGTACGGAAGTTCGCGGTTCAGGCCGTTGATCACGCCTAATTGCAGCATTGGGCTGTACAAGGTGACCAACACCGCAGCGTTCCAAACACCCATATCGGAAGGAATAACCCAGCGAGCAACCAGAATGCTACCCACCATCGAAATCAGGCTCGTCGCAATGTTCCCGCCGATGACTTTGGCTACCGAATTCAGCGCGCTTGTAAAGCCGTACTCGACCTTCGCGCCTTTGGTCGACAAGTCAGGAAAAGACATTATGAAGTCCCTAAAATTTAAGATGTGGGCTTGGCACACGGATGCAGCCACAGTCGCCTCGGCGGAAAATGACTCGAATCTAAAATTGTAAACTGAATTTCCTCCTACGGCGACTCACCATATTTCATAACGATCCTTCGACCTTGCAGCGCCCGCGGTACAAGAAGCTCGCCGGAATTCGCAGCGACGGAGGCCGCGACGCCGCCCCGCTCGCCCGGATCAGTTTCGCCGTTCGGCGCTGTTGTAGGCGCTTTCATTGACGTAAGCCGTCCGAATTGCCTCAGGAGAAGCACATCACGTTCGCCTTTCAGGGGAGACTCGCTCCTCGTCTGCAAGCGAAATCAAAGTGCTGTGATCCGAGTCAAACTCCAAAATTCCGCCGATTGCGTATCAAGATTTGTGTCGTGAACACATTACCTCAACACACCGCGGCGAAGCAGCTTTCGATACGCTCGATGCGACTCTTGCCCAATCAGGGTGCTTTCCACTTCGAATTTCGAATGACAAGGGACATTATCGTTCGCAACGGCTGTGAAGTCGTGGAGTGCTTGACGAACCGAACGTCCGCGTGTTCGACAACAAATCCGCAGAGGACACGTGTACGGGCAAGCGTTTGGCGGAAGTCATCCGCGCTTACCAATGTGGCGCATCGACGAGCTGCACGTGAATTGTCCGTTCGCCGGCAGCCGCATGCTGCGCAACCTGCTCGGCCACCAAGGTCAGACGTACTCGAGGGAATAGATCGTTGTTCTGCATTAGGATCGAATTCAAAGTCTCAGCCGTAAGCGCTAGGGAAGATCTGGAACCGCCGGGCGGCATGTATATTTGTCAATGTGGACCCTGAACAGTGGCCAGGACGCCAATAGGTGGTGGAACGGTTCAGAAGTTGCTAGTAACTTTTGAACCCGGCTGAACCACTCAGGTCATAGTCTTGAACGAGAGATGAACATGAATAGAAGACGGTTGTTCTTTTGCGTATTGTTAATCATTTCGTTTCCTGTCCTAACGAATTCTCAATCGCGGAAAGCATCAACTGGCGGCATGATCTTGGCAAACCCTAGCCCTCGGCAGTTGAGGGTCAAGCCGGATCTCGCGACTACACGCAATGCGTACGGAACGATTCAAACCGCAATCGCATTTCAGCCCGGCCCAGTCCAGATTAATCTCGCATGTGGGATATATACCGACAACATCGTTATCACGACATCCGATGTGAAACTCATCGGCGAGGAGCGCGGTTGCGTGCAGATTCAGCCTGCAGATCCGACGAAGCCGGTAATTACGATCGATGCGACGAACACCGGCGGCTCAGGTCTTCATTTCGATGAGGTGAGTGATCTTTCGATTATATGTCCAATGAACACTACTTGCTCCGACGGCCTGAAGGTCACGGGCAGGGTGGACATCAACCAGCCAAATGACTTTCACAAATTCTCCAGGCTAGGTATCTATGGTCCTTTTCAGAACGGCGTGAATCTCACTGGAAGAACCATCTGGACAACCTTCGAAAATATCGAGGTAGGATTCGCGAGAGGCAACGGGATTTCCGTTGCAAGTGCCGGAACGACAAACGCATTGACTTTTCGAAACGTGCGCGCTGCCCAGAATGCGGGCTACGGAATCTACGTGAACAACACTCAGCCGGATCTTGCGAACGGAATCATCTTCGATGAGGTAAATGCAGAGTACAACGGCACGAACCCCTCTCTAGCAAAATGTGCCGGAATCTATTTGACTGGAATAGCGCAAGCAAATATTCAGAACTCGTATTTCGAGGGTAATTGCGAGGGAAATACAGCGGACAGCACCGCCGCCGAAATACGGCTGACCGGCGTTTACGCGCAGTCAGTAAATATCACTAATAGCATTTTCAATCTCCAATATGGTGAAGGAGGCATTTATAACGACGCGGTCTTAACCACAGGAGATTACTCTGGAAATAAATTCGCCACAAGTTCGAACAACTTCACAATCTACATAGCCACAATTCACTCGGAGAGTAGTATCGTAATCGGCAAGAACTTTAATTCCATTCCTACTGTTGCTCCAGATGGAAACGGCGCCACCCACGTTAGGATGCTGGCTCCATTTGCATTCGATTACAAGCCAATAACTTCGGTCGATGCTGGTTCCATTGATGTGGCACGCTCCGACGGCATTGCTCTGTATTATGGGCCCTACACCATCAACTCGTTTGTTAGAGGCCAAGTCGGCCAGCTCCTGAACGTCACGGCGGTGAACGTCAGCGGGCACATTCTCACAAACAGCGCCGGAGGCCAGGGGCAGATACTGTTCCCCGACGGGCTAAACAGGACTCTAAACGCTGGAGAGAGTCTACTGCTCATCTTCGATGGCACATACTGGCGGCCGATCGAGAGCGCGGTAACAACGCAAGCTCGATATGTCGGAACGATCACTACGACCGCCGCGCTAACCGACTGGCTAAGCATGCCAGGAATAACGGGTTCGGCGCACTGTCTCTCTTCGGCCAGGAACGCTATCGCTGGACATTTGGCAGGAACGTACCTGACGAGCGGCAATGGTACGATCACGCTCAATCACCTGCCGACCGCTGGCGCTGTCTTCGACGTGTTCTGTAGTGCAAAATGAAACATCGAGGTTACGCGGAAGCGCCAGCAGAGGTCTCATCCGCCCGGGTGTCTTTATCTCCAGCCCATTAGGTCAAAGCAATTCGTTCTACTATGTTCCCTTTGGGCCGTCTTTCAATTTCAGGCCCGTTGAACTGTGCGTTCTTATCCTTAGACGAATTGAAGAGCGCGCTCAGGCATGAGAGCATGCAATGCAGAAGCTCACAGGTCATTTCATGGCTTTGCTCAAGCCGGCTATCTTGATCCTGGCTTCTGGGTCACGCCAGAGATTCTTGAGAGCAACGCGCATGAAGGCAGCAATGATACCGAAGACGAGACCCGCCAGTGTACCTCCAATGACAATCAAGGTGCGTTTCGGAGACGAACGCATGTCGGGAGGGACCGCAGCATCAACCACCTGTATCGAAGCACCCTGTTTTGCCTCATCCAGTTTCGCGAATTCGAATTGACGCGCGAGTATCTCGAAGATTGTTTCATAATATTTCACATCTCGTACTTTGCGGATGTACTCCAGACCGGCTTCTGGAACTTTACCTTTCGGCACGAGAAATCCGCTGCTTGCGCTGTCTTCAGAACCGCCCAGCTTCGCGAGCTGTGCGCGTAGGCTGTCCAATTCACGTTCGGCTTTCACCAGTTCTGCGTTCTCGCTTGTTGCGTAGGATTCCATTCCCTGGATCTGAACTTCTTGGGCAGTGACTTGTGCCCGGAGAGCCGCTGCAGATTCTATGAGCGCGCGAGATTGGCTGTCGAGTTGGATGAGGCCGGTGGACTGCTGTGTTCTCTTAAGTGCTTCCTCGGCTTTAACCAGGTTCTCCTTTGCCTCACCGAGTTGGCGCTCGAAGAAAACCCGTCTTTGTCCGGCTTCAGTTATGGCCAAATGCTCAGAAAGGTCTCTAAACTGCTCAACGTACCCATTGGCAAGTTCTGCAGCTCGATTCGGATCGGCATCGACCACAGAGATATGGATGAGGCCGTCTTTAGCGCTGCCGTCGACCGTTGTACGACTTTCCAGATTCTTTCGAGCTACAGATGCATAACCATTCTGCTGCAGCAATCCAAATCGCTTGACCATCGCGTCTTCAACAGTACGGCTCTTGAACATCGCAACGTACATCTCGTTGGGGTTTTTGATTCCTAGCGAGTTGCCGGCGAGTGCGGCCATCCCACCTAGATTTCCAAGTTGCGACACGACTGCAGAACTTATAGAACTGCTTTGCTGCGGCGGTAAAAGCGTAACGGTTGCGGTGTATTTCTTGGGCAACAGCAACGACAGAATGACCGAGAGAACAAAGAAGCTGACTGCGACGTAGAGAATCATTCGCCTCTGCTCGGCTAGAACGATCAAGAGATCAATCAGCGAAATCTCTTCCGCACTCTTGATCGACTGCACTGCACCCGTCCCTGAGGAAGCGGCTTCTCTCTCTTTCAAGTCGGAATAGATCGTTTTTGATCCCATTTGTTCCTGCTTCGCTATCATTGCGCCGCACCCGAAAAAGAGTGCAGCCGATTTACCTGATGATATTGATCGCCGCTGCGCTCAGGGCAAGCTGAGAAAACAACTGCGACCATTCAAGAAGACCACGCAGCGCCGATGGCCTGTATGTCTTGTCGGGTACGACAATCGTATCGCCAGGGTTCAATGCAAGCTGGCTGAACCGGTCGGAACTCCACAGGCTATTCGAGCGATCCCGGCTCTCCACATTGCCATTGGCACGGATGATGAACTCGTGCCGCCGGTCAGCGTCTCTGTTGGGCCCGCCCGCCTGCAGCAAGTATGTCCCCACTCTTCCGGAAGGTTTGTAAATAAACGAGTTCTGGTTATACACAGCGCCAACTACGTTGATTACGGCTGGAATGGGTGGAATGACGAAATGATCGCCATTTTCTAAATCAATGGCGGGTACCGTTCCCGTACCACTGCTATCAGGTTTGAATTCCAACACGATGCGACCTGTGGCCCTGATTTCTCTCAAGCCTGCTAGGAGGTCCTTCTCAGTTGCCTGTACGGCCGCCCCAGTCGCGGAACCCTCCGGTGAATTTGCAGTAGCGCTAACCAGCGCCAGATTACTTCGCTGGATTCGTGTCTCCAACGCCCGGGCGTATTCATCGATCCTTGCCTGTTGCGCCGTCCGCACGGATACCCTCGTAAATTCCGACCCGTATAGGTAGGCTTTGGGCGTGATGCCTCCTGCGCGCTCTACCAGCTGACGTAGTGTTTCTCCTGGGCGTACGGTATAGACGCCGGAATGAAGAAATTCACCATCCAGCGTCACAAGTTTCGTTTGCTGTTCAGTTGGAATACGAATATCCGCTTCGGAGAATACCGTGACAACATCTCCGCTATGCAGCTCAAGGTCGTGAGATGAGTCATGCTGAAGCACGAGTTTGCCAAGATCGAATGGAATCAGAGTTGTCTTCAGCGTTTCCGGGTCTACGCGTTCGACTACCGCATAGTTCCAATCGATATCTGGAGCAAGAATCCGGACCCTCGTCTTTTGCTGTCCCTGCATCCGCTGCGGAAGTGTTTCCTGTTGTCCTGCCAGCGAGCTGTTCGAGCCACGCCTCTGCGGGGAAAAACTGGAAGAGGCCGACTGCGCTCTCGACTGATCTTGCATATTCTGAGAGGTCTGATCCTGCAGCGGCCGATTTTGCTCTAAAGTATTCTGCTCCGGAGTGTTTCGGTCGTAAGAGTTTCGATCGTAGTTGTTGTCATCTTCCGGCTCGACAGGTGGCTTCAGCGTGACCGCCTGGTTATCAATAGGCTGCCGCAGGTCGCGAAACTCAGGGCTGGGCTCAAACTCCGGAGCCGGCAATCCCAGCTGCGCACGCTTCCACCAATAGTTTCTCGTGATTAGCGATTCTTTATCGGGGATTAAGTCGCTGAGGTGCATGCCCGAGTGCCATGCAAAACGCCCGGCATTTGCGACGTTACCGCGCAAAATCACTGTCTTGTTGTATTCCGGGAGGATTGAATACACGCGAACCAGATCGCCATCTCCGAGTACAGTCGCGAGACCCGTCTGATCGAAGGCGACTTCCATGGCGTGACGACCACGATGTTCTTCAATGCGCTCAATTGAGACGCGTGCCTGTGATGCAACAGCGGACACGCCACCCGCGCCCGCTATCAGCTCAGATAGCGACTCACCGGGAAGTAACTCATAGATAGCGGGAACCCGAACGCTCCCCGTGATAGCAGCTTGCGCTCCCACAGGTGGGATGAAAATTACATCCCCAGGCAGAAGCTTTACATCCTTTGATCTGTCTCCGTGAACAAGAAGACCATACAGGTCAAAATCGGTGACCTTTGTCCCATTCCGGCGGAGCTCGATCCGTCTGAGAGAACCGGAAGTGCTTGGCCCACCAGCAGCGAAAAGTGCATCAACCAGCGAACTAAGGGAGCTGACTGTATATAGGCCGGGAGTTCGAGCTTCTCCGGCCAAATAAACTTGGATTGAGCGAATCTGGCCGAGGTCAACTGTCAAGTCGAAGTTGTGATAAACCCGACCCACGGCATCTCGCAAGTGTTTGTCGAGCTCGGAGAACGGCACGCTCGCGACATGCACGGGACCGACTTGTGGAAGATATATCTCTCCTGAACGATCGACGCGAACGTTTGCCTGAAAGCTAATCTGGCCCCAGACACGAATGCGCAACTCGTCCCCCGGACCGACCACAAAGTCGGAAGGCACCGGAGTCATATCCAAAGGTGCGAACGTCGATGGAACATTGCGAAACAGATTTGCGCCATAGATCGGCAATACCTGCCCGGTACTCGAAACGACAAATTTCTGAAACTCTGTCAGCCGCTCTGGTGCGTGCTGGAACTGACTTGGCCGTGTCGATTGCGACAATGGACGCGTAAACTGCTCCGTGTCGGAGTAGTTTCTATTGGGACGTGTCGGCTGTGCAGTCTGACCGTTCTGGTCGTAGAGGTCAGCCGGAATCTGGCGGTTTTGCCCTAATGAACCGCTGCTCTGGACGCTACTTTCGCGAGAACACTCGGGTGATGAATAAAACGCCGGGTCGGAGCAGTCGGTTGAAGTGGAATTCTGGAAACTGCTGCCGTCATCGCTCTGGGGATTTTGTTGCGCCTCCAGGCCGATATTTCCGAAAAAAAGAAACAGCAAAGCTAGCACTAAGCTTCTGATTCTGAGGCAGTTTGCGGATCTATTGAGAACAGCGCTGGCGGAGCAGTCCCCAGATATTTCTCCCCCGCAATTCATCGGATACATATGGCATGAGTCTAGCATGCCCTTGGCCCACAATCGACGTACTTAAAATGCCATTCCATCCCGAATCAATGTGATGCAATCACGTCCGCGCAGTGACCTCGATTCAGGCGCCGCTTGGTTCCCAGTCCAATGTTTTCATGGACGTCAGCAAAGCGGTAGATTTTCCGGTGACCTCCACTACGGCTGAAAAATTGGTTACCAAAGGAGGTACTTTACGATTCTGTAACAGCTACAACCCAGAGAAATGGTAATATTTTCGCACGGACAAAGTTAGACAATCGAGGGGCTTTAAGCCGGACACGGAGTATCGGATGGTGGGAGAGAAACCACAATATCTCGTCCCTGCGTTCCCTAAGTTTCCCAACGGTCGAGTCACATGGTCCGTAGCTGCTCAATTCAGCATTCCTTGCCACTGAATCGAGGCGGTTCAAATGACTGAAGTTGCTGAAACCGCGGGGAGGCAAATTGGGGACGAAATCGCTGTCGGCGCAAGCATCTAGAGATATGTCCGAGCGTAAGCGGATCCAGACCGCCCAGCAAAGGCGAACGACCTCTTTTGGGGGACCGGCGCTCCTATATCAATTTTCTGCCAGTTCGCATAAATCGAGTCACTGGTCTCTTTCATGGAGAAAGCGTGCTTTTGATATTTTGACTGTGCTCCTCACCCTGCCGTTTGTTCTTCCCGTCTTGATTGCAGTTGCACTTGCTGTTCGGCTAACTTCTCTAGGTCCTGTGCTGTTCACCCAGCGCCGGATAGGCCGGAAGGGGCGCCCCTTCACGATTCTGAAGTTCAGGACAATGGAACACGCCCGGCACCGAGCACATAGATCCGTAACAACGGCAAGAGACCAGCGGTTCACTTTAATCGGTCCACTGCTCCGTCGCTGGAAACTCGATGAGTTGCCTCAACTCCTAAATGTGCTCAGGGGCGATATGAGTCTTGTAGGTCCAAGGCCAAAGTTGCCGGAACATCAAATTGCGAGTGTTCCCTGGCGTCCAGGCATCACTGGATCTGCTACGTTTGCTTTCGCTCGGGAAGAAGAATTTCTCGCTTCTGTTCCTGCGCATCAGCTCGACTTTTATTATCATCGAACAATCCTTCCCGCCAAGCACAAGCTGGACTCGGACTACATGAGTCGTGCCAGCTTTCAATCGGACCTCAAGCTTCTGCTTAATACGATCTTTCGGCGCTGGGGTAAGTTTCCCGTCGAGAATCTGCTGAAGGATTTTGAGAAGGCATCTCAGACCGCGACGATCAACACCTCCGGGCCAGCACCTTCTTCTTCGCACAATGTTCTCTCATTCGATCCGGCCGAGTCTGTTGCTTCCGGAGATTGAGAACGCCCCGCTCTGCTCCTGAGATGTATGAGATAACTTCTCGTTCGAGTAAAGATCCCTAGCTTGGTTCTTTGCGGTTTGGAACCCGGCATCCTCCTGATTACGAACAGTAAATAATTCATATCCTAGATGATGTCGACAATGGAGTGCATGTGAGTCACGGCATCCTCGTACCAAACAGTCGCGAAAGCACGTCTCAGAACATATCTTCGAATACGGGCAAATCAGGAGTCGTCTCAAAGGGGGCCGAGTGTCAGAGGAAGAATCGTCGCTGGACGTTGTGATTCGTACCAACTGTTATCCGACGAGCCGAGCAAATGGTCTCGTTCGGGCGCAAAGCGCTTCTTTGATGTAGCTTGCATTCTCATCTCTATCCCTCTCACTGTGCCGATCTCATTGGTGGTTGCTTTGGCGGTTTGGGTTACATCTCCCGGCCCGATACTCTTCTTGCAAGAACGGATCGGAAGGGAAGGGACGACGTTCACGATTCTGAAGTTTCGCACTATGTGCCACCGGGTTGAAGCTGCTCGTTCAGCAGTGGCTACGAACAGCAGCGAGCAATTTACCTGGATCGGGTTGTTTCTGCGTAGGTGGAAACTCGACGAACTGCCGCAACTGCTAAACGTGCTGCTTGGAGACATGAGTCTGGTCGGAGCAGGACCGAAAGTGCCGGAGCACCATTGCGGAGTCCTCCGCAGCCGTCCCGGAATCACTGGAGCCGCTACCTTGGCGTTCGCGCGCGGCCAAAACATTTCTTCGCATTGCAGCGCAAGAGCGCCGATCCAAACAGCCTCGTATTGGTCTTGTTTTGCATGTACGGAGTTTCCGTCGAGATCGGTGAACGACTTCTTCGACTGATTCGCAACAGTTTCGAGCCAAGTCGGCGAACCGTGAACTTGTTCCGGTGGTTTCTTGACTCAGGCTGCCACTGAGCGACCTTGGTCTATCCTCCATCCCTGGCAGATTCAAAACTCACAAACGCAAAATGCTTCCCATCCGGTGCCCAGTTCGGCACGTTATCGCTTCCAGAACCACCCACCACGTTCACCAGCATACGAATCTTTCCATCAGCCACGTTCAAAATCCGAAACGCGATGTCCTTGTTTGTCGGATGTCCGGTCACGCCTTTTTCATAACTCAGAATCAGGATCGATTTCCCGTCCGGCGATGGATGCGGCGTCCAATTATTGAATTCATCTGACGTCACCTGCTCCGCTGCACTGCCATCCGGACGCATCTTCCAGATCTGCATCGACCCACCGCGATCCGAGTTGAAGTAAATCCACTGCCCGTCCGCCGAGTAATCCGGATCATCGCTGATTCCGCTTCCCGTCGTCAGCGCCTTCTCCGTTCCGCCCTCGACCGGAATCGCGAAAATATTCCCGCCACCCTTGTGATCCGGACGTGTAAACGCGATTGTCTTCCCATCTGGCGACCAGCTGTGAAAATACGACCATGGATTCTCAGTCAGCACCTTCGGCTCCCCACCGTTCGCCGGAACAAGATACACGCGAGTTTCCTGCTTCCCCGGCATGCTGCAGCTGATCGCGAGCCACTTGCCGTCGGGCGATAGTCCGTGGCTGCCCGTGCAGTTTGTAGCCCCTCCCGTATTCACAACTGAAGCCGAGCCCCCCTCGGCCGGAATTGTCCAGATCTTCCCATCTCTGTTGAAGATCAGTGTCTTTCCATCCCTGCTCCAGTTCGGAGCCTCCATCCTCCCCGGCCCCGTCGATACGACAAGCGCCCTTCTGAAGTTGTCCTCAATCCCAATCGTCTGCAGCGCGCTGTAGGCGGTCATCTTTCGAGAACCCGCATCAGGCAAGGCCGTCTCCAGCTTCATATTGCTGAACTTCGCCGTCTCCACGACATCCTTGTTGTGCGAGCACACGCCGATCCCCGCATAGAACGGCTCATGCACATGCAGCTTGATGGAAGCACCCACCTGGTGCAGCGGCTCTCCATGATTGCTCACATACATCGTGAACGTATCCCCTCGCTTCTCCAACCGAAGCCGTTTCGGTGGCTCGATGTTCAGCTCGATATCCTGCGTAGTCGCGCCTGGGTTTCGCCGGTACTGCAGTGCTGTCATTCCCGATCCATGCTGCGCCGCATCCGCATACACGCCATTCGCATCCAGCGACTGCCTGAAAATCAGTACTGCCTTACGATGCGGATCCGGATGCTGTGACTCCCCAAACGCAATATCCGCTGTCAGCACCGCGTCTCCTGAAAGCTTCTTCCACACAAAATGGAAGCCGTCCTCCGTCGACCACATATTTGCCCCAGCGGCTTTTACCGTATATACCCCCGCATCGTACGTAGCCGTTCCCGGCGGAGTCACTGTACCCACATCGCTCTGCCCTTCAAAAATCCCCAGAGCCCCCAACTGTGCCTGCGCAACGCTGATTCCCATCCCCACCATCAGCACTGCACAAACCGCAATCACACCTCTCCACCGCAGCCAATTTAGCCTCATCCCAACTCTCCTCGCTTCGTTACTCCGCTGGCGTCTTCGTCGTCTTCCAGTTGATCACCGTGTACACCGCCGGTTCGCTGCCCACATTTCTCAGTCCGTGCAACTGATTCGACGCGAAGAAAATCACTGACCCCGGCTCCGCACGCTTCCACTCGCCCTTGATCAGCGCCTCCACCGTGCCCTGCCGAAGCACCAGCATCTCCTCATTCGGGTGCTTATGCGGCGGGTGCGGAGACTTCCCCGGATTCAGCGTCGTCGCATGTACCTCAAGCTGATCCAGCGTTGCCGTCTTCATCTTGAAAAAAGATCGCACCGATCCCACATCGGTTGGCTTAGCCGCCACCGTCTTCCACTCGAAAACCGCCGACCCCAGCATTGGCAGCTCGTCCGCCACCGCAAAACCGCCCGCCGTGCACAAAGTCGCTATCAGCGCCACAGCAACATCTCTTCGGGTAATCATGTTTTCAGCCGGCCTCCCCGCGCGCACTCTTCTCAGCGAACCGTTTTACTACACGCCGGTCCCTCGGTAACACCGCATTCTCAAGCAGGCCCTACTTCAGCCTCATTTAATCTTGTTGCATTCATAATTCCATTGAGGAGAACCGCTACATGCGTGTGCTGCTGGTCGAAGACGAGGTCCGGCTGGCCGAAAATCTTGCCGCCGCCCTGCGAGATGCCCCCGGTCTTGCCGTGGACTGGGCTGCCGATGGCGAGGCCGGCGACGATGCGGCACGCAATCTCTGCTACGACCTCGTCATCCTCGACCTCATGCTCCCCAAGCTTGACGGCCAAAGCGTCCTCAAACGCATGCGCGCCCGCAAGGATTCAACTCCCGTTCTCATCCTTACTGCAAAGGAAGGGAAGGAGGTCATCGTCGAACTCCTCAATGCCGGCGCTGACGATTATCTCCCCAAGCCTTTCGACCTCGGCGAACTCATCGCCCGCGCCAAAGCGCTTATTCGCCGCGGCAAAGGTGCTGCACACCCCACGCTTCACGCGCGCGACGTCGAACTCAATACACTCGAGCAGACCGTCCGTCGCGGTGGCGTCCTCGTCGATCTCTCACCAACCGAGTACCACATCCTCGAGTACCTCCTGCATCACCCGCGCAAAGTCGTCAGCAAGCAGGAACTCCTCGAACACCTCTACGACTACAACTGGGAGCATCACTCCAACGTCATCGAGGCCCACGTCTCCAACCTCCGCAAAAAGCTCGACGCTGCTGTGCCCAACGGCGACCCGGTCATTGAGACCCTCCGTGGTCGCGGTTATCGTCTTTCGGCCGAGCCATCCTCATGACGCGCCGCTCCAGCATCGCCTTTCGTCTCATCGCCGCCGTGCTTCTCGTCGGACTCGCCGCCGCCGTGCTCGTCATACTCGTCGGCTGGGGATACGAGCGGCACGCCCACTTCCGCTCTTTCGACATCATGCTCCGCGGCCGCGCCGACTCGGTACTCGGCGCCGTGCAAGACGCTGAAGATACCGGCGACAATGTCATGCTCGATCTCGCCGACCTGCACGTGCCCGCTGAAGACGTATATGAAGTCTGGGACGGCCGCGGCCATCTCCTCGGCCGCTCCGCAAACTGGCTCGGCAGTGCCGGCACTCAGGTCCCCCATAAAGACGGCTTCTTCCGTTCTGAAATCGGCCGACACCGTTACCGTCTTCTCCGCCTCGCCGGCTCGCGCATCGTCGATCCCGGCGAGCCAGGCGGAGGCCATTTGCGCTTCGTCACCATCCTCTATGGCTCCCCTACGGAGCACGTCTGGCACTCCATCTATGGCGCGGTAGAGTTTTACGCGGCAGGCATGCTCCTGCTCGTTCTCATCACAGGCCCGCTCATTGCATGGGTCCTTCATCGCGGACTCGAACCGCTGCGTCAACTCGCGGCTCTCGCCGCCAACGTCTCCGCCGATTCCTGGAGTTTCAACCCACCCGCATCCGCCCGCGAGACCACAGAATTGGCTCCGCTGACTCACGCTATCGAAAGTGTGCTCCAGCGTCTCGAGCGTTCCTTCAACCAGCAGCGCACCTTCATCTCCGATGCGGCACACGAACTCAAAACCGCCGTCGCCGTCGTCAAGTCATCCTTGCAACTCGTCGGCATGCGCCCGCGCACCTCAGAGGAGTATCAGGCCGGCAACCAGCGCGCGCTTGCCGATACCGAACGCATCGAACAACTCGTCGCCGAAATGCTTAGCCTGGCTCGACTGGAAAGCAGAGCGGCCGCGTCTGATCCGGTCACGTGCAATCTAAACGGCTGCGTCGTTAGCACTGTCTCTGAGGTGGAAACCTTTGCAGCTGTCCGTCAGGTCAACATCATCGTCCACGAACTGCCGACTGATCCGTGCCCCGTACCACTCACCTCCGAAGACTGCTCCCTCATCATTAGCAACCTCCTCATCAACGCCATTCAGCACAGTCCTCCACAATCTCAGGTGGACATTCGCGCTTCCGCTCAAGACCACTCCGTCGAACTTACCGTGCAGGATCAAGGCGACGGCATTGATCCCGCCGTCCTGCCGCATGTCTTCGAGCGCTTCTATCGCGGTGACCCCTCCCGCGCCCGCGCCACTGGCGGATCAGGACTTGGCCTCGCCATTTGCAAGGCCGCAGTCGAAAAAGCCGGCGGCGCCATTTCGCTCTCCAGTGATTTCGGCAAGGGAACCGCGGCAACCGTCCACCTCCCCGTCATCGCACGATAAAAGAAGCGCAACTACTGCTCCGCGTTCTCGAACCCGCGCAGATACGCCTCTACCTCCGCGTGCCCTTCATGCCGCGCCCAATCCGCCGGCGTGCCATTCCACATCAGATCGCGTGTATTCGGATTCGCCCCGCGTTCAAGCAGCAAACGAACCAGCGTGTCATTTCCAATCAGCGCAGCCTGGTGTAATGGCGTCGTATGCGAGTGCCCTCCGATCGGGTTGTACCGGTTCGGATCCTCACCCGCATCCAGCAGCACTCTGACCACCTCCGTCCATCCAATCTGGCTCGCCATCGCCAGCGCCACATGCCGCTCATGCTTCGTCGCCGTCGCCAGCAGCCGCCCCACCGGCTCAACATCGTTTAGCGCCGCCGCAACCGGCAACGTCATACGCGCTCCGTGTTGCAGCAGCGCCCTCACGGCCAGCAGACTTCCGTGAAGCGCGGCTGCTTCGATTGCTCCATCCGGATCGGCGCCGTACTCACACAGCAGCTCGATTAGCGGGACCGTCGCTCCTCTCTCCAGAGCCACGCTCCCCGTCGCCGCCAGCGCCAGCGTCGTATCGCGCGACGCCTGATCCGGCCCCACATCTAGAATCACCTTCGCAACATCGACAATGTTTTTCGGCATCGTTCCATGCCGTATCGGATTCTCCGCAATAAACTCCAGCAGGGTCGGGTTCCGAAAATAATTCCACCCCTCAAACTCCACCCGTTGTTGCACCAGTTTTTTGTTCTGCCGCAAGTGCTCCCGCAGCCCCGCCGCATCACCCGCATCCAGCAGGTCGACCGCCCGCCTGAACGTCGCATCCTCGATGATTTCGTGCCGCGGCTTCCGTATATTCTCCGCAAGCTCCGGCGACTCCACATACGCCTTCAGCCTCGGCCAGCTTTTGAATCCGCGTTCCCGCGCAATTGTTAGTTGTGCGTCAGCAAGGGTAAGCTTCCGCTCAAAAATCGCGTCGTCGGCCAGCTCTCTGCACTGCGGATGAAACTCTCTCATCCGTTGCGCCGCCCCGCGATCCCGCGCAGCATGCAGCTTCTTCAGGTCCCTTGCCTGGTACTTCAGGTGCTCAAGATTTGGATTGGATGGTAGTGGGCGTACCGGCATGACGAACTTCCTCTCATATGCCCAGGTCCGCATGTTGAGGGCAGAAAGTCAGTTCGCAAAATCGGATTGTCACTGCTAAAAGGTGGACTTCTGTCCTTCCCGCGGACCGGATGCGCCCTTCAGCGCTTCAAAGAGATTAGCACGATAACCGTTTCACGCCCTCCCGGCCAAGGCGCGATAATGTGTACCTGCCGTCCAGCGAAGGATGCCAGACCGCGAAAGCCCTTGCCGTGGATTCCGCTTCTTGCCGAAAGGAATCTCCCATGAGCGACTTTGAGAACGCATCCAACCACCAGGCTCCGCAAAGCGCCATTCCTGCGGACAACGCGGATGCTGGCTGGCGTCAAATTCTCAAACGCGCTATCCAACAGTCCACCTGGAGACGAAATACTCACAACCGAATGGAGTCCAGCGAATCAGTGACGGCACGCTCCCCATCTCCCCGCAATCGCAAAGGCCTCATCGTCTTCGCCGTCGTCATCCTTGTCTTGGTTGGGGTGCCCATTGCCATCTTCGCCAGACTCGCGTCTCATCGCACCCACTCTTACAGGCAGGGCCGAAGCGTCGTTGCCCGCGGCGAATCCCTTCTTGGCATGGATCACAGCACCTCTAAACCCAAGCCGTCACCCTACAAATACACCCTTGACACACCGATCACCCGCCCATCGAATCCCGTCGTCTTCACGCCGCCTCGCTTGCCAAACTCCGCAGCAGCCGTAACCCCGCAGGCTCCCGCTCAGACCGCGCCCGTCACTCCCGCACTCCCTCCAATCGCGAATACGGTTCCGCCGCCTGCTGCTCCCACGGCGCGCGCACCTTTCACCCCCATCGTTTATCCGGCTCGCCACGATAAGCACTTCGGCGGCTGCTCCGGCCAGCTCACCCTCTACGCCACTGGTCTCAACTTCCATTGCGCCGATGACCCCGGAGACAGCATTCAGGTAGCACTCGCGGAGATCGGTGCCGTCGACGAAAACGGAATCCAAACCACCTCGGGCAAAAAGTACCACTTCTCCATCGCCGGTATGAGCAAGCCCGCAGCACAGCAACTCTTCACGAGCTGGCTCCATCAAGTTCGCTGATCTTTCGCTCCTCGACACTGAAGTATTTTCTGAATACGGGTGTCATCCCGATTGACCGAAGGCAGCCGCGGGCTCCGCATTTTTCGGCCGTGCCTCGAATTTGCCCCTTGCCTCCGCAAGGGCCTGAAAACTTTTCTTCAGATTCCCTTAATGCCGGCGTGACACAATCCTCTCGCTGATCTAGATCCTGTTTTTCGCCGTTCGAAGGAGATTTCATGCACAAGCATTTTGCTCTGCGTCATTTCGCGCGCATGCTTTTCGCCGCCACGCTTCTCTGTGCAATCGCGGCAGCCCCGGCAATTCATGCCCAGGGCCCATACAAGATCCTTGGTGGCTGGCAGCTCACGGATTCTGGTGGATGGGATTATCTCCTCATTGACTCAAGCTCCCATCATCTCTACATCACGCGCGGCGACCACGTCGACGTGATGGATGTCGCCAATGGCCGGCAGCTCGGCGCGATCAGCGGGTTTCACGGCACTCACGGTGTCGCGCTCAATCCCGATGGCAAAACCGGCTATATCTCCGACGGCGGCGGCAATGCAGTAGCCGTCTTCGATCGCTCCAACTTCTCCACGATCGCCACCATCCCAGCCGGCACCAACCCCGACGCCATCATCTGGGAACCAGCCACCAAATCCGTCTGGGCCTTCAACGGCCGCAGCCACGACATTACCGTAATCGACGCCGCCTCGCGCAAGGTCATCGCCACCATCCCCGTCCCCGGCAAGCCCGAGTTCGCCGTCTCCGACGGGAAGGGAAGTGTCTACAACAACATCGAAGACAAAAATCAGATCGTGAAGATCGATGTTCGCTCCCACAAGATCGTCGCCACATGGCCGGCTTGCGAATCCCCCTCCGGCCTCGCGCTTGACCCCGGCGGTAACCGGCTCTTTGCCGTCTGCGATGGCAAAAAGATGGTCGTCCTCGACGCCAACTCAGGAAAAATCCTCGCCACGCCCGCCATCGGTGATGGCCCCGATGCCGCCGCCTACAGCCCCAAACAGAAGCTCGCATTCGCATCCTGTGGCGAAGGTGTCCTCTCCGTGGTCGATACCTCCGGATCTGACTACAAAACCATCCAGACTCTGCCCACCAAGCGCGGAGCCCGCACCATGACCTACGACCCCGCCACGGATCGCATTTACACCGTCACTGCCCAGTTCGGCCCGCGCCCCGAACCCACCGCTGACAATCCTCGGCCCCGCCCCCCTCTGATCCCCGGCAGCTTCGAAGTAATCATGATCGGCCGCTGATTCCGCAGAAATCCCTACCCGCTCATCCCTCTGGGTTCCCAGGTCTCGCTTCTGAGACCTGAGAACCCAGCCTGTGCCCCCGTCCCATGGCCTACTCCCTACTCCCTGTTCCCTACTCCCTACTCCCTCGCTCCTGCTTTTCCAGCCAACCTCCACCCCCCTTTCCCCGTCCGTTCTAGTGTGAGAACCCTGCACTCGAAACTCAGGCTGTCGCTCGTCCTCGCTCTGCCCCTCGAAGTCGTTAATTTCTGGGTCATCGGCTACCCCGCCGATACGCACTCCATCTCCCGCGCTGCCCAGAACCCCGCCGTCGCACTCCAGTGGTACGTCCTCCATCTCCCCGGAATCATCGCCGGCGATCGCAGCATCTACCTCCGCGAACACCACCCCATCCTCGCTGTAGTCCTCTTCCTCGCCGGCTTCATCGACACCACCCTCCTCCTCCTCGCCCTCTTCTGGCTCACCCGGCTGGCGCGTCGTACCCTGCGCAAGCTATCCTCCCCAATGAAGCAAGTAGCCTGATCGTCACCTCGTTCGCTCCGCTCCTGCCCTTATGCATTTCGCCCTTGCCATTCTCGCCCTGGCAGTATTCGCCCTCTCTCTTTGGGCCGACTACAAGTGGCGCAAGTGGATGAAAACGCGCCGGGAAACCCAGCATGACCAGCCCCAGAATCCCAGTCGCCGCGGCCTTTGATACCGTCTCCGATTCCCGACCCCCTAATTCCGGGGTTTGCTTGTCTGCTGCTCCCTCTGCTCCCTTTGTGCCCTGCTTTCCGCAACTTTCCTTCTCGTCAGCCGTTACAATGACACCAAGGGAGTCGTCCAAGAAACTATGCAGAGTAACCTTGCCCAGGCCAACGCAATTCCTGAGTCTCTCTCGGTCGAAGCCGCGCATTCGAGTCGACGCGACCAACAGGGAGCCGTCGACCTTAAAACGGGTAGGAGCGCGACACGCAAACTCGCGAATCGCCAGAGCTTCCCCCGCCGAGCAACCTTGCTCACCGCCCTCGTAGCCGCCCTTGCCATCGCCGCAGCCCCAGCTGCCCGCGCGCAGTTTAGTGCGCCTCCCACCACGACCGTGCACGACCCCGCCGCGCTCAAACCCCCCGCCGGCGCGCGCGTCGCCATCATCGAATTCGAAGATATGGAGTGCCCCGACTGCGGCAACGCCAACCCTGTCCTCAAAGACGCGGCGGCCAAGTACAACATCCCCTGGGTCCGCCACGACTTCCCCCTGCCATTCCATGCCTGGAGCTTCCAGGCCGCCGTTAATGCCCGCTGGTTCGACAGCAAAAGCAAAAAACTCGGCGACGACTACCGCGACGCCGTCTTCGCCAACCAGCCCTCCATCACCAACCTCGACGTACTCCGCCAGTTCACTGAGAACTTCGCCAAATCCCACAACATCCAGCTCCCCTTCGCCATCGATCCGCAGGGCAAGTTCGCCGCGGAAGTCAAGGCCGACTATGCACTAGGCCAGCGCATCGGCATCGAGCACACCCCAACCATCTGGGTCACCACCTCCAACAGCAAGGGCGCACCCTTTGTCGAAGTCGTCGATCGCACCAAGCTCTTCCAGCTCATCGACCAGGCCATCGCCGATACCAAAGCCACTCCAGTTAGAACAGCGCACAAGTAAACGCCGCGATTCGGGCCTCTCGCTTCCCATGTCTGATTTTCGTCACACGGTCGAAATCCGCGTTTCCCCTGCACGCGTCTGGTCAGTGCTCCTCGATGTCGAACGCTGGCCCGAGTGGACCACCTCCGTCACGCGCGTCCAGCGCATGGAAGTTGGACCTCTCACGCTGGGCAGCCGCACGCGCATCTGGCAGCCCCGCCTCATGCCCGCCGTCTGGTGCGTCACTTCGCTCGACGACCGGCGTCATGTCTTCGCCTGGACCACCCGCACCTTGGGCGTAAAAATCATCGGCCGCCATCAGGTCGACGCCGTCAAGAACCACTCCCGCGTCACCCTCTCCCTCGACTACACCGGTCCCCTCAGCGCCGTAATCGCCCGCATCTACCGCGACCTCATCCGGGACTACATCACTCGAGAAGGCAACGGTCTAAAAAAATTCTGCGAAGCCATCCCCGTCTCCCAACCCGCCACAGCCCGCGATACCCAGCCCACCGCCCAAACCTCCTGAAGGCAGGCAGGGAACAGACCCCTCTTTGGGGACGTGGAATACGAAGAATCCAACAACTCCCAAAACAAAAACGGGCCAATCGCCCCGTCCCTTTCTTAGTCCCTACGTCCCTATGTCCCTACGTGCCTAGCTTGTTACTCCCTACTCCCTACTCCCTGCCTTCATCAATCCGCCGCGTGCTCAATCTGCACCAGCCGCTCTCCCGGCGTCCCCATCCCCGGCGAAACCTCACTGGTCTGCGGCGCCCGCCAGTGGTCGATGTAGCTGATCTTGTGCACACACCCAATCGTGCAATGCGGCGAGCAGCTCTTCGCCGTCAAAAACTCCCGCTTCACATCCTCCGTTGTGTATTCCGCAATCGGAACCCCCGGATACCCCCGCTGCTGCGAGCAGTAGTGCACCAGCCCGTCCTCGCAGATATACAGGTACCGCGACCCCGCCCGGCAGCGCCACGTATTCGGCTGCCCCTCCACAATCGCCGACTGAAAATCGTCGAACCGCGAGTAGTTCACCTTCTTCCAGCTGCTCATCTCGCGATACACCGCCGCCTCTTCCTTTTCCAGCGGCTTCAGCTGCCCGTCCCCATCGTGAATAATCCCGATTGTCGACGTGAACCCCAGCGCAATCGCCCGCTTCCCAATCACCAGCGCCTCTTGCGGATTGCGAATCCCCCCGCCCACCACCGAGTTGATGTTCACGTGAAACTCGGCATAGTCGGCCAGCATCTCCAGCTTCTTGTCCAGAACCTTCAGGCTCTTCTTCGAAACTTCATCCGGCTCCAGATTATCGATGCTGATCTGCATATGATCGAGCCCCGCCCTGTTCAGCCGCTCAATCCGCTCCACGTTCAGCAGATATCCATTCGTGATCATCCCCGCAATCGCGCCTGTCTTGCGCATCCGCCGGATCACGTCATCCAGGTCGGGATGCGTCAGCGGCTCGCCGCCCGAGATCCCGATCATCGCCGTCCCCAGCCGGCCCAGGTGATCGATCCGGCGGTACATCTCATCGAGCGGAACGGGTTTGGACACCTTGTCGTACTCGTTGCAGTAGGCGCACGACAAATTGCAGAACCGCGCCGGAACTATCTGTGCCAGAACAGGATGCGACGTAGAAGCCAGCGCCTTCGCCACCATCGCGTACTCCCGCGCCTTCCGCGTAGCCGCGATCCACTTCCCCCGCGCCGTCTCCCGCCTCCGAACACCCATCCCTTTATTGAAACATATTGACTCATTCTGAGTCTGACCGTATTACCTATTGAGGTTTGGAGAGCGGGCTGGGAAAGACTGTGATCAGAATCGTGCCAGCAGT
>Ga0157369_10000492_pt1 | contig 52401 bp, 50 predicted proteins | sample C25metaG_FD_113461 | JGI IMG/M metagenome (GOLD analysis project Ga0157369, IMG submission 113461) | Corn rhizosphere microbial communities from Kellogg Biological Station, Michigan, USA - C2-5 metaG | ecosystem: Host-associated > Plants > Roots > Rhizosphere > Soil | place: USA: Michigan... | reverse complement strand
TGGTATTATGATTTTGGTCGCAAGTGTTGGCAGGTGCTCTATTGGCTGTAAAAGTAGGTGGTTTTACTTCAATACACTCCATTTTAGTACATTGATCATTTTCATCGAAGACACATGTCCAATAACAAGGTAACCCACCAGAAGTAGTACCCGTTTGACCAGGAGATGGACCATTGGAAGGAGGATTCGTAGGAGGTGTTCCAGGACTGCTTCCACCGTTTCCAGGATAACTCACTGGTCCACCCGTACCTGGAGGAGTTCCTGTTCCAGGCCCTGTCGGTCCGCCACCACCAGGACCACCAGGGCCACCAGGATTCCCTGGACCAGTTGGCGTTGTAGGACAATCAGGACAAGGTTCCGGACCGCAATTCCCAGTCCCATTGAGATAGGAAACGCTGCTTTCCAAATTCCCATCTAATGAATAATTGTTAACAGTTCCGGAAAACGTGAGATAATCATTGTTACCATTCTGGGCCCATTCAGCAGTTGGCTCATAGACGAGTACCTTTGCAGATTCCGTGTCTGTATCGTCAGTTTTCACCACCAGATTGTAGGTTTCAGAACCGTCATTTCCTGCATTTGGAGTTATCGGGAAAGTGTAGAAAACTTCATCTGTCCCGTTTGTGGTTTCAATAATGTAATTGGTATTGATCTCCCCAAAAACAGTTTCTGTTTTCCCCATCGCAGAAGAATGGTTCTTCAGAGGTACATTCAAATTATTGGTTTTTGCTTGCAGCACATTAATAATCTGCGGAATTTCCGATCTCGGCACAACCCGGAATTTCAGTGCTTGTTGATTGCTGGTCTCATTAGGATTGAAGTTATCACTCCTACACCCCAGCAGAAGGATTGCCAGGAAGGCAAACCATACCAAATAGGTTTTGTTCATAAGTGTTTTTTTTAATTCGTTCGCTAAAATAATATTTATTCTGAATAAAACATTACATAAAACCGTAATCTGTTGATTATTTAACCAAATTCTCTGATTTAATAATAAAATCTACAAAGACCATTCAAAAACAACTTACTGAAAAGCCTATAAATAGGACGATAAGAAAATAAAAACAGCTTTGGTTTCCACACAATAATTTTTTTTATTTAACAACCTATTAAAATATTTTTAAGGATTTACTTTTTAGTATCAAAATTTATTTTAATTTTATCTCATTAATGAAATTTAATTTTTAATTCAAAAAAAACACAAGTATGTCCAATCTTACAAACAATCGCCTGAATATCACGGCGACACCTGCACAGATCACAGCAGTGAAAACAGCTTATCAAACCATCCTGACCAACCTGCCCTTCCTCCTTGGGCTGACCACAGAAGAGCGCAGCAGCTTGCCTGCTATCGATGTCAGCAACAAAACTTTTACAGAAGATGCCATATCTGCAGGAGTGAACAACGCCAGCCTCTTGCCAGGTTACGTTTCCCCAACTTCTATGCAGACAGACCTCACCCTATTTGATCAACTGGATGAATTGATTTCACTCCATAACCAGCTGGGAGAGAAACTTCAGGACACCCAATTACTGGCAGGCAGCGAAGCCTATATTGGCGCTTTGACGCTTTACAAATTATTCGCCTCCGCAACAGAGGCGGGCGTGGCGGGTTCCGATGCCATCTACAACCAGCTGAAGCAGCGCTTCGCAGGACAAGGTGGCACAGGCAAAGCACCAACCAATCCGGAGTAACAGCTCAGTACCAATAAAATTTCCAAGCTCCGCTTATGTGCGGAGTTTTTTTATAAAAACAGGTTAAGATAACCAACTTACTTGGTTATCTTAACCAAGTAAATAACAATAAATAGTAACTAAGTTGGTTTTTAACACCAACTTACCACAGTTTATTAACAAATTAAGTTGGTCATTTTCACCAACAATATTGGTTATCTTTACCAATAGACTTATTAAAATCAATTACCCTATTGGTCTTTATAACCAAGTTACAATAGCTTTAGAACCAAATAACAAAACACAAATATGGAAGAAATCAAAAAGAAATTTTTACAGAAAGATGATACAGATCCTGTGCATGTAGGCAACCTGGTGCACTGGGAGATCAAACAGCAAAAACTGAAGAAAAAGGATGTGGCAGATCATCTGGGCATCATCCCCACAACGCTGAACCAATATTTCAAACAATCATCGCTGCAGACCAAGATCTTGTGGCGACTCAGCAGAGCGGTAAACTTTAATTTCCTGATGCATCTGGGGCAGAAGCTGGATGTGGAGTTTGAAACAGAAAAGGAGAAAGCACTTCAAGAACAATTAAAAGAAAGGGAAGAAGAAATTCTATCACTGAAAACCCAGATCGGCGTCTATAAACAAATCCATAAAATTGAATAATCCAAAAATAACAGCAAGAGCAGATGCTATTTGAATTAATCCCAACAAAAAACCACAAGCCTAAACTTGTGGTTTCTTATTTTTTAACTGTAATTGTTTCTCTCGTTTTTTTCGTCTTTCGTAGATGACTTCTGTTATTTTTCCGCCGATCCAGGAGAATGGGAAGAAAATCAGGAAAATGGATATCTTATAGAAAACAGGATGATAAGGATAAATAATAATGTCCAGCATCGCAATGAAAAGCATGATAAACCCGATCAAAATAGCGTAAGCAACTTTAGCATATTTTACAATGATTGCCGTTACAACGCCACCAAATGTAACTCCCAATCCGCCGAAGAACAGAAGTGCCACAAAAAAGGAATCCTTATGCTGAACAGATCTAAGCAGCGTTTCCCAATGGTCAAAAGGGGCGAATTGTTTGTAGGTCACCCACGTGGAGTCTATCTTTATCCCCAGTGTGATAATGAGAGCAGCGACTGCCAATCCAGCCAAAACACCTATGGTATTCCTACAGAAATTCATTTTTAATCTTTGAAGGCGATCATAGAGATTTCTACATCCACATTTTTTGGAAGGCAGGAAACCTGTACAGTTTCTCTTGCGGGATAGATTTCGTTTTCGAAATAAGAAGCATAAATATCATTCACTTCAGCAAAATCATCCATATTTTTCAGGAAAATAGAAGCCTTCACCGCATTACCGAAATCCATATCTGCAGCCTTTAAAATCGCTTTCAGATTCTTCATGACCTGATGCGTTTCTTTCTGGATACCTTCTACCAATTTTCCGTTTTCAGGATCTACAGGAATCTGGCCTGAGATGTATAATGTTCCATTAACTAAAGTGGCCTGGGAATATGGTCCGATTGCAGCCGGAGCTTCCGGCGTATGAATGATCTTCTTCATTTATTTATTATTAATTTTTACAAAACTATACAAATTTTCATTAAATCCTAAAAAGTACTGTTCGGCTGTGTGAAACTTCTTTCCTTGTACTTCACTGCATCTTTCAGGATATTGGCTTTGATCCCGATAAAAAAGTCATAAACCTTGTACTGGCCAAACGGAACCCAATTGAATGTGATCGTAAAACTACGCTGATCTCTCGCAAAACCAAGACGTGTATAGCCTAGAGCTTTGTTTTCGATATCGTAGTTCGTACTTCCGTTGATATTCCAGTATGGTGTCAACTTGATGCTACCGTCTAATCCAAGCGTTGCAACTTTATTGCCAAATCTGGACAAACTTCTTGTATATGAATAATTTGCATTGATATTCAAAGTCCAGGTTGGTGTGTAGTGGGAATAATTATCATCATCGAAGTAATAATTCTCATTCCGGATTTCCCCTTTCTTTTTATACTTTTTTGCAAGATCTTCCTTCTTTCCGAAAATTGCCTCGCTCATTGGGTAAGACAACTGTAGGTTGAAACCCTGCAGGCTGAAGTGTCCGAAATCTTCTGTTCTCACACCAACATCACTTCCTTCTGTGAAGGCAATTCTGTAGGGTTCCAATGTAAGGCTGGTATTGACGTTCAGTTTATTATCAAAGAAAGAAGACTGACCGTTGACCGTGAAAACCGACCATTTATACTTTTCGGCTGCGAAGTTGTAACCTCCGGAGACATTCAGGTTTTCAAATATTTTTACTTTTTTGACACCTGTAGAATCGGATTTGGATCTGATTTTCATCTCCAGATTATTGGTAATATTGAATCCGACACTCTGTGTAAGACCAGACGTTGGCGCTCCATAAATTCCATTATCGAAGATAGAATAAGGCGTCATCTCGCCACGGGAATTAGAATAGTTTCTGAAATAGCCCCAGCTCTTTTCGCCAAAATCCGGAGAATAGGTAAAACTCATACTAGGTGTTACCACGTGACGGATAGCGACGATTGGTGAGGTTTTGCTAAAGTTTTTCTGTCCGTATAGAACGGTTTGCAAACTGGCACTGGTAGAGAAAGTGGAGTATCCTGCAATCCCTTTATTATAGTTATCCTCTACAAGATTCGTGAGTGGATTATAACGTTTTTCCAAAGTTTTGGTCGTAAGCACATTATCTGCATTCGCCGCCAAACTGAACGTGAAATATTTGGCAACCGTTGTATTGGTAGATAATGAGATATTATTCTTCGCACCGGTTTTCAGCTCGTCCCACATTTCTTTTTTGAAGAGTTTGTCCTCCGTTGTAGTTACATAATTACTAAGTGCCAATCCTGTATTTACATTGATATTCTCCAGCAATCCGGATCTTACACCGGTTTTTGGTTTGAAAAGATAAAACTGATTGATCGCAACAGTCATATCAGGCAAACGAAGATCTGTAATTCCTGTTGCGAAATTTTGGTTATATGCCATACTAGCACTTATTGTAACCGGGAGATTCAGAAAACGCTTGGTCAGATTTACGCGGGAAGTCTGTTGGGTATTCAGTACACTTCCGTTGAAGGCATAATTATTATTAACTGTATTAGTATAAAAATTACGACCACTGACAATATCTACACTTGCATTGAAGGTAAAATAAGGATTGGCCTTGGAATCCTGGGAATGTCGCCAGGCAATCCTGAAAGTTTTAGCTTTGGAATAATCATCCAGACCTTTGATCCCACGAACTGTGTAGCCATAATCTGCAACAAAGTTCCCGGAATATCTGTATTTTTTGATATAATTAAGTTCCGGCTTCAGGTTCCAGCTTCCTTTTGTATAAATATCGGTTAGAATTTTTAAATCAAAATGATCGCCAATCGGCTGATAATAACCCAAACCATTCAGGAAAAACCCAACATCCTGTCGCTCTCCAAAACTCGGAATCAAAATACCCGCAGATCTTTTATCAGAAAATGGCAAAATTGCAAATGGCATAATCAAAGGCGTTGGAACCTGTTCTATATACAACTGGATTGGCCCTGTGACAATTTGCGAATTTTCTTTGCCCTTCAGTAGTTTGATTGTAGGTGCAGACATGTGATAATCTGCCAGAGAATCTTTCTTTTTGATGAAATATTCATCTGTCGTGAACATCGCATCCTTCATCACATAAACCGAGTCATTATACTTCTTGGTTCGTTTGGCTACGATAACGCCCTCATTCTCTTCAGTCCTTGCATTGAAGGCAATGGCCTGCTTGGTTTTGGTATTGTAGATAACTTCGCTGTATTCGAATTGTTTTCCGCCCTGTGTGGCAATGGCCGGTTTTATGATTTTCCCGTTTTCGTCCTGCTCTCCTCTTGCGTAGATCTTTCCTGTATCCCATTCAAACCTGATATAGTCTGCATCGATCTGCATATCCTGATAGATAATCTGGGCTTTTTTGTGAAGGGTTGTCTGTTTGTTGGTAATAGAAGAACTGTTCTTGTATTCCGCCTTCATTTTTACGACATCATCCAATTGTTCTTTGGGGATGATGGTATCTTTCTTTATGTTTAAAGAATCTTTGCTTATATTTATAGAATCCTGAACATCGTTTTTTTTCTCAATATTTTGAGGCACAGTTTGTGCTAAAATATTGTTAAAAATTAGGATATTTAAAATTAGTAATATATTTTTGAAAATACTTCGAGCCAATGCAGTCATTCTGAAATTGGGTTCAAAATTAATTAAATTTTAAAGATTAAAATGATTAGTCCAAAACTTTATAATAAATTTTTTTTTCTGTTAACGTTTTTTATTAGTATCAGTTGCGTTTATTCACAGAAAAAATTCACATTAGTCCTTGATGCAGGCCACGGAGGCAGTGATATAGGCGCTAATAGAAATTACGGTGACATAGGTTCTGTTCAGGAAAAAAATGTAACTCTCGGGATTGTTCTGAAACTTGGGAGAATGCTGGAAAAAAATAAAGACTATAAGGTTATCTACACCAGAAAAATAGACGAATATCCGTCTTTGACCTACAGAACAGATCTTGCAAACAGAAGTAAAGCAGATCTTTTCATCTCAGTTCACGTAAATTCTTCTCCAAGTAAAAGCGCAACCGCACAAGGAACCGAAACTTTTGTACAGGGACCTAATCAAAACAGAGCCAATCTGGATGTTGCAAAAGCAGAAAATGACGTAATCTTCCTTGATGAAAAAGATAAGGAAAATTTCGCCTCTTATAATCCAAGCTCTCCCGAATCTCTTATCGCTCTCAAAATTCAGCAAAGTAAATATCTGGAAGCAAGCCTTATCATCGGCGGACTGGTAGAAGATAATTTTGTAAAAAAGGACAAAAGAATGTCTCGTGGTGTAAAACAAGAGAACTTACACGTCTTGAGAATGAATGCGATGCCTTCTATTCTGATAGAAACCGGATTTGTCAACAATTATGATGATGCTCATTACATCTCTACAGAAGAAGGACAACAGGCTATTGCAGAAAGTATTTACAACGCTATCGTGAGTTACAAAAAACTTGTTGACAGAAATGTAAAAGAACCTGAGCCCGAAAAACCAACCGAACAACCTCTGAAAAATGATTTCAGAATCTTACTGATGAGTTCTCCAACTAAATATAATAATGAAGATCCTGCTCTGAAAGGCTTGAAATACATCCTGCCAATCAAAGAAAACGGATTCTACAAGTATTATTACGGAACAACCAACTTTGCCTCGGTAAGAGATACGAATCTTAAAACTGCGAAAGATGCGGGATTCAGAAATTCTATGGCCATCAGCTTTGTACCAAATCAAACTTTAGGAACAGGCTATTATACGTTAGAAATTTATGCAGGTAAAGACAAACTGGACTCTAAATCTGCTATTCTGAAAACAATCCCGGATATTACCAGAAATAAGGAAAGCGGTGTTTTCTATTATACCTTTGGTAAATACAAATCTTTGGAAGACGCTATCAAAGCTCAGAAAGAATTTGAAGGTAAAGGAATCAACAATACTGTGATCGAGAAAAAACTGAAATAGACAAAATCATTTGTCTAACCAGTATAAAGTCTTTATTTTTGCAGTCCACAATACCAACGGCCTATTCGTCTAGTGGTTAGGACTCAAGATTTTCTTTCTTGCAACAGCGGTTCGATTCCCCTATAGGCTACAAAACCGGAAAAGCAAAGTTTTGCTTTTCCGGTTTTTTATTTTAATTTTTCTAAATTTTATTAGTGGTTTATTAGCAAATCAAAAGTAATCGATATTCACCACTATTTTCTTTCGGAGCCCGATGAATACAAGGCAAAACTTTTTGTTCAGGATGATCTACTGCTAATTTCCATAGGTGACCTAAGCCTAAATTAATTGGCTGGGCTTCGGATTTGGGTTGATAATGCAGATCAAAATAATATTCCTCCAAAAAAGCATCAAATCCTGCTTCTGAACCTTGATATAAATCTCTGAGTTTTTCCCGGATCTCAGGAATCAGAATTTTTTGTATTGCCTGGTCATTAGGTAAGATATCGCTGGCAGCACCATAGTACGTGCATAAAAATGTACTGGTCCCAACAGGCGAACGATCTACATGATAAGAATATACATCTGTCGAAATGAAATCAAACTCTTCGTCTCGCTCATAACTTTTAAGCAAATTGAGTGATGGCAATGCTCCGAAATCAGATAATAATTCCAAATCATTTAGAATAGCATTCTTTGCAATATGACCATTTTCCGATAATTGAAGCGATAAAAGGTCTTCTGTTGTGACTTCTGTAACATTCTCTTTTAATTGAAGTTTAGACACAATTTCTTTAAAATCTCCAACCAGATTTCTTTCCCAACAAACTGCATTGACAGCTTCCTGAAAATTTTTATTTACAAGCTCATCAAAAGTAGATACTAATGTAATTTGAGGATTGTCAGAAAATTTATCGTTCATTTTGTGAAAATATCTCGCAATTTAATTTATTGCAAAATTAATGTATAAAATAAAACCTTTACATGAAATATTATTAATTAGGAGTGAAAAAAAATCGATATTAATTATAATTAAAAATCCTTTCCCCGCTAAGGAAAAGGATCAATCAATTTTTTATCATCATTTATTATATACTATTATACAATAAATAGTCCGGCAATCGCTGCGGCATCACTTCCACTTAATACTTCGTCATAAGCAGCAGATCCAGCTTCAGGGCCGAATGCAGTCGCAGTGTTGAACCCAGCCTGAACTGTAACACCTTCACCTGCATAGACAGGATCAGTTGCAGACGGCATATTACCGCCATTTGCCAGCTCTATCCAACCTTTGTTCGCTCTCATTCTTCTTACCTGAGAAGCGTGTCTTGCTTCAACTGAGTGAATCTGAAGTGCAGCCGTCAAAACATCTTTGTTGGACATTACATTTCCAGCCTGTCCTTTATATGCTCTTACGCCCGTATCTTCAAATGCTTGTGCTAATGTCAAGAACTGTTGGTAATTTGTAAATGGTGTGAAGTTTCCTCCAGCGGTAAAATCGAACGTTGGCTTCGTTCCAGGTGCAGTCCCTAAAGATGTTAATGCACTTTTCAGGAAAGCAACGTGTGCAGTCTCGTGTTTTGAAATTTGTGAAAACACAGTTCTGTCAGCTGTTGGAATAAGTCCGGCTGTTGCCAAACCAATACGGTAATATTCATCTTCCAGATATTCTAATGTCAGAGCTAATTGTAAGGCATCTGTCAAAGGTGTTTTAAACATAGAAGCACTTGAAGTTGTAGTTTCTGCATGTGCAGGTGTTGACATCAACCCTGCCAACCCAAGCGGCACAGATGCAACTGCTGCTTTTTTACCGAAATCAGCAATACTGGATAATGTTTGTAATCTTGTAGCTTCTCCTGTGAAGAATTTGTCGTTGGAGAGCTTATCTAATATTCTAAGAATGTTCATAATAGTAAATTTTGAAATTAATAATTAATTAAATACCTCTCTCTTTCCAAGTGAATGGCGTTTTGAAGAAGCCTCCTGCAGCTGTAACAACATCTTTTGGTTCTTTGGCAAGATCCAGCCCCATTGCGTTGATTACATCATCTCCGGAAAAATCTGCAGATTTAGGGTTGATAAGGTCTCTGATCGCTGAAGCGTGTCTTGCTTCTACTGAAACAATTTTACCTGCCAATACCAAGTAATCCGGGTTGGTAATATATTTACCGGCTCCGTTGTAAGCAGCAACACCTGTATCTTCCAAAGCTTTAGCCGTTGCAAGAACAGAAGTTCTGCTTTTAAAATCTACACCATTATACTGGAATTCCAAAGTTGGCAATATACTGTTAGGAGCAGCACCGCCGATTGCAGCTTTGAAGAAATCTCTGTGGATAACTTCATGATGATAAAGATCTGTAAAGATTTGTTTTTCAGCATCTGATATTCCTGTGTAAAAACTGTTTACTACTTTCGTATAGAAATCTGCTTCCAATTGCTCAAGTGCGTAAGCATAATTCAGAACACCTACATCGCCAGTTCCTAAATCAAAAACATTACTACCCGGATCGATGATCATGTCATCATCATCATTACAACCTACAAGTGCAAGTCCTGCAATTGCCAATCCTACTCCGCTGAGTTTCAAAAAGTTTCTTCTGTTGGTATCCAGGGTGGCTGCACCATTGGACACGCTGATTGTTTTTTTCATAATATTATTTTTAAAGTTTGGTTTAAAAAAATAAAAACCAACATAAATAAGTTATGCTGGTTTCAGATAATTATTACGGCATAAGAACAGTATCGATCACGTGGATTACTCCATTTGACTGATTCACATCTGCGATTGTAACTTTCGCACTTGCTCCTTTTGCATCTTTTACATAAAGATCACTTCCTTTTGTCCAGAATGTAACATCTTCGCCTTCTACAGTCTTCATCATTGCTTTTCCGTTGCCGGCTTTTACAGCTGCCCAAATTTGTTTTGCACTGTATTTTCCTGCTAAGACGTGATAAGTCAATATTTTGGTCAGTGTTTCTTTGTTTTCGGGTTTCACAAGGCTTTCTACTGTTCCTTTTGGAAGTTTTGCGAAAGCTTCGTTTGTCGGCGCCAAAACTGTGAATGGACCTTTACCTTGTAATGTTTCCACCAATCCTGCTGCTTTTACTGCTGCAACCAGAGTTGTGTGATCTTTAGAATTCATTGCGTTTTCAACAATATTTTTGGAAGGATACATTGCTGCTCCGCCAACCATTACTGTTTTTTCTTTCATTGCCTGTGCAGCTACATTTCCACTGAATGCGAATGATAATGCGATCATTCCGAAAGCTGCGATTTTAGTTCTTGAGTTCATTTTGTTTATTTTATATTAATATTTTCTATGTTAATTGCAGTTACGAGGTTAGTTTCTTTTTGGATTCAAAAAATTGAAACTAATTTTTAAACAACTGTAAATCAATTAATTATTTTTTAGCAATTGGAACAAAATCCAGACAAATAGAGTTCATACAGAATCGTTTTCCGGTCGGCGCAGGTCCGTCATCAAAGATGTGCACCAAGTGAGAATAACATCTTCCGCAGAGCACTTCTGTTCTTGTCATATTATAGGAAGTGTCTTGTTTATACTTCACACTGTTTTTACGAATCGGTTCGTAAAATGATGGCCAGCCGCAAGTTGTCGCAAATTTGGAAGTCGAAAGAAACAGAGCATTTCCGCAAACTGCACAGTAATAAATTCCTTTTTCATCGAATTCATAGAACTTTCCTGTGAAAGCTGTTTCCGTCGCGGCTTCTCTTGCGACCTGATACAATTCCGGTTTCAAAATTTTCTTCCATTCTGCGTTGGAAACTTTGAGCGGAGCAGTTTCGGTTTTTGAGTAATAAGGATTTTTGGTTTTGAAGTTAGCTGACTGAGCTACAATGTTTCCGTGCATCAAAGCGACGGAACTGACGAGGAATATTTTTTTAAGCTTTTTCATTGTCGTACTATTTATAGTTACTTACGACATCCTTAGAAATTTGGTTTTAGTATTAATGATTGAGTAGTAATCAATGGAAATGAAAACTCTCAACCCTGCGAAGCGCGCCCCGGCTTGAGTGGAGCTCTTTTTGTCATTGCGATTCTTGAAATCTAATTGAATGACTTCCCTTGATTCGCAATGGCAAAAAAGCGGGAACGGAAGACGGATAAAGGCGCCCAAATTTTACAACTGTTAATCTTTAATTAATGAAAATTCAACAAAATCAAATAATAAATCGTTATTGGTATAATTTTTATATATTTGATTAGTAAATCACTAATTATTAAAACAACCTATTCTGAAGAAGAACTTTTGGAACTGCTGAGAAAAAAGAGCGAGGCTGGTTTCAAATACTTATACAACCACTATTCCGGTGCGTTGTATGGTGTTATTTTCCGGATAGTGCAGTCGAAAGAATATACTGAAGAAATAATTCAGGATGTCTTTGTCAAAATATGGAATTCTATCCATCAATACGACGTTGTCAAGGGCCGATTCTACACATGGATGATCAATATTGCGAGAAATACCGCAATCGATTATCTTAAATCCAAGTCTTTTCAAAACGAACTTAAAAACCAATCACTTCCGGATTTCGTATATAACAGTACAGAACTTTCAACGACTAATAAGTCTTCGGATTTTATTGGTTTTACGGATGTTTTGTGTAATTTGGAATCTGATAAACGTGAAATGATCGATTTGGCTTATTATCAAGGTTATACTCAAAGTGAAATATCTGAAAAACTAAAAATCCCGTTAGGTACAATAAAGACCAAAATGCGGAATGCGCTTATAAAATTGAAAGATCTATTACAAGATTATAAATAAAGTGAATATAGAAGAATACATATCATCCGGAATCTTAGAATCTTATATTCTAGGTCTTGCTTCTCCCGAGGAAGCAGGCATTTTGGAGTGTGTCATGAAGAATAGTGCTGAGGTTAGAACAGCATTTGAAGAAGCACAAAAAACTTTGGAAGATCTGGCAACAGCACAAGCTGTAACACCACCTAATGATCTGGAAGTCAAAATCTGGGCCAAAATCCAACAGGAACAAATTGCTGAAGAAACAAAGCCTGTTCTTCCTGAAAAGCCAGATCATAAAATTGGCGAAATTACTCAGAAAATCTATCCTAATAAAGCTATTAACTGGCAGAAATATGCGGTTGCAGCTTCTGTTTTGTTCTTTGTAAGTATCATTGGAAATTTCTTCTGGATCAATGATATTTCTAATAACAAAAAAGAAATTGCCAAATTACAGACTGAGAAAAAATCTCAAGATTTGGCTTTGCAAACTTCTCAGGAAAAATTGGCCATTCTTTCTAACCCGAATATATTATCAGTTCCGCTGAAAGGTGTCGAAAAATATCCGGATTCCAAAGCAATGGTCTATTGGGACAAGAATTCTAAAAATGTTTATCTGAACGCCGAGAATCTACCAAAAGCACCGGAAGGAATGCAATATCAGCTATGGGCAATTGTGAATGGCAAACCTGTAAGCGCAGGAATGTACACATCCGAGAAAGATACGCGCACCGCACTATCTAACATTCCGAGTGCGCAAGCCTTTGCCATAACCCTTGAAAAACAAGGAGGTAGCGCTGCTCCTACTATGGAAAACATGTTTGTGATCGGCAACATCTAAGCTGCGAACGAAAAAAAAATTATAAAATTTCTCTCAAAAATTTTTATTTTTAAAAAATATTTATATTTTTGCACCGCCTTAAGGGAAAAACAAAGAAACTATTCTTTATCCATAGAGCTTAGAAGATCATTATCACATTCCAAAAGGCAGAAAATAAATTTTTAAATTTTTTCAAAAAAAAGTTTGCAAATTAAAATTTAGTTTTTATCTTTGCACCCACATTTGAACGTTATGGCAAATCATAAATCAGCACTTAAAAGAATCAGACAAAACGAAGTAAGAAGACTTCGTAACAAATACAATCACAAGACTGCAAGAACAGCTTTGAAGTCACTTAGAACTGAAGAGAACAAAGCAGTAGCAGTAGAGCAATTACCAAGAGTAATCTCTTTACTTGACAAATTAGCTAAGAAAAACATTATTCACAAGAATAAAGCAGCTAACTTAAAAAGCAAATTAACTAAGCACGTAAACAGCTTAGCTTAATATAAAGTCCTTGGCCCGTTCGTCTATCGGTTAGGACCTCAGGTTTTCATCCTGGTAAGAGGGGTTCGACTCCCCTACGGGCTACTTAAAAATCCTTAGAATTTTTCTAAGGATTTTTTTTGCTTTAATATAAAATATCTCCGTTATATTCTTCGTTGGTATTTCTGGTGAATTTGTCTACGAAAATTGCTTGTTCATCTATTTTTATTTTGATTAATATTCAAGATTCTTACCTTTGACAAAAAACACAATTATGTACATTATCATTGCAGTCATTTTAGTTTTAGTTGTAATCTTCCTTATCAACTCTTCTAAGCTCGAAAATTTCCGAAGCAAACGCGGAAGAACTTTAGAATTTTTCATTTCATTAATCTCAACTTTCATTGGTTTCTTTTTTGCACTGAGTCTTAATACGATGTTATCGGACATCACTCAGAAAGAAAATTTGGTAAAACTTCTGGATGCAACCAACCTTTCTTTGGAAAACAGTGAGATGAAAACTAAAGGAATGTATCTTAATCCGGCAAAGAGCGGCGTAGATGTCTCGGAAATCATTCAGTATTCTCCGGTTGAAATTCCTAAACTTTACACCAATCTGGAAACTAATTCTTTGGTGAGCGATTATTTTTTATCAAATGCATTTCAGGCATATATTTTGTGTAACGACAATCTGCAGACTTTCGTGAAAGGAGCGAATGCTGCCAACGCAAGCTCTGAGAAGAAAATATTAATCTTAGAAAAATATTTAGCCTACCTAAGTCTGGCAAAACAAGTCAATACTTTGGAAATTAAAAGGCTAAACGGCGACATTTCCCAATCTGATGAGAATGCCGAATTACAAAAATTAACAAAACAGATTATTAATAATCAATAATAGAATGAAAAAAACACTTATGTCACTGGCTTTAGCATTATTATTACTGACGGCCGCAAGTTGCAAGAAAAACGAAACATCTGATGTGAAAATAGATTTTACACAGTCTTATGAAGATGCTGCTTTAGCATTGGCTACAGCGCAGCAAAATTATCAGGAAGCTGTTGCAAGCAAAGACCCGGCAAGGATAGAAGCTGCAAAAAAAGAACTGCAAAAAGCGCAGGACAAATATGTAGAATCTAAAAATGTATATGTGGCAGAAGGTGGAACAGTAAAAGCAGAATATGAAAATAATCTGGCAACATCGACGCAAATCTTGGGAACGTCATCATCTGATATTGTAAGTAATGTTATCAAGAAATCTGATAGCATCATCACAGGAAAAACTAACGCACAGATAGACAATACGGCGAAAGAAATAAAAGATAAGGTAAATACTGAAAAAGCAAAACTGGTAGAAAATGCAAATAAAACTGTAGCAGACACAAAAGCCGCTGCAGAAAAAGCAAAAGCTGATCTCAAGAAAAGAACAGAAGAAACTAAAAAGTCTGCTAACGAAGAAATCAACAAAGCGAAAGACGATCTAAATAAGTTTTTGAATAAATAAAATTACCTTTATTTAAATCTTAAAATCCTCAGAAATATCTGGGGATTTTTTACTTTTACATTAATTATTGAATTTCTATGAAAATCCTCATTATCAACGGCCCAAATCTCAACTTACTCGGAACTCGTGAACCGGAAATCTACGGATCGGTTTCTATGGAAGATTATCTTTCTGATTTGAAGAATGAGTTCGAGTCTGATGATTTATTTTATTATCAATCCAATATTGAAGGTGAATTGATCAACCGTTTACAGGAAGATAACTTCGAAGCTGTAGTCATCAATCCTGGCGCGTTTACGCATTATTCTTACGCGATTTCTGATTGTCTTAAGAATATCAATAAACCGAAAATTGAAGTTCATATCAGCAATATTTACAAGCGCGAAGAATTCCGAAAGAAATCTGTGACTGCAGAAAGCTGCGATGCTGTGATTTCCGGTTTTGGAATGAAAGGTTACAAACTAGCAATACAAAGTTTAAAATAAAAAAAGAATCTCGATTGAGATTCTTTTTTGTTATTCTATTTTCACGAAGAACTTACCGACTGGTTCGCCATCTGCCATATTGTTCTTTGCAAATATCAGCCAATATTCTCCTTTCTGTTTCGTATCGTATTCGATTGTTGGCCCGAAAGGTCCGTCAAAAGTATTGTCCGGCATTCTGATTTGGCTAAATCTCACATTCATCGGAGTTTCAGTTTTCAGATAACCTTTTATTTTAGCTTGATTTAGATTTTCCAATTTTAAAATGATTTGGTCGTTTGGATTTTTGATTTCCAGATTCAATCGGATTGGCATTTTTGAAGCATCGACTGTAATGATATTTTGATTCGACTCTTTTTCCTTTTTTATAATTGTTGAAAGAGAATCAATCGGTTTTTCAATTGTTGTGACTGTATCAATTTTTGTGTCTTTTACTTCAGGTTCTTTTTTACAAGCGACCAGAAATAATGGAATTAATGCCAGATATTTTAAACTATTTACTTTTTGATTTGTCGAGATTAATCGTTTCATAATATAAAATTTTTGAGAGGAAAGTTTCTTTCTGATAGGATTCGATTCTTTCTGTAAGTTGATTTTCCATTTCGGAGTTTCCGGTTTTCTCAGCGTAATCCAACAATATTTTTTCATTATAATTGATGGAAACTAAGTGGTAATTATCCGCAAAATTATTTCTTTCAATATTATTAGAAGTGATAATTCCGCCCCAATTGACGTAACTGCAAACCAAAATCAAGCCATATGAAGCCCAGAACATCTTATTGAAAAGGAAAGCATTGGTCTTTTTATTCTGAATTTTGATGAATGTGAAAATCAAACCAATCAAAGCCATGGTGAGGAAAGCATAAACACCCAGACGTTTGTAAGTTAGCCCAAAATTGATAATATATTCTGAGTTTTTAAGGGAAGCAGAAATTACTAAAACAGCATTTAGAACAATCCAGATTTTTGCAGAAATTTTCAACAACTTTGCTTTTTCATCAAAATTAAATCCTCTTTTGAAATAGAAAAGAATCACAAGAATTGCCATTACGATAGACATTATCACAGAGTTCACACGTTCGTGGGTTTCTGCACTCAATCCATCAGCTGACTTTGTAACTTCAAAAAACTGTTCATAATTATAAGTGACAATAAATATCAAAAGTAAAATATTAAGTGCAGAAAAAGAAATTAATCCACTGGTTCTCTCAGAATCGATATCAAGAAATGAGAAGGTTGGTTTTTGAATTTTAACCAATCCAGAAAAATTGTCATCCAAATATCTGTTTTGTTTGAAGATAAATCTTCCCACACCGAAATTCCAGAAAATGAAACCAACATAAAATCCAATAATAGCTAAAAAAATAATGTCAAAAAAACTGAAATCTAATTTTATCTCACTGAAAAATTGGTCAAAATGTGAACTTCCAGCTGAATAGATGCAAAGGAAAACAGTTATAAATATTCCAGGAATTAAGATAAATGTAATTATTTTTTTTCCGAAACTTCCACCTTCTTTTGGCTTTTCGAACCATTGTTCTGTATAAAAAACTCTTCCTACAAATGAAATAAGATTGATTAATAAAACTTCTATGTACAAAAATGGTTTTAGTTTCGGGTAAGTTCCTTTAAACCTCAACAAAAATATTGAGACAAAAACGGCTACAAACGAAATAGCGTCGCCAAACCAGGCGAAGGCAAATGACGAGAAAATGGATGTGACGAAAAGCGTAAGAAATGTCCTGGTTCTAAATTCAGATTTGGTTTGTATAAAAGTCAAAATACTTAGCAATATTCCAAAAATTCCAAGATTTAACGCAATATATTCTTTGTAGAAAAGGATGACAACTGCCAAAACTGTGATGAAGATAAGATGATGTTTTTTCATAATTATAATGTTTATTATTTAAATAGTAAATAGATTTTAGTAAAGAACCGGCGTTTGCTTTTGGTAAACAAAATCTCTGATGTTTTCAAAATTATGGGTAAGCAATTTTTCAAAATCCCAATAATAGAAAGGTCTCATACATTTTCCCTTATTGTATGCCTGAATATAAATCATGAAATATTCCGGAAGAATGATACTTCCTAAAAAAATGGCAGCCAGAAGATGTGCATTCATTTTTCCATTTCCCAGAAGCAAAAACTGCATCGCAATTTCCTCCTCGAACCTGGTTCCACAATCCGTAAGCAAATGATGAACGTCGTGATTTTCCATTTTGGGAATCATTGTAAAACCGTGTTTTTTGTAGAATTCACCAAGTTTTCTGCCCAAAGTATCTTCCTCGAAAGCGAGTAATTGCTGCTGGGAAAATGCCCATTGCCTTTTCTTTTTCTTAAAATATTTTCTGTAGAGCTTTTGTGTACTGTCATAGACAAAAAGCAGAAATTGAATGCGGATTTTTTTCATAATTTTTATTTTAAATAGATTTCAAGGTAAAAAGTGTAATCTCCGGTCTGCAGTTGAATCTGACCTGATACGAATGTCCCAAAGCCCGGTTGATGTAAAGCATTCGTCCGTCTTCTAAATCAATAATTCCGGAAGTGTATTTTCTGTTTTTCACAGGCAGAATCAATGGCGGCAGAAATGGAGGCTTTGCTTGTCCGCCATGTGTATGCCCGGAAAGAATCCAGCCTTTGTAACCGTTCCAGACATCCAAATCGCAAACATCGGGATTGTGACAAAGGACGAGATTGGCTTCATCTGGATTGATGGTTTTGGTCAGGTTTTCCGGGTGGAAATTCATTCCCCATAATTCTTCGAAGCCAGAAATATTGAGTCCGGAAATGTCAACTTTTTTATCACGAAGCATTTGGATTTTGGAATCGGTGATAATTTTTGAAATTTCATCAGCGACATATTCTTCCCGCCATTCTGCACCATAATCGTGATTACCGAGAATTGCGACTGTTCCTAAAGTTCCGAGAACGGCTTCTTTCATTACGATTTTCAGTTGTTCAAATTGTTCAGGATTATTTTCCCAGCAGACAAAATCGCCGGTGTAAACCACGATATCTGGTTTGTAAACTTTTGCTTTCTTGAAAGAATCAATCAGGAAATTATAATCGAAGCGATTTCCGACGTGCAAATCTGAAATCTGCATCAACACTTTATTGTGAAGTTTCGAAGGTAGATTTTTGATTGGTAAATCCTGATGTACAAACTCCAGCCAAAAAGGTTCGACTTGCCATGAATAAAAACTAAATGAAAGTCCGGCTGTTGCAAGTAATGATTTGGTTATAAATTTTCTTCGGTTCATTTTTCAATTGTAAAGTTCTTTGAATTACAAAGTTAATTTTCAAAAAAAATCGGGAGTTATCTTCCCAACAATTTTTCCAGGTTATTGATATGTTCTGTAAAAGCATCTCTACCTTTTTGTGTCACGCGGTAAGAGGTTCTCGGTTTTTTGCCGACAAATTCTTTTTTCACTTCTATATATTTTGCTTTTTCCAGCGCTGTGCTGTGGCTGGCGAGATTTCCGTCGGTGGCGTTCAGAAGGTTTTTCATTTCGGTAAAATCAACCCAATCGTTTACCATAAGAACGGACATAATGCCCAATCTTACACGACTTTCGAATTCTTTGTTGAGTTGATTGATGTTTAACATTGTTATCTTTTGGATTGCAAATTTAACTTAATTTTTCTTTTTTTATATTCCTGAAACGCCACGAAAATCAATATTAAAGCTCCTACAATTATGAGTTCTGGCTCGGACATCTGTTGCATTTCCTCTTCGCCAGCATCCAGGGATTTGTTACTATTCAAGATTTGTTCCTGCTTTCTTTTCAAAACCGCTTTCTGTGCTTCATTTTCAACTGCTAAATAAGATGTTGCCGGCATCATTATTTTGGTTTTAAAGCTGTGTTTTACTGAGGAAATCCATTCTTCACTTTCAATTTCCGGATGCAGAATTCCAGACCAGTGTTTCCCTTGCATTAGAATTGCTGAATTCCAGTTTTTCTCTTTGATTTCTTCATCCGAAAGAACAAATTGACTTGATTTTAAAATCAAACTTGGCTTCTCATTATTTTCTATATAGTAAGTTTTGCTCCCACTTTTGTACGGCAAAACTTCTTTATCGAAAATAATTTCCGAATTACTTTCAATCAAATTCTTTGGATTTCCCAGCAAAGAAAAAGAGATTAAACTTCCCTTCTCGTTTAGCTGATAAAACAATTTGTTGTCCGGAAAAGTGAATTCCAAATCTGCGAAATCCTTGTCCAAAACAGCATTCTGAATACTGTCTGTAACAGCTATAAAAACAGGAAATTTATTATCTGAATGTTCGTAAGAATTTATCAATTCAGTTCTGATCGCTCTGTCCAGAAAATAACCACCTTCAAATCTTTGGTCAACTTTTTTGTCCGTTAATGGATAATTATTGGAGTAAGTATTTAAAAAATAAGTCTTAGAATTTTCCACCAATTGAGGATATTGCTTTTTAAGCGTTTCAATCTGAGAAATGAAAACGTCTTTTTTATTTGCTTTTCCTTCCGAAGCATCAAGCAGAAAGACAAAATAAGCATCTCGCTTTATCCGTTTCAAACTTTTCTTCTCGTATGCAGAAACATATTTTACAAATTGATTTTCAAAACTATTACTCTGAGAATTTTCCGTCACATTTCCTAATTGAATTTCTTGATTTTCAATTGTAATCTTCAAAGGCTCTTTGTGTAAAAATTCGATTCCGGTTTTTCGTTTTTCATTAGTCACAAAAGGAAAAACTTTGAAGGCAATCTTGTTCCCTGTAAGATAATGGAGAATTCCCGGGTCTCTGTTTTCAGACGTAATCTGGTTATAAATCCACATTGCAGATTTTTTCTCGGCCAAGATTCCAAACTCTTTTCGGTTTCCAATCATCAGATAATAATCGGAAACGAAACAGCCGTCAGGCAAATTAAAAGTTGTAGAAAATTCGTGAGGTCTGCTGCCATTTGTATGGTCTGTCATTTCGAAATTCACCCAAGTTCTCCAGGATTTTTGTGAGGAATCAAAAGTAGTTTGCGTAGAAATATTGGAAATAAAAACACTGTCTCTGGCTCTTGTATTCGTGAAAATCTTTTCAGAAGATTTGCCAAAGAACACTTTTTCTATATTGGTAATTTTGGCATCGGACAAGGTTAAATTACCCAAAACAAGCCAGTTGAAATATGATGTCAGATAAGGAATATTGCCGTTATTCGAAAACATATCTCTGTTGTTTTTGTAGGAAGTGACAACATTTAAAGTTTTTCGTAGCGACTTTGTATCTATATCATATTTTTTAGAATAATCTGGCGTGTAAAGAAATTCTAAGGTTTGATTTAAAATCTTTTTATCATTCAAATACTTGATTGTAATCGCAGTAGGAATGATTAAAAATCCAATCACAGAAATGGTTTTGAGTACATTTTTAGAAAAAATACTTTTTAAATAAGAAAAATCTTCTGCCAACTGAGAAACATGAAATACAAATAAAATAAGTGGTGAAAGCATCAAAAATCCAAATCCAACCGCAACAATTGCAACGACAGAAAGTGGTAAAAACGGTAAGAAAACAATAAAAAAATAAAACGTAAATGCGAATGTGACACTTCTAAGTACGTATAATATTAATCTAATATTTTTATTATCAACATTTGGAATACAAAGTAAAATCCCATTAAAAACAGCCAAAAACCAAAACCAAAAACCATTGAAATCTCCAAATATGCCTCGTTCATTACTGGAAGAAAAATCAAAAGAAAAAATTCCGGCATTTACCAAAAGTCCTATAATTGGTAAAATAATAGCAAACAGAATTTTCCAAACCAGTTGATATTTCCTGAAAAAATCTGATTTCTTTTGAATTAAAATGAAAATTCCTCTCAGTAAAAAGAACAGGAAAAATAAGGTTCCTGCGATAAAAACAAGAATCAAATGATTGTTGTAGTCTGTTTGAAAATTCCTGAATAATGGAACAATCAATTGAATCACAAGATAAAACAAAAGAGGAACACAGAGCGCCAGACCAAAACTTCGCCAGGGACTTTTCAGTTTATTTTCCGGTGTAAAATGGACGACTAAAATAAACAATGAATAAGCCAAAGTAGGCATCAGAAAAGTACCGACATAAAACATCGTCTCGCCCGAAAGCATCCATTGCGGAACAGATGGCGGAATGATTTCATTAAAATTATAATAGTAGAAATACAGAAAAACAATATTTGAAATCAACATAAAAAAGGCGAAATCCGCTTTGATTTCATAGTTTTTCGCAACCAAAAACACAGCAAATCCAAGGTTGATAATTCCTAAAGCCACCAACCAAAACGTGCAACTTTTCCACAGCCAAATCGTTTCTGGCTTCAGCAATGTTTTGATGACAGAAAACTCTTGAAAACCGAGGAAAAGCAACACTAAAACTGGTAAGGTGTTGATCAGGAAAATCCATTTTGGGCTCAGCAAACTTTTCATAAGTATATTTTATGGTTTTTCGAAGTTGTATGGAATTGCAGTATTTTCATTCGTTTTTATTTTTTCCAAATTATGGCGAACTTACATCTTCTATTTTTCAAAAAATAATCGGCACTTAAATACAGCATTATAAGACAGCAGACATACATAAAAGTTCCTTCCACCTGATGCACGTAAATGCTTTCAGCTTTATAAATTCCATTCGTTACAACCTGCAATAAAATCCTGGAAACAGTCACCAATATTGTAAATCCATAACTGAAAACCAAAGCTAATGGCAGAATTAAGAACATCCTTTTATCCTGCGGAAAATGCTTTATCAGTAAAAAAGTGAGCATCAAAAAAACAATCAGCAGAAAATTAAATCCAGAACAAATCTTATTGATGATAATATTCAGATTTTCATTGATATAACCAATCTCCGGTTTAAAAACAGAATCAGAACCCGTCGCAATATTGACTAATTGATTAATGGGTTTCAGTAAAAACAATACATCTTCATTACCGGAATCGGAATACCAGAATTTCAGCAAAACAAAGATTAAAATTGCTGCAATAGAAAGAAATATATTTTTAAAATTTTGCATTTTAATCGTATTTTCTATACATCAAAATCCCATAAAAAATATGTAGAAATCCAAATCCAATCGCCCAAAATATCAATCCCCAACCGAGCCAGAATAATGCAATCATTCCAAGAACGACTTCGCAAATTCCCAAATATTTGACATCGCTCAATGTATATCGTTCTGCATTAATCAAAGCTAATCCATAAAAAATAAGCATTGAAGGCGCAGTTAAAGGAAAATAATGATGATACCAAAGTGCAATACAAAAAATCCCGCCCGCAGCTAATGGAATCGCAAAATTAAATAGCAACTTCTTCGTAATCGAATCCCAGATTTTCAGATTTTTCTTTTTACTCTTTCTGGCCGTAAAAATATAACCGCTGGAAATCGCTAAAATCAAAACCACCAAAGCGACAAAGAATAATTCCTTCGCCAAAGCTGGTCCGTAGATATTACGTTCACCATCAAAATAATCAATACCTTCTCTTTGGAAAACGAAATAAACGTAAACGGAACCAAGCAACGCCACGATTCCCGCAATCACGCCGGACAAACCACTCAGTGAAATAAATCTTGAACTGCGTTCCATCATCTGACGGATATGTGCCAACTCTTCCTGATAATTTTTCGATTCCATAAAAAGAACTTTGAATTACAAAGCTACAATTAATTTTAAAACTTCAAAATTAATTTTGAAGTTTTTGAAAATAATTTTTTATAAAGTTTTAAGTTCCGTCACTTTCTTACCAATCTTGTAAACCGTTCCGCGGAATCCTGCAACAACCTCATCATTTTGATTTTTAATGGTGATATCATAGACTGCAGTTTTTCTTGTGTCCGTAAGCAAAATACTTTCGGCAGTTAAAATATCGCCAATTCTGGCAGCTTTGGTAAAATTAATATAACAATTGAGCGCAACCGCAGCTTCTCCAGTATTATTTGAAGAAAACGCTAAAGCCGAATCTGCAAATGCGAAAGTAACACCACCGTGAACAGTTCCCAAACCATTTATCATTTCTGATTTCACGGGCATTTTTATGAGACAGTAATTTGTTTTAATATCAATAAGTTCTATTCCCAACCATTGAGAAAAAAGGTCTTTCCCGAACATATATTCGGCGGTTTCTTTCGGCGTCATTTATTTTCCTTTGTAATTTGGTAAACGTTTCTCTATAAAAGCGGTTACACCTTCTCGGAAATCTTCGGTCTCTGCCGCATCTTGCTGAATGATGGATTCGTAATCTAATTGTTCTTTCAAAGTAAAATCATAAGATTTACTGAAAGCTTTTTTGGTCAGATAAAGAGCAGTCGTTGCAGAATGAGCGAGTTGCGTAAGAACTTCCATTGATTTTTCCACAAATTCAGAATCTGGAAAAACATCAGCAACCAAGCCCATTTTCTTAGCTTCCGGCGCAGGCACTTTTTTCCCTGTGAAAGACAGATAACTCGCTAATTGTTTCCCAACCAATTTTGGCAAGAAGTAAGTTCCGGCTGTATCAGGAATCAAACCGATATTCGCAAATGCAAAAGAAAAATAAGAACTTTCTACCGCTAAAGTAAAATCACAAATAGAAGCCAACATCGCACCAGCGCCAACCGCAGGACCATTAACCAAAGCAATCACAGGCTTTTTACATTTTATAATCTCCAAAACCAGAGGATTATAATATTCGATCACAAAACGCTGGATTGCTCTATCATCTTCATCTTCGCCAAAACTCAAAGCTTCCTTTAAATTCTGACCGGCACAAAACGCTTTTCCTTTTCCGGCAATCGCAACGCAACGTACATTTTCATCTTCGCTAAATTTGTGGACGGCGTTTCGCAATTCGGAAAGCATTACTTTGGTTAAACTGTTATAACTTTCCGGCTGATTTAGATAAATCAATTGTAATTTTCCGTCGAACTGAGCGTCTATTTCTATTTGTGTATAATTCATTTTTACATAATTATTGTTAGTTGCAATTTAATATATTTTATTGAAAGCTTCGGATAAAGTCTTATTCTGAAAATAACAACGAAAACTCGCCTGATGAAAATCTATCAGACGAGCCGTTTTAAATTTAAAAATATGAAGTTACTTTTTGATCAGCTTATTGGTAAATGTGTTACCATTCGAAGTTTTGGTTTGGACGATGTAAACACCACTTTTCAAATTGCTGACGTTAATTTTGGAATCATTGGAATTAACTGTTTTCACAAGGCTTCCGTTAGACGAATAAATGTTTGTAGAAACTATATTCCCATTGATTCCTTTATATTCAAAATGATCTTGTGCCGGATTTGGATAGATACCGGCTTTAGAACTGAAATCTGCATTAGCAACACCTAAGAAGCCGCATTCAGCACCCAACTCGTACAAACATTCCTGATTAAGCAGCTGAAACCAGTCATAAGTATTACTTCCCATAGCCAGGCTCTCTCCAACTACGCCTTCTCCTGTATCATAATGCGCTGTTGTTGACCAGGCATTGGCATCAGACTTTGTACTCATCCAGATTCGTCCATCAGACATTGTACCATTCAATAAAATTGGATTCTGCAATTTGACCTTAACTTTTCTAATGATAAACTCGTGCAAAGGTTCATAACCAACATCTTCGTAAGACTCAATTGTACTGTCTGTAATTTCCAGAATCTGTTGGTTTGGGATATTTCTTCTTGGATCTTCCGGATCTTCCGGTGTAGAAAGGATATTATTATAGAAAACAAAATTTACAAAAGTCGGTGGGAGCTTACTTGCTAATGTCACAACAATACTTGTGATTTTGATCGTTTGATTTGCTGCAAGTGGAATATCAACAGCAGCTTTTTGTCCGCTATTTCCAATAATGAAAACGCCGTTCTCTTCAGTTGTATCATTAATGACAACTGTATTACAAGTTTCTGCCTTCAAAGCGGTTTTCTTAGTTTGAGAACTTCTCGGTGTAGAATCTGAGAAAGATTTCCCGTAACCTAAGTTTTGAGAATACATCACCATCGAACCTAACGCCGATAAAAAAAATACAATTTTCTTCATAATTAATTTTTTAAGATTTAATAAAATATGTTGCGATAATCACATCAATTAGAAATAAATTTTATTTCATTGATGAAGTAAATGTATATACTTTAAGAATCAAAAAATAGCTTTTGTCTTTCGAAATATCATATTTTAAAAGCTAAAAAACAAGTATTAAAATTCAGAAAATCAAATATTTAAATATTTTTATGTTTCTTTTCTGCTTCCCGTAAAAATGCCGACGGAGAAATGCCGGTGATGTTTTTGAAGACCGTTGTGAACGAACTGTGAGAAGAAAAACCAGCTTCTTCCGCCAAATAACTTATTTTATAATTAAGAAATTCCGGACGTTCGAGAATCTGTTTGCAGATATAATTGATGCGCAGGTCGTTCAGATAATTATTAAAGTTTTTCTCTTTGTGTTTCTTGATGGTTTCCGAAAGATAAGTTGGATTCGTTTTGAACATCACAGCCAGACTTGCAACCGTCAGTTTTGAATTGGTAAATTTTGCCGACTCTTCAAACTTTTCTAATTTATCGAGAATCATAGCTTCCGCAGAACTTGGAATTGAAAATGGTGTTTTTTCTTTCTCTTCAATTTTCGACTGAACGATTTCTTTTGATTCTAAAGTTTCCTTTATCTCTTTCTTTTCAAGATTCGAAATAAAATTCAGATAAATTAATTTCTCTTTTTTCCTTTTTTGATTGATGAAGAAAATAGAAATTCCACCGACGAGAATCAACAATCCGCAACTGATCATTAAAAGGTTATTATGACCTTCTTTGTCAGATATCTTTTCCAAAAGATTTCTTTGTTCTTCAGAAACAGCAGTGTTAATGGCTTTTAGATTATTATCTTTCACATCTGGTTCCAGTTCCAAAAGCTTTTCAGAATACTCGATATATTTTTCCTTATTATTTAAAGCTTTGTAAGACGCGATGAGCTTTTTGTAAATATCAGCTCTCAGCCTGCTGTCTTTGAAAGCATCTTCTCTCAGAACAACTTCCAATGAATCGATTGCTCTTTGATGTTCATTTTTATTAGCATAAACCTTAGCTAAATTATTGTAAATAAAATACTTGAACTCTTTATTTTCCGTATCACGAATTGCCAAAGCTTTATTAAGGAAATATTCCGCCGAATCATTTTGTTTGAGATAAGCGTACGAAACGCCCATATTGTAAAAAGCCCTTCTAAATTGGAAAATGTTCTTTTTATTCGGGTTTCCAATATTTCCTAAAAACTTCAAGGCTTTTTGATAATCTTTCTTTGCAACCAGGAAATTTTCTTTATCAGCTTCCAGATTTCCATATTCGATGTATAATCTTGCGGTCAGAAAATTCTTTTCGTAGCCATTCGGAAGTTTATCAACTTGTTGTTTCGACAAATCCAAATAAGGTTTAATTTTATCAGGAAAATTCAAAAATGAATATTGATTGGCAATTGAACCATAGATTTTCGCTTTCAGCCTGGTATTATCCAATTTTTCAGCAATCTCTTTTGCTTTGAAAAGCATTTCCGTAGACTTTGCAAAATCCGGCTTTTTGATTTTCAGATAAGCATCTGCCATTTTCATCCGGACTTCATATTTGGCTTCGTCGGAGATTGGCTGCTCAAGCTTCTTGATACTTTGTTCTATAATTGATTCAGGCGAGATGTTACTTTTGTCCAAAGTCTCGGAACCAGACAGGTCTTCCTGATTTTGATTCTGTGCAGAACAAAACATTATCAAACAAAAGGTCAGCGAAACAATTAGAAAACGAGTCAATTTCAGATTTTATACTCAAATTTATAAATAAAAAATACGATTTGAGATATTAAGAAATTTTCCTGGTTAAAATTCATCACCAAATTGACAATCATTTTTAATTAAATTATTGAGATTTCGGAAATTTTGTCTTTTCTAATTCAGTTAAAATTTAATTATTCGGAAATTTTGTCTGATAATTTTAAAAATTCAACAAAAGAATACTTTTTGCGATAAGCTATTCGAATTAAATGATTGATAAGGCATTAAGAGAGCTAACCTTGAAAATTACTTTCTTAATGTTTTTTAAATAATCAAAATCATCTTTTCAAAACTTAAAAATGAACAGAATTTGATGCAGACTTTAATAAATAATCTTTTAATTCTTTAATCATTTAATACTAAAAAATATGAACTTAAACCAATATACAGTAAAATCACAGGAAGCCATCCAGGCTGCTCAGCAAGTAGCAATGGAATTTGGCAACCAAAGTATTGAACCTCAACATATACTTGAAGGAATTTTTCAGGTAGATGAAAATATATCGCCTTTCTTATTAAAAAAATCTGAAGCAGATGCAGCTTTGGTAAGAGAGCGCAACCGTGAAAATTTAGAAAAACTTCCAAAAGTACAGGGAGGGAATATTTATCTTTCACAATCAGCAAACAAAGTTTTACTTGATGCTCCCAACATCGCTAAAAAAATGGGCGATGAATTCGTAACGATCGAACATTTATGGCTTTCATTGTTAGAAACCAATTCTGAAGTTTCTAAAATGCTGAAAGATATGGGCGTAACCAAAAGTCTTCTGGAAGGCGGAATTAAAGAATTAAGAAAAGGTAGTAAGGCAACTTCTGCAAGTTCAGAAGAGACTTACCAATCTTTAAATAAATATGCTAAAAATTTCAATGAATTAGCAGCCGAAGGAAAACTTGATCCAGTAATCGGTCGTGATGAAGAAATCAGGAGAGTTTTACAGATTCTTTCGAGAAGAACGAAAAATAACCCAATCCTAATCGGTGAACCGGGAGTTGGTAAAACTGCCATTGCAGAAGGAATTGCACACAGAATTATCAGCGGAGATATTCCTGAAAATTTGATGGATAAAACATTATATTCATTGGATATGGGAGCTTTGATCGCAGGTGCAAAATATAAAGGTGAGTTTGAAGAGCGCTTGAAATCTGTTGTGAATGAAGTCATCAAATCAGACGGACAGATCATTCTTTTCATCGACGAGATCCACACTTTGGTGGGAGCCGGAGGTGGTGAAGGTGCAATGGATGCTGCCAATATCTTAAAACCTGCGCTGGCAAGAGGAGAATTAAGAGCGATCGGTGCAACCACTTTAAATGAATATCAAAAATATTTCGAAAAAGATAAAGCTTTAGAAAGACGTTTCCAAAAAGTAATGGTGGAAGAGCCGGATACTGAATCTGCAATTTCTATTCTTCGTGGAATTAAAGATAAATATGAAGCTCACCATAAAGTAAGAATTAAAGATGAGGCTATTATTGCTGCGGTAGAAATGTCTCAACGATATATTTCAGACCGTTTTTTACCTGATAAAGCAATTGATCTTATTGACGAAGCTTCGGCTAAATTGAGAATGGAAATCAATTCAAAACCTGAAGAATTGGATGTTTTGGACAGAAAATTGATGCAGATGGAAATTGAATTGGCCGCCATTTCAAGAGAAGGCAATCAGACAAAAATCGACCATTTAAAAGAAGACATTTCGAAAATTTCTGAACAAAGAAATGAAATTAATGCTAAATGGCTTAAAGAAAAACAAAAATCTGAGGATTTAACACAGATTAAAAAAGATATTGAATCCCTGAAACTCGAAGCAGAAAGAGCTTCAAGAGCAGGAGATTACGCAAAAGTTGCTGAAATCCAGTACGGAAAAATAAAAGAAAAAGAAGATGCTTTGCAAAAACTTGAATTGGAGATGCAAAACCATCAAAATGAATTGATTAAAGAAGAAGTAACTGCTGAAAACATTTCAGAAGTAATCGGAAAATGGACGGGAATTCCTGTAACCAAACTTTTACAATCAGAAAGAGAAAAATTATTACATCTTGAAACCGAACTTCATCACAGAGTTGTAGGACAAGATGAAGCGATTCAAGCAGTTGCAGACGCCATCAGAAGAAACAGAGCGGGATTGAGCGACGAGAAAAAACCAATCGGATCATTCCTTTTCTTAGGAACGACGGGTGTTGGGAAAACTGAGTTGGCTAAAGCATTGGCAGAATTCTTATTCGACGACGAAAACAATATGACGAGAATTGATATGAGTGAATATCAGGAGCGTCATTCGGTTTCAAGATTGGTGGGAGCGCCCCCGGGATATGTTGGGTATGATGAAGGCGGACAATTGACGGAAGCGGTGAGAAGAAGACCTTATTCAGTCGTACTTTTAGATGAAATTGAAAAAGCGCATCCTGATGTTTTCAACACATTATTGCAGGTTTTGGATGACGGAAGATTGACGGATAATAAAGGTAGAGTCGTGAATTTCAAAAATTCGATTATCATTATGACTTCGAATCTAGGTTCGCATATCATTCAGGAGAATTTTGAAAATATTACAGAGGAAAACCAGGACGAAATTGTTGAGAAAACTAAAATTGAGGTTTTTGATCTATTAAAACAGACATTGCGTCCGGAATTTTTGAACAGAATTGATGAGACCGTATTGTTCCAGCCTTTAAGAAAAAAAGAAATCGGAAAAATCGTTCAGTATCAATTGAGAAGTTTCAATGATATGCTCGCCAAACGAAATATCATTATGACTGCAACACAAGATGCTTTGGATTATCTGACTAATAAAGGTTACGATCCGGTTTTCGGAGCTAGACCATTAAAAAGAGTAATTCAACAGGAGGTTTTGAATAAATTATCAAGAGAAATTCTTGCAGGAACTGTAAATGACGGCGACAGAATTACGCTGGATTATTTCGAGGAGACAGGTTTGGTTTTCAGACCGGTGGAATAATAGTTAAATTTTTCTTCATACATATTAAAATAAAGAAAACCTCAGCTAAATTTTGGCTGAGGTTTTCTGATTTTATTTCCTAACCAGATTTATATTATTTAACTGTTTTGATACCAGTTATTTCAAAAGGTGTTTCATACTTTACATTAGGCGGCTGAACTGGATTTTGCGGCGATGAAGAACCCTGATCTGTAGTATAGATATCGCCCGTGCTTTCAAGACGAAAGTAAGCATTAAAAGCATTAATATCATTACCAATAACTGGTAATCTTGGAGCAAACCAAAACCAATCGTCTCCATAATCAAATTTAAAAGTCATTTTAAACCAGTAATGACCAGATGGCAAGCTTAAATCCTTAATATTAGCATCAACTTTATAAACAAGTTTAGCCTGTTCGTTCATAGAATCAGAAGTAGTCAGATTTGTCACCCTGTAGATATTCGTAGCTGATATGGACTTAAACACATTATCAGTCATATTTCCGTAAACCTTTTTTGAAGTGGAGAGTTTCGGATCTCCATCATAAATCTCTAAAACAAGTGTTTTAACTGAATTAATACTACTTGGCATAATGTCTGGATTCATGATGAAAAAAGAAAAATTTTCAATTTTCCAGCTTTCATTTGGCGAAATTGTAAAATCATCTGAAATCGTACTTTTCGCTACATCATTCCAATTGAGGTAATATGCTAATAACATACCTTCACTCCCAGCTGGAATTTCACTGAATTCAAAACCAGTTGGTGCAACCAGCCCTGTAGAGGAAACTTTGCCTGTTGAAAGAGTACCATTTTTGTAGCTAAAAGGCTCTTCTGTTTTGGAAGTATCCTCAAGTCCATCACTCGAACAGCTGAAGATCAAAAGTGACACACCAAAAATAAATAATAGATTTTTCATAATAATTAATTTTTAGACTATAAAGTTATTAATTACACAACGAAAATCCAAATATATTATTATATCCGTACAATGAAATGTTTATTAAACCTTTTGCTAATGTTTTTATTTTTTAATCGACATTATTTTATATTCACCAATTCCACATCAAAAATAATCGTAGCGCCTCCAGGAATTGCACCTCCAGCTCCCTGGTCTCCGTAAGCCAAATCGGATGGTATATAAAATCTATACTTAGACCCTTTGCTCATCAACTGAATTCCTTCTGTCCAACCTTTGATGACAGCACCAAGATTGATATCCGCAGGCGCACCGCCATTTTTGTCGGTAGAATCGAAAACGGTTCCATCCAACAATTTTCCCGTATATTTTACCTGCACAATATCAGATGCTTTTGGTTTTGTTTTACCATTACCTTCTTGCAAAACCTCATACTGCAAGCCAGAAGCAGTGGTTTTTACTTTTGGATTGGTTTTATTTTTCGCCAGAAATTCCTGACCTTTTTTCTTATTTTCATTGGCCTGCACTCCAGCGGCAGAATGTTTTTTCTCGTTTTGCTTCTGCACAAATTCCTGTATAAAGCTATTCATTTCTTCGGCAGGCAACAATTTCTCTTTTCCATCCATTTCTTCTTTGATAGCCTGAACCAAAAGGTCTGCATCTACTTTGAAGCCTTCTTGTTTCAGATTTTGTGCGATACTTAGGCCTATATAATAAGAAGCTTTTTGTTCATCTGTATATTTACTGTCGTCTTTCTTGTTACCTTTCTCAGTGCACGAAAAACTGAATGCTGCTATGCAAAACAATGCAATAGTCTGTCTTTTCATTTTATAATTTTACTATTTATGATTCACGAATTAATGGCTGCAAATCTATTATTAATAATATAAACTTTCGTATTGCAAAGAATTTTTATATTACAAATTTTTCAAATTATCCTCCACCGTATAATCCATAAAAATCCCGCCATCCAGATTAATAGACTTTATTTTCTTCTTAACAGGAATATTCAGATTGGTTACCTTCTGGTCTTTCTCCCAAACTGCAGGCGTGAAATGGCCTTTCTCAGTCGTCCCATCTTCATAGGTCAAAACCACATCAAACGGAACTGCAAATCCACCAACATTCTCAACAGTTAAAACTAACTGTTTGTCCTGCTCCATCACAGAAGCAATTTTCAAATCAATATAATTGTTCGTGTAAAACCAGTTATTGAAAAACCAATTCAGATTTTTCCCCGAACCCGCATTCATAGAATTGAAATAATCCCAAGGAATCGGATGTTTCCCATTCCAGTTATCCATATAAGTATGAAGCGCTTTCTTAAATAAATCATCACCCAGATAATCCTTCAAAGCCAAATATGACAATGCAGATTTCACATAAGCATTGTTCCCATATCCAGCTCCGGAAAGCTGAGAACTCATCGTGATAATCGGTTGATCTTGCTCGGTAGAAGCATCATTAATCCAGCGTTTTACACGGAAGTTCTTCATAAATTTATCCGCAGCTTCTTTTCCATTTTCATCAATTCCAATCAGATATTCCAAAGTCGTTGCCCAACCTTCATCCATAAATGCATATCTGGTTTCATTGATTCCCATATAGAAAGGGAAATAAGTATGCGCAATCTCGTGGTCAGCCGTCAATCTCGCATCTTGCAAATCGTTTGGAATACTTGTATCGTTTATCATCATCGGGTATTCCATATCAGCGTAACCCTGGATGGCGGTCATCGTCGGGAAAGGATATTCCACGCCCGGCCAGTTTTCTGAGAACCATTTCAGATTGTAGCGCATCCACTCCGTATATTGTTCAAAATCTTTCGCACCAACTTTGTAAGCAGATTGCACGCTCGCTCTTTTGGTTATTAATTGAACACTCGATGCATCCCAAACATAATGATTGCTCAAGGCAAAACAAAAATCAACAATATTGTTCGCTTTGAATTTCCAAACATTCCACTCATTCTGCTTCGTCACTTTCCCAGATTTCATTTCAGATTCATTGGCAATGTGAATGATTTTATCTGATTTTAAAGATTCTTTAAAACGTTTCAAATATTCCGGTTGTAGAACTTCCTCAGGATTCAGAAAATCACCCGTTGACCAAACCACAAAATTCTTAGGCGCAGAAATCGCAAATGAATAGTCGTTGAAGTCATTATAAAACTCCTGTCTGCCGTTGTGCGCCAACATATCCCAACCGTTGTAATCATCATAGACCGAAACCCGTGGGAAAGAATAAGCCACGTAAAAAGTCTCCGGGTCAATCTGTCCTTCTCTCCCACTTTCCTTTGCCAATGGATATTCCCAGTCGATTTTGATTTCAGTTTTGGATTTTGAAGCAATCGCTTTCGTCAGTTTCACCGCTTCCACCGTTCCCCAATCGTCGCTGTTGATATTATATTTTTCACCATTAATGGAGAATGATTTGATCTTCAAACCATCCGTCAAAGATTCCTTCGAAGCATATCCAGCTCTCGGCGCTTGCGGTTTAGTCATATTATTCACAAACCGGATTGCCAAAACCTTCAACTCATCCGGACTATTATTAGAATACTGAATCGTCTCAGAACCAGAAACCATTTTCGTCTGTGCGTCCACTTTTACATTCACATCATAAATGCCTTTGTTCTGCCAGTAATTTTTTCCCGGTTTTCCGGAAATATCGCGAGTTCCTTTTGCATAAGCATTCTTGATATTCCTCGGCATATACAATTCCTGAGCAGACATTGTTGTTCCAATCAGCATCAATCCCAATAATAGTTTGTTCATCGTTAGAAAATTTAAGTATCAAAAATAAAGAATTAAATCAAAATGCCGATTTCTAATCATTTAAAGAAAACTCTCAAACAGACATTTAACCGGGAATAAAATCAATTCAAACAAACGATTAATTAAATATTATTTATCATAAAAACCAAATCATTAAATATTTTTTAAAATAATTCATCAATCAATAAAAAAAATATTTACATTTGATAAAATTTTTAAAAATATAATCCTATGAAGAAAACATTTTTTTACTTGGCCTCAGCAGTTTTGTTGTCAGCTTGCAGCCAAAATCCTGAAACCGAAACGTTGTCTGAAGATAACACTACTACAACCATATCTGCAAGAAGATCTTGTCCCTCCGAAGAAATCAGGGCAGAGCTCCTAAAAAAAGATGCAGGAGCTAGAGAGCGCTATGCCAATATAGAAGCCGTTGCAAACTCTTTTCAAGGTAAAGTGTTAGCAGATGGAACTGTGGATATCCCCGTTGTCGTAAATGTATTGTACAAGACATCTGCGGAAAATATATCAGATGCTAGAATTGCAGAACAAATTGCTATTCTCAATGCTGATTTTGGCGGAACAAATACCGATGCATCCAAAATACCGACTGAATTTTCCGGAGTCAAAGCTGGTGATACCAAAGTAAGATTTCACCTTGTGAAAACAGTTAGAAAAGCTACTACAAAAACCAAATGGGGAACTAATGACGCTATGAAAAAATCCTCAACAGGTGGTATTGATGCAACCACTCCAAACAGTTATTTTAACTTATGGATTGTTGGAAATATGGGAGGAATTCTTGGATATGCAACTTTCCCTGAATCATCTGGACTTTGGAATGACGGTGTTGTAATCGCCGCTCCATATTTTGGTAAAACCGGGGCAACAGCACCTTATAACCTAGGAAGAACTGCCACTCACGAAGTCGGACATTACCTTAATCTGAGACATATCTGGGGAGATGCATCTTGTGGAAATGACCTGGTAGCAGATACGCCAACTCAAACAGGAGCTAATTACGGAAAACCAACTTATCCATTATACAACACTTGCAGCGGAACATCCAGATCTGTAATGTTTATGAATTATATGGACTATGTAGATGATGCTGCAATGTTTATGTTCTCTGCAGGGCAAAAAGCAAGAACCCAATCCGTACTTACTTCCACAGGAGCAAGATCCGGCCTAAGAGTTTATTAGCCAACTATTTAATTATTTACAGCTGTTTTTGCAGATTGCGAAAACAGCTTTTTTGTTTTAAATATTATTATTATTGAAATTAATATTATTTTTACAATATTAATTTCTCAAAAAGAGACAAAACGTTTTCTAATGAAAAAACATTTCCTTTCCTTCCTGTTTCTGACCTTTGCGATTAGCATTTCTGCCCAGAAAAGCATAGAGCAAAAAGTCAATGAATTAATTTCCAAAATGACTCTGGAAGAAAAAGCAGGTCAGCTGGTTCAATACAGTGGCTTCGAATATGCAACAGGACCTCAAAACTCCAATTCTAAAAAAGTATTAGAAGAAATAAAACAAGGGAAAGTCGGCTCGATGCTGAACGTTACAGGCGCAGAAGAAACCAAAGCATTCCAAAAATTAGCCTTAGAATCAAGACTAAAAATTCCCTTGATATTCGGGCAGGATGTGATTCACGGTTTCCGAACGACATTCCCAATTAACCTTGGGCAGGCAGCAAGCTGGGATTTAGAAATGATAGAAAAATCTGAAAGAATTGCAGCAATTGAAGCTTCTGCTTATGGAATTCACTGGACATTTGCGCCAATGGTGGATATCGCAAGAGACCCAAGATGGGGACGTGTAATGGAAGGTTCCGGCGAAGATACTTTTTTAGGAACCAAAATCGGATTGGCAAGAATCAAAGGTTTCCAGGGAAAAGGTTTGGGAAATATTGATGCGATAATGGCTTGTGCGAAACATTTTGCGGCTTATGGCGCAGCAGTTGGTGGGAGAGATTATAACTCTGTTGATATGAGTCTGCGACAATTGAACGAAACTTATCTTCCACCTTTCAAAGCAGCAGCAGAAGCTGGCGTCGCCACTTTTATGAATTCATTCAACGATATCAACGGAATCCCGGCAACGGCTAACAAATATATTTTAAGAGATTTACTAAAGAATCAATGGAACTTCCAAGGTTTTGTGGTTTCCGATTGGGGAAGTATCGGTGAGATGATAAAGCACGGTTATGCAAAAGACAATGCCGAAGCCGGTGAAAAAGCCATCCTCGCAGGAAGTGATATGGATATGGAAAGCAGAATCTATATGGAACAGCTTCCGAAACTGGTGAAAGAAGGAAAAGTGGATATTAAGTTTGTGGATGATGCGGTAAGAAGAATTTTAATCAAAAAGTTCGAACTTGGATTGTTTGATGATCCTTATAAATTTTCTAATACTGAAAGACAAAAACAGCAGACCAATAACCTCGAGAACAGAAAATTTGGAAGAGAATTCGGAGCAAAAAGTGTGGTTCTTCTGAAAAACGACAAGAAAATCCTTCCACTTTCAAAATCTACAAAAACAGTTGCTTTGATTGGACCTTTTGGAAAAGATGCGGTGGCAATGCACGGATTCTGGTCAGTTCCCTTCAAAGATGATGCGCAGAGAATCGTCACTCAATTTGACGGCATCAAAAATCAATTAGACAAAAACTCAACTTTGCTTTATGCGAAAGGCTGCAATGAAAATGACGACAACAAATCAATGTTTGCAGAAGCCATCGAAACGGCTAAAAAAGCAGACGTCGTGATAATGACTTTGGGCGAAGGACACGCAATGAGTGGCGAAGCGAAAAGCCGAAGCAACCTGCATTTCTCAGGTGTTCAAGAAGAATTATTGAAAGAAATCGCAAAAACCGGAAAACCAATCATTCTGATGATAAATGCCGGAAGACCTTTGGTTTTTGATTGGGCGGCGGACAATATTTCTACTATTGTTTACAGCTGGTGGTTGGGAACAGAAGCCGGAAATTCCATAGCTGATGTTATTTTCGGAAATGTAAATCCAAGTGGAAAATTGCCAATGACTTTCCCAAGAACAGAGGGTCAAATTCCTGTCTATTACAACCATTATAACACTGGCAGACCTGCTGAAAAATCTACGGACAGAAATTATGTTTCCGCTTATATCGATTTGGATAACGACCCGAAATTCCCTTTTGGTTTTGGATTGAGTTATACAGACTTCAAATATTCCAACTTTAATCTGAGTTCTGATAATATGAAAGGCAATCAAACTTTGACTATCAATGTGAATGTTGCAAATACTGGAAAATTTGATGGCGAAGAAGTGGTTCAGCTTTACATCAGAGACCTTTTCGGGAAAGTGGTTCGTCCAATTAAAGAGCTGAAAGGTTTCCAGAAAATACTTTTGAAGAAAGGCGAAAACAAAAACGTTACATTCAAATTGACACCGGAAGATTTGAAATTCTATGATGATGAACTCAATTATGATTGGGAAGCTGGAGAATTTGAAATAATGGTCGGAACCAATTCTAGTGATGTGATGACGAAGAAAATTGTTTGGGAAAAGTAAGTTACCTAACGATTAATAATAATCTCGCAGATTTTGCGGATAACGTAGATTTTAACCAAAATAAATCTGAAATATTCTCCTCATTTTACGAGAAAAAAATGAAATCCTCTTTTAAAAAGAGGATTTTTCATTTATAATTATTTCTTAAACTCAATCTTAGCTAAAATCGGAAAATGGTCTGAAGGATAAAGTAGATTTTCCCGTCTGTCATTGATGGTTCTGATAGTTTCGGTATCAAAACCTTTTACAAAAATGTAATCAATTCTTTCTTTCGCAGGAACATTGATGTCAAAAGCCTGGAAAGTTCCTTTGGGTCCGTAATGCGGTTTTTTTGAATGATAATAAGCATTGTCTAATGATTGAGAAATAATTTTTATAGGTTCTGTGTCATCAGTTAAATTAAAATCTCCTGTTAAGGTCAAAGGCAGATTTTCCGGATTTAGCTCTTTGATTTTTTCTAAAATTAACTTTGAAGAATTGACTCTCGCAATATTTCCAACGTGATCAAAATGAACATTGAAAGCATAGAACTTTTTCCCACTTTTTTTCATTTTAAAAAGAGCATAAGTACAAACTCTGTTGTATGCTGCGTCCCAACCTTTGGAAGGTTTTTCGGGTGTTTCGCTGAGCCAGAATGTTCCGGATTTCAGAACTTCAAGTTTATTTTTTTCATAAAAAATCGCTGAATATTCGCCTTGGTTTTTGCCATCGTCTCTTCCAACTCCTACGTAATCATAATCTTTCAACCCTGTTTTGATATCAACCATCTGTTGCGGAACAGCTTCCTGAACGCCAAAATAATCCGGATGGTAATACGCCATCAATGCCAGCGCATCTTCTTTTCTATTGTCCCAGGAATTTTCTTTATCGCTTTCCAACGATAAACGAATGTTGTAAGTCATCACTTTCAGATCCTGAGAAAAGAAAAGGTTTGATACTAACAATAATCCAAAAAATATATTTTTCATTTTAATTAATTTTTATAATCTTCAAAATTTTGGATTCCGTTGAGGAAATCTTTGACAGGCAATCTTTTCTTGCCTTGTATCTGAACGTCTTCCGGATAATAAATCCCGTCTTTTGTGTAAAATTTGAATTCCGTTTTTGAAATATCGAAATCACCAGCTTCACGCGAATGTGATTCTATTTCAAATTTTCCTCTGAATATTTTCAATGATTTTTCTTCGTTGCCAACTTTCAGAATGGTGAAAGCCGTTGGATAAGGCGACATTCCTCTCACAAAATTATGAACGGTTTCTGCATTCTGATTCCAATCGATTTTCAGATTTTCTTTGAAGATTTTGTAAGCAGTTTTTGGATTTTCTTTTTCGGGCTGAGGTTTTTCCTGGATTGAATTATCAGCTAAACCATCCAAAGTTTTGATGATTAATTCCGAACCGATAGTCATTAGTTTATCGTGAAGAGTTCCCGCATTATCTTCCGGCAAAACATCCGTTCCGGCTTGAAGAAGAATACTTCCTTCATCAATTTTTTCATTAATGAAAAATGTGGTTACGCCAGTTTTTGTTTCTCCGTTGATAATTGCATAATTAATTGGAGCAGCACCTCGATAATCAGGAAGTAAAGATGCATGTAAATTAAAAGTCCCTAATCTTGGAATCGAAAATAAAACCTGAGGCATCATTCTAAATGCAACTACGACGAAAACATCAGCATTTAGATTTTGAATCGACTCCAGAAATTCCGGATTTCTTAATTTTTCTGGTTGAAAAAGATTGAGATTATTTTCTTCTGCAAAAACTTTGACTGGCGAAGGTGTGAGTTTCATTCCGCGTCCGCTTGCTTTGTCAGCCGCTGTTACAACGCCAACCACTTTATGATGAGATTTGAAAATGGCTTCCAGAGAAGCTTTGGCAAAATCGGGAGTTCCGAAAAAAACGACATTAAGGGATTTCGTCTGCATTGATTTATAATTGATAAATGATAGTTGATAATTGATTTTTTAAGTTGAATCACTCCCAGCCTGACTTGATAATTATTTTTTATTTTTTTATTTGAATCATCGAACCACTTCGTTAGGTTTGGGAACGGAAGGTGGAATAGCTTCCATAATTATTCTTCTACTGATTGAGCATATAAGTTTTGTAATTCAACATTTTGACTTTGCCGATGTCCAAAAGGAAAATCAGCGTGTCGGAAATAGATTCTTTGGAATGAAAATTGAGATTGGCGGCAACTTCTTCCAAAGCCATCGGTCGCTTGGCAAGCTGTTCAAAAATCTCGGTTGACAAGGTTCTTTTGGTATTTGTTTTCTTCCTGCAAACGGAACATTTGCCACAATTATCAGCATCACGTTCTCCGAAATAACTGAGAATTAATTTCATTTTGCAGAAATCCGTGTCTTTGATAAAGAATTTATTTTCTTCCCATTTCTTGAGTTTATTTTTCTGAATATTATTGAAAAGCGTCCAATATTCTCCTGAGAGATGTCGGTCGTTACGAGGTTTCAGGAACTTGATGGAATGTTGACTTCCGTCGAGATATTCCAGATGACCGGCTTTCTGCATTTGTTTCAGTTTTTCTTTGAAATTCATAATATCCAATCCATTTTTTTTACAAAACGCAACATCGCTGAAATGAACTTTTTGAATGGCTAAACCTGGTAAATTCCGGAATAGTAATTCCATAAAATAAGCATCAGAAGGTGCCAACTGTTCTAAATCCTCGGAGTTAATAAAACTTTGAAGCGTGGAGGACGAAATTGAATTTTTATAATAAACGAGTTCCTGATTATTCAGGAAAGTGAGAATATTTTTGATTTTCGCAGTGGATGAATTTGTCAGATTTTTAATTCTATTGATGTCAAGTTGGAAAGTCCGTTCCGGTAAATCAGAATCTGCAATCTGAAAAATGGAATACAGATACATCAGGATTTTCTGATATTCGGTTTTATTGGGAATTTGATTTTTAAAAATATTATCGATGTTCGTGAGTTCCTGTTCGTTCCAAAGCAAGAGAACAATAGCTTCTTGTCCGTTTCGGCCGGCTCTACCAATTTCCTGATAGTAATTTTCCAGAGTTGATGATGGCGAAAAATGAATCACGAAGCGGACATTATCTTTGTCAATTCCCATCCCGAAAGCATTTGTGGAAACCAAAACGTGAAACTGGCTGCCGATCCATTTTTTCTGAAGATTTTCCTTATCACGAGAAGTCATTCCTGCGTGAAAAAAATCTGCATTCTGGAATTTGTTATTTTTGAGATAAAGCGTGAGTTCTTCCGCTTCCTTTCTGGTTCGGGTGTAGATGATTCCAGATGATGAATTTTGTCTTAGAAATTCTAAGATTCGGTTGTACTTGTCAGCTGTATTTCCAACGATAATATTCAGATTTTCTCTTCGGAAACTTTGTTTGAAAATCTGAGGCTGATGAAGTCCTAATTTGATAGAAATCTCATCGACAACCTGATTGGTCGCCGTCGCAGTTAATGCCAAGCAAGGTACATTTTTGAAATCGTGACGGAACTTTTTGATATTCTGATAACTTGGGCGGAAATCCTGTCCCCATTCCGAAATACAATGCGCCTCATCCACCGCAATAAACGAGATATGAATTTCTTGAATATTTCTCAAAAATAATTGATTTTGCAATCTTTCCGGCGAAACAAAAAGAACTTTTGTTAAACCTTCTCTGCAACGGTTGTAAACAGTTTCTTCTTCGAACTCATCTAAGTCGGAACTAAGCAATTCGGCTTCGATTCCTAAAGCTTGTAATGACAGTAATTGGTCTCTCATTAATGCTAATAATGGCGAAATCACAAGACAGGTTCCTTCGAGAATAATTGCTGGTAATTGGTAACAAAGTGATTTTCCGCCACCAGTTGGCAAAAGTGCCAAAGTATCTCTACCATTAATGATTGAGAGAATTATTTTCTCCTGGGAAGACCGGAATTCATCAAACCCCCAAAATTGTTTGAGGGTTTTATGGATAAGTATATTTTGTGATTCTTTAGAAGAAAGCATCTGTAAATTTAATCAATTCTTTAAAATAAAAAAACCGTCTCGCAATAAAACGAAACGGTTTTAATTTATTTAGAAATATATTTTATTTAGCTTCAAAATACACTCTTCTGTTTGCTCTGTTTTTCCATTCAGGACATTTATCAGCTGGTTCACATTCAGGATAAAGAAGGTTTTTTTCACCTTTTCCTAAAGCTTCTAATTTAGCTTTGTCTGCTCCGTTCTGGATCAAATAACTCTTAACGTTATTCGCTCTTCTTTCAGAAAGACCTTGATTATATTCTTCTGTTCCTCTTGTATCAGTTCCTCCAATAACTTTGAAACTGTTGTTAGAAGAATTAATATAATTGATTGCATTATTCAAGATTGGCGTGTTCGAAGGTAAGATTCTGTCAGAGTTCAAATCAAACTCAATTCCTTTCATGATTGTAGATTCATCTGTTACAATACCAGTTCCGGAATTATCCATTGTCAAAGGACATCCTTGGTTTTCTACAGGTCCTGGAACCGTTACACATTTATCATAAAGATCTATAACACCATCCAAATCAACGTCCAAAGCTACACCAGCACCGTCAACTCTTGCACCTGCAGGCGTATCAAGCTGTCTGTCCCAGTCATCACAAACACCATCATTATCAACATCTCCTTTTTTACAAACTTCGATATCTTGTGTTTTATCATTAAGAACATCCAGTTTGTAATAAATCTCCTGCAAAGGATCGTGCCACATTAAATGAGACTCGTGTTTCCCAAGTTTGAAAGTAAGTCCCAAACTTGTATTGAAGAAATTATCGGAGATCTGATCTTCCGTAAGGTTGTAACCAGTCTGCCCAACTCCAGCTCCATCAAATTCATCGTCGCCAGTAACGACATACATTACTCTACCTTCTATATCAACTCTGTTATTGATTTTGAATTTAAGACCGGCTCCGGCTTGCCCGAAAAGTGAACCTAATTTGAACGGTTTTTTCTCGAAATTTAAGATTTGGTTATAAACAGGTCCTGGATCTTGTCTGTAAGATCTGTAGGCAATTGTTCCTATACCAGCATATCCGTGTAATGCCCATCTGAAAGGAGATTTGTTATCAACTCTTCTCAGAAGATTAGAAAAATTAAGATCTCCCAAAATAGAAATTGCGTCATATTGAGTTCTACCAGCTATTTGCCTATCTGGTAAAGCAACGTGGTCCTTTGTATATGCGTAACCTTGTCTGGTTTCACCTCTATCGTATTGTAAATTAAGGCCAAAGGCATGAGTTATAGCTTTATCCACACTGATGTAAGCAGAATAACCAAAAAGATTTTTTCCGTTTCCATTTTTAATAGATGTCATATCAGCCGACTGAATCAATGGTACACCTGCACCAACTGAAATTGACCAATCATTAAATCTTTTTGAAGATTGTGTAAATGGGGAAACATTTTGTGATCCGGAGTTGGCATCTGTAGATTTCTCCTGACCTGCTAAACTCATAGGCAACAATAAACCAATTGCTACTAATGATAATAAATTTTGTTTCATATTTGAATGTTTTTTTTCTAGTTTATTATTTTGCTACAAAATATACTCTTCTATTCGCTTCATTTTTCCATTCCGGGCATTTTGTAGCAGGATCGCATTCTGTATATTTAAGATCTTCTTTCCCTCTTCCTTCTGCAGTTAGAACGGATGAAGATACGCCTTTGTTTACTAAATAAGCAACAACTGCATTTGCTCTTGCCTGAGATAATTTTTTATTATAAGCTGAGGAACCTCTGCTGTCTGTAGCACCTACAACGATAAAACTATCTCCTGCTCCTAAAGTTTTGATGATGTCTGCAGCATGATTAAGATCCTGGAAAGATTTTGGTCTGATAACATCTTTGTTCAACTCAAATTCTATTCCATTGAAATATTTATTAATTTCCTCAATAGCAACCTGTTTCGTAACTACTGGCGCTGTTTTTTCTAAAGGGCAACCATTATTTTCTACTGGTCCCGGAATTGTTACACATTTGTCATTAAGATCGATAACACCGTCCAAGTCTAAATCCAGTGCAACTCCTGCACCATCAACTCTTGCACCTGCAGGAGTATCCAATTGTCTGTCCCAATCGTCACAAACGCCATCATTATCCCCATCCCCTTTGTCACAAACTTTGAAGTCTTTAAATTTCTCTTCCAAATCTGCTGTTTTTGCATAAGCATTTTGTAATGGGTCTACCCAACGAAGATGATCCTGATGTCTCCCCAATTTGAAAGAAATACCAAGATTTACCAACCAAGCATTATCTGTATAAGAATCATTGATTAAATTATATCCTGGCGCAGCTTCTCTTGTCCATCCGCCACCATCAAACTCTTCATCTCCACTAATCATATATAATGTTCTCAATTCCAGATCAAGTAATCTTGAAACATTATATTTTAGTCCAACCCCACCAATATATGTGAAAGAAGAAATATTCATTTTCTGCTCTATGTAAAGAGGCCATTTATTTAGAACATAATCATCCTGTAAAAAGGTTTTATATCCTGTAAACCCTATTCCGCCGTAGCCGTGTAATGCCCATCTGAAATTAGATTTATTGTCCGTTCTTCTCATAATATTAGAAAAGTTAACATCTCCAATTAATGCCAATTGATCAAATTTTGTATAACCGTGGCCCACTCCAGAAAGATCATTAAGATGTGCTTTTTGTTTAGTTTCTCCTCTTGTATATAATAAAGAGATTCCAAAAACGTGTGTAATTTGTTTGTCTAAACTTGCATAGCCATTCCAGCCCCAGTTGACTTTGCCACCATAAAACGAATTAAGATCTGCATTCGCCATAAAAGCTGCACCTCCACCTACAGAAACCGACCAGTCTTTGAAAAGTCTGCTTTTGTTATTGAATGGTTGTGTTGTGGGTTTTTCGTTACTTGTAGCTTCATTGGTTTGCGCAAAACCTAGAAAAGGCAGCAGAAAAAGTAGAAATAGTTTTTTTTTCATAATCATTTGTGTCCTAAAATTTATTTTACTTCATTAATTAAACCTTTGGCAAAATCTCTTTCATAAAGATTTTTGTGATGAGGAATAATTAATCTCTTTGAGATAAACTTTATATTGTTATATAATATTATATCAATATCTATAATCCTGTCCTGATAAGCACCAAAATATCCGGAATCTTTTGACCGACCCATTTCTATTTCAATCTTTTTCAGCTGTTTCAACAGCATTATAGGAGAAAATTGTGTTTTTAATTTAATTGCAATATTACAAAAATTATTCTTACTGTCAAATTCTACAGGCTTTGATATGATTAATTCAGAATTTTTTAATATTGCACCAATATTAGCTTCGAGTTTTTTCAAAGCAATTTGGATATTATTTTCCGGATTATTAATATTACTTCCCAGTAACAAAACGACACTATTGTGCGACATATCAAGCAAATTATTTTATAATGAAAAGTTTTTTCAAACTAGTTCTCGCAAATTTAACTGCAATTTTTATTGTTATAGCAGGATTTTTTGCCTTTTTTATTGCTTTTATCATTTTATCTTCTATATCGGAAAGTACAAATGTGAAATCTAACTCTGTTTTGACCTTAGATCTTAAAACCAAAATAATAGACAGTCCATCAGAAGATCAGGAAGATTTCTTCAGTTTTAAGAAAGAAGAAAATCCGGTGTTGTTATATGATGTTTTACAAGCTATCAGTAAAGCAAAAACCGATGACAAAATAAAGGGTATCAGCATAGAGGCAGATAACATTAATGCCGGAATCACGCAATTGGATGATATAAGGAATGCACTGATTGATTTTAAGAAAAGCGGGAAATTTGTTTACGCTTATGGGAACTCGGTTTCTCAGGGAGCCTATTATTTAGGTTCTGTTGCGGATAAATATTATCTGAATCCAGCTGGTGGAATAGAATTAAAAGGGCTTTCTGCTGAAGTAACATTCTTCAAAAGTTTTGCTGAAAAATATGGCATTGGAATCCAGGTAATCCGTCACGGGAAGTTCAAAGCAGCGGTTGAGCCTTTCCTAAAAGATGAGATCTCACCGGAAAATAAAGAACAGCTTTCTACTTTGCTAAACGATATCTGGAATAACACATCCAATAAAATTGCAACTTCCAGAAAGATTCCTGCATCAGAATTCAAAACGATTACGGATAGTCTTTATGGATATTTACCGAACCTGAGTTTACAATATAAACTGACAGATCAGCTGATTCAAAAATCTGAATACGATAACATCATCAGAAAAAAACTGAACATCGATACTGATAAAAAAATCAATAAAATATCTTTTGCCAAATACGCCGAATCTAATGATTCTGAAAATGGCAAAAACAAGATTGCAATTCTTTACGCTTCCGGAGCCATTAATAATGGTAAAGGCTATGATGCAATCTACTCAGAAAACTTCAGAAAAGAAATCAAAAAACTTCAGGAGGATGATGATGTGAAAGCAGTTGTTTTCAGAATCAATTCACCAGGTGGGAGTGCCAATGCATCGGACGAAATACTATTCGAAATGCAGCAACTGAAACGCAAGAAACCAGTAATCGTTTCTTTCGGGGACTATGCAGCTTCCGGAGGTTATTATATCGCAATGGGTGCGGACAAGATATTCTCTGAACCTAATACTTTAACCGGATCTATCGGTGTTTTTGGTGTAATCCCTTACTTCAAAGATCTGGCAGCGAAAAATGGAATCAGAAGCGACGCTGTTACGACCAATGCGAATTCTAATATGATTTCTGCTATCAACGGACTAAGCCCCGGAACGCTTACGATTATGACAAGAAGTGTCGAATCTACTTACCAGCGTTTTGTACATTTTGTAACTGTAAACAGAAAACAGTCTTTTGAACAAATCGATTCTGTAGGCGGTGGAAGAATCTGGTCCGGCGTGAGAGCAAAACAAATCGGACTTGTGGATGAATTGGGAACTTTGCAGGATGCCATCAATTACGCAGCGAAAAAAGCTGATCTTAAAGATTATGGTGTATCAACTTATCCTGCGAAGATGTCAAAATTTGAGCAGTTCTTTTCTTCCGAAACCGATGAAAATTTCTCAACAAGAGTCATCAAAAATAAAATCGGGAAAGAGAATTTTAAGATTTTCCAACAGGTTACGGATCCTAATGCAAAAGCTTCTGTAATGATGGAAATGCCTTTCAATATCAAATTGAATTAAATTTATTTAAATATTTTCAAATATTAGAAAGCACAAAGCCGATTATTGGTTTTGTGCTTTTTGTTTTGTCTGAGGTTTAAAAATAATGCCTTTCTTTTGATTAAGAGTAAGCGTGGTTTTGGTTAAAAGTAGGCTTACTATTGATTGAAAGGAAGCTTACTCTTATTTGACAGGAAGCTTTCCTCTGATTGATAAAAAGTGTCCTGATGGCAGATAGCTTGTGTGCAAAATAGAAAAATCTTATTTGATTATTGCTAAAACCCTAATAGAAGCTCTGCTGCAGCCCGACTTGAACGGAGCTCATCCTGAAAATAGCTTGGCAGAGAAATGGCTTTTCGGGATAGCGGGAGTGGAAGGCGGAATAGCTGCCCAAAATAAAAAAGTCCGCTTTGCAGGCGGACTTTATATTTTAAAACTTGTAAGCGATGTTCCAGCTGAAACCCATATTAAAACTTCCTGAGCTTTTTCCGAAGCCGGGTACAATCATTGGTTTGATCTCGTCCTGCTTTGTGGTGTAAGCTAAGTATCTGGGTTGTACATTAACATCAATAAAAAAATTGCTGTTGAAAACCTGAACTCTCGCCCCTAACATTGCCTCAATCCAATAACTGCTTTGTGTGGAAGGATCAAACGACACAAAGACACCTTCGCTATTGATCCCTTTTACAGGAATCGCCATATATTCCTGATTATAGAAACTTCCTGCTAATTTTCCTCCGGCATAGAAACCATTCAGATCATTCTCGGGATCGGTGGATAACATATAGAATCCTCCAATCTTGGCAAATAGTCCGTCTGCTTTTGCATCGTAACCGTTTTTTTGATAGATATTATTGTCATAACCAATATCGATAATGGCATGAACTTTTTTGTTAATCCTGCTGGAAATAAATCCCTGAATTAATTGTCTGTCGCCGAAAAATCCAGTTCCTATATTCAGAACATCTACACCAACAGTGAAATTGGGCGTATATTTCCATTTTATCGAATCCTGTTTTTTCTCTACTTTCTTGGACTGAGAGAAAAGCGAAACCGATAAAAGGCTAAAAGCGCAGATAAAAATTGATACTGTTCTCATTCGTCAATGACGTGTTATTTGTTTGAATACTTTGTACGGGGTCAGTTTGCAGGACTTCACCTTTCAGGTTTTCATAATTAACTTTGAAACCACAAGCTGGTGAAACATAAATTAATTTTTTGTCATAGCTGACTCTTATTTTGCTTCTAGGCCCCACACTTCTTCTTCTTATATAAAAATCTGTGTACGGGCTTTCGTCTATCCTCAAAGGAATAAAAATCGAATCTACATTGGCAGAATAGATGATATTCTTAATTGTATCTTTACCATAATCTACGTCCACATAAAGTGTATCCGCAGTATATAATTGGTTGTTCGCATTGCGAAATAAGAGTTTTAGCCTTGGAGTAGAATCCTGCCCCAGACATATATCGTCATCACTACCACAACTTGTCAGCAATAACATAAATCCGAAAATCCAAAATAAATTCTTCATTTGTAGGTAAAATTAAACCTTATTTTCTAATCAGCAAAGCGATATTCTCCACGTGATGCGTTTGCGGAAACATATCTACGGGAAGGATCTTAACCAATTTATAATCATCCTTCATCAAAGCAATATCTCTAGCTTGCGTCGCGGAATTACAACTAACGTAAACAATTCTTTCCGGTGCTAATTTCAATATCTGTTCCACCACTTTCTGGTGCATTCCATCTCTCGGCGGATCTGTAATCAACACGTCAGCTTTCGGATGATTGGCAAGAAACTCATCATTAAAGACATTTTTCATATCACCACAATAGAAAGTTGTATTGGTAAGACCATTCAGTTCTGCGTGTTCGATGGCTGCATCTATTGCTTCCCGAACAGCTTCGATTCCGATCACATGTTTTGCATTTCTGGCAACATACTGCGCAATAGTTCCCGTTCCTGTATAAAGATCATATACTATCTGGTCACCAGTAAGATCTGCAAATTCAAGTGTTTTTCTGTATAATTCTAAAGCTTGTTTATAATTAGTCTGAAAGAAAGATTTCGGTCCGATCTTGAATTTAAGTCCATCCATTTCTTCATAGATGAAACCTTCTCCATAATAATTCTGAATATCCAAATCGTAGATGCTATCATTTCCTTTCGGATTGATTGCATAAACCAAAGTCGTAATCTGAGGAAACTGGCTTAATAGAAAATCAAATAATTTGATTCTTTCAGCTTTATTATCCTTATATAATTGGAAAAGTACCATCCAATCACCTTTAGAATTCTGACGAAGCATCAAAGTTCTCAAGAAACCTTTCTGTTCTTTAACATCATAAAACTCCAGGCCATTTTCAACAGCATATTTCTTAACAGCCAATCTAATCTGGTTTGAAGGATCTTCCTGCAGGAAACACTCTTTAAGATCAAGAATCTTGCTCCACATTCCGGGAATATGAAATCCCAGAGCATCTCTGTTCCCAAAATTTTCTTCAGAGCTGATTTCATATTGAGTTAACCAGCGTGCATTGGAAAAAGAGAACTCCATTTTGTTTCGGTAGAAATATTGATCTGGTGCTCCTAAAATTGGAATTTCTTCGAACTCTGGAAAACCACCAATTCTTTTGATGTTATTTACAACCTCATTATGTTTGAAATCGAGTTGCTTCTCGTAAGCGATATTTTGCCATTTACATCCACCGCAAGTTCCGAAGTGAATACATTTTGGTTCAACCCTGTATTCAGAATATTCCAAAATCTCAACCGCTTCTCCTTCGAAATAGTTACTTTTTGATTTCTTGACTCTTACGTTGACAAGGTCTCCAGGAACAGCACCTTTTACCAAAACGGTTTTCCCATCCTCTGTCTTACCAACAGAAACTCCTTTCGCACCGGCGGAAAGGAGTCTGATATTTTCAAGAATTTTATTTCTTCTTTGTTTCATCTATTATTTTGTTTTTGCAGAATCTGCATTTGGATTCTGTTGCAACAAATCATTTTGCAATTGTACTTGAGGATTAACTGTCGGAGCCTGAAGACCTGAAATCTTGTTCATTTCTTCTACAAACTTGGCATCGCCTAAATTATAGAAAGTCTGGCTAGCCACTTTTCCATCTTTATCGATCAAGAAAAATCCAGGAATTTTGAATCCGTAGATGAAAAACTTTTTAGCATATTCCGATTGCAATCCACCATCAGCATAATAACTTGTTCCAGGAATTCCTTTCAACATAGCGTTGGCCGTTTTTGTGAATTGTTCTTTTGTATCGTCTAAGTTTACAAATGCGAAGTTCACTTTAGCCTTATAAAAATTAACAACTTCTTTAAGCACAGGGATTGTAGATTGTCCTATATATGGATTCCAAGAAGCATAACTCATTACCAAAGTTGGTTTGCCATTCGATTCGAAACTGCCTGATTTCCCGTCTAATTTAGTTAAACTTACTTTCGGAGCTTCCTCTCCTTTTTTCAACCCAAATACAGCATTGATTGCAGAGTTTAAATCCTTTTTAACTTCTGAATCTTTGATATACTCGTCGCTAACTTTTTTAACTTTTTCTACATCACTTGTATAAGGATTGAGATCAAATTTAGCAATTACAAAAGCCAATAAATAGTCTTTTGTTTTTTGAGACATATCTTTATCAGTAGCCAAGAATCTAGCAAAAATAGTGGACATACTTACGTTGTCTTTATCTTTTTGTTTCTCTGCAAAACTTTGGAAATTTTGACCTACTTTGTTCAACAAATAATTTCTGTAAACAGGAAGGTTTTCTACCATTCTGTCATTATTCTCAGTCAAAGTTTTTTCGTAGTCTGTAAAGTTTTTAGAAACTTTGAAAGATGGATCTCCAGCAACTTGCCCGTGAGCAGACTGATACTGAACCAAGAAAGTCAAAATATTAGTTGTTAACTCATCTTTTTTAAGTTTAACGACTTCGCTGTCTGCGCCCAATTTATCAGCATTCTCATCAAGGTTTTTTTCAAGATCAGAATGTATTTTTTTGATATCAGTTAAGAATTCAGGTTCTTTTTTCTGCAACATTTGCATGTTCAGTTTTGAGCTGTAGGATTCCAAATACTTTTGAGTAGCAGTGATGAAATCATTATTCTTCTTAGCGTCTCCTTCAATTTTGTAAACTTCCGGGAATGTAGCTGCATCACCTGATATATTAAGAGTCTGGCCCTTTTTAAGATAAATGAAATTCATTTTTCCTGCATAAGTCATTGCATACATTCCGTTTTTAGGAGCTTTGAAGTCGCCTTTAAAGTTTCCTTTATCGTCAACACCAAGGTTAACAAGCGGAAGTGTTGCCACGCCAGATGCTTCTATGAATTCTATTCTTTCCAAAGGAGAACCTCCTTTTACATTTCCTTCAACTTTAATTTTGGAGCAAGAAACTACAAACAAAGACAGTAAAAGAAGAAATAAGTACTTTTTCATTTTAAAAATTAATTTGTGCAAAAATAACTAATATAACTTACAATAGCTAATTGCTATTTCTTAAAATATTATAAATAAATTATAACTGATTTAACTTTTTGCTTATTTTTTTATAATATTCTGTATTGTTGTTTGATTATTATCCATTTCGCCTTTCGTAAGTATGTTACGGATGATAATTTGTCCAGATTTAATTTCGATACGGGGACATTACTTCATTCGAGAATCTTTCTTCCTGTTAAATCATATATGATAATATTCTTTAATGGCTTTTGAATATAAATATCTTTTGTTGCTGGATTCGGATATATTGTACTCCTAGATAGATTCCTATCGCTTGTAGACAAAGTAGCATTTTGATAATTAAAAATAGGATAACCATTGATATTCGATGTATCCATTTACCAAATATTCTCGGTACCTTTATTATTTTCATCTGCAAAATCCCATCCTTTTGATCTGTATGTATTCTTTACTAACATTTCAGCACCTGATAAACATGTTCCTCCGCCTATTGAAGTATCTATACCCGAAATATCTTTGTTCCAGAAACTATTTGTAACAACAGTGGAAGCAGATAAATTCTCTGATAAAAAAACTTTTAAAGATGAGTTTCCATTAATCTTACCTCTGGCATATGAGTTCTTTATTACCGCAGAGGTAGCATCTCGAGAATTACCAAACAGATCTGATGAAGAATAACAATTGCTTATTTCTCCCCAATACTTACTTCCAACAATCTCACCTATGACATTTGTTCCCGTAATTTGACAATAAGAAAAAGAATTATTTATAGAATAATATTTGTTTACCAGCAATTCCATCTACGTAATTCAGGCGTCTTTTATCTTGCCAGTTACAGAACAGTACTTTGTATAGGCATAATTCAAACCAAGTATCCCACTCACAACAGATTTAACTTTAATATCTGCATTTACTAAATTAATACCTTTAATATCAATGGTACTGGAAGAACAGAATGTATAAGAGAAAAATCCTGTATAATCTAAATATTTATTATTGATATACAAGTTTTATAGCGTGCCTTTTCCCTTCATATTTACCCTAAAATATGGTGCTACATCTGTTGGTCTCCTATTGGTAAAAATCCAGATCAATTATTCCAATCCTTAGTTTTGTGTAGCATCAATATTCTGGGTTTGAATAAAACTTTTACTCCAATATTGTGAGCTCTCACTCAATAATTTTAAGTCATCAAGTGTAGAAATCTCGTAAGGTGAAGTAATGCTACTGTTACCTCCAGAAAATTGACCTATAGAAAAATTAAAAAGTAGTAATTTATGATAAAAAGGTAAATAGTTTTTTTATAAATAGTTTAAAAATATAATTATTACAGTGCGCAATATATCAAAATAATTCACTTAAAATTTATTAAAATACCTGAGTATATAACAAAAAAAGCTCCTCATCAAATGAATGATGAGGAGCTTTAAAAAAACTGGCGGCGACCTACTCTCCCGCTTTCGCAGTACCATCGGCGCTAGAGGGCTTAACTTCTGTGTTCGG
>Ga0157369_10000491_pt1 | contig 52410 bp, 50 predicted proteins | sample C25metaG_FD_113461 | JGI IMG/M metagenome (GOLD analysis project Ga0157369, IMG submission 113461) | Corn rhizosphere microbial communities from Kellogg Biological Station, Michigan, USA - C2-5 metaG | ecosystem: Host-associated > Plants > Roots > Rhizosphere > Soil | place: USA: Michigan... | reverse complement strand
GAGCTTAACGGCGCTGAAAGCAGATAGCGAAACTGAATCCTGTATCGAGCAAGCGCGGGCTGCAAGCGCGGAGGTGCTTAATAACGTGGTGATGGCGCTCCCTTTTACCCTCAACGGCCAGCGTGAGCGGGTGCGCTCCGGACAGACCAACCTCGGCAGCCTGCTGGCAGATGCCGAGCGGGAGTATGCCAACGCCGATATCGCCTTTACCGTTGGCGCATTTCTGCGCGACAGCATTCCGGCTGGGCCCGTGACCTATGGCGACGTGCTGAATGCGCTGCCGTTTCGCCTGCCGCTGGTGACGCGGGAGATGAGCGGCGAGCAGATCAAAGCGTTCATTGAGCACAACTATGCGCAGCAGAACATTATTTCCGGGGCGTATGCTCACGTCAGCGGCCTGCGTTTCAGCGTTGATTTCACCCGACCCGCCGGGGATCGCATGACCTCGATTGAGGTCAACGGTCAGCCGCTGGCGCGGGATAAAATCTATCGCGTGGCGTGTAATGAGCAGGTGAGCGATTTTGGCATTCGCGACATCGCCATCCGCGATAGTTACGATGTGCCGATGGCGGAGCTGCTGACGGAGTATGTGAATAAGCACGCGCCGTTAATCTCACCCGCGCCGCGTGTGCAGTTTCTCCACCCGGCGGGGTAATTTTTAGCGCTTAGGCAGGGACGCGCAGCCCTAGCCGTTCGGGAACAATATCTTCCAGCATGGCGACCAGCTGCGGGTCCATAAAGGCGTAGTGATTCGGGATATTGAGCACATGCACCGGTTTATGCTGCACCAGACGGGTAAAGTCGGTCAGCAGGCGCTCTTTGTGCTCCTCTTCCATGACGCAGATAACATCTGCCCAGGAGAGAATGGCGGGCGAAACGGTTTTTTTTGCCTGGCATTGCATGCCGGCGGAGCGGGCATTGAGCCCAGGATAGCGGCGAAACAGCTGCTCAGCGGTGGGGCTGCGCCATTGGTTCCGGCTACAAATAAAAAGCACATTCATGCAAGTCGATACTCATCAAGCCGCGCTGAGCGCACTACGTCGTGTCATACGCGGGTATTAAGACCCGGTTGCGTTATTTTCTGGCAACCCTCTGGTGCGAGTCTGTCCGCTTCATCCTACAAACGACCACATACTGGCTGCTTTCCGCCCCTGCATCGCCGGGCGTTGCGGGACGCAATATAGCCACAATGGTCAGTCTAATCCAGCACAATCCGCAGGCCATCATAACCCGCTTCAGGCCCCGTCGGCAGCGGGTTTTTCATCATCCCTTGATCAAGGGCATATCTGATATGCGTTAGGATAAGTCGTGCAGCGCCTCACACCCGGTTTAAGGTCATTCTTACCCTATCAACACACTTCCACCAGGATGGTTCTTGGGATTGCCAACATGCGTTCGCCGCAGGTGAGGATCACATCGATTCCGCTCGGAAACGAGTGCGGGCGGTCGGTTAACTCATCGGTGATGCACTCCGGCAGCAGCGGGGCGATCATTCGCTCCTCCTGAATGCCGGGGCCGGTGAGCCGCAGCATCCGCCCGCCGCTGAGCGCGGGCAGTTGTAAAATCAGCGTCGCGCTGCTCTCTGCATTTAACGGCTGGACCGCGGGCAGGGCGCTGAGCTGTTGATGGTTAAGGGTGCTGTCGGCAATAGCGAAGAGCGACTGTTGCGGCGTCTCCAGCAGCGGCGCCTGGGTGTGACAGCGCAGGTTCTGGCGCAGCAGATCGTTATCCAGCGCGTTTGCGATCCACAGCGGCGTATCGCTGTTTGCCAGTGTTAACAGAACGCTGGTGGTGGCTGCGTTGAGCGGCGGCCAGCTATGTTTCAGCTGTGGCAGGGCGACAATTACCCCCGGCTCGCTCATTGCTTTTAACAGGCGACGAAAGGCGTGCTGAGCGTCGTGAACCGCCGACGCGAAGGCGGGTTGTAGTGTCATGCATTCTCTCCGCGCACCGGAACAGAGGCCTCGACCCGGCCGGTGTGGCGCGTAGGGGTATCAACCTGCATTCAGTGCTCCATAGTAAATTCGATCATGTCGGCGCGATTCAGGCTGACGGAGTACTCCGTTGCGTTGATCTCACCGTCACGGTGGTTAAGGGTACGCACGCAGAGCAGCGGCGCCATAGTGGGGATCTCCAGCCAGCGGCTCTCTTTCACCTGCGCACGGCGGGCGCTGATGCGCGTTTGCGTGCGCTTCAGCTCAAGACCGGCGCGATCGCGCAGAAAGTCATGCAGCGACCCGCTGTTAAACTCTTGCAGCAGCGGCCAGAGCTGGCGGTCAGCAAAGTAGTGATCGATAAGACAAAGCGCGACGCCGTTCACCCGGCGACGGGTGCGCAGATGAATGACGTTATCGCCTTCGGTAATGCCGAGCGCATCGGCGACATGGCCGGAGGCCGGGCGCAATACCGCCAGCAGCCGTTCGCTGGTGGGATGGCTCCCCTGATCGAGCAGGTTCTGGCTAAAACGCGCCTGCGCATTGAGCGGGTAGTCGAACGGGCGCATCAACACCAACACGCCAACGCCCTGGCGGCGCTGCACCCAGCCCTTTTCGACCAGCTGATCGATGGCGCGGCGCAGAGTGTGGCGGTTGACCTGAAAGCGCGCGGCCAGCTGCTGTTCGGCGGGCAGCCAGTCACCACAGTGATAGTGGGTACGCAGCTCCTGCTCCAGTTTGGCGGCGATCTCCTGGTAACGTGTTGGGAAGCTGGTCGGATGTCTGGATAAGTGGATAGTCATCATTCCCCCGCAGACTCAGTTAATGTGCCTCTATGGTGCCGGGGGAATGTTGCAATTGGGTTATGTATTGATTGCGCCAGGATGAAAAAAGAAAAAGGAGCCGCGATCGGCTCCCTGTTTTGGTGGTGTACCGGCGGTAAACTCCGCCGGCGAATCATCAATTCTTTTTAACGAATTCTGATTTCAGTTTCATTGGCCCGAAGCCATCGATTTTACAATCGATATTATGGTCGCCTTCCACCAGACGAATATTCTTCACTTTAGTGCCGATCTTCAACATTGAAGAACTGCCTTTTACTTTCAAGTCTTTAATTACGGTCACGCTGTCGCCGTCGGCTAACAGATTACCATTTGCGTCTTTGACGATTAATTCATCGCTTACCGATGCGGGTTCGGCATCGTTCCACTCGTGGGCGCATTCCGGGCAAACGAACATGCCATTATCTTCATAGGTGTATTCGGAATTACATTTTGGGCAGTGGGGAAGTTGCATAGGGGTTACCTCAAACAAGAGCAGAGAGAGCCGGATGTTTACCGGCACAAAAGGCGCAGTGCCTGAAAGCGCGCGATTATACAGCAAAACCGTACAATTGCCGTTGTTATTATTTCTTTAATCCCGGAGATAAAAAAACAACGCCCGCGACACCACCTGTCATTCGCTTAAGCGATGCTTATCTCATCACATCATTGAGAATCTACTTATGTGTGATAATTAGAATATTTGCCGGTTGAAATTGCCAGCATTTACTAATTCAGATATGGTGACAGTTAGCAACCGGTGTTATTTGTAACCAGGCTGTCACACCTGTTAAATGCGCCATTCCCGGCGAATAATTACCTCTCAGATCGGGTGGGTAAATCTATGATGATATATCCTGGCTATTCATAAAAATGCGCTAAGCTCTAACCCTTTGGTTTTTAAAGACCAGAGTACTATTGCTGTCCCTTTTTACGGGAAAGTTTTTATTTTCCCAAATGCCATCAGGTGTTTATCTTTTCGAAGATATTTTCTACACGTAATTATAAAAGCCGAAACTTCACTAATAAAACTCAACGGCTAAATAAAACAAAGAAAATTTGCGTTAAGGAAAGACTTTTGACATGCACACACAAACAATATTTGAATTAAGTCAGGAAGCAGAACGGCTGTTACAACTCTCTTTGCACAACCTGCTGGCCCTGAAAAAAATGCCGGCGGCGCTTGATGAGACAAATATCAGCGGCGCGGCGCAAAATAAAAATGTGTTACCCCTGCACTTCAGCGCCCGCGGCGTTGAGGCGCAAGAGGCGACCTTACAGAATGAACTGCGCAAAATCACCCGGCTGGAGATGGTGCTGGCGATTGTCGGTACCATGAAAGCGGGCAAGTCGACCACCATCAATGCGATTGTCGGCACGGAAGTGTTGCCGAACCGCAACCGCCCGATGACGGCCTTGCCGACGCTGATCCGCCATACTCCCGGTCAGAAAGAGCCTGTGCTCCATTTCTCTCACGTCGGCCCGATTGATGCGCTTGCGCAGCAGTTGCAGACGCGGCTGTTCAATTACGATCGCGACAAGCTGGCGCAGAAGATTGAGATCGATCGCGATATGGACTCGCTGCTGGCGCGCATTGCGCAGGGTGATGCCTTTGATAAGCACTATCTCGGCGCGCAGCCGATCTTCCACTGCCTGAAAAGCCTCAACGATCTTGTACGCCTGTCGAAAGCGCTGGGCGTCGATTTTCCCTTCTCGGCCTACGCGGCGATTGAACATATTCCGGTTATCGAAGTGGAGTTTGTTCACCTGGCGGGGCTGGAGAGCAACCTTGGTCAACTGACCCTGCTCGACACGCCGGGGCCGAACGAAGCCGGGCAGCCCCATTTACAGAAGATGCTCAGCGAGCAGCTGGCACGCGCCTCGGCGGTGCTGGCGGTGATGGATTACACCCAGCTGAAATCGATCTCCGATGAAGAGGTACGCCAGGCGATCTCGGCCGTTGGCCGCTCGGTTCCGCTCTACGCGCTGGTGAATAAGTTCGATCAAAAAGATCGCAACAGCGACGATGAGCACCAGGTTCGCGCGCTTATCTCCGGCACCTTAATGAAAGGCAATATCACACCGACGCAGATCTACCCGGTCTCCTCAATGTGGGGCTATCTGGCGAACCGCGCCCGTCACGAGTTGCAGAAAAAGGGGCGCTTGCCCGATCCGAACGATCAGCCCTGGGTGCAGGACTTTGCCGAAGCGGCGCTCGGCCGCCGCTGGCGCATGGCGGATCTGGATGATACTGAACATATTCGTCACGCCGCCGATCTCCTGTGGCAGGATTCGCTGTTTGAGCTGCCGATCCGCAACTTGCTGCACGCGGCTCACGCCAACGCTTCCCTCTATGCGCTGCGATCCGCCTCGCATAAGCTGCTCAACTACACCCAGAGCGCGCGGGAGTATCTCGATTTCCGCTATCAGGGGTTGACCGTCGCCTATGAGCAGCTGGAGCAGAATATCGTCCGGCTGGAAGAGGATATGACCCTGCTGCGCACCAGCCAGGCGCGGGTACGTGATGAGGTCGATCATGAAGTGGAAGAGGCACTCGCGGCGGCAGAGATCTTTATCAACGGTCAGCAGTTTGAAATTGTCGAAGCGATCGACGCCTGGTTCCATGATGGCCAGCTGATGGCGATGGCCAGCGAGAGCCAGGCCGATTTACGCCTTGATGAGCGCTTAAGCCCAGGCCAACTGGTGCTGGAAGATGAAGGCCAAGCGCAGATCGCCCTGAGCAAAATGCGCTCCGCCTGCGAGACAATCCTGCTGGCGGCGCAGGAGCGCATCAGCCGTGAACTGGCGCTGCGTTTTGATGAGCTGGAGAACACGCTGACGCGCTCGCTGAACGATGCCATGCGCCCGATCGAAACGCGCATCAAAGCGGAGCTGAGCCATGCCGGTTTTCGTGCCCGCATCTCTTTTCCCGCGTTTCAGCCGAGCACGCTCAACTTTAATGCCCGCACGCTGTTTAACAATGTCATCGCGCCGGAAGAGAGCAGCGCCGCGCAGGCCAGCCGCATTGGCGGCGTGCGCGAAACGGTCTCGCGCTGGCTCAATAACCCCAACTGGGGCTGGGACGACTATGTGGCGACGCGCACCCGGTATGTGATCGACCTCGGCACGCTGCATAAGAAGCTGACCGCCCATGTGGCGCACTTCTGCGAGCAGATCCGCAAAGCGCTAAGCGCGCAGGTTGATGTCTCCGTCACCGCAGGCATGGCGACCTTTTTTGCTGAGTTCTCCGAGAGCCTCTCCGGGTTGCAGGAGAGCCTGCGCGAGAGCATGGCGATCCGCCAGCAGAACGAATCCTCGGTCAGCGCGCTGCGTCGCCATTTGCTGCACTGTATCAGGACGGCGCACTGGATCCATGAGGATGCGCGGCTGTTACGTGACGATATCCAGACGCTCTTCGCGGCGGAGCAACCATGAAAAATCGACTGCTCGACGGCCCCGGCCGGGTGCTGGAATCTATCCATCCGAAATTTATTGTCGATCTGGTGCAGGGCATCGACGCACTGCGCCAGACGACGATTGCGCCACAGCAGCAGATTTTTCGTGAGCGGCTGGCGCAGGAGATCATGACCCAGACGCAGCTGCGCCCGTGGGCGATCTCCGGCAAGCTTGAGGAGAACGACGCCCTGCGGCTCGGGCTGGCAGAGAAGCTGGCGAGCATGCTCGATCCCGGTTATCTGGCGCTGACGCGCATTACGCAGCGGCTGAAGGCGATGCAGCACGCCGAGCGGCGTCCTGGCAGCGTCACGCCCGGCGCGCAGCAGCAGTACGACGTGTTGCTGGAGCACTTTAGCCAGCGCGCGGCATTTAAGGAGAAAGCGCTGACGCAGCGCGGGCTGGCGGTGCAGGCCGGTCATCACAGTGAACAAGTTTTTACCCACTGGCGCGCGGGAAGCTACAACGGCTGGTCGATGGCCGGACGCTGCTACGTCGCGCTGGAGGAGCTGCGCTGGGGGGCGTTTGGCGATGCCTGTCGGCTGGCGAATGAGGATGTGGCGACGATGCTGAAAGATAACCTGCGGGTGATGGCGGCAGAGTTTCTGGCGCAGGGCATTGATGCCTCGCAGGGGACGCGCCACTTCTATCATCAATGGCTCGCCGCGCCGTCCACGCCAGGGGTGATGGAGTATAAAGATCTGCTGGGCTGGCTCGGGGACTGGTGTGATGCAGAGCGCCATCCGATTTGCTGGTCGGTGACGCAGAGCTGGCAACCCGTCGCGTTGGGGATGCCGAGGCTCTGCTCGGCAGCCCGTCTGGCGACGGCGATGGTCGATGAGGTTTTCGACGACCTTTAGTGGCTCGTCGACTCGGTTCGCGCCGCCATCTCTTCCGGCGTCGGCACCTTGCCGAAGCGTCGTGCGTAGAGCGCGGTGATAATCGGCACCAGGATGGCAGTAACAATTACGCTCGCGGCGACCAGCGCGGTCGCTGATGCAGCAACCGGTTCAAAGGCCGGGTTAATCTGGGCGATGATCACCGGGTTAGCCACTGCCGCACCCGCTGCGGAAGAGGCCGCCACGCCCGCAGTACCATTCCCGCCGCCAATCAGTCGGTCTGCCATAATCAGCGGAATACCGGTGATGATAATTACCGCCACGCCAAGGAAAATCCCCAGCAGACCGGTCTCCATAATCACTTTCAGGTTGATGGTGTTACCCAGCGCGAAGCCGAAGAAGGGGATCAGCACCGGCGTCGCTTTGCTGAAGAAGGCGCGCAGATCGTGGTCGAGGTTGCCGAGAGCAAAACCGATCAGGAACGGCAGCACCGCGCCGACAAAGTGGTGCGGTTCAAACGAGGCGAGGCCAGCGGAGCCGAGGATCACCATGGTCATCAGTGGGCCGGACTCCAGCGACATCAAGACAAATGCCCCCGACTCCTCTTTGCTGCCGTACTGGTTCATCAGGCTGGCATAGAGCCCGCCGTTGGTCATATCCATCGCTGAGACAATCGCCAGCACCGACAGCCCGGCGAAGAAGCCGGTCTGAATGCCGGTATCGGGAATAAAGGAAGCGGCAATCATCGCCACCAGCCAGGCGACGGCAATTTTTGTCAGCACCAGCGTGCCTGATTTACGCAGCACCGTGCCGGTCGCGCGAAGATCAATCGAGGCGCCAATACAGAAAAACCACACCGCCAAAATCGGCACCGTTCCGCTAATCATGCCTTTAGTGAAGGAGCCAAAATAGGCACCGGTATCGGGCGCCAGGGTATTAAGAATGGCGCCTAACAAGAGCGGAACTAACATCATCCCGCCAGGAATACGTTCAATGGTGGCCTTAATTTTCATACACAATCCTCACGACTCGTCATTCAGATGAACGAGGAAGCTAAAAAATGAATCATTCGATGTTTCAGAGATTTAAAGCATTCAGAAGCCAGCGCATTGACGATGGGCGGCGGCAGAGCGGCCTGAACAGACTCATCAATACCGATGAGTTAGCCCTTAACGCTGCTATTAGTGGGGCTATCATGAGGCGATTGGAATATCTATTCAATAAGAATGAAACGGTGTTTTAGTTACACCGATCACAGAATTCGCGTAAACATTTATCGATGTTTCTTTATTTATTTCCGATGTAAATGGCTTGTAAAAAGGTGGGTCTAAAGCCGATCGCGCTTTTTTGAAATGAGGCAAAAAGTGAGGTAAAAACGGTGGTTGATGATTACCGGTTACAACTATGTGAATTTGATCACATTTATAAACCCTGATAGGGTAATTCGCTCATTCACTGCCCAACAGGCGTCAACAGGTTCGGTTGTACAGGCTTTGAACAGTTAGTGTAAGTAAACCTGCTACGCTTGAAAGAATGGCCGTAAGGCCGATAAAAAACGCCTGCCATGGATGGGTAAACGGGCGATACAGGGCGAGAGTCTTAAGAGGAAAACAGAGATGTTAAAAAGGAAAAAAATCAAACCGATAACGCTACGCGACGTCACGATTATTGACGACGCGAAACTGCGTAAAGCCATCACCGCCGCGTCGTTAGGTAACGCGATGGAGTGGTTCGATTTCGGTGTTTATGGCTTTGTGGCCTACGCACTTGGCAAAGTGTTCTTCCCCGATGCAGACCCCAGCGTGCAGATGATAGCCGCGCTCGGGACCTTCTCCGTTCCATTCCTGATTCGTCCACTTGGCGGCCTCTTCTTCGGCATGCTGGGGGATAAATATGGACGGCAAAAAATCCTCGCGATCACGATAGTGATCATGTCCGTCAGTACCTTTGCTATCGGGCTTATACCTTCGTATGAGTCGATCGGTATCTGGGCACCGATTCTGCTGCTGTTATGTAAGATGGCGCAGGGCTTCTCCGTCGGCGGCGAGTATACCGGCGCGTCGATCTTCGTGGCTGAATACTCCCCGGACCGTAAACGCGGCTTTATGGGCAGCTGGCTGGACTTCGGCTCTATCGCCGGGTTTGTCCTCGGCGCGGGCGTGGTGGTGTTGCTGTCGACGATTGTTGGCGAGCAGAACTTCCTCGACTGGGGCTGGCGTATTCCGTTCTTCCTGGCGCTGCCGCTGGGCCTGATTGGCCTCTACCTGCGTCATGCGCTGGAAGAGACCCCGGCGTTCCAGCAGCATGTCGATAAGCTCGAGCAGGGCGACCGCGAAGGGCTGCAGGAAGGGCCGCGCGTCTCCTTTAAAGAGATTGCCAGCAAACACTGGCGCAGCCTGCTGACCTGTATTGGTCTGGTGATCTCCACCAACGTCACCTACTACATGCTGCTGACCTATATGCCGAGCTACCTGTCGCATAACCTGCACTACTCAGAAGATCATGGGGTGCTGATTATCATCGCCATTATGATCGGTATGCTGTTTGTGCAGCCGGTGATGGGTCTGCTGAGTGACCGCTTCGGCCGCCGTCCGTTTGTGCTGATTGGTAGTATCGCGCTGCTGGCGCTGGCGATTCCGACATTCAGCATGATCAACAGCGGCGTGATGGGGATGATTTTCGCTGGCCTGCTGCTGCTGGCGGTGATCCTTAACTGCTTCACCGGCGTAATGGCTTCCACATTGCCAGCGATGTTCCCGACGCATATCCGTTACAGCGCGCTCGCCAGCGCCTTTAACATCTCCATTCTGGTTGCCGGTCTGACGCCAACGCTGACCGCCTGGCTGGTGGAGACCTCCAATAATCTGATGATGCCAGCGTACTACCTGATGGTAATCGCGGTGATTGGCCTGATTACCGGCCTGACGATGAAAGAGACGGCGAACCTGCCGCTGAAAGGGGCAACCCCGGCAGCGTCGGATATGCAGGAAGCGCGTGAAATTCTGCAAGAACATCACGACAACATCGAACAGAAAATCGAAGACCTGGATGAAGAGATTGCCCAGCTGCAGGAGAAACGCTCCCGCCTGGTGCAGCAGCATCCGAAGATTGACGAGTAACTAAATAAAACCCGGACGGCTTAGCCCTCCGGGTTTTTTTAACACCCTGCCGCAATATAATCCCCGTTGGCACTCACCGGGATCACCGTTAAAAACAGTACCAGCGCAAAGAGCATCAGCGCCACGCCACCCGCGATTTTTAGCCCCGGAACCAGCCAGCGTAAGCGACCTGACTCACTGCCAAACAAGGCTGCCGTGCGGTTACGCGCATAACGCACCGCCAGCGACAGCCCCATGATCGAGAGCGCTGTGCCGAAGGCCATGGTCATCACCGCCGCCATTCCCCACGTAACAATGCCGAGCGCATTCGAGAAGAGCAAAATCATAATGGCTCCGCTACAGGGCCGCGCGCCAATCGCCAGGATCACCCCCAGCCGGGTTTTCCAGTCGCCCTGCGTCGACACGCCAACCCCGTGATGACCGCAGCCGCACTGCGCGTCGTGAACATGCGTCAGGGAGCGGATGCGCAGCGCGCGCGGTCGCAGGCTCTTCACCGCGCGCCAGATAATATAGGCCCCGAAGCCGCCAATCAGCACCGCGCTGATCTTCTCGACATACCAGCGGCTTTCGCTGAGATCCCCCGAGGCGAGGTTAAACCCGACCGCCAGGATAAAGACAAACAGGATCGCGCTGACGCCCTGCATCAGGCTGCCGAGCAGCGGAACCATGCGCGCGGCGGTCTCGCTCTCTTTATTGGTGCTGAGATAGGTGGCGACAATAAATTTGCCGTGCCCCGGCCCGATAGCGTGCAGCACGCCGTAGAAGAACGCCCCGGTCAGCAGCCACAGCCCGCCGCTGTACTGATGATTATTGAGTTGCAGCAGATACATCACCAGGTAGCGATGAAGAGTAATTTGCGCCGCCAGGCACCACTGCAAAAAGGCGCCCCAGTGCGTGTGCAGGGCGAAAGCGGCAACCAGCCCTGCCGCCAGCAGCATAAGCGCCGCCGGCAGGCGCCAGTCGCGGGTGAGAAGTTGCGTCGTCATAGGCGTTCAGCCATTAAGAAGGGATAGCCCGCAGTATAGGTGTCGTCAGGTGCGGGCTCCAGTCTGGGATCAGAAATTGAGCTGCCGTTTGTGCCAGCGCCCGAGCAGCAGCACGGTGGTCAGCGCGCCGAGCAGGGCGCAGAGCATATCCGACTGGGTATCCCACGGATCGCCCTGCGTACCGAGGAAGTCATCCGCGCCCTGGCCCATCGCCAGCGCGGCCCACCACTCAATTAATTCATAGGTAGCGCTGATGGCTAACGCAATACAGCAGACGATAAAGTCGAGCATCTTGCCACCGCGCACGTACTTCCCGCGCAGTAAAATCTCCCGCGCCGCCAGCGCCGGAACCAGCCCCTGAAAGAAGTGGCCAAGTTTGTCGTATGGGTTGCGGCTAAGGTTGAACAGGTGCTGCACATCAAAGCCAACAGGCACTTTGGCATAGGTGTACATCCCGCCAACCATCAGGATGATGGCGTGGAAGAAAATCAGCGTGTAAAGCAGGGCAGTCAGCGGGTAGCGCCGCCAGGTAGCGAGCAGCAGCGGCACCACGATCATCACCGGGATCACTTCCATCAGCCAGGTGGCACGGTCATGGGTAAAGAGACCGGTATAGATAAGGATCAGTAACAGGATTAGCGCTGCGCCGTACAGCGCAGGGCGGTTAATGCTCTTGAGCATACGAATGTCCGTTTCGGTAACAGGGAAAAAGAGACTATCGGCTGAAAAGGGGGAAAAGACAAATGGTTGAGAACGGGTGGCGATGATGAAAAAAATCCGCCTTAGCAGCGGATTCTGGTTTTCAGCACGTTAAGCACTTATCGAATCAGTAATGCACCAGCCCGCCATCCACGGCGTACTGGCTGCCGGTAACGTATGACGCATCATCCGAGAGCAAAAAGAGTGCGACGGCGGCGGCTTCCTGTGCAGTGCCGGCACGTCTGAGCGGCACCTGGCCTACTACAAAATCCTCAAACTGCTGGCGCGACTCTTCGGGCATAAAGTGCCTGAAGTTGGTCTCAATCGGCCCCGGCACCAGCGTGTTGGCGCGGATATCGCGCGGTGCCAGCGCGCTGGCCCAGCTCTTGACCATTGCAACGACTGCGCCTTTGGTGGCGGCATAAAGGCTGGTCATCGCCGCGCCTTCGTAGACGGAAGAGGAGGCGGTGACCAGCACCGACGCGCCGGAATTTAATGTGCCAGAAAGCGCTGCCAGCTGGAGCATCGGGCCGCGTACGTTGGCATTCATCATGCGGTTAAAGCTCTCGGCGGTGACCGATTCCGGCGCGCCGACTTCGGCATAACCGGCGTTCAGCCACAGGCCGTCGAGGGATCCCCACTGACTGATCGCCGTCGCCAGCGTCTCGATATCCGTTTCGCTGGCAGCATCGCTTTTCAGGATCAGCGATGAGGCGGGCAGCAGCTTGCGGGCCTCAGCCAGGCGCGTTTCGTTCAGCCCGGTGATGGCGACCTCGCCACCCTCGCTGACGATGCGCTGTGCACCCGCCAGCCCCATCCCGCTGGTGCCGCCGGTGATCAACACGCGTTTGCCTTCAAATCTGCTCATAAATAGCCCCTATTGGTTCCTGAAATGGACGTTTACCTTACGCAACAACCGCTTGCGCCGTCATCTGTTTCAGCCCGTAACTGTCTTAGCAGCGCGTCTACTCCTGCTGCTGTTCATGCTGGCGTCGGCGGGAGCGGCAGATATCAGCATGGTTTTCATCTGCCCACTGAATAAGTTTCTGCATCGGTTCCAGAAACGATCTCCCCAGCGGCGTTAAGGTGTACTCCACGCGCGGCGGCACTTCCGCATAAACGGTGCGGCTGACATAACCGTCTGTTTCAAGACGTTTTAGGGTGCGGGAGAGCATCTGGCGGGAGATATCGCCAATTTCCCGGTTCAGTTCATTAAAGCGCAGCGTGCGTTCCGCCAGCGCTTCCAGAATCAGCAGGCTCCACTGATCGCCGATTTGGTTAAGCACATCGCGGATCGGGCAGGGCTGCCCAAACTCGGCGATATCATTCTGGTCGTTGTCGCTCATTCGTTATCTCTCTTTTGCCGCCAATAGTCAGCTTCGTGTGACTAAGCAGCTGAATTTTGACCTCTTGTTGAGGTTTTGCGGGCAATGTACCATCCGCGTTCTTAACGGTCTATTTTTGTGACCAAAGGTAATGTACTAAAGGAGAGCACAATGAAAAAGTTTATTAGCGGTGCGCTGTTAACGGCAGTTCTGATCGCTTCTGGCAGCGCTGTGGCGGCCCCTGCGGCAAATGCGCGCAATGTGGCGACAGAAGAGGCTAACCGACAGTTGGTAATTGATTTTTATGATAAATTCTTCAACCGCCACGAGGTAAAAGAGGCCGCGAAGGTCGTTGATGAGCATTACCGCCAGCACAACCCCGATGTGCCGGACGGCAAAGCCCCGTTTGTGAATTACTTCACCGGTTTCTTCAAAGAGAACCCGCACTCTGCCGCGCGGATTGTGCGTAGCGCCGCCGACGGCGATTTAGTCTGGTTGCAGGTTCACTCGACCAACGACAGTAAAGATCGCGGCCAGGCGGTGATGGATATCTTCCGTGTGAGCAACGGGAAAATTGTTGAGCACTGGGACATCATTCAGTCGGTGCCGGAGAAGTCCGCCAACGCCAACACGATGTTCTGAAGAGCGATCCCGGCTGCGTGCAAACCAGGGCAGGGGGAGAACACCCATTTTGCGAGGCAAATTCCGGAATAACGCTTTGTTTTGCAGGAAGAAGTAAAACCGCTTGTCGGCTTTGGGCATCAGCGCTATTTTTCACCGGCACCTGCAAAATCAGGTGCCGGGATTGGTCTCCTGAAACCCTTACTGTCGACATATGACGCTTTGTGCGTCTTCTTTATGTCGCGCGTACGGTTACGCCTCAATGGCGGGCCGGGCGGGGGCGTCGCAAGACGCGCCGGTGTCCAGTAAGGCCGGTAAGACCAACTCCGTTCGGTCCGCCGCCATAAGATTGGTCTCTTGGGTGGTGGCTCAAATTTCACTTACTGGAGGCTGCCCTTATGGCTACGATCCCTACCCAGACTCACCCATCCCCCAAAACCGAACGCCGCTACACCGTCGGCTATGCCCCTAATCAGGGCGATACCAGCACGCCTTGCCTCAACCTGAGCGGCAAATGGCTGAAAGAGGCCGGGTTCACCACCGGCAAAGGCGTCAGCGTGAAAATAGCCGGAGACTGCATTGTGCTAATCCCCGATAACGACAATGAGCATGCCCTGCGGCAAGAGTTAAAGCAGATGAAGCAGGCGGTAAAAGTGGTGAAAGAAGGGGTGTTGAGCGCGCTTTGAATCTGGAATTAAGTGGACACCAACACCACAATATTAGGGAGTTAGTGTCCACTTAATAACGCTGATAATCACTTCAAAAGCAGATTCTTATCTTTCGCCCACTTCCTTAAACGCCCATTCGCATTGGCGTAAGGCGAGGCGGTGTTAAACGAGATCATCCGGCCCATCGTCCATTTCGTGTACCACAGTCTTCCATACAAAACCTCATCCGTGCGCACATCAATAAGCTGGACGATTTCACTTTTGGCGTGTTGCAGTTCTTCAATTAGCTCGCCATAGCTTAACGCGCTGTAATCCGAGTAAAATTTTTGCGCCAGTAGACCCAACTGGTTCCACTTGTACCCCGTTTCCGGGAAATCGACGGGCAGGCCTTTGGCATCATTGGTTATCCACTTCACGACTAGCTTGTTCCATCCGAGCAAATAGGCGACCAGGTTATGCACGCTCATCGCTGTTCCTTTCGCGTGACCCTCCATGGAAAGCTCTGACGTGATTTCCGGTGGGATCCTGTTTAGATAACTCATTAATTTAGCGAAATTTTTATCGATAGCGGAAAGCAGTTCAGCTTTGGTTTGCGGCACGCTCATCACGAATTCCCTCTCAGATAAGAAGAGACACCATCAATGCACGGGCGAGGTTGAGAACAAGCTCACCGCATTAACGCAGGAAGGTTACAGGCCATATCTGTACCTCATCGGGGAATAATATCTGCGCGGGAGCTCTCAATTTCGCGTCTGGTTTTCAGCCAAACCCTGTGCGAAAATCCATTTTTCTGAACCTGTGACAGGACGCACTTAATGTCAGAATCCGCTCAGCCCTGCCTGTTTACCGAAGGCCAGGTCACCCTTCCTGAAGGCTATCAGGACCGCACCGTCAATGTGTTCACGCCGCCCGGCGCGGATGCACCGGCGCTCAATATCTCCCGCGACACGCTAAACCCCGACGAAACGCTGGCGGCCTATATCGATCGCCAGATGGCGCTGATGGCGAAACATCTCAAGGGCTGGAAAACGGGCAAGCGCACAGAGGCTGTGCTTGGCGACAACCTGGCAACCGGCGAAATTATTCATGCCAGCTATCTTCGTGACGGTAAGCGCACCTTTCAGCAGCAGGCAGTGTTTAATCCGTCCGCTGACCATATTCTGGTGTTCACGATGTCCGCCGTGCGGGCGTTAAACGACGCCGATCGTGCGCTGTTTCTTTCCGTTCTCAAAAGTTTCCGTTCCCACGCTTAACAAGGATTGTTGCTATGTTTGAAGCCGCGCGTGCCGGTGATGATATAGGCCATTCCGGTGCGCTGGCCGGGATGATCCTTGGCACCCTTGTCGGCGGCGCGATTGCGGCGCTGGGCGGTATTGCGGCCGGTGCGCTGATGATCGCAGGTATCGGCGCCTCCTGCCTGGGCATCGGTGTGCTGCTTATCGGCGCCAGCCTCGCAGTCGGCTTTCTCGCCGGGGAGGTGGCGACCGGGGTGCGCGACGGCATTGCCGAAGGAATGGCGGCGAACATGACGAAGAAAGGCGTCATCACCACCGGCTCTCCTGACGTCTTTATCAACAGTAAGCCCGCCGCCATTGCCACGGACAGCATGGTGGAGTGCGACGACGACGGCTCGCAGCAGATGGCGGAAGGTTCCTCCCGCGTCTACATTAACAATCTCCCTGCTGCCCGTATCGGGGACCGCACCACCTGCGATGCGAAGGTGATGACCGGCTCCGGCAACGTCCTTATTGGTGGAGACCCGGAACAGACGCTGCCGATAACGCCGGAAGTCCCCGAAGTGCTCTACAAAATATCAGACCTCACCCTGCTGTTTTCCGGGCTGGCTGGCGGCTGGGGTGGTGCGGCCGGTAAAGTCGGCGCGGTGGGTAAGCTGTTGTCGAAACTGCCGGGTATCAGCAAAATCGGCCGCATCGCCTGCCGCTTCGGTGCAATGCTGACCGCCATCGCGGCGGGTGGCATTATTGCCCGCCCGGTGGATATCATCAGTGGGCAGAAGTTTCTCAGCGGCGACGACGAGCTGGACTTTGTTTTGCCGTCGCGTCTGCCGGTGCGCTGGCAGCGTTACTGGCGCAGCGGTAACCCGGGTGACAGCGTGCTCGGTCGCGGCTGGAATCTCTTCTGGGAGACCCGTCTGGAGCGTTACCAGGAGGGGCTGGTGTGGCGGGCACCGACCGGGGATTACGTATCCTTTCCTCTTGTAGCGAAGGGTTACCGGACCTACTGCGAAGCTGAAAAGCGCTGGCTGGAGCACCATCAGGACGATACCTGGTCAGTGTATGACATCAGCGGTGAACGCTGGCACTACGCCCCGCTTGAGAACGATAAACCCTCCCTGCTGCAGCGCATCTCCGAACCCTGCGGCAACGATATCCTTTTCGGGTGGAACGATAACCTCACCCTGCATGCCCTGACGGACAGCGCCGGGCAGCGCGTGGTCTGCCGCTATGAGGGCGACCGCCTTGTCGGGGCCTGGCTGAATGATGAGATCTGTCTGGTCAGTTATGCTTATGACGAACAGCGCCAGCTGGTCTCTGTGACCGGCCGGGGCGGCAGCGTGCGCAGGCGTTTTCGCTGGCAGGACAGCCTGATGTGCGCCCACGAGGATGCAAACGGGCTGGTGAGTGAATACCGCTGGCAGGAGATTGCCGGTCTGCCGCGCGTAACGGCTTTCCGCCACAGCGGCGGTGAGCAGCTGACTTTTGAGTATGATTTTGACAACGGCACGCGTCGCGCCATCCGTGACGACGGAGCCCAGGCGCACTGGCTGATTGATGACGATGATAACGTCGCCGCCTTCACCGACTTCGACGGTCGCCAGAGTTCCTTTATTTACCGCGACGGCGAACTGTGTGATGTCATCCTGCCGGGCGGTGCCATGCGCCAGAGCCGGTGGGACAGGTACGGGCGCATGGTCCAGGAGACAGACCCGGCCGGGCGGCGGACGGAATATTACTGGTACCGCCTCACCGATCGCCTCACCCGCACCGTTTACCCTGACGGAACAGCTGAGCAGAGCCTGTATGACCTGCAGGGACGGCTTCTTTCGGAAACCAACACCGCAGGCAACCGCACCAGTTATCACTATCCGGATGATGAAGAACCTTTACCGGACAGCATCACCGATGCGACAGGCGGGGTGGTGCGGCTGGCATGGAACCGTCAGGGACTGCTGACAAGCCGCACCGACTGCTCCGGCAGTGTCTCGCGTTTCAGTTATGACAGGTTCGGTCAGCTGCTGTCCAGCGAGGACTCGGAAGGCAATGTCACGCGGCGGGAATGGAACAGCGCAGGACAGCTTTCTGCCGTTATCCGCCCGGACGGCAGCCGCGAGGCATTACACTGGAACGCGCGCGGGCAGCTTGCCGCCTGGCGCGACCCGCTGGAGAGCGAGGTGCGCTGGGACTATAACCTGCTCGGCCTGCCGGTGAGCATCACTGACCGCATCGGGCGCACCCGGCGCTGGCATTACGACCCGCGCGGCAACCTGCTCAGACTCGAAAACGGCAACGGCGGCGAATACCGCTTTACATACGACGCCGCAGGCCGTCCGCTCAGCGAAACCCGCCCGGATAATACGTCGCGGCAGATGATGTGGGACAGCCGTGGATTCCTCAGCGAATTGCATGAAAATGGCAGGCCTGCCGTAGATGGTGGTATCGCCCGCCGGTGGCAACAGTTCACCCATGATGACATCGGCCTGCTTACGGGACGTGTTACCCGCCATGCGGAATACCGCTATGACCACGACCTGAACGGTCAGCTCACCCGTATCCGGCGCACCCCGACGGCGGAAGGTGTTGCCCTGGGTATTGAATCTGATGAAGTCGCCTTTACCCGCGATGCGGCAGGCCGCCTGACGAGCGAGTCAGGTGTTAACGGCGAACTCAGCTATGCATGGGATGCGCTGGGCAATCTGACAAATCTGACCCTGCCCGGCGGGCAGCAACTCTCCTGGCTGCACTATGGCTCCGGCCACGTCAGTGCCATCCGCTTCGGATCACAACAGGTCACTGAATTCACCCGCGACCGTCTGCACCGGGAAGTGACCCGCACCCAGGGCGCGCGCGAACAGTCGCGCAGTTACGACAGCCTTGGCAGACGCACTGCGCAGCGCAGTGCACTTATCACAGAGGTGGCACTGCCGGAGCAGGCGATACTGGAGCGCCTGTACCGTTACACCGGACGTGGCGAGCTGGCGGGCGTCAGCGACACCCTGCGCGGCGAGGTGAATTACGGTTACGACGCTGAAGGCCGCCTGCTGAAGCATTATGAGTCCCGCCAGGGCAACAGCAGTGCGCTCTTTACGTATGATGCCGCCGATAACCTGGCCGCGAACGACGCCCCGGTCATGGATAACCGCCTGCAGCACTGGCAGAGCCTGTTTATGCAGTACGATGCGTGGGGCAACCTGACGCGCAGGCGCGGCGGGCTGTATGAGCAGCACTATACCTATGATGCCGAAAACCGGCTTCTGTCCGCGCGCGGAACCGGACCAGAGGGGCGCTTCGAAGCGCACTACCATTATGACGCGCTCGGCAGGCGCATCCGCAAGACGGTCTCCACCGGTCACGGCACCAGTGAGACGCGTATTCTCTGGCAGGGTTACCGCCTTTTGCAGGAGCAGCATCAAGGCGGGCAGTGCAGCACCTATATTTACGATCCGAATGAAGCCTGGAGCCCGCTGGCGCGGGTCGACCATCTGCGGGAGGACAAAACCGGGGAGATATTCTGGTTCAGCACCGACCTGAACGGCGCGCCGCTGGAAGTGACAGACGAAGAAGGCAGCCTCCGCTGGAGTGGGCACTACGGCAGCTTCGGCGAGGTCCGCCACCAGACCGACGGCTTCACGCGACGGGCGCAGAGCACCGCGCTGGCGCACCAGCCCCTGCGCTATGCCGGGCAGTATGCAGACAGCGAAACCGGCCTGCACTACAACCTGTTCCGCTATTACGACCCACAAACGGGAAGGTTCATTGTTCAGGACCCGATAGGGTTAAGTGGTGGGCTGAACTTATATACCTATGCGCCCAATCCTTTAAGTTATATTGATCTGCTAGGATTGACTGAAACGTCTCTGGTTAAAGGCGCTCCACTTCCTGATGGAACTAAAGTTTACAGAATTAGTTTTGATGGCCCTTATAACTTCGATTTTAATCCGCGGGAAATTGATGCCATCAACAAAGGTAAATTAAATCCTCCAGGCATATCTGTTATCAGAGCTGATAGTGCAGATGGGGCTGTGAAAATATGGAATAATGCATTTCCAAATCGTCCCGCAGTTAGTGCTGGAGAGGTTGATGCTGAAGAACTCAGGAAAGTTGGTTTTGATGTTATTCATGATCCTTCTTCAAAAGGAGCTTTGGGGCAAAATCATGCAAGGTTAATCCATCCTGACGGATTCGATGGGTTTAGTGCTAATAAAGGAAAGCTTTCCAGTAAGTTCAAAAATTGCGGGGTGTAGAATGTTTGATTATGTTATTTCTCATAAGACCAATGAAATATACGCAAAAATTAATTACGAAAAACATAGCGACATAGACTATTTCCATGAAGGAACTATATTGGAGTTTAAATTCCCTGATGCTTTGTACGATCTTATTGTGGATTATGATGAAATTGTGAGTGCGATGGCTTTATCACTTTTAGATGAAGTGGAAGAGAAAATACAAAGTTATGACCTTAGGCTAAAAAATGCAAAGCAAAGGATGTTTTGCGTTGTTATAAAAAATAAAAAAGAGATTTCTTTTTTTACAAAATACCCAACAAGTCAAGGGTATCGGGATCTGTATTAAGTAATTTGATTTATTTAAATTAAGGGGGTGTTAAGTTCCCCCAATTTTAATAAGTTACTCTTTTTAATGCTTGCGAAAAGCATAGCAATGCCGTATCAGCTGCCGGACTGCACTATAGCCTGTTCCGCTATTATGACCCGCAGGCCGGGCGGTTCATCGTTCAGGATCCTATTGGGTTAAACGGCGGATGGAACCTTTATCAGTATGCGCCGAACCCGCTCGGGTGATAGATCCTTGGAGGTTGAGCAAATGTAGTGTAAATGGAGCTAATGCATATTCTCCAGCTTATGAAATGAAGCTTGCGAAAACGTCCTATCCAGGTGTTTCTCGAGGCCGGCATTTCCAGGAAGCTAATGGATCCTTATTAAAGGCTATGGAAAATGATAGTGCTTTTGCAGAACCACTTAATAAGTTAGGTATTAAACCAGAGCGTACGCCTACAGGGTTTGCTCCCAGAAGGCTACCTGAGGGGTGGATATGGCACCATGAAATTGAGGAGGGAACGATGCGATTAGTTCCGAGAACCCAACACATTCCAGGAAGCGGGTACTGGAAAATATTTCATCTTGATGGCTACGGCGGATATGCGGTATGGGAGAAATAGAATGACATTAAGTGATTTAATTGATCTGTTAGATAGTTTCGAGGAAGAAAAAACCATCTACGCGAAGCAGCCATGGCATCCTGATACTATTGCAATTGTTGCAGATGAGCCGGATGAGGGGGGCATACCAGATGAAGCCTCAAAAGTAGGTGCTGAATATTTTCTGGAAATTTTCCTTGCTAGTGAGTTTTTGGAAGGTTGGACATCACATTTAGACAAGGCGCCAACGGTTGAAGAAAAATGTCTGCGACTGATTAAGTATGCAGAAAATGATGCCTAGTGAATAACCAGCAGTGCCGGAATTGTGAAAACATATCATTCCGGCATTACTTCTGGTTTTATTCGCTTACTCCTTTCATATTTTTATCATTCTCTGTGAGCGCGTTACAAACCTCTAAATTAAACCGTCACATTCTTTCCAATGATTTCACCTCATTTAACCACCAAAGGTCTGAAAAGCGTGTTGTATACCTCGGAGATAGCATCCACGCTTTATCTGCCAGGCGGCTGTATCCCTTGCCCGGCAAAGTACAGCGTGCCTCGCCCGCCTTTCGCATCGGCGCAGACCTGACTGTTCATCGTTCAGGACCAGATTGGGTTAAACGGCGGGTGGAACCTGTACCAGCATGCACCGAACCCGCTGGGGTGGATTGACCCGTGGGGATTAACTGAATCTAATGGTTCAAGTACGAATGAACCGAATCAGGCACATCCTGGGCAGGGATTTCATCATGAAACCTATGCCCCTAAAACGGTTAAACCAGAAAATGCTCTTAATCGATGGGATGAGTTCCTTGGTGCTGGCCCCCATACAAACGCTTTTCCAGGAACGGGGATGCCAGAGCCAGACAGGATAGTATCTGCTGACGGCAAGAGAAGTATTCGTTATGGTAATCATGAAATGGATAGTAAACCGACTAAACATCATTACCATGAGGAACTATCGACATTGGAACCTATAAACAATGTCATGAGTGTGGATAATCTTGTTGTAAAGGTGCCAATTTTAAAATGACAGAAATAATGATTACTGCAGTTGATGAGCATAAAGTTGAGTTTAGCTCAGCTTTAGGTAGTGGAGCGGCTACATGGGTCGGAATGCCACCGCGACAAGGTAATACCTATTACGTTGAAATAGATATAGATGATATTTTTCAATGGGGGAAAAATATTGATATTTCAGTGCAAGAAACTTCCAGAATTGATGTTGTAGGAAATAATCTTTTATTCTTCGGAAAGATCATAGCCTATGAAGATGATGGGCTTTTAGCTGTCAAAGTAGGCGGGGATATTATTTTTTTAGAAGTATCTGATGCTCCAGGGGAAGGTGAAAACGTTACTTTTTATACCTCAATAAATAACGTATCTTTGCATCCTGTTAATTTATAAATAAAACCGCGTATAGTGGTGCCCGGACCCGGACTAACGCCGAAGGCGTTGAACAGCGCGCTTGTCGCGCTGGCTCCGAAGGGGTGAGCCGTTTACGGCGAATAATCGAACGAAGTTCGATGGAGAGTCCATACTCCAGAAACGAAAAACCCCCGCCGAAGGCGAGGGTTAAGAATAAGTGGTGCCCGGACTCGGAATCGAACCAAGGACACGGGGATTTTCAATCCCCTGCTCTACCGACTGAGCTATCCGGGCAACGGGCGGCATTAAACCGTAATCGCCCGTGGGCGTCAACCAAATTTCCCGAAATCCCTTTCGGTTGCTCAACTTTGCGGCAAAACGCGCAAAACCGCGCCGAAAATCGGCGGCTGCACAAATCTTCCAGACTTTTACATTACGGTGATGAATGCTACTTTTCGATAGTATACGGAGGCGAAATGTCTAAAGACTGGCTTGAGCTGCGACAGCATGCGGATACGGGGATTGAAACCATCCGCGCCCATTTTGAAGGGCATGCGTTTGACCCGCACTGGCATGACAGCTACCTGGTGGGCATTACGCTGTCTGGCACCCAGCAGTTTCACTGCCGCCGCGAGCGCCACCATAGCCGACCGGGCGATGCTTTTTTACTCGAGCCGGGCGAGATCCACGACGGCGACGCGCCGGTAGAGGGCGGATTCACCTATCTCACTTTTTACCTCGACGATCGCTGGCTCAACACCGCCCTGCGCGGCTTGTATGACGCCGTGCCCTCCAGCTATGCGTTGCACTTTTCCCACACTATTGCGCGCAAACCGCGGCTGATTCGCACCATTGCGCAAACCTTCTCTGCGCTGCACAGCGACGAGATGCGCATTGTCCAGCAGGGGACGATGGATGCGCTGCTTGGCGAGCTGACGCACCACTGCCAGTGGCGCAAACGCATCCCGACGCAGATCCAGAGCGTGGCGATTGCCCACCGCGCGCGGGATTATCTTCACGCGCATATCGGTGACAATATTGGCTTAACGGACCTGGCGCGCGAAACCGGCACCGATCGCTTTACGTTGACGCGCTGCTTTAAGCGCGAGTTCGGTTTAAGCCCGCACGCCTGGCTTGTTCAACTGCGCCTTACCACTGCGCGGGCGCAGCTGGCGCGAGGCGATCAGCCCGCGGATGTCGCTGCCGCCGTGGGATTCGCCGATCAGAGCCACCTCGGGCGCTGGTTCCAGCGCGCTTATCGTATCTCTCCTGCGCACTACCGCAGGCTCTGCACAAACCTTCCAGACGACGGCCCGAAATAACGCGACATTGACAGGCTCATATCCAAAGGAGCCTGACAATGACCCTGCTGTATACCCTCCTGCCGTACTTACTCTTTGCCTTTGTCGCGTCGATCACTCCCGGCCCGACCAATATCCTGATCCTCACCAGCAGCCAGCGCTTCGGCGTCAAAGCCACGCTGCCCGCGGTGATAAGCGGCTGTGCCGCCGCCAGCGCGATTGTCTTCTTCTCCGGCGCGGGCGCAGGGGAGGTGTTGCAGGATCACGTAATGGTGAGAACGGTGATGAGTTGGGCAGGCGTGGTGTGGTTAAGCTGGATGAGCTGGCAGCTGTTGCGTGCACCAGCCACCGATCTGCACGGCGAGGCGCAGCAGCCGTTCACTGCGCGCGCGGCGGCAATACTGCAACTTATTAACCCGAAAACCTGGATGATGGCGTTAGCGGTAGTGAGCCTGTTTGCCCCACACAGCGGACATCCGCTGCGCGAGGTCTCGGTGATGGCGCTGCTCTTTTTCATTATCTCGGTGATGAGCCTGTTCGGCTGGGCGCTTTTGGGCAAAGCCGTGAACCGGCTCTTTCGCACCCCGGCCTTGCTCATCACCTTCCAGCGCGTGATGGCGCTGGGTCTGTTTATCTCCGCGTGGGCGGGGCTGCTGAGCGCTTAGGTCAGCGCGCCACCCTTGCGGCAGCGGGCAAAGCGCAGAATATCTTCTGCCAGCCGCTGGGCGGTGTCGACATCTGCCTGGCTGCGGTTGACCAGCATGCGGCTGAGACACCCTTCCAGGATCAGCTCCATCTGCTTCGCCACCATCGCCGCATCGTCCACCTCCAGCTCGTTCAGCAGCTTGTGAGAGAAGTTGTACGCTTCAAGCTTCTGCTGATCCGCCAGCTGATGAATCGGGTGATCCGGCGCGGGGAAGAAGGTGCAGGCGGCGATAAACAGGCAGCCCGGATAGCGGTTGTTGCTCACGCACTCGGTCAGCGCGGCGTAACGCGCCAGCAGTTTTTGTTCATGGTTGAGGCTCTCATCCAGCAGCAGCTGGCGGCGCCAGGTATCGATCTGCTGGCTTAAATAGCGCAGCGCATCATAAAGCAGCGCCTCTTTATCGGGCCAGAAACGGCGGAACTCCTCCAGCGGATAGTCGACGCGCTCGGCAACCATTTCAAGAGTGGTGTCCGCAATGCCTCTTAATTCAAGCAGTTGCAATGTCTGGCTTAAAACGTCTTCGCGTTGCACAGTGGTCTCCTCCGTTACTGCGTCAAACTACCCCACCAAGTGTTGTTTACGGGGCGTGATTGCGCAAATGGTCGGCAAAGGCGTCGGCAGGCATAAACCCGGTCACCCGGGCCGCTTGCTGCTCTCGCCCTTGCGCGTCAAAAAAGAGCAGGGTAGGTAACCCCAGCACATTCAGATGGCGCAGAAGCGCGGCATCCTGTGCGTCATTAGCCGTCACGTTGGCCTGTAATAACAGCGTATTTTTCAGCGCCGCCTGTACCTTTGGGTCGCTGAAGGTGTACTTCTCAAACTCTTTACAGGCCACGCACCAGTCAGCATAGAGATCCAACATGACAGGCCGACCGTTGGCCTGCGCCAGCGCCCGGTTGAGATCGTCGACGGTTTTCACCGACGTGAAGGCCAGCGGCGCATGCGCCTGTGCCGGCGGCGCGCCGAAGGCCCAGTCCTGCAATGGACGGGCGCAAACCAGCGCCGCGCCGAGCAGGGCGATTTGCAGCACCCGCATGATGGGGCGCGTGGCGTTGAGGCTGGTGATAAAGGCCCAGCCGAAGAAGGCGACGCCGAGCAATGACCAGAGCCGCAGCCCCCAGGCTTCACCCAGCACGCGCTCCAGTAAAAAGACCGGCAGGGCGAGGATCACAAAGCCAAAGGCGGTTTTGACCTGCTCCATCCACGGCCCGCTTTTCGGCAGCAGGCGGTTGCCGAACACCGTCACAAGAATTAGCGGCAGGCCCATGCCGAGGGCGTAAAGGTAGAGCGTGCCGCCGCCGAGCCACAGGTTCCCGCTCTGGGCGATATAGAGCAGGATGGCGCTGAGCGGCGCGGTGGTGCAGGGCGAGCAGATAAGCCCGGCAATCGCCCCCATGGCGAACACGCCGCCGACGGAGCCGCCCTGCTGGCGGTTGCTCCACAGCGTTAAGCGGGTTTGCAGCGCGGAGGGGAGTTGCAGGTTAAAGAGGCCGAACATCGACAGCGCCAGCAGGCTAAACAGCAGCGACAAGCCGATAAGCACGTAGGGGTGTTGCAGCGCGGCCTGGAACGACAGCCCGGCGGCGGCCACCACCAGCCCCAGCGCCGTGTAGGTGAGCGCCATCCCCTGCACATAGATAAAAGCCAGCAGCAGCGCACGCGGCGTGGCAAGGCGCTGTTTGCCGCCGAGCACAATGCCGGAGATCAGCGGGTACATCGGCAATACGCAGGGAGTGAAAGCGATACCAATGCCGATCAGCAGCGCCCAGAGGGCGGAGAAGGGCAGCGGGCGGTCGGGCGCGGTTTCAGTCGTTGGTGCGGCTTTGGGTTCAACAACCGGCGCGGCAGCGACCTCCATCAGCGGCACCACTTTGGTCTCCGGCGGGTAGCAGAAACCGGCATCGGCACAGCCTTGATAAGTGACGGTGAGCGTCGCGCCTTTCCCCGCCTGCGCGATGCTTAGCGGCAGGTTCAGCTTCTGGCGGTAGATCTCCGTTTTGCCGTAGAACTCATCTTCATGCATCTCGCCCTTCGGCAGATCGAGCGCGCCGATCTGCGCCTGCGCAGGCGTGACGCGGATCTGCTGGCGGTAGAGGTAGTAACCCTCTTTCACCTGCCAGTTGAGCGTCAGGTCATGCTGATGCTGTTGAAAATCAAAGGTGAACGCCTGGTCGGCAGGCACAAAGTCAGAGCGGCCGGGCGCGTCGAACAGCCCGGCGAAAGCGGATGTGCTGCATAGCAGCAGGATCAGCGTAAGGATGCGTTGAGCCATGTGAGGTAGTCGTGCTCTCCGTGAGAAACCGGCAGCGCCAGTAGTTCAGGGGTTTGGTAAGGGTGATGCGATTTCAGGCAGGCGAAGAGATCGTCCAGGTGCGCGACGTCGGTTTTCAGCAGCAGTTGCACTTCATACTCCTGCTCCAGTTTGCCTTCCCAGTAGTAGAGCGAGGTTGCTCCGGGGAGGATCGTCACGCAGGCGGCGAGTTTGTCCGCCAGCGCTTTGGCCGCCAGATCCTGGGCGGTGGCTTCATCCGGGGCGGTGCAGAGTACAACAACGGCGTCGGGCGTGTTCATTCTCAACCTCCTGAAAGCGAAAGCAGGGACTATAGCATGCGACGCGGGAAGATCGGGCCGCCGGGCAGCCCGATTTATAGACTTTTACAACAAGATAGTGCCGAAGATAAAGCCGAGCACCACGCAGAGCGCAATGGCGATGACGCCGGGGATCAGGAAGGGGTGGTTGAAGACGAATTTGCCGATGCGCGTTGACCCGGTGTCATCCATCTCGACCGCTGCCAGCAGCGTCGGGTAGGTTGGCAGCACAAACAGCGCCGACACGGCGGCAAAGGAAGCCACGGCGGTCAACGGGGAGACGCCAAGCAGCAGCGCGGCAGGCATCAGCGCTTTGGTGGTCGCCGCCTGCGAATAGAGCAGAGTAGCAGCAAAGAAGAGCACCACCGCCAGCAGCCACGGGTAGCTGTGGAGCAGATCACCTGCCACCATCTGGATATCTTCAATATGGTGTTTGACGAAGGTATCGCCGAGCCACGCCACGCCGAGCACGCAGATACAGGCGCTCATGCCGGATTTAAAGGTGCCAGCGTTGAGGATCTCGCCGGTATCGACTTTGCAGCTCAGGCAGATAAGCGTGGCGATGGTGAGCATAAACACCACAATCGCTTCGTTACGCGGCAGCACCGGGTTGGCAATAAGCCCCACCGTCGGACTGATGGCGGTGGCGTAGAGCATCACGGCGATAATGCCGACCAGAAAGAGCATCACCGAGCGTTTGGCGTGGGGCTTCAGGGCGAACACCTGCTCGCCGCGCAGCTTCACTTCCCCTTTCGCCAGCCGCTCCTGGTAGACCGGGTCGTCCTTCAGCTCGCAGCCGAGGAAGTTACAGACAATGGCGGTCAGCATCACGGCAATCAGCGTGACGGGAATACAGATCGCCAGCAGCGTCAGGTAGCTGACGCCCAGCGGTTCAAGAATACCGGCAAAGAAGACCACTGCCGCAGAGATGGGCGAGGCGGTAATGGCGATTTGTGACGCCACCACGGCGATAGAGAGCGGGCGCGAGGGGCGGATGCCCTGCTCTTTTGCCACTTCGGTGATCACCGGCAGCGTGGAGAAGGCAGTGTGGCCGGTGCCCGCCAGGATGGTCATAAACCAGGTGACCAGCGGGGCGAGAAAGGTGATGTACTTCGGATGGCGGCGCAGCAGGCGCTCGGCGAGGCTGACTAAATAATCCATCCCGCCCGCCACCTGCATGGCGGCAATCGCGGCGATGACCGCCATGATGATCTCGATGACGTCAAACGGGATGGCACCGGGTTGAATTTGAAAGAAGAGCGTCAGCACCAGCACCCCGAGGCCACCGGCAAAGCCAATGCCGATCCCCCCGAGCCTGGCGCCAAGGTAGATGGCAAGTAAGACGAGGACAAGCTCTGCAGCAAACATAGTGGGCTTCCTTGTTTTCCAAGTGATATGAAATTGTTATTGGTAAGTAACCACCCAAAAGAAAAAGGCACGTCGCGGAGGACGTGCCTTTCATATTTTTTAACCTGGGGGGAGGTTACTGTTCGCTTTCATCGGTATAGCGTTTCGCTTTATAGGCCGGGTGCATCAGGTTCTGGGCAGAGAAGATATCATCCAGCTCCGTTTCCGTCAGCAATCCGCGCTCGAGCACCACTTCACGCACGCTCTTCCCGGTTTCGGCGCAGATCTTGCCGACGATATCGCCATTGTGGTGGCCGATAAACGGGTTGAGGTAGGTGACGATACCGATGGAGTTATAGACGTAGCTTTCACACACCTCTTTGTTGGCGGTGATGCCGTTAATGCATTTTTCCAGCAGGTTGTAGCAGGCGTTAGTCAGGATGTGGATTGACTCGAACATCGCCTGGCCAATCACCGGCTCCATCACGTTCAGCTGCAGCTGACCCGCTTCGGAAGCCATGGTGACGGTGATGTCGTTACCGATCACTTTAAAGCAGACCTGGTTTACCACTTCCGGCACAACCGGGTTCACTTTGGCCGGCATGATAGAGGAGCCCGCCTGCAGTTCCGGCAGGTTAATCTCGTTCAGCCCGGCGCGCGGCCCGGAGGAGAGCAGGCGCAGGTCGTTACAGATTTTCGACAGTTTTACCGCCAGGCGTTTCAGCGAGCTGTGCACCATTACATAGGCACCGCAGTCGGAGGTCGCTTCGATCAGATCTTCTGCGGCCACTACCGGCAGGTTGCTCACTTCCGCCAGCTTCTGCACGGCGAGTTGCTGGTAGCCATCCGGCGTGTTGAGGCGGGTACCGATAGCCGTTGCGCCGAGGTTCACTTCGAGCAGCAATTCCGCGGTACGCAGCAGGTTTTTGGTCTCTTCATTCAGCAGCACGTTAAAGGCATGGAACTCCTGGCCGAGGGTCATCGGCACCGCATCCTGCAACTGGGTACGACCCATTTTCAGGATATCTTTGAACTCCACCGCTTTGTTTTCAAAGCCTTCGCCAAGCTGTTTGATGGCATCGATCAGTTTGACCACCGAGGTGTAGACCGCGATGCGGAACCCGGTCGGGTAGGCATCGTTGGTGGACTGGCATTTGTTGACATGATCGTTCGGGTTGAGGAACTGATACTCCCCTTTCTGGTGGCCCATCAGCTCAAGGCCGATGTTTGCCAGCACCTCGTTGGTGTTCATGTTCACAGAGGTACCCGCGCCGCCCTGATAGACGTCAACCGGGAACTGGTCCATGCATTTGCCGTTGTTCAGCACCTCATCACATGCGGCAACAATAGCGTTAGCAATACTTTTAGGGATGGTTTGCAGCTCTTTGTTCGCCAGCGCTGCGGCTTTCTTCACCATCACCATGCCACGAACAAACTCAGGGATGTCGCTGATCTTGTTGTTGCTGATATAAAAGTTTTCAATCGCTCTCAGAGTATGCACGCCGTAGTAGGCATCCGCTGGCACTTCCCTGGTACCTAACAAGTCTTCTTCGATACGAATGTTGTTTAACATGTGAACCTTCTTTTTCAAGCTACGAATGAATACACCAATCACACAATATTTATGTGGTTATGTGTCTTTTTCGACCGACGATTATTCCCTCAATCGGCCAGAAGAGTGAAATTATATGCTGGCGCGGGCGAATTGCCGTAATCGGGATCACTTATTATCTTACTGGACCCATCATAATTACCAATATGTGAAATAAGTCACCGCTGCGTAACAAACAAAACTTTACACCGCGGGGGAAATTGAATTTTCCAGCTTTGCCACCATCTCATCCCTATGCGATTTCGCAGACTCATTTTAGCAACGGTGAGATGACCGTTGCTCGTTTACAGGAGAAGCCAGTGCGCTGGATACCGTTTATTGCTTTTTTCTTATACGTTTACATCGAAATTTCGATCTTCATCCAGGTGGCTCACGTCTTTGGCGTGCTGATGACCCTTATCCTGGTGCTCTTCACCTCGGTTATCGGCATGTCGCTGGTGCGCAACCAGGGCTTTAAAAACCTGATGGCGATGCAGCAGAAGATGGCGGCGGGTGAAAGCCCGGCGGCCGAGATGATCAAGAGCGTGTCGCTGGTGATCGCTGGCCTGTTGCTGCTGCTGCCCGGTTTCTTTACCGACTTCCTCGGCCTGCTGCTGCTGGTGCCGCCGGTGCAGAAGCTGATCACCCTCAAGCTGATGCCGCATCTGCGCTTTTCGCGCGGGCCGGGCGCAGGTGCCGGGTTTGGCGGTGGCGATACCTTTGAAGGCGAATATCAGCGTAAAGATGACCCCAACAATCGTCTGGATCATAAAGACGATCGTTAAGCTCCGCTGCCCGGCCTCGCCGGGCATTTTTTTATTCCGACACAGAACGAACCGTTGTTGTGCACCGCTTCGGTAAAAAGAGCCACAGCGCCGCCAGCATCACCACCGCATACAAACTCTTCCAGCCTGGAATGATCAGCAACAGCAGGCAGAGCACGCTTCCCAACGCCGCCAGCGCCTTATAGCGCCCTTTCAGCAAGCGACATCCCGCCAGCATGCAGAGCAGGTAAATCATGATAAAGATACCGTTGGCGTAGATGATCAGCGTGTCGAGATTGATGTTGAAGGCGTAAATCGCCAGCGTGCAGGCCACGCAGCAGAGAATCACCGCGTTAAGGGCGTTAAGCGGCAGCTGGCGCGCCGAGAGTTTTGCCAGCGCGCTGTCGGGCTTGTACGCCGCCTGCGACCACACCAGCCGCGCGAAGCTCTGAATATAGATATTGAGGCTGGCGAAACAGGCGAGATAGCCAATAATGCAGGCCACCCACAGCGCCTGCTTGCCAAAGAGATCGACGACAATCACCGGCAGCGACGCCGCTGCGCCAAGGTGATGCCAGAGATCGAACTTCAGCACCGCCACGGTACAGGCCCAGTAGACGGTGCCCGCCAGCAGCAGGCCAATCATCAGCGCACGGGGGAAATCCCGCTCCGGGTTTTTGAACTCCGAGGCGAGATGGGCGAACGCCTCCAGCCCGACAAAACACCAGAACATCACCGCTAATGAAGCGGACATCTCAGAGAGGGAAACCTCGCCGAGCGGTGGGAAGGGGATATCGCGCAGCGTAATGCCGCCGCGCCACCAGATGGCGACCAGCAGGGCAACGATCAGCCCAGCGATAATCGATTGCAGGTTGGCGCTGGAGCCCGCTCCGCGCGTGCCGATAAGCCAGATCAGCGCCAGCGTCATCAGCTCCGCCATCAGCAGCATCGGCCCCTGCCAGCCAAAGAGCCCCTGCCAGAAACCGGCGGCGATATGCAGTGCCGCAGGCAGCCCAACCGGGATCACCGAGAGAAACAGCCAGCCAGTCACCCGCTGCAAACGCGGACCAAACGCCATGCCGACAAAGTGGGCGACGCCGCCAGCGCTGGGGAAGTGGCGTCCGAGAATGGCAAAGACAATCGCCACCGGGAAGACCAGCACGATGAGTAATGGCCACGCCCACAGGCTACTGTTACCGGCCGCCAGTGCGGCCAGCGCCGGAACGGCGAAGACCCCGGTGCCGAGTAACGAGGTAGAGAGTAATCCAACACCCTGCGCCAGCCCCAGCTCTTGTTTTAATCCGCTCATTTTTTCTGTTTGTCTCTTATCGGGAGCCTCGATGGTAGCACAAGCTGTTTTACTTATGGCTCGCCGTTCCCCGCCAGTAAAGGGAGGGGGCAGTCGATTGCATTTTCGAAAATTTTTTTTGTTTTACCCCTTGAAGGGGGAGAGGCCTAACCCCATCTCTCAGGTCACCAGCCGGATAACCCCATGGACCCGGCCTCACCATAACTGATAAAGACTTTCTCAAAGGAGAGCTATCAAATGAGTATTCGTCCGTTACATGATCGTGTGATCGTCAAACGTAAGGAAGTTGAGTCTAAATCTGCTGGCGGTATCGTTCTGACCGGTTCTGCGGCAGGCAAATCAACTCGTGGCGAAATCATCGCTGTCGGTAAGGGCCGCATCCTGGAAAACGGTACTGTTCAGCCGCTGGACGTAAAAGTGGGCGATATCGTGATTTTCAACGATGGTTACGGTGTGAAGGCTGAGAAGATCGACAACGAAGAAGTGCTGATTATGTCCGAAAGCGACATTCTGGCAATTGTTGAAGCGTAACAACGCGCGCGAACGAACCTGAACGAATTTAAGGAATACAGAAAATGGCAGCTAAAGACGTAAAATTCGGTAACGACGCTCGTGTAAAAATGCTGCGCGGCGTAAATGTTCTGGCAGATGCAGTGAAAGTTACCCTCGGTCCGAAAGGCCGTAATGTGGTTCTGGATAAATCTTTCGGTGCACCGACCATCACCAAAGATGGTGTTTCCGTAGCACGTGAAATCGAGCTGGAAGACAAGTTCGAAAACATGGGCGCGCAGATGGTGAAAGAAGTTGCCTCCAAAGCGAACGACGCTGCGGGCGACGGTACCACCACCGCGACCGTTCTGGCACAGTCCATCATCACTGAAGGTCTGAAAGCCGTTGCTGCGGGCATGAACCCGATGGATCTGAAACGCGGTATCGACAAAGCTGTCGCTTCTGCCGTTGAAGAGCTGAAAGCGCTCTCCGTACCATGCTCTGACTCTAAAGCTATCGCTCAGGTTGGTACCATCTCCGCTAACTCCGACGAAACCGTAGGTAAACTGATCGCTGAAGCGATGGATAAAGTCGGTAAAGAAGGCGTGATCACCGTTGAAGACGGTACCGGTCTGCAGGACGAGCTGGACGTGGTTGAAGGTATGCAGTTCGACCGTGGCTACCTCTCCCCTTACTTCATCAACAAGCCGGAAACTGGCGCAGTAGAACTGGAAAGCCCGTTCATCCTGCTGGCTGATAAGAAAATCTCCAATATCCGCGAAATGCTGCCGGTTCTCGAAGCCGTTGCTAAAGCAGGCAAACCGCTGCTGATCATCGCTGAAGATGTGGAAGGCGAAGCGCTGGCAACTCTGGTAGTTAACACCATGCGCGGCATCGTGAAAGTCGCTGCGGTGAAAGCACCGGGCTTCGGCGACCGTCGTAAAGCAATGCTGCAGGATATCGCAACCCTGACTGCCGGTACCGTTATCTCTGAAGAGATCGGTATGGAGCTGGAAAAAGCGACCCTGGAAGATCTGGGTCAGGCGAAACGCGTTGTCATCAACAAAGACACCACCACCATCATCGATGGCGTGGGTGAAGAGGCCGCTATTCAGGGTCGCGTAACGCAGATTCGTCAGCAGATCGAAGAAGCTACTTCCGATTACGACCGTGAAAAACTGCAGGAGCGCGTAGCGAAACTGGCAGGCGGCGTTGCGGTAATCAAAGTAGGTGCTGCGACCGAAGTTGAGATGAAAGAGAAGAAAGCCCGCGTTGAAGATGCGCTGCACGCAACCCGTGCTGCCGTTGAAGAGGGCGTGGTTGCCGGTGGTGGCGTGGCGCTGATTCGCGTAGCCAGCAAACTGGCTGAGCTGAAAGGCCAGAACGAAGACCAGAACGTGGGTATCAAAGTTGCGCTGCGCGCAATGGAATCCCCGCTGCGTCAGATCGTGCTGAACTGCGGCGAAGAGCCGTCTGTTGTTGCCAACATGGTTAAAGCGGGCGACGGTAACTACGGTTACAACGCTGCGACCGAAGAGTACGGCAACATGATCGACATGGGTATCCTGGATCCGACTAAAGTGACCCGTTCTGCACTGCAGTACGCGGCTTCCGTAGCCGGTCTGATGATCACTACCGAGTGCATGGTTACCGATCTGCCGAAAAGCGACGCGCCTGATTTAGGTGCTGCTGGCGGTATGGGTGGCATGGGCGGTATGGGCGGCATGATGTAATGGCTGCCGGACACGTGCCCGGGAAACCGGGCGCGGGTTCAACGAAGAGGAGCGGGCTTAATGCCCGCTCTTTTTTTTGCCTGCGTTCAGCCCGCAGGCGAGTTGACCGGGCAGGCCAGCGGGGCTTTATCGCGCGTTGGCTCCTGCTCAACGGCCAGATCGTCCACCAGCGTCATAAATTTGAGTTTGTCACTCGACGCCAGCAACCGGGGCTCCTCCTCGCTCTCCGCTGGCATAAAATCGCACTGGGTGAATGTCACCACGCTTTTGCCAAATTCAGGCAGCGGCGCGCTGAGGGTACGGCTCTGCCACAGGCCAAAGAGCATAAAGGTGCATAGCAAAAACAGCACCAGCAGCGCCAGCGCACCGTACTGTTTACGCGCAATCAGCGGGTCAGGCGCGGCTGGGATTGGTGCCGGTATTGGTGCAGGTGCTGGTGCCGTCACGTCATGCTGTTCCGTGAGGGCGATAACGGAGAGATCGCGGCTGAATATAAAGCCGGTTTTGGGAATGGTTTTAATCACCTGCGCGCCCAGGCCATGGTCCGTCATCGTTCTGCGCAGCAGTGAGATGTACTGGTTGAGGGTATTGTTGGTGGAGTGCAGGCCATACCGCTCCCAGACCGCCTGAAAGATCGCATCGCGTGTCACGATCTCGCCGCGATGCTCAATAAAAAAGAGCAGCAAGCGGCTGCCAGCGAGGGTTAAAAATCGTTTTTCATTTTCAGTGCCTGCGCCCCATATTGCGCCATCGGCGGGTCTGAAATAGATTTCCTTATCTATAATAAAGAGCATATTGATACCTTTCATGATGCTATTCATCATGGAATAAATTAAAAAGAAGAAGTTAGATACTTCTGTAATAGCGAAATTAATTAATAGTTACTTTAACCTGTTAATTAAATCACGCTATTCAGAATTATGAGACTGCATAGAAAATGTAACCATATTGTCGATGCTACCTATATTGTCAATAAATAAAGCCGCTTTTTTTCAGTTTTAAGAGACGCATCCCGACAATTTACCAGAGAATTCTCCATGAATGACCGGGATTTTGTTATTATTTTTTTTATAATAATTATGCGTAACGCTGAAAGTAGCTTATATGACGATAATTTATCTTGTTTGTATCTAATGTTCCGATATAAATAGCTAAAAAGAAGAGTGCGAATTTATTATTGAACCTTATTAGGCGCGTGCAGTGTGTGGGTAGTCATATCCTCACGGCACTCGCACATTTAAAACCTGGTATTTTTGTTAATGGTTTAATTTTAAGGGGAAGAATAAAATGAACAATTTAAATGCCATTATATTAAGCAGCGCGTGCGTATTGCTTCTCTCCGCCTGTACAGGTAACAAAAACACCCCAAAAGAGAGGGTTTCAGCAGCCAGCGCCAGTAGCGCCAACGCGCCACAGGGCGTGGCGGCAGAGCGCAAATCGCCCTTTTTCGATGGGATCGTTATTGCATCAACTAACAATGCCTGTATCGACAAATTTAACTTCATTCGCGGCACGGACACCTCTACCTATAAAAACTACTCTGATGATTATTCAAAAATAGGCGAAGGCTACAAATTTCTGAATATTAATAAAAACATCATGGGTAAAGAGGCGAAAGAGATCTACACCATGCAGCTCGATCTCAAGCTGGATACCCTGTGCGCGAAGGCGCACTACACGAGTTACCAAATCGTTAAAGAAAAGATGCGCAACCTTGCCAATATCTGACAGAGGCATCGCCAATTTCTCTTTTAAACGCCGTTTTTAAAAACGGCTTTTTCGTGTTTTTCCTTGATGACGTAATAATGAAAACCAGACAACTTCCCGGCTGGAAGCGTGGTACCGCGTGGGGAATTATCGCGCTCCAGTTATTCAGCCCACTCTTTTTTCCCTTCACCTCTGCGGCGCAGGTAACGGAATATGCCGATTACCGCAGCATGGATGAAACCATGGCCGGGCTACAGGCGCTCATCAGCGAGCCCAGAATGTTATCCCACGCCATTTCACCGGCGGTTGCACCCCAGCCGCAAAATAATCCGCCTTTGCCAACGCTAAATATAGAGCCGCCGCCGGTTGAACCGACAACGGCCGAGGCGTGGCTGGCACCGAAAGCGGCGCAGGCCGCGCAGCTACTGATCTCCGAAGATGTCAGCCGCTCAGCCTTTGCCTACGCCCGCAGCCTTGGCGAAGGGGTGATCAACCAACAGCTTAGCGACTGGATGGATCAAAAAGGCAGTGTCAGCGCGTCGCTGGACAGCAAAGGGAAGGTGAGCGGCGATCTGCTGCTGCCGCTGCTGGAGAGTGAACGACAACTGCTGTTCAGCCAGTGGGGGCTACGCAAAAGCGATGCGCGCAACATTGGCAACGTCGGGCTGGGCTACCGTCACCAGCTGGCAGGCGGCATGCTGGGCATCAACGCGTTTTACGACTATGACTACAGCGGCAAGAATGCGCGTCTTGGCATCGGTGGCGAAGCCTGGGCCGATTACCTGAAGCTCTCAGCCAACGCCTATTATGGCCTCACCGGCTGGCACGCCTCGACGCTAAAAGGCATGAAAGAGTATGACGAACGCCCGGCAAACGGCATTGATGTTCGCCTCGACGGCTGGCTGCCTGCGCACCCGCAGTGGGGAGCAAAGCTGAAATATGAGCACTACTTCGGTAAAGGCATCGCCCTCACGCCTGCCAGCGGGCCGGGCGATCTGCAACGTAACCCCTCTGCGGTCACGCTTGGGCTTAACTATACGCCGTTCCCGCTGCTGACCCTTTCCGGCGAGCGCACCTTTGGTGACAGCCAGGATACACGCCTTGATATGGCGCTTAACTACCGCTTCGGTGTGCCGCTGTGGCGGCAGATCTCTGCTGACAATGTCGATCTGCACCGCAGCCTGATCGGCAGCAAATACGCCCTTGTCGATCGCAATTACGACATCGTGATGCAGTACCGCAAGCAGCCGCTGGTGGTGCTCTCGCTGCCAAAACAGCTCACCGCGGAAGCAGGCACGACGCTGACCATCCCGGTGACAATTAGCAAAGCGAAGTATGGCCTTGAGCGCATTGAGTGGAGCGCCTCGGCGAACTTTGCCGCCAACGGCGGCAGCTGGCAGCAACCGGCATTGACCGCACTCCATGTGCAGGTTCCGGCCTATCGCACCACGCGCAGCGAAGCCGCCAGTGCCGCGCAGGAGTATGTGCTGACCGCGGTTGGCGTTGATAAAAACGGCAACCGCGCCATGCCTGCGACCACCACCCTCCGCGTGATGCGCGCCAGCGAAACGGTCGCGCCGATCGCCCTGACGCCCACCGCACCGCAGCTGGCTGATAACCAGCAGGCTTTTACCCTGACGGCAAGCGTGGTGAAGGAGGGACAGCCAGTCGCCGGGCTGCGCGTCACGTTCCATATTGCTCAGCTTGCCGACAGCAAAGGCAAACCGGCGGCCACACTGTTTAACGACCAGGGGCAGGATACTACCTCGCTCAGCGCGGTGAGCGACAGCCAGGGCCTGGCGACGGTGAAGCTGAAGAGCCGCGTTGCGGGTGAAGGCGTGGTCTCCGCCACGTTACGCAATGGTAACAGCAGCAGCGCGCGGGTAATGTTTATCGCCGATACCGCCACCGCCACGCTTTCCGCGTTCGATATTATGACGGATAACGCGCTGGCTGATGGAAAGCAGGCCAATGCGGTGCGTGCGACGGTCACTGACCGCTATGGCAACCCGCTGGCGAACTACGCGGTGGGCTTCTCGGCGGATAACGGCGCGACGCTGATTGGCGGCAATGCGGTGCTGACCGATGCCCGTGGTCAGGCGACATTACTACTGACGCATACGCGCGCAGTGGCGACGCAGATTACCGCGACGGTTAATGGCCAGGCGCTGACGCAAACCGTTAACTTCAGCGTCGATCGCCAGAGCGCCCGCTTTATCGAGAGCCGCGTGGCGCAAGATGCGCTGGCCAATGGCCAGGCGGGCAGCGTTATGGTGGTCAGGATCGCCGATGCGTTTGGCAACCCGGTACCGGGCATGGCGATACAGTTTATTCCCGACAGCCCGGTCAGCGTTCTGCCCGCGCAGGCACTTACCGATGCGCAAGGCGTGGCGCAAACCACCTTAACCAGCCGCCGGGCGGGAACCTTTAACGCCACGGCGAAACTGGTTGGCACGCCGCAGGCCGCGCAGGTGAGCACCCGCTTTATTGCTGACAGCACCACCGCGCAACTGCCCAATGAAAACCTGCTTATCTCGCCTGATGGCGCGATCGCTAACGGGATTGCGCCGAATGGCGTCACGGCCACCATTGTCGACGCCAATGACAACCCGATCCCCGGCGTTACCGTCAACTTTAGCGTGTCGCCAGGCGCAACCCTTGCCGCGACGACCGCCATTACCGGGCCGGATGGGCAGGCGCAAACTACGGTGGTTAGCGATATTGCTGGCCTCTACACGGTGACCGCGACGGTAAACGGCAGCACCCTGAGCAAATCGACGCTGTTCATTGCCGATGTGGTCACGGCGCAAATCTCCGATGCCAACCTGGTGGTGGAGAGCAATGGCGCGGTGGCGAACGGCAATGCGGTCAATAGCCTCTCGGCGACGGTGACCGACGTGAAGGGGAACCGGCTGAGCGGTATCACCGTTGATTTCACCGTCAGCGCGGGCGCGGTGTTGACCCGCACACAGGGGGTGAGCAATCTGGATGGTCAGGTAACCACCAGCGTTAACAGCCTGCGCGCCGGACGATTTACCCTAACGGCTCGCGTGGCGGGAACCTCGGCCAGTAAAGCGGTCGACTTTATCGGCGATATCTCGACCGCTGCGCTGGTAAGCGTCACGCTGGAGGGATCAACCACTGATAAAACCGCCAACGGCACAGACAGCTTTACCTTCCATGCGCGGGTCAAGGACGTCAATAACAACCCGGTCAGCGGCGCGACGGTGCAGTGGTTACAGGATAAAGGCGTTGCCGCTACCATCAACAGCCTGAGCGTGACTAACGATGAGGGGATTGCCGTCGCTCTGCTTGAGAGCACCACGACAGATGTGATGAATGTGCAGGTTTCCGCGTCGCTTAATAACGAGGCCAGCATTGATGCTGACAAGACGGTGAGCTTCCATCCGCAGCAGGTCAACCTGCGCGGCGGAGTGTGGGGAGCCCAGGCGGTATGGGGCTACAGTAACCCTGCACCGGTTGTCGTGCCCGGCGCTGAGATCAAACTCTTTCATAGCAAAGGCGACGCGCAGCCGGTCTACTCCACCCAGGCCAACAGTAACGGCAGCTACAGTCTCAATGTCTTATCAGGGAGCTACTATGTTGAGGTCACCGCGCCGGACTACTTCCCGTTGCAAACCACGATTACGGTCGTCAGAGGAACACTCTTTGCCCAGGATTTCACCCTGACGCATCGCCTGAAGGGCGCAGTGGCGAAGATTGTCGTGAGCTGGAACGCCACGCCGGCGAATCTCGACGCGCACCTGATTGTGCCGCCAAAAGCGAGTAATCCCGGCGGGGCCAGGCAGCATGTCTACTATATGACGACGCACCCGGTCGGCGCAGAAGCGGGGCTGGAGAATGACGTGCGCAATGGCTATGGCCCGGAAACCGTCTCGATTGGCAATTTCCACCCCGGTGCGTACTGTTACTCGGTACACAACAGCCAACCGGCAACCGGCCCGCTGATGACGGGAGCAAAAGTGACGCTCTCCCTGTCGGACGGCCGCAGCTGGAACTGGGCGGTGGAAAACGCCAGCGGATCGCAGCGCAATACGCTGTGGCACGTCTTCAAACTGAACGTTGACCCGCAGGGCAGCGTGAGTGTCGAAACCGTCGGCACCACCTCCTCCGGCCCGCCGTATAAATTTGATGGCTGTTAATCTCTGCAAGCCCTGCCGTTACTGGCGGGGCTTTTTGGCAATTTTCCGCTGATTTATCTGAGCTGCGATGGCGGCGTTTTTCTTTTAGTCATCTTTTTAGTATAAGGTTTAGACACGGACGAACCGCGTCCAGCTCATTGATTACGGGGAATAACATGTCGGTAAAATATTTGGCGGGAATGGTTGGCGCAGCGTTTCTGTTGGCGGGTTGCAGCAGCAGCAATGATCTCACCGCAGGCGGCCAGAACGTGCGTTTTGTGGAAGATAAGCCCGCCGCGCAGTGCAAGTATCTTGGCACCGCCAGCGGCAAGCAGAGCAACTGGCTCTCTGGCCAGCACGGCGAAGAGGGCGGCTCAATGCGCGGCGCGGCAAATGCCCTGCGCAACCAGGCTGCCGCTATGGGCGGCAACGTGCTCTACAACGTAAGCAGCCCGACGCAGGGCGTGCTGTCGAGCTTTGTGCCGACCGCCAGCGAAATGAACGCCCAGGTTTACAAGTGTCCTGACTGATCCTTTCCCTTCTGCCCGCCAGCGATGGCGGGCGCGCTGCAATAGCTACTATTTTCCCGCACTCTGTTATTTATTCCCTGCTTGTAAATAAGAGGATTATAATTTTCCTGCTAATTAAATTTCGCCTCTCTGAATATTAAGTTTTCTTAAGCTTGATGCTTTTTTTAATTATATTTCCATAAATCTGATCTTTTTTTAAAAAGAGGATATATCGGGATAAAGTAATAATTTTCGCTGCCGATATTCACTTCAGGACAAAACGCGAGGGAGTGTGAAAAAACAATACTATTTCTTGTATGACGTGTCGGGAGTTACCAATGAATATTACAAAAAGATTGTTACTTGCTTTCTCGTTACTGATTTTAAGCCTTATCGGCACAAACCTGATTGCGATATTTTCTTTATCGAAACTGGGTGAGTCGCAAACGAACTTTAAAGAAAATACCTTACCCAGCCTCGACATGATGAACAAAGAGATGCTGAAAGTGCTGACGATCCGCGGCCAGCTCTTCGTTCATGGTCTGACTGAAGAACCTGCCGGGATGGCGGAAATCAAACAGAACGCATTAAAGTTGTATGACGATGTTTACGCCATGCACCAGGGTTACATTAAAGATCTCGTTTCCGATCAACACGATCAGGATATGTCAAATAAAACGCTGGGCGATTTAGAAAAGTTTCGCGCAGTGATGGATCAATTTTTTAAAGTCTCAGAAGGTAATGACCGGGCTGCCATTATTCAGGCTATGCGTAAAGGCGGGCCGGTTGCTGACAGTATTGCCATATTAACTAACGACTTTACCGATCAGGTTGCTTATAACGGCAAACTGGTAAATGACGCCGTCTCTGCTAACTCCAGCTTAATTAACCGCTCGATGGTTTTATCTATTAGCGCCACGCTGGTTGCGACGCTGGTTCTCGGTCTGTTTGGTCTCTTTACCGTGCTTAACATCAAGCGTCGTCTTAACGATATGCGCGATGGCATGGAAAATATCAGCGAGAAACTGGATCTGAGCCAGGCGCTGACAACCGGGCGGATGGATGAGATTGGCCGTGCGGTCGCCGCGTTTAACCTGCTGGTTGAGCGTGTCTCTGAATCGCTGAAGATGGTGCGCGCCGCTTCAAGCTCGGTGAATACGGCAGCGAACGAGATTGCGTTAGGCAATAACGAACTCTCAGCACGTACCGAACAGCAGTCGGCAGCAGTTGTTGAAACGGCCGCCAGTATGGAAGAACTCAGCTCGACGGTGAAACAGAACGCCGAGAACGCCCATCAGGCGAGCCAGCTGGCGATTACTGCCTCGGATACCGCTGCACAGGGCGGCACCGTGGTCAGCGTGGCGGTAAACCGTATGAAAGACATTATGGAGAGCTCAAAACGCATCTCTGAAATCACCTCGGTGATTAACGGCATCGCCTTCCAGACCAACATCCTCGCGCTGAACGCGGCGGTAGAGGCGGCAAGGGCAGGGGATCAGGGCCGCGGCTTTGCGGTGGTAGCGGGCGAAGTTCGCTCTCTGGCCCAGCGCAGCGCGCAGGCAGCCAAAGAGATTGAAACCTTGATCAGCGAATCGGTGAACTATGTGCAGGAGGGTTCCCGTCAGGTGGATCTGGCTGGTGAAACCATGAGCGGCATCGTTAACTCCGTGATGCAGGTGAAGGATTTGATGCAAGAGATCGCTGCCGCCTCTGATGAGCAGAACCGTGGCATCGGGCAGATTGCGCAGGCGATGTCTGAAATGGATACCACGACCCAGCAGAACGCCTCGCTGGTGCAGGAGTCCTCAGCGGCTGCGGGTAGCCTTGAAGAGCAGGCCACGAAACTGCAGCAACTGGTGGATGTGTTCCGTTTACCGGGCCAGCAGCCGGCTCGCGCCAGCGCCAGCACCGTGAAAGCACCCGTACAGCGTGCGCGTCTGGCACCTGCCGGCGCCGCCGATGAAGGCTGGGAGACCTTTTAAAGTTCCGACACGCGCTTGTATCCCGTGCAAGCGCTTTTTTCACGGTCGCGTTGCGTATTTCGCGACCGTGCTTTTTTTTTACTGTTGACGCAGTTGTAGATCCAGCGGCGTTTTACTCGGCTCACCGCCAATCTCCCGCGCCAGCTTCGGCACCATATACCCCGACACCAGCGTCAGCAGCTCACGCATAATCTCCCGCGCCGTTTCGTCGCTCACCATAAAGTGCGCCGCGCCCTCTACCCGATCCAGCACATGCAGATAGTAAGGCAGCACGCCCGCGTCGAATAAGGCGTTGCTGAGATCCGCCAGCGTCTGCGCATTGTCATTTACGCCGCGCAGCAGCACGCTCTGGTTAAGCAGCGTGACGCCCGCCTGGCGCAGCTGCGCCATTGCCGCGCGGAAATCGTCGCCAATCTCCTGCGCGTGGTTGATATGGTTCACCAGCAAAATTTGCAGCGAGGAGCGGGCGAAACGGGCAACCAGCGTATCGGTGATACGCGCCGGGATCACAATCGGCAAGCGGCTATGGATGCGCAGGCGCTTAAGGTGTGGAATGGCTTCCAGTTGCGCGATCAACCACTCAAGCTCATGATCTTTAGCCATTAGCGGATCGCCGCCGGAAAAAATGATCTCATCCAGCTCCGGGTGCGCGGCAATATAGTCCAGCGCGCCCTGCCAGTTCCGCTTGTTGCCCTGATTATCGGCATACGGGAAGTGGCGACGGAAACAGTAGCGACAATTTACCGCACAGCCGCCCTTGACCAACAGCAGTGCGCGGTTGCGGTATTTGTGCAGCAGACCTGGCACTACGCTGCTCTGCTCATCCAGCGGATCGGTGCTGTAACCCGGTGCTGAGATGAACTCTTCGCTGGTGGTAAGTACCTGACGCAGAAGCGGATCGTTAACATCGCCTTTGCGCATGCGCGCGACAAACGCCCGCGGCACCCGCAGCGGGAAAAGCCGCTTTGCTTCGCGTCCGCGCAGCAGGGCTTCATCAGGTTCTATATTTAAAATATGTAGCAGTTCATCGGGATCGGTGATTACATCGGCAAGTTGCAATAACCAATCTTCTCTGGAAGGGGATTTTAGGGTTACAATGTGTGCCATTTTTTTGGCTAAGCTACCAGTTAACAATTTCAGAGGGCCTTATGGCGACTTACTATAGCAACGATTTTCGTGCCGGTCTTAAAATCATGATGGACGGCGAACCGTACGCGGTTGAGGCCAGCGAATTCGTGAAACCGGGCAAAGGCCAGGCGTTCGCACGCGTTAAACTGCGTCGTCTGCTGACCGGTACCCGCGTTGAGAAAACCTTCAAGTCTACCGACTCGGCTGAAGGCGCGGACGTTGTGGATATGAACCTGACTTACCTCTACAACGACGGTGAGTTCTGGCACTTCATGAACAACGAAACTTTTGAGCAGCTCTCCGCTGATAAAAAAGCGATTGGCGACAGCGAAAAATGGCTGCTGGATCAGGCCGAGTGCATCGTGACGCTGTGGAACGGCCAGCCGATCTCCGTTACGCCGCCGAACTTCGTTGAACTGGAAATCGTTGATACCGATCCAGGCCTGAAAGGTGATACCGCAGGTACCGGCGGCAAACCGGCTACCCTGAGCACCGGCGCTGTGGTTAAAGTGCCGCTGTTCGTACAGGTTGGCGAAGTGATCAAAGTTGATACCCGCTCCGGCGAATATGTATCTCGCGTGAAGTAATGCGCGCAACCGCGGCGTAGCGCTCTGCTGCGTCGCGGGTTCGTTGAGGCCCGGATAATGAAACGTCTCGCAAAACTCCTCTCCCTGCTGCTTATCAGCTGCGCACTGCTCGCAGGCTGCAATACCGCGCGCGGTATCGGCGAAGATGTGCAGACGCTGGGTCATATCATTTCGCACGCCGCCAGCTAATAACTTCCTTTCGTCTTAAAAATCCGCTTTTTCCCCGTCGCTTTTCGGGAATTTGTCTATGCTTAAGTGGCTATACACAAACGATATTGACAATAAAAGGAAGATATTATGGTTAAGAAGACATTTGTTGCGATCTTTTCTGTACTGGTTCTTTCATCCGTGCTGACGGCGTGTAACACCACCCGTGGCGTCGGCGAAGATATCTCCGATGGCGGTAGCGCAATTTCTGGCGCTGCGACCAAAGCACAACAGTGATGACTGCCGGTACGGCCTGTGCCGTACCGTTAGTTTGCCTCTGGTAGTGACAAAAACGGTGTAAAGCGGTTTCCCATCCCCAATTTCATGCGAATGTTTCTTTTGTAGGTATAAACGGTTTTCCCGTTGATCCTCATATTTGCTGCGATTGCTGCGTTATCTCTGCCTTCCATCCACAGGGTTAATACTTTCTCTTCCTGACGCGTTAGTAGTGGCGTCACGACTCGCCGTGACTGCCTGACCGGGCGCGCCTGCATCATGTTATCAATGGCCTGCGCCACTTTTTCCAGCGGATCCGTCTTTTGCAGGATCGCCGCAATCGGAAATTGCGCGCAAAACGCCGACAGCTGTGTGTCATAGCCCGACTCCAGCAGCATCACCTGGCAGGATGCGCCGCATACCGAGAAGAGCGAAGCAAGTTGTTGAATATGATGAATTTCATCTTTAAAGCTGTGCAAATCAATAATCACCAGATCCGGCTGCCACTGGACAATATGCTCTTTCGCCAGCATCAAATTATGCAGAGCGGTGACAAGGAAAGCGGCGGGAAACAGATCGGTTTGATTGAGCCAGGATTCCATCCCTGAACGGGTGAAGTAACAGCGGTCAATCACAAGCATTTTGAACATATTTTTCTTCGCAGTCAGAGTAGGGCGCACGGCTTCCTGAATCCAGGAAAGCGATTCATCATATTCGCTGGATATGATGAATAAATGCCTGAATTCCGCTGCGAAGAGGGGCTATTTCTTGCTTTAACTTCCTGAAAGTGAATGGGGGTTTGTGGGGTTGAAATCCTCAGGTAAAGAAGGGAAAATCTGACACTCATCACCTGGCTGGCGGGACGACCCGACAGCGTCACTTATTATTCGGGGACGGCCCCGTACTGGAGCCAACCATGTCCTGGTTTATTCTCGTCATCGCCGGTCTTCTTGAAGTCGTCTGGGCTATCGGCCTGAAATATACCCACGGTTTTACCCGCATCACTCCCAGCATTATTACCGTCGTGGCGATGCTTATTAGCGTCGTGCTGCTTTCATGGGCAATGAAAACCCTGCCGGTCGGCACCGCCTATGCGGTCTGGACCGGCATTGGCGCCGTTGGCGCGGCCATCGCCGGGATTGTATTGCTCGGCGAGTCCGCAAGCCTGGCGCGTATCGTTAGCCTCTGTCTGATTGTGGCCGGAATTATTGGCTTAAAAATCAGCGCCCATTAATGGGGCTGATCGACCCAGATTAGCTTGTTCACTTCGAAGCCCTGACGGGTCGCGTCTGCCAGCATCTTCTCTTTCACCTCGGGCGAAATGGTCGGGGTGCGGGAGAGGATCCACAGGTAGTCGCGATCCGGGCCGCAAATCAGCGCATGGCGATACTCTTTATCCAGCGAGATGATGTTGTAGCCGCCATAGAACGGGCCAAAGAATGAGACCTTCAGTGACGCAGTGCGCGGGTCGCCGGTGAAGTAGGCTTTGCCGACCGACTCCTGCCATTTGCCGCGATCCGGGTTATAACCCCGGTTGACAACGGTTAAGCCGCCATCGTCGCGCAGGCTGTAGGTCGCGGTGACGCGCTCCAGACCACGCTCAAAGCGGTGATCGAAGCGGGCAATCTCGTACCATTTCCCTAAGTAGCGTTGCGTATCGAAATTCTGCACCACGGTAACGCCTTTTGGCGGTGTGGGCGTGCTGCAGGCCGTGACTAAAAAAGCAGCGGTGACCGCTGCGAAGATAGGCAGTAAACGCATGGTATTCTCCCTCCTGGCTTTTACGTAAGTGTAGAAGATGGCGGGAAATTTGCTCTCCTGCACGTGCAGGAGAGCGTCATGTTTTACAGGAAAATTACGCCAACTAACGCAACGACACTAATAATCGCCGCGAGGCCGTAGAAAATCCATTTGCCCTGGGGCAGATGCACTTTCAAATCGTGCATCATATGGTGGATGCGGTGCAGACCGCACCAGACCGGCAGCACAATCATCAGGAAGAGAAAAGCGCGGCCAATGAAGCTCTGGGCAAAGGCGATAACGCGCTCGTAGCTCAGCGCCTCGCCGGGGAAGAGACCGAGCGGCAGCAGCAGGCCGACCAGCAGGATCATCACCGGCGCGAAGATGGCGCTCCACATACCGCCTGCGCCAAACAGCCCCCAGAACATCGGTTCGTCAGAACGTTTTGGATTCGGGTTAATCATCATCAATTCCTCACCAGAACAGGGCGATAAACAGTACAACTACCGTTACCACGGCAGCCACCACCCAGAGCCCTTTTACCACCGGCTCTGGCCCCATTTTTTCGCCCTTCACAATGATAAGCGACGCTTTTGGTGCCAGATCGAACCAGGTTTTGGTATGCAGCAGCGCTGCCGCCAGCGCGATCAGGTTGAGCAGCAGCACCACCGGGTTTTGCAGGAAAGCGACAAAGCCCATCCAGCTCTCCGGCCCGTTTTTCAGCGCGAAAAGGCCATACAGCAGCTCCAGGCTGAACCAGACCGCCGGGATCGCCGTCCCTTCGCGCAGCATATAGAAGCGATAAAACGGCAGGGTTTTCCACCAGCTTGACGGCATGGGGCGAACCCAGGCCTTACGTTTAGTCGTCATCATGCACTCCTTAGCGAGGTTTCAGGGTGGCGATAAGAAAGTCTTTCGAACTCTCAATCTTGCCCTGCTGAATGGCGGCGGCCGGGTCGACGTGCTTCGGACACACTTCCGAGCAGTAGCCGACAAACGTACAACTCCACACGCCGTTCTGGCCGTTGAGTTGCGCCATGCGCTCTTGTTTGCCGTGGTCGCGGCTGTCGAGGTTATAGCGGTGCGCCAGCGTAATCGCCGCCGGGCCAATAAACTCCGGATTGAGGCCAAACTGCGGGCAGGCGGCATAGCAGAGGCCGCAGTTGATGCAGCCGGAGAACTGGTGATACTTCGCCATCTGCGCTGGAGTCTGTTTGCCCGGTCCCTGATCCGGCGTGCGCGTATTGCCGATGATATAGGGCTTAATTGCCTCGAGGCTCTCGATAAAGTGGGTCATATCGACCACCAGATCGCGCTCGATCGGGAAGTTGGCCAGCGCCTCGACTTTCAACCCTTTGGTGTAGTCGCGCAGGAAGGTTTTGCAGGCCAGCTTTGGCACTTTGTTGACCATCATGCCGCAAGAGCCGCAAATCGCCATCCGGCACGACCAACGGTAGCTGAGATCCGGCGCGAGGTTATCTTTGATATAGCCCAGCGCATCGAGCAGCGAGGTGGCTTCATCGTAAGGCACGTCGTAGAAGGCGCTGTGCGGCGCGTTGTCGACCTCCGGGTTATAGCGCACCACTTCAATCTTCAGGTTCTTCATCTCAGACATTGTTCGTCTCCTTCTTCTCACCCGACTCCGCTTCTGCCCCATAGACGCGTTTCGCCGGTGGCAACGTGGTGATTTTCACGTCGCTGTACTCGAGGCGGGTTGTACCGTCCGCTTCGCGGAACGCGAGCGTATGTTTGAGGAAGTTAACGTCATCGCGCTCGGTGCAGCCTTCGTCGAGACGCTGATGGGCACCGCGCGACTCTTTGCGCGCCAGCGCCGAGTGGGCCATACATTCAGCAACGTTCAGGCCGTGGCCCAGCTCAAGGGTGTAGAGAATATCGGTGTTGAAGACGCTGGAGGTGTCGGTAATACGTACCCGTTTGAAGCGCTCCTGCAACTCGGCGAGCTTATCGACGGTTTTCTGCATCAGCTCCGGCGTACGGTAAATGCCGCAGCCCTCTTCCATCGATTCACCCATCTCATCGCGGATTTTCGCCCAGCTCTCGGTGCCGTTCTGATTCACCAGCGCCCTCAGACGCTGTTCAACATCGGCGGCCTGAGCGTTGAGCGCATCGTCATTTGCCGGGCTGGCAGTTGAAGCGCGTTCAACTGCCTGTTCGCCCGCCAGGCGGCCAAAGACCACCAGTTCCGCCAGTGAGTTAGAGCCAAGGCGGTTAGCGCCGTGCAGGCCGACCGAGGAGCACTCACCGACGGCAAACAGCCCGGCGATGCGCGATTCGCAGTTCTGATCCGTCTCAATGCCGCCCATGGTGTAGTGCGCGGTCGGGCGCACCGGGATCGGCTCTTTGATCGGATCGACGCCGACATAGGCTTTTGCCAGCTCGCAAATAAAGGGCAGGCGCTCTTTGATCTTCTTCTCGCCAAGGTGGCGCAGATCGAGATGCACCACATCGCCGCGCGGTGTGGAGATGGTGTTGCCTTTGCGCCACTCGTGCCAGAAGGCCTGCGACACTTTGTCGCGCGGGCCAAGCTCCATATATTTGTTTTTCGGCTCGCCGAGCGGCGTCTCCGGCCCCATGCCGTAATCCTGAAGATAGCGATAGCCGTTTTTATTCACCAGGATACCGCCTTCGCCGCGGCAGCCCTCCGTCATCAGAATGCCGGAGCCGGGCAGGCCGGTCGGGTGATACTGCACAAACTCCATATCGCGCAGCGGCACGCCGTGCGACAGCGCCATCCCCATACCGTCGCCGGTAACGATGCCGCCGTTGGTGTTATAGCGGTAAACACGACCTGCGCCGCCGGTGGCCATTACCACCGCATTGGCGCGGATCTGAATCAGCGTGCCTTCCATCATGTTCATCGCGACCAGGCCGCGCGCGTGGTTGTCATCCACCAGGATATCGAGCACGAAGTGTTCGTCGAAACGCTGAATTTGCGGGAACTGCAACGAGGTTTGAAACAGCGTATGCAGCATGTGGAAGCCGGTTTTATCGGCAGCGAACCAGGTGCGCTCGATCTTCATGCCGCCAAAGCGACGCACGTTGACCGTGCCGTCTTCGCGGCGGCTCCACGGGCAGCCCCACTGTTCAAGCTGGGTCATCTCCGTGGGGCAGTGATGGACAAAGTAGTCGACGACATCCTGTTCGCAAAGCCAGTCACCACCCGCCACGGTATCGTGGAAATGGTATTCAAAGCTGTCATGATCCTGGGCGACGGCGGCGGAACCGCCCTCGGCGGCAACGGTGTGGCTGCGCATGGGATAGACTTTTGAAATCAGTGCGATTTTAGCGTTGGGATGGGCCTGCGCCGCGGCAATCGCGGTGCGTAATCCTGCTCCGCCTGCGCCAATCACAGCGATATCGGCTTGAAAGGTTTGCACGACATTCCTCCAGATTATTGTTGTTCCGCAACGATAAGCCAGGTGCGCTTGCCTTCATTACGGAAGAGGTCCACTGCTCCTTTTGGGGTAGCGGGCAGTATATCCGCATTGACTGAGGGGAAATTTGACGTGTTCGAGTGTTTTGCTGTTCTTCGCCGTGATACGGCTTCCAGCTTGATCGATATCATCTCTAAATAGCTCATATCTATTTATTGACGAGGGCTATGAAAATTATTTGTGCAAAATTTGTCTAACCAGATCGATGCGGGTAGACTTCGTGCCCTTGTTAGAAATCGGAGAAAGAACCATGAGCGAGACGGCAACCTGGCAGCCGAGCGCATCCATCCCCAACTTACTGAAACGCGCGGCAATTATGGCGGAAATTCGCCGTTTCTTTGCCGACCGCGGCGTACTGGAGGTGGAGACGCCCTGTATGAGTCAGGCAACGGTGACCGATGTGCATCTGGTCCCGTTTGAAACCCGTTTTGTTGGCCCCGGCCACTCTCAGGGCCTCAATCTCTATCTGATGACCAGCCCCGAATACCATATGAAGCGCCTGCTGGCTGCGGGCTGTGGCCCGGTTTTCCAGCTCTGCCGCAGCTTCCGTAATGAAGAGATGGGGCGTCATCACAACCCCGAATTCACCATGCTCGAATGGTATCGTCCGCACTATGACATGTACCGTTTGATGAATGAGGTGGATGATTTGCTGCAACAGGTGCTCGAGTGCCCGGCAGCAGAATCACTCTCCTATCAGCAGGCGTTCCAGCGCTATCTGGAGGTCGATCCACTTTCGGCGGATAAAGCCCAGTTGCGTGAAGTGGCGGCGAAGCTGGATCTGAGCAATATTGCCGATACGGAAGAGGATCGCGACACCCTGCTGCAACTGTTGTTCACCATGGGCGTGGAGCCGCAGATCGGTAAAGATCGTCCGACCTTTGTTTACCACTTCCCGGCAAGCCAGGCGGCGCTGGCGCAGATCAGCACCGAAGATCACCGCGTCGCGGAGCGGTTTGAGGTCTACTTCAAAGGCATTGAGCTGGCGAACGGCTTCCATGAGCTGACCGACGCCCGCGAGCAGCAGCAGCGCTTTGAGCAGGATAACCGCAAGCGCGCCGCGCGCGGATTGCCGCAGCAGCCGGTGGATGTCAATTTGCTGGAAGCGTTAAAAGCAGGCCTGCCGGACTGCTCCGGCGTTGCGCTGGGCGTTGACCGCCTGGTGATGCTGGCGCTGCAGGCTGAAACGCTGGCAGAAGTGATGGCGTTTAGCGTCGACCGGGCATAACTCCCCGTTTGTGCCGGGTGGCAGCTACGCCTTACCCGGCCTGAAGAGTAACCCCTCCGCAGGCCGGATAAGCCGGCACTCAAAGAGTTACAGGCTGCCCGCCGGGCGGCTGCTTCTCCCCGCTGAAGACAACGTTTTGGCCGCGCGTTTACCGTCGAGGCTCTCAAGGCGCATCTGGAACGGCGGGAAGGGCAGGTCGATGCCGTGTTCACGGAAGCCCGCCAGAATAAGCTGGTGGATTTCATGGCGCAGCGGCATGCGATGGCCCATCTCAGCCGCGTAGATGCGCAGCTCAAACAGCTGCAGCCCGTGCTGCAAATCGACCAGGAACACTTCCGGTGGCGGGTTATCAATCACCAGTGAACAGCGCTCAGCAGCGGTGTAAAGGATCTGCGTCACCTCTTCGCTGTTGGCATCGACCGGCGCGGGCACTGTTAACACCACGCGCGTGACGGAGTCCGAGAGCGACCAGTTAATAAACTGCTCGGTGATAAAGGCCTTATTCGGCACGATGATCTCTTTGCGATCCCAGTCACTGATGGTGGTCGCGCGGGTATTGATCTTGGTAATGCTGCCAGTCAAATCGCGGATCGTTACCGTATCGCCGATACGGATCGGTTTCTCAAACAGGATGATCAGGCCTGAGATAAAGTTGGCGAAGATCTCCTGTAGACCAAACCCGAGACCAACACCGAGCGCGGCCACCAGCCACTGCAACTTCGACCACTCAATACCAATCATCGAGAAGCCCACCAGCCCGCCAAACAGCATCAGCAGATATTTGGTGATAGTGGTGATGGCGTAACCTGTCCCCGGCGTCAGCTCAAGGTGCTGCAACAGCGCCAGCTCAAGCAAAGCAGGAAGGTTGCGCACCAGCTGGGTGGTGATAATAAACACCAGGATGGCAATCAGCACCGCGCCGAGGGTAATCGGCTCCAGGCTCTCGACGCCCTGTACCGTTGAGGTGACATCCCACAGCGGAATGTTCTCAAGGAAGCCGAAGGCAGAGTGGATCTCAGACCAGAGGAAGATCACCGACAGCAGAGCGATCAGCATCAGGATTGAGCGCACCAGGCGCAGGGACTGCACGCTGATGGCGTCGAGATCGACCTCCTGCTCATCAATTTCGGCGGTGCCTTCGGTGCTGAGCTGATGTGCGGCATCCTCTTCACCGCGTGCGCGCTGCGCGAGTATTTCGGCGCGGCGGTGGCGTGCGCGCTCGAAGGCCAGACGGCGACGCTGGATAAACATCCAACGGCGAATAATGTGATAAACCACCAGCAGCAGGAACCAGATAGCAACGGAGGTTTCCAGCCTTGCCAGCAGCGCCTGCGCGGTTGCCAGATAACCGACCGCGGCGGCAAGAATCGCCGACAGCGGGGCGCAGAGCAGCAGGTTCCACAGTAGATGGTTAGCCATATTGTCGCCGTTGCCGCTCTTATCGACAT
>Ga0157369_10000490_pt1 | contig 52491 bp, 46 predicted proteins | sample C25metaG_FD_113461 | JGI IMG/M metagenome (GOLD analysis project Ga0157369, IMG submission 113461) | Corn rhizosphere microbial communities from Kellogg Biological Station, Michigan, USA - C2-5 metaG | ecosystem: Host-associated > Plants > Roots > Rhizosphere > Soil | place: USA: Michigan... | reverse complement strand
GCCGCGGCGTCAGGGCAGACGGGCGCGTTGTTGATCGTCGGGGTCACGCGGCTTCCCGATATCGTGAAGACCGTGGGACATGCCCTCGCGGACCGGCTGATGCGCGACGCCGGACAGCGCCTTTGCCACGCGGCCGGGCAGCACTTTGTCGGGCGCGCCACCGATACCCAGTTCGCGGTGTGGCTGCACGGTGCGGATCGCGCCGAGGCGATCGCCGCCGCATTCCGGATGGTTGATGCGCTCGCTCATCCTTACACGGAAGCCGATGTCAGCATCGACATGGGCCCCGCGGTCGGTATTGCGCTGGCCCCCGCCCATGGTGAACGCGCCGCGCCACTGCTGCGCCGGGCCGAGGTGGCCGAATTCGCCGCGTTGAAATCCACCCGCGGTGTTGATGTGTACGACCCGCAATCCGACCCGCATCGCCCCGAGCGCCTTGCGCTCATGAGCGAGCTGCGCGCCGCGATCGAAGCCGACGCCCTGGAGCTGTGGTTCCAGCCCAAGCTGCGCCTGGCCGATGGGCAGACCGATGCGGCTGAAGCGCTGGTGCGCTGGCACCGCCCCGGCCGCGGCATGGTGCCCACCGACCTGTTCATCACGGTGGCCGAAGAAACCGGCAACATCGGCCGGCTGACCCGCTGGGTGCTCGCCCACGGCATCGCCCATGCGGCGGAACTGGCGCACGCCGGCCACGCCGTGAAGGTCTCGCTAAACCTCTCCGCCCGGGATATCGGCGATCCAGGCCTGCCCGATCGCGTGGCCGAGCTGCTGCACGCCCACGGGGTACCCGCGTCCGCCATCGCCTTGGAGGTCACCGAGAGCGCTGTCATCGGCGAGCCCGAGGCCGCGCTTCAAGTCCTCCGCCGGCTGGCCGATATGGGTATCGAGATGGCGATCGACGATTTCGGCATGGGCCAGACGTCGTTCGCTTACCTTCGCCGGCTACCCGTTCGTGAACTGAAAATCGACAAGATGTTCGTCCAGCACCTCGCCACCGACCCTACCGACCGGACCATCGTGCGTTCGCTGGTGGAGCTTGGCCATCGCCTGGGGTACCAGGTGACGGCCGAAGGCGTCGAGGATGCGGAAAGCATGGCCTTTCTCGCGACGGCGGGATGCGACCACGCCCAGGGATACCACGTCGGCCGCCCGATGGATTTTGCTTCCTTCGTGGCGCGCCTTGGGGCGCCGGGTCCGGGTGGGGCGTGACGCGGCGCCTTCTATTCGCACTCGCCATCGCCAGCTTCATGCCCACCTTCGCTACGGCGCAGGACGTGAAAGTGCATGCCTTCGCCGATGCCCGGCTGGTGGACGCCCCCGCGGATGAGAGTTTTATCGACAGTGGCCCGGGCCGTACCCGCTATGGCGATGACGCGCATGGCGCCCGGTTCGGTGCCGCCGGTATCGTCGCCACGGCGCAACTGACCCCTTCGGTGTTCGCGCTCGCGGACGTGCAAGTCCAGCGCACCGACCACAACGACTGGCAGGTGCCGGAAGCGTACGTGCGCTACCGGCCCATGTCGCTTTCCGCATGGCGCCTGGCGCTCAAGGGTGGCGTGTACTTCCTGCCCATCTCGCTCGAGAACGATGGCATTGGCTGGACCAGCCCGTGGACGATCACGCCATCCGCGTTGAACAGCTGGGTGGGCGAGGAGATCCGCGGCATCGGCGCGGATATTCGCGAGGAATGGCGTGGCGATAGCGGTACGGCCACGTTCGGCGGCGGCCTGGTCAGGCACAACGATGTGGCGGGTCGCGTGCTGGCGAAACGCGGCTGGTCGCTCAGCGATGCCACGATCGGCCTGGGCGGGAAGCTGCCCGAGCCCTCGGCCGATGGCGAGCGCGAAAGCTACTCGCCGTTCGAGTCGATCGGTGGGCGCACGGGGTGGTACGCCGATGCGGGCTGGAAATCCCCACGGGGATTCGAGCTGCGCGCCTTGCGGTACGACAACCGGGCCGACCCTTCGGCCTTCCATGTGTACGACGGCGATGAGCGGATCTTCGCCTGGCGCACCCGCTTCTGGTCGCTCGGCAGCCAGCTGGATACCGGCCCGGTCACCTGGATCGCGCAGGGCATGGATGGCGATACGGAGATCTGCCCGCCGGGTGGCTGCTTCCGCATGCGTTACCAGTCGGGCTTCCTGCTGGCCGGGTGGAACCGTGGCGCCTGGCGGCCCACGCTGCGCTACGAAACATTCCGCACCTGGCCGGATGGCGAGCGCGGCCACGCGCTGACCGCCGCGCTCAACTGGCGGCCGCTGGACTGGCTGCGGCTCACGGCGGAATGCCTGCACGTGGACGCCACCCGCGCGGAGCGCACCGATTTTGGCCTGGGACCGCGCGAGCGCGGCAACCAGGTGCAGTTGCTGGCGCGGTTGTTGTACTGACCGCACACCGTCTATCGTGGCCTTGCGGACAGCCGTCCGCACCACCTGATCAAGCTTGGGGCATCGCGTGGAGCAGGACATCTGGGAGCGCAAATACAACCTTGCCCTGGAGCGGATGGAGCGCGACGAGCGCGATTTCCGCGCCATCGAGGAGAGCCTGCGCCGGCTCGTGTTGCGCCTTTCCGCGCTGGCCCGCGGGCAGAGCGAGGCGGCCGACCGCCTGCTTGACCGGCTTGGCGACGGGCTGAAGCATGCCGCCTCACCCGAAGAACTCGAACCGTTGCTGGACGAGCTGGCCGAGGCGGTGGCGGCGCTGGATAGGCGGATCGCGAGTGAGCCCCAGGAACACGTCCGTGCCGAGGTGGCCGAGCCCGACGCTCCCCCGTCCGCCCCGGCACCGGCCGACGTTGATGCTGGCGGCGACGCAAATGCCGACGCCCATGACGATGCAGCGGCGGTGGCCGCCCTGCGTGCCGACGTGGCGAAACTGCAGGATCTGCTGGCCGAGGTGAGCGGACGGCTGGGCGACATGACCCGCTACCTCGTGGCGGAGCTGGACGAGGTCACGGCGGCCAACGATCCGGGCCGCACGCTGGGTGAACAGGTGAGCGAGGAAATGCGCCTGCTGGCCGAGCAGACGCTCGAGGCCAGCGATGTCACGGCGCTGCGCGATCAGGTCACCGCCCGCCTCGCCGTGATCGACCAGCATTTCCGTGACTATCGCGAGCGCGAAGACGCGCGGCTGGCGACGTATCGCGAGCGCGCGGAGCGCATGCGTGATCGCGTGGAAGAACTGGAAACCCAAACCACCTCATTGCAGGATTCGCTGCGCCGCGAACACGAGCTGGCGTTGACCGATCCGCTCACGGGCCTGCCCAACCGGCTCGCCTACGAGCGCCAGATGGCCGAACTTGAAGCCGATGTGCGCGAGGGCAGGGTCACCGCCTGCGTGGGTGCCTTCGATATCGATCACTTCAAGACGATCAACGACACCTTCGGCCATGCGGCGGGTGACGCCGTGCTGCGCATCGTCGGCAACACACTGGCCAAGGCGCTGGATAACCGCGCCTTCGTCGCCCGGTATGGCGGCGAGGAATTCGCCGTGGTGTTCGCGGGGTACAGCCCCGATGACGCGCTGGTGGTGGCTCGGGAAATCTGTTCCCTGGTCGAGGGCCTGGCCTTCCACGCAAGCCAGAAGCCGGTCAAGGTCACGATGTCGGGCGGGTTAACCCGTTTTGGCAGCGAAGAGCGCGCCGCCACCGCTTTCGACCGGGCCGATCGCGCCCTTTACGCCGCCAAGCGCGCGGGACGAAACACCTGCATCGTGTTGTGAGCCGCGTGCCGTAGGGGGCGGCAGGGCGATAACAAATCGCACACGCGGATCCGGCCATCATCGGCACCGGATTCCTTCAATCCCCGGCGCCCCGTCCACAGCCAGACTCGGCGGCGCCGTTTTTTTTAGACACCCGCTGCTTCGAGCGTCCCCGCGCTGCCCCAGGAGCCCGCCATGTCCGAGTCATCCGAGAAACCCACCGGCCCCGACTTCACCCAGGGGGTACCGCCAGGGTCGATCCCGGATAGCGGTGTGCTGGCCGGCCATGTGGGCGATGACGTCGTGATCGTCGGGCGTACGGCGGAAGGGCTCTCGGCCATCACCGGTACCTGCAGCCATTACGGTGGCGCGCTGGCCGATGGCCTGCGCGTCGGCGATACCGTGCACTGCCCGCTGCACCACGCCTGCTTCGACCTGATTACCGGCCGCGCGTTGCGTGCGCCGGCGCTGTCGCCCGTCGATCGCTGGAAGGTGGAAGAGCGCGACGGCAAGGTGTTCATCCGCGAGAAGCTGCCGGCGGCGGATCCCGCCGAGCCGACCGATACGCCCGAACGGAACATCGTGATCATCGGTGGCGGCGCAGCGGGCTTTGCGGCCGCGCAGCGCCTGCGTGATCTGGGGTTCGACGGCCGCATCACGATGATCAGCGACGACCCCGATGCGCCCTACGACCGGCCGAATGTCTCGAAGGACTACCTGGCTGGCACGGCACAACCGGAGTGGATGCCGCTCAAGGACAAAAGCTTCTACGAGGAAAACCACATCGACCTGCGCGTCGACGTGACTGTCGACCACGTCGATGGCGAGCACTGCACGGTCACCCTGGATTCGGGCGAGCGCCTCGACTACGACACGCTCCTCTTGTGCACCGGCGCCGAACCCATCCGCCCCGACGGCCCCGGTTTCGACGATCCGAAGGTATTCACCGTACGCACCATGCAGGATGCGCAGGCGATCATCGCCGCGATCGATGGTGGCGGCCCCGTCGCCGTGCTGGGCAGCAGCTTCATCGGCATGGAAGTCGCCGCTTCGCTGCGCGAACGCAAGGTGGACGTGCACGTCATTGGGCCAGAGGCCGTGCCGCTGAAGCGCGTGCTCGGCGAAGGTATCGGCACGATGATCCGCGCGCTGCACGAGGAACACGGCGTCACCTTCCACCTCGGCCGCAAGGCCACCGGTTACGTCGATGGTGCGGTGACGCTGGACGATGGAAGCCGCGTCAAGGCATCCCGCGTGGTGCTGGGTATCGGTGTACGTCCCCGCATCATGCTGGCCGAAGCCGCCGGCCTGGATATCGACAACGGCGTGCTCGTGGATGCCACCATGCGCACCTCCAACGAAGACATCTACGCCGCCGGTGACATCGCCCGCTTCCCCGGCCTGGACGACTCCCGCCAGCGCGTCGAGCACTGGGTCGTCGCCGAACGCCAGGGCCAGGTCGCCGCGGCCGCCATGCTCGGCTTCGATGAGATCTACAACGAGGCCCCGTTCTTCTGGAGCATGCATTACGACACCAGCATCCGCTACGTCGGCCATGCCCTCGAATGGGATGAGATCGAAGTACTCGGCTCCATCGACGCCAAAGACGCCGAAGTGCGCTACAAGAAAGCCGGCCGCGAACTGGCCGTCGCTACGATCAACCGCGACAAGGCGTCGCTCGAAGCAGCCGAGCGCCTCGCGAACGCCTGAGGCTCCGCAACGTCGTTATCCACACCCTGTGTGGACATCGAACGAATAACCGTGTGGATAAGTCTGCACCCTTCAGCGGTATCAACTACTTGCGTTTAGCTGGTCAATCAATGACCGCTTTACTCGTCGTAATCCACAGCCCATGTGGATACCGGATGCATAACCATGTGGATAAGTCGGCCGCGCGCAGCCTGATCAACAGGTTGCGTCTTGCTGGTTAACTAATGAGCAGCTCTGTGTAGGAGCGCGCTTGCGCGCGATTCGGCGGTGAGGCGCGGCGGATCGCGCGCAAGCGCGCTCCTACATGGGCGGGGGCCAGGCCTGGGCGGTCGTTAGATCGAGCGGACGCGGAAGTTGCGGCCTTTGATCTTGCCTTCGCGCAGGCGGTTGAGGGCCTTGTTGGCGAGGTCGCGTTTGATGGCGACGTAGGCGCGGGTGGCGTAGACATCGATCTTGCCGATGTCGTTGGCGTTGAGGCCGGCATCACCGGTGAGGGCACCGAGGATATCGCCGGGGCGCAGCTTGTCCTTGCGGCCGGCGTCGATCACCAGGGTCTTCATGGGCGCGAGGTTGAGCACCTTGCGGCCATCGCCCGGCTTGGCCGGGTAGCGGGCCAGCGGTTTGCCCAGGCGTTCTTCGATGGCGCGAACCTTGTTGAGTTCGCGCGAGCCCGCCAGCGTGATCGAAAGACCACTGGCGCCGGCACGCCCGGTGCGGCCGCTGCGGTGGGTGTGAGTATCCGGATCGTGGGCTACGTCGTAGCTCACTACCATCGGCAGGCCGACGATATCGAGGCCGCGCGCGGCGACGTCGGTGGCGACCAGCACGTTGCAGCTACGGTTCGCGAAGCGCACCAGGGCCTCATCGCGGTCGCGCTGGTCCAGGTCGCCGTGGATGGCGATGGCGCTGAAGCCTAGCTTATCCAGCGCGGCGGCGAGTTCGTCGGTGTCCTTGCGCATGTTGCAGAACACCAGCGCGGATTCCGGCTTCTCGTGGTTGAGGATGCGCGCGAGCACATCGGTCTTCAGCGCCGGCTCCACTTCCACCACGCGCTGTTCGATCGTGGTCTCGTTGTGTGGCTCGTCGATGGTGACGATCACCGGATCCTTCTGCACGCGGCTGCTCACCGCGCGGATCTCATCGGGGTACGTGGCCGAGAACAGCAGTGTCTGGTGATGCTTGGAGATGCGCTTGATGATGTCGTCGATCGCTTCCTCGAAACCCATGTCGAGCATGCGGTCAGCTTCGTCGAGCACGAACGTGGTGATGCCGCCACCGTGCAGGCTGCCGCGCTTGAGGTGCTCCTGCACGCGGCCGGGCGTGCCGACCACGATGTGCGGATCGTGTTCCAGCGACGCAAGCTGCGGGCCAAGCGGCATGCCGCCACACAGGGTGAGCAGCTTCACGTTCGGGATGTTCACAGCCAGGCGGCGGATGGATTTGGCCACCTGGTCGGCCAGCTCGCGGGTAGGGCAGAGCACGAGTGCCTGCAGCCGGATTTCTGAGGGGTCCAGGCGCTGGAGCACGCCCAGGCCGAAAGCGGCGGTTTTGCCGCTGCCCGTGCGCGCCTCGGCCATCACATCGCGGCCGGCCAGGATGGGCGGCAGGCTTTCGCGCTGCACGGGGGTCATCTCGGTGTAGCCGATGGTCTCGATGGCGGCGAGGAGGGCGGGGGAGAGGGCGAGTTCGTTGAAGGCGTTCATGGCCTAGTTTCGCATGAATGCCGCGGCGGCCCGTGATCGCGTGCGAGCACGCTCCTGCAGGAGTGCCCTATTTATGCGGGTTGGTGGCCTGGATGGCGGCGTGGGAGGCCTGCTCCAGGTGGGCGTAGGCCAGGCTGGCGAGGTAGATGGCGGCGGCGCCGGCCGTGTACCAGAGGTAGCGGCGGACCTTGTCCGACAGGTGGCGTGGACGGCGCGCGGTGCCGTGGTCGGGGTAGGCGCGTTCGGCACGCGCGCGGCGAAAACGGCCCAGGCGCGGGTGGCCGGACGCCGGGCGCTCCGTTTCCTGCGCTTCGTTGCGCTGACTATCCATGCGATTTTCCCCTGTGGCCCGCTATGGCGGACCCTGCGGATCCTAGGTGGCTTCAGGGCGCTCCGCCAGTGCCCGGCGGGTGCGGCGGCTGGGCGAACGGCGGCGGCGCGGGGGCAACCCCCGCGTGGGTGTAGACCGCCCTGGCGCCAGCCATGCCTCCGGACTGGGCCACGTGGATGTCGCGGATGTACCAGGTATAGAGGGTGAGCATGGCCAGCGCCATCACGAGCACGGCAGCCACCGCGGCGATAGCCACCGCCCGGCTCGCCCCTCGGCTCGTGGCCTGGCGATGTACCGGGCGGCCGCTGCTGACCGGTGCCCAGATCGGGGAATCCGGTGGCGGCAGCCGAAAACCATGCGGTTCCTCGATGGGGCCGAGCAGGGCGCGCAAAGCACGCCCATCCACCAGGCGGACATGGCGGAAACGCGCGGCGGCATCGATCGCCGAGCGAGTGAACTCCCCCGAGGTGATGAGCAGGGCTCCGGTGGCGCCGGCGGTGGGCAATTGGCCGATCAGACGGTGCACATCGTCGTGCGGCACCTGGAACGCGGTCCAGTGCTTGCACGTGGCAACCAGCGTTTCATCGCCACGGGACAGGACCAGGTCGAAGCCGCGCTCCACCGGGTCCCCGGCACGCGTGCATTCCACGAAATAGCCGAGGCCTTCGAAATGCGCCGCGATCCGCTGCTGGAACTCCAGCCAGGACAGCCGGGCGAGCGCATCCTCGTACGGATGCCGCACGGGCTTGAACGCCGCGCTCACGCGGTGCGCGCCGGCGGATGGATAACGAGCGGAACACGGCGCCCGTAGGCACCCAGGACAACAGCCATGTCGATTCCCCTGAAACCCGGCTGCCGACGCCCCCGCGACGGTCCAGACCGGACGCTGGAATTTAGCGTGTCTTTGCAGGGTTTGCTGTAGTCCTACGCCTACACGTTCGCGGTAAGTGACCGGCATCGCGAAGGAATTGTGAAATCAGGTTGAGGAAAGGCCGGGCTTCGTACAATGGCAGCCATTCGCCGGTAACCGGCGGAAAAGGAGAACAGTGTGAGGCAGTGGAAGGCAGGGCTCGGTGTGGCGTTGGCGATGCTGGCGCCCTGGGCGCACGGTGCGGGATTCGATTGTGCAAAGGCAGGCACGGGCGTGGAGAAGGCGATCTGCGCCGCTCCCAAGGTCTCTGCCGCGGATGGCCAGCTGGGCGACGCCTTCAAGGCTGCGCTGAAGAACCACCCGGATCAGGCTGATGCGCTAAAGCTCGACCAGCGGCACTGGCTGGCATCGCGTGACGCGGCGCTTTCGACATACTCGTCGATCAAGGAAGCCGAGGGCAGCGTGCTGACGCTCTACCAATCGCGCATCGATTTCCTGAAAGGGCTGGATGCCACCACGTGGCCGAAGCCGTATGCGGCCCTGCGCCCCGTGCTGGCAAAGCTGCCGGCCAGCGACGCAAAGATCCCGGCGGGTTTCGCGAAGACGGGCGTGGCCATCACGCTGAGCAAGGACGTGCAGCTGGCCGATGCCGCCGCGTTCCCCTGGCAGCCGGATGCCAGCCTGCGCGAGGCGCTGAAGGAGATGGAAAGCTACGCGGGCTACCGCAAGCTCGAGGGTTCGCCCATCAGTTCGTTGTGGTCCATGGGCGGCACCGCGCACTGCTGGACGGAAACACCCTTCCGGATCGAAGGAAAGCAGGCCATTGCCGTGGACGCACCTGCTGCATGGAGCGGCGGCGATTGCATGACCGACCATGGCATGGCGCGCATCGCGGGCGACGTCGTGGCCTATGTGGTGGGCGACGGTTCGGCGGACGAAGTGAGGTTCGAGACCTCCGTATGGAACGGCAAGGCGTTCGCGGAGGACCATATGCTGGTGCTGCGTTTCGACCACGCGCTCAGCACCGTTGCCAGCGCCTGCGCACCGACGAAAGAAGCGTGCGATGACTTCGCGAAGGTGGCGATGGCCGCTGCCACGCGTTACGACCGCAGCCCGCAGAAGGGCTCGCTCGATAACGCTTTCTCGCCTGTCGACAAGGCAGCCTTCGCAGCTCAGCTGAAGGCAGCACGCGCCGCGAACGGTCCGCTCGACAAGGACAGCGAATCCCCCGAACTGCCCTTGCTCGATGATGCGGGCGGGCGCATGACGATTTACAGCCACGATGCGGAGCCTTTCCCCATCGTGTTCCGCGGCGAGACGCTGCTCGGCCTGATCGATCATGGCCATGTCGGCTGGCGCGAGAACAACGACTGGATGGTGTCCGCATGGCGGTTGAAGGCCGGCAAGCTGGAACCCGCCGCTGCGGCCTACATCGCGGTGGGCCGCAGCAAACTGCTCCTGGCCGCGCCGGTTCCGGCACCGCCGCCCGAGACCCACTGAGACCCCGCACCGCATGAAAACCTTCGCCACCACCATGTCGAACGCCGTGCGCTGGATCGGTATCTCCACGGTGATGATCGTGCTCGCCGCCATCGCGATCGTGATGAGCCGGGATGCGCCGGCCACCCTTGGCGTGCCGCTTGCCGGCATCCTCACGCTTGCCCTGGCGCTCGCTTATGCGATCTCGCCGCTTCGCTATGAAATGGGGGGCGGCCGCCTTGTCATCCGCCGGCAGGTGGGCCGCTCGACCGTGGAGCTGCGCGGCGCGATCATTCGCGAGGACAAGGAGGCGTTCAAAGGTCTGGTCCGCGTGTTCGGCAATGGCGGCTTCTTTGCCTTCGATGGCCTGTTCTATTCGCGCCACCTGGGCATGGTGAAGGTGGCTTCCCGTCATCGTGACCACGGCGTGGTGATCCAGCCCCCCAGCGGCCGCAAGGTGGTCGTGTCGCCGGATGATCCGCAGGCGTTCGTGGCCGCCGCGGTGGCCGAGGGCGCCGTGCTGTCGAATTGACCGGGTGAGGGCAAGGGCGAGGTGGCAAGAACTTGCGCCCCGGTGCTATATACGAACTATCCCCACCGGCAGGAGCCGACACCATGGCACGTGCTTCACGGATGTTCCCCCTCGCCGCGGCCGCCCTCGCGTGCCTTGCGGTCGCCACCACGTCGTTCGCTACCGAATCCCAGGGCTGGGACCAGGGCCGCGGTGTGTACCTATTGCCCGATGAGCACGGCGCCCAGTTGGGCCTGGTCGCGTATGTCGATCGGCCGACGCATCGAGTGTCTTATGGATTCCGGGAGCTGCCGCAGCGTTCGAACTGCGCGGCGGGGTCGATCGGCCGCAGCGCCACGTTCGATATCGAAGGCCAGCGGCTCAACTTCCGCCGCGAATGCATCAACGGCACGTTTACCTTCGTGCCGCGTAGCACGCCGACGCGGCGTGCCTTCGAGAGCCTGCTCGCCTCCCACGCGGTACTGCACATGCGGGCGCCGTCGTTCTTCCCGTTCACGTTCGACCTGGCCGGTCTGCCTGCCGTGCACCAGGCGTTGAACGTCCAGATCGCCAGCCGCGAACGACACTGACGGCCCAGGGCGTCACCACTTGATGGTGACGCTCACCCGCAAAGCCTGGTCCCGTGCGCCGCCGCTGAACAGGCCGGGCGCCATCGTTTCGCGCGATATCGACAGGCGATAGCTGCCCTTGCCCCAGGTGCGCAGCACGCTGCGGTCCTGGACCAGGGCATCCGGAAGCACCGCGGTGCGATACGGCTGGCTGTCGTCCAGTGGGTTGCCTGGCCGGAAAGCAGGCTGGCTACCGTCAAGCGGCCCCGCAGCGGAAGCCGGCAGCGCGACGCACAGGCAAACCGCCGCGCAAAGGGCGGCAAACAGGGGCACTTTTGGCCGCGACGCGGCAGGTGGCGGAAAGGGCATGGGCGCTGGATTCCCGGGCATATGGCGACGGGAAGCCGACGAAGCGCTCCCCGTTGCGGGAAGGCAGCAATGCGCGTGCCACGGGGTGTGAAGAGCCACCCCGGCCATTCACGTATGTGTAGGAGCGCGCGAGCGCGCCCCTGCACGAGTGTTGTCAGGATGCGCGTTTCCGGCGGAGGAAATACGCGATGCCCAGGATCGCGAACCACACCGGGCTGGCGATCAACGCCTGGCGGGTATCCGGTTCGAGCGTAAGCAGTACGAGTACAAACGCGAAGAACACCAGGCACACCCAGCACATGATCACGCCGCCGGGCATCTTGTACGACGACACCGCATGCAGTTCAGGGCGCTTCTTCCGGTATGCCATGTACGAGCAAAGGATCAGCGACCACACGAACATGAAGAGGATGGCCGAGAGCGTGGTGACCAGGGTGAACGCGGTAACCAGGTTCGGCACGACATACACGAGCATGGCGCCGCCAAGCAGGCAGACGCACGAGAACAGCAGGCCGCGCGAGGGCACCGCCGCTTTCGAAAGACGCTTGAACGCCGACGGTGCGTGGTCTTCCTCGGCCAGGCCGTAAAGCATGCGGCTGGTGGAGAAGATGCCGCTGTTGGCGGAGGACGTAGCCGAGGTGAGTACGACGAAGTTGATGAGGCTCGCGGCGGCGGGGATGCCGGCCAGCACGAACAGTTCCACGAACGGGCTCTTACCCGGCAGCACCTGGCGCCACGGTGTCACCGACATGATCACCACCAGCGCGAGCACGTAGAAGATGATGATGCGCACGGGGATCGAGTTGATCGCCTTGGGCAGGTTCCGTTCCGGGTCCGCGGTTTCCGCCGCGGTGGTGCCGACCAACTCGATGCCGACGAAGGCAAATACAGCGATCTGGAAGCCGGCGAAGAAGCCGTTGATGCCCATGGGGAACATGCCGCCGTCGTTCCACAGGTTGGCCAGCGATGCCACGTGGCCATCCGGTGAGCGGAACGCCCACGCAACCATGCCGAAGCCGGTCACTACCAGCGCGCAGATGGCGATGATCTTGATCAGCGCGAACCAGAACTCCAGCTCGCCGAACAGGCGGACGGTGGTGAGGTTCAGCGCGAGCAACAGGAGCACGCAGAGCACGGCAGGTATCCACGGCGCCAGTGACGGAAACCAGAACTGCGCGTAGTTCGCGATGGCGATCACATCCGCGATGGCGGTGATGATCCAGCAGAACCAGTACGTCCACCCGCAGAAGAAACCGGCCCAGGGGCCGAGCAGGTCGGTGGAGAAGTCGATGAACGACTTGTAGTCGAGATTGGAGAGCAGCAACTCGCCCATGGCGCGCATGACGAAGAACAGCATCACGCCGATGATGAGGTACACGAACAGGATGGAGGGGCCAGCCAGGCTGATGGTCTTGCCCGAGCCCATGAACAGCCCGGTACCGATGGCGCCGCCGATGGCGATGAGCTGCAGGTGGCGGTTGGAAAGGCTGCGCCGGAGGTGATCGGGGCTGGATTCCTGCGTTTGGCTCATCGAGGTGCTCGGGACGGGACGGAAGGCTGCACCATAGTCGCGTTACCGGATTCCGGCAAACGCCAGGCACCCCGACATACGCCCCCCACCCCGGCTCTTGTAGGAGCGCGCTTGCGCGCGATGGGGGCTTGCGGCAAGCCTTATCGCGCGCAAGCGCGCTCCTACGGAAGCTTCATGGGCTACAGGTATCTGCGATGCGCTGGACCTGCCAGCCGGAGCTATCGACTAGGGTGCTGACTGACATGCAGGGCCCCATTGCACCCGGTGGCAGCTGCAGAAGCTCACCGCGCACGATGTACTTCTCGTACAGCGGGGTGATGTCGCCACCGCCGGCTGCCTTGATGGCGGCCACCAGGGCAGCGGCCGGATCGGCTTCCTTCGGGTCCATGGCGCGCAGCACATCGGCCATGCACGCCTTGCCACCGGTCGCGTTGCGCAGCTGGGCATCAAGCAACCAGCCGAACAGCAGGCCGCGTTGGGTGGGGATGTTCTGGATAAGCGGCGCGCGTTGCCAGTCCGCGACCACCTGCGCATTGCTGGCGCGGCGAAAGGGCGAGTTGCCATAGTCCGCACTGATCTGGTCGAGATAGGCGGCGACATCCTGCCGGGCCAACGTGTTGGTTTCTGTGACCTGGCTTACCGCAAGGTAGGTACGCAGGCCATGGGTGTACCAGGCCGTGGCGGGGTCGCCCGTGCCCGCTTGCACCATGCTTGCGTAGTTCTGGATGAGGGGTGCGGCCAGTTCCCGTCCCGGCGCATCCGGTCCCTGCACCACGCTCATGAAGCCACCGCTGCTCCACGCGCTATAGAACGTGCCGGTGGTTGGCAGTACGCCGATGTACATCGGGAAATCGACGGCACCACTGCCGGCGGCTTCCGCGAACGGGCGCAACGCGGCGGCAGCGCTGTCGATCAGGCTTGCCGATGCCTGGGCATCCGTGGTGTACGCATGCAGGGTCGCTGTCGTACCAAGCGGGCGGCTGGCATCGACGATGTGCCTGCCGATCAGGCAACCGGACATCCCAAGCTTGCCAGCATCCACCGGTACACCAGCCGGAATGCTCGATAGGCCACGCCACCCCGAGGGCAGTTTCCAGTCCAGGTCGATCTTGCGCGGGACCCAATTATCCGGAAGCGCCAGGATCATGGGGCAAGCGCTGTTGCTCCAGTCCGCCGTGAAATAAGGTCCCGCCTCGTGGTTGGCGGCCAGGTTGCCGTCTGCGGCGATCCGGTAATGCAGGACAAATGGCTGGCCGGCCGAAGCGGTGACCTTGATGAAGCCCGCCTTGCCGGTGTCGACGTCGGCAGTGGCGCGAACCTCCTTCGGCGGGCTTCCGATCCTGAGAAGAAGGGTGCCGTCGGTACCGGTGGCGGTATCGAGCGAGACATCCAGCGCCGTAAGCTGATCCTTCACCAGCACCGGCGTGATGGTGTAACGCAGCGGCGGTGGCTCATCGGCCTGGGCCATCGAGGTGGTGGCGACGAGTGCGGCGAGTACCAGCGTCCGTGGAACGTGTGCCATGCGTGGCGTCTCCGTAGTGATCCGGGGAACGTCATTGCAAGGCACGGGCCAGCACGGTGCCATGCGGCCTGTGGCATCGCGGCCGGTGTCCGCGGACACCGGCCGGACACTTTGGCTTACCAGCCGCGCTCGATGGATGCACCGCCACTCACCGAGGCCTGCACGATCGGCAGGAAGCGGTGTGGGAAGATCGGATCGATCGCGCTGGCGTCATCAAGGCGCTGCAACTGTGCCGGTGTAAAGGTGACATCCAGTGCCGCGAGATTCTCTTCGAACTGTTTAGCGGTACGCGCGCCAAGGATCGGGATCACGCGCGGTGCCTGTTTCGCGAGCAGCCATGCGATCGCCGTCTGCGCAGGTGAATGCCCCACATCCTCGGCGACTTCCTTCAGCACTTCCACGATATCGAGGTTGTGCTCGCTGAGCGCACCCATGTTCGCGGCCACCGCGGCACGGCCGCCGTTGAACATGTCCTTGCCCTTGTTCGCTTCGATATCCGCTCGGCTGTATTTGCCAGTGAGTACGCCACTGCCCAGCGGCGACCATGCCAGCACGCCCAGGTCGAGCGCGTCGGCCATGGGCAGCAGATCGTGTTCCACCGTGCGCTCGATCAGGCTGTACTCGATCTGCAGCGCGACGAACGGGGCCCAGCCGCGCAACTCGGCGAGCATCTGCATGCGCGACACCTGCCATGCCGGTGCATCGGAGATACCGGCGTAGACGATCTTGCCGGAGCGGACCAGGTCGTCGAAGCCGCGCATGATCTCCTCGACCGGCGTGGTGTAGTCCCACACGTGCAGGTAGTACAGGTCGATGTAATCAGTGCCCAGGCGCTTCAGGCTGGCCTCGACGGCGCGCACCATGTTGCGGCGGTGGTTGCCGCCCGTGTTCACGTTGCCCGGCTCGGTGTTGAGGCTGTACTTGGTGGCGATCACCGCGCGATCGCGCCGGCCTTCCAGGAACCTGCCGAGCAGGGTTTCGGACGTGCCGCCGGTGTAGAAGTTGGCGGTATCGATGAAGTTGCCGCCGCGCTCCATGTAGGTGTCGAGCATGCTGCGCGACTCGGCCTCGCCGGCACCCCAGCCCCAGCCTTCGCCGAAGGTCATGGTGCCCAGGGATACTGGGCTGACGCGCAGGCCGGAACGGCCCAGGGTGGTGTAGCTATCCAGTTGCAGAGCCATGGGGTTGCCTCGGGTGTTGGGGGATGCGCACACCTTAGGCGCTCCGATAGTGCTGGATATACGGATCTTGCGCGCATACGCTTTGAAGCATGGCTTCACAATGAGGGTGCCCGCGGTGCCGAATGACCTGTTGCCCGCCATCGCGGCCTTTGCCCGGGTGGCCCACCACGCCAGCTTTACCCGGGCGGCCCGCGAACTGGGCGTCTCGCCCTCGGCGCTGTCACAAAGCGTCCGCGCCCTGGAGGCAAAGCTGGGTGTGCGCCTGCTTGATCGCAGTACGCGCCGGGTGGGGGTAACCGAGATCGGCCAGCGCTTCCTCGAGGAGGCGCGCGCCGGGCTGGGTGCCATCGAACGCGCGGTGGATACGGTCAACGATGCGCGTGAGGCGCCCGCGGGCGTGCTTCGGCTGAACCTGCCCAAGGCAGTCGCGGATATCGTGGTCGTTCCCCACCTGGCGGACTTCGCCCGTGCTTACCCCGATGTCACCGTGGAGATGCACTGCGAGAACCGTTTCATCGACCTGGTCGCCATGGGTTTCGATGCAGGTTTCCGTTTGGGCGAAAGCCTGGCCAACGATGTCGTCGCCGTACCGATCGGGCCGCCGCAGCGCGTCGCGACCTTCGCCTCCCCAGCGTATATCGCGGCCCACGGCGCGCCCGAAACGCCCGCCGACCTGCTCAGGCACCGCTGCGCCTGCATCCGGCTGGACCACGATCGCAGCGTGGAGCGCTGGGAATACGCCATCGATGGCCGGATCGTGGAAGTGGAAGCGCGCCCGGCCATCATCAGCAACGATGGGGACCTGCTGCTGGCCACGGCGCGCGAGGGGCTGGGTGTGTGCTGCCATCTGGAGGGCGTCGTGGCTGCGGATCTCGCCACTGGAACGCTGGTACCGGTACTAACGGACTACTGGCCTACCTTTGGCGCGTTCCACCTGTACTATCCAAGCCGTGTGCACATGCCCAGGAAGCTACGCGTCTTTATCGATTTCCTGCGCCAGCGGCACGCGATGTAAGGGCCTACGGAGACCGTCATGATCGATACCGCACGTCGGCAACTGATCGAGATCTACCTTGCCGCGTACAACCACTTCGATATCGCTGCGATGCTCGCGGCGCTCACCGATGACGTGCGTTTCGAGCATCACCAGGGTGGCGAGCTGAGCGTGGCCACCGATGGCAAGGCCGACCTTGAAAAGCTGGCGCGTGTCGGTGCGCAACTCTTCGCCGCCCGTGAGCAGACCATCGTGTCGCTCGAGGAGCGCGGCGATGACGTCATCGCCACCATCGATTTCCACGGCGAGATCGCCGAAGACATCCCGGATGGCCCCGGCGCGGGCACCATCATCGAAATGCAAGGCACCACCGAGTTCGGCTTCGCCAACGGCAAGATCAACAAAATCATCGACCGCGCCTGATCCCCGCCTTAAGCCGCCGCCAACCTCGCCACCGTCGCCAGCAACGTCTTCCGGTCATACGGCTTGGCCAGGTACTCCATCCGCGGCAACAGCCAGTCGTGCTGCTCGCGAATTTCGCCCGAGGTCACCAGCACACGCATGTCGGCGTGCCGCGTGGCCAGCTCCTGCCCGGACAACGACCCCGGCATGCGCACATCGGTGAACAGGATGTCCGCGGTGCCGGTCGCGAGCCAGCGCTCGGCTTCGTCCCCGTTCTGGGCGGTATGCACGGTATGCCCCTCGCCCTCGAGGATCATGGCGGAGATTTCGCGGATGGCGTCATCGTCCTCGACAAGGAGTACGACCAGGGGATCAGTGGGCATGGCTCAGTTTTCGCGGGTGGATCATCGAGGCAAATAGCGCGCGGCCCGTGAAGGGTCCGTGGACGCGGGCTGCCTGCCGGGGTGCCATGGTAGTCCACGGCTATCCGAAATTGCCGATATCCCAATACCCCGCAACCACTTATGATGCCCCTACAAACGACGACAGGCGTTTTGCAGGGGAACGGGATGTCGGAAGGTACCAGGGGCGGCGTGCTCGGCGACCATCGGTTCGTCGCGGAAATGGACGCGCTGCAAAAATTTGGCCGGCTGGAGAAAGATGCGCAGCTGGGCGACGCGCAGGCGCAGTTCCGCGTCGGCGTGATGTATTTCGATGGCGAGCATGTGGCCCAGGACCGGACCCGGTCAGCCCACTGGCTGCGCCGTGCGGCGGAACAGGGCCACCTCGATGGCCAGTTCCGCCTGGCCATGCAATACGCGGAGGGGCATGGCGTACTGCGCGATTCCGGCGAGGCCGCCGAGTGGCTGCGCCGCGCCGCGAATGCCGGCCACGCCGAGGCGCAGTGCGCCCTGGGCACCCTCTATGCCCGTGGCCATGGTGTCACCGCCGATCGCGACCAGGCGCTGCACTGGTGGGGTATGGCAGCGGACCAGGGCCACGCCCAGGCCTGCGTGAACCTTGGCGTTTCGCACTATTTCGGCCGCGGCGTGCCGCGCGATGCGGAGCTTGCCTTCGCCTTCTACAGCAAGGCGATCGAGCGCGGCGATCCCACCAGCCGTGGCTACGCGGATGCCTTGTGCAGCGTCGCGCATATGTACGTCGATGGCGTGGGCGTGCCGCGCGATGCGGCGATGGGAGCGCACCACTACCGGCGCGCCGCCGAACTGGGCAACAGCATTGCGCAGTTCACCCTGGGCAAGATGTATGTGGAGGCCAGTGGCCTGCCTGCCGATCGCGAGCAGGCCCGCTACTGGTTCGGCCGCGCGGCCGAGCAGGGCGACAACGAGGCGAAGCAACGCCTGGCCGAACTGGATGCCGAGGCGGCTGACCCGGTCGTATCCGCGCGCCAGGCCGTGACCGGCCCGCAGGATGCCGCGGGGCAGTACCAGCTGGGCATGCGGCTGGCTACCGGCGATGGGGTGGCCCGCAACGATCCGGACGCCGTGCGCTGGCTGGCGCTGGCGGCCGAGAAGGGGCATCCCCAGGCACAGTTCGCGTTAGCCCGCATGATCGACGGAGGGCGCGGGGTGCCGCGGAACATCGAGGAAGTGCTGCGGCTGCTCCGCCTGGCTGCCGGTCAGGCGTTGCCCGAAGCGCAGTACGAACTGGGCGTGCTCCACGAAAATGGCGACGGGGTGCCGCGCAGCGCCGCCATTGCCCGGGCCTGGTACCGCAAGGCGGCGGCGCGGGGGCATCTCAAGGCATTGAAAAAGCTTGAGAAGCGGCGGTGGTGGCGGTTCTGGTAGTTTCGGCGCATGAATTTGCGAACATGACTTCCGGCGCTACTAAAACCCCTCGTTTGGGCTGACCATCACACGGTCCACCACCAGGGGTTCCCCATGCGTAAAACTCTCGTCAGCGCGATCGCCTTTGCGCTCGCCGGCCTCTCCACCCTCGCCGGCGCCGTCGACGCCCAGCAGGCCCCCACCCAGTTGCCGCGTACCGTGCGCCCGTCGCACTACGACGTGTCCGTCGTGCCGCATGCCGATAAGCTCGCCTTCGATGGCAAGGTCGCCATCAGCATCGACGTGCTGGAGCCCACCGCGACGATCACGCTGAACGCGATCGACATGACCTTTGCCAACGTGAAACTCGCCCCGGCCAAGGGCAAGGCATCGTTCGGCACCCCGAAGGTTTCGGTCGATGCCGAAAACCAGACGGCGACCTTCACCTTCGACAAGCCGCTGCCAGCGGGTGCGTACCGCCTGTCGATGGATTACACGGGTAAGATCGGCACGCAGGCCAACGGCCTGTTTGCGATTGATTACGACACCAAGTCCTCGGGCAAGAAGCGCGCGTTGTACACGCAGTTCGAGAACTCCGATGCCCGCCGTTTCATCCCGTCGTGGGATGAGCCGAACTACAAGGCCACGTTCACGCTGGATGCCACGGTGCCTTCGGAAGACATGGCGGTGAGCAACATGCCGGCCGCATCGAAGAAGGACGTGGGCAACGGCCTGGTGAAGTGGACCTTCAACCAGTCGCCGAAGATGTCCACCTACCTGGTGTTCTTTGGTGCCGGTGAGTTCGATCGCATCACCACCAAGAGCGAAGGCGTCGAGATCGGCGTCATCACGCAGAAGGGCCTTACCTCGCAGGCGCAGTTCACGCTGGACTCCGGCAGCGCCGTGCTGAAGGAATACAACGACTACTTCGGTGTGCCGTACCCGCTGCCCAAGCTGGATAACATCGCCAGCCCGGGCCAGAGCCAGTTCTTCTCCGCGATGGAAAACTGGGGTGCCATCTACACCTTCGAATACGCGCTGCTGCTCGATCCGAGCATCTCCACGCAGGGCGACAAGCAGGAAGTGTTCAACACCGCGGCGCATGAAATGGCGCACCAGTGGTTCGGCGACCTGGTGACCATGCGCTGGTGGGACGACCTGTGGCTGAACGAAGGCTTCGCCTCGTGGCTGGCTTCGCGCACCACCGAGCGCCTGCACCCGGAATGGCACACCAACCTCGATGCCGTGGATACGCGTGAAGGCGCGATGGGCCGCGATGCGATCGCTACGACGCACCCGGTGGTGCAGCACGTGGAAACCGTGGAGCAGGCAAGCCAGGCGTTCGATGCGATCACCTACGCCAAGGGCGAATCCGTGATCCGCATGCTCGAGGCCTATGTGGGGCCGGATGCGTGGCGCAAGGGCGTGCAGGCCTATATCAAGGCCCACGCCTACGGCAACACGGTGTCCGACGACCTTTGGAAGGAAATCGAAGCGGCTGCAGGCAAGCCGGTCACGCAGATCGCCCATGACTTCACCCTCCAGCCGGGCATCCCGCTGGTGAAGGTGGAATCGGTGTCGTGCGCCAACGGTTCGACCACGCTGACCCTGTCGCAGGGTGAGTTCACCCGCGACCGCCCGGACAAGAAGCCGCTGGCCTGGCACGTGCCGGTCATCGCGAAGACCGTGGGCGGCGCCGCCGCTTCCACGCTGCTGGATGGCAAGGGCACGCTCACCGTCGCCGGCTGCGGCCCGGTCATCGTCAACGCCGGCCAGACCGGTTACTACCGCACGCTATACGCACCGGCGCAGACCAAGCAGCTGCAGGCCGCGTTCGCCAAGCTGGAGCCGATCGACCAGCTCGGCGTGATGGGCGATACCTGGGCCCAGGGCATGGTGGGCCTGCAGCCGACCTCCGATGTGCTTGACCTGATCAAGGCCGCGCCGCTGGATGCCACGCCGCAGCTGTGGGATGAGATCGCGACCGACCTGTCCAGCCTCGATGCCTATTACGAAGGCGATGCGAAGCGCCAGGCCGCATTCCGCAAGTACGCGGTGAGCCGCCTTTCGCCCAAGCTCGACCAGATCGGCTGGGAAGCAAAGCAGGGCGAGGAAGCCCCTGTCGCCATCCTGCGTTCGCACCTGATCGGCACGCTCGGTTTCCTGGGCGATGCCAAGGTGGTGGCCGAGGCACGCGATCGCTACGCCAAGAACACCATGCCGGCCGAGCTGCGCAAAGTGATCCTGGGCGTGGTCGCCACCAACGCCGATAGCGCTACCTGGGACAAGCTGCATGAGCAGGCCAAGGCGGAGAAGACCCCGTTGGTGAAGGACCGCCTGTACGGCATGCTCTCGGCCGCTCGCGACGAAGCGCTGGCCAAGCGCGCGCTGGATCTTTCGCTCACCGATGAGCCGGGTGCGACCAACAGCGCCGCCCTGATCCGCGGCGTCTCGCGCCTGCATCCGGAACTGGCCTTTGACTTCGCCGTGGCGCACAAGGACCAGGTCGACAAGTTCGTCGACTCGACCTCGACCGCCCGCTACTACCCGGCGATTGCTACCAGCGCCCTGGACCTGAAGATGATCGACAAGGTGCAGGCGTTCTCCACCAAGTACATTGCCGAAGGTTCGCGCCGCGACGCCGAGACCACGGTGGCGACCATTCGCTACCGCGTGATGGTTCGCGACCAGCGCCTGCCGGCCGTGGATGCGTGGTTGAAGAAGAACGGCTAAACCGCTAGCGCCGTAACCTGTAGGGCGTGCTTGCACGCGATGGACGTTTGCCTCACCCTCCATCGCGCGCAAGCGCGCTCCTACACCACGGTTGTCGAATGCGAACGATCCTGAAACCGCTACATCTTGCGATGCTCGCCACCGTCGTAGCGGCCACCCCGCTTTCGGCCTGCGCGAAAGACACCACGCCGGTGCGCGGCTACACGGTCGTCCATCGCTACCCGCACGATCCGAAAGCCTTCACCGAAGGCCTGTTCTACGACGACGGCTACCTCTACGAAGCCACCGGCGAATACGAAGGCGCCGGCGTGCGCAAGGTGCGCCTGGAGACGGGCGAGATCGTGCAGCAGCGCGACGTACCCACCGGCTATTTCGGCGAAGGCATCATCTTTGCCGGTCCCTACCTGTTGCAACTCACCTGGCAGCAGGGCGTGGGCTTCCTCTACGACCGCAGCACCTTCGAACTGAAAGGCACGCTGCATTACCCCGGTGAAGGCTGGGCGCTCACGCGCGATGCCAAGCACCTGTACATGAGCGATGGCACGCCGGTGATCCGCGTGCTCGATCCGGATACGTTCCAGCCCACGAGCACCATCACCGTCACCGACCACGGCGAGCCCGTGCAGCAGGTCAATGAACTGGAATGGGTGAAGGGCGTGATCTACGCCAACGTGTGGCAAACCAGCCGCATCGCGCGGATCGATCCGAAGACCGGCCATGTCATCGACTGGATCGAGCTGGCGCCGCTGGTCGCACAACAACACGTAGGCAACGATCCGGACGCCGTGCTCAACGGCATCGCTTACGATGAAAAACACGATCGCCTGTTCGTTACCGGCAAGCGCTGGTCGAACCTTTACGAGATCAAGGTCAAGCCCTGACCTGCCAACGCGATGTCCCTGTAGGAGCGCGCTTGCGCGCGATAGGGGCGCGCCGTAAACCGAATCGCGCGCAAGCGCGCTCCTACACGGAGCGTTCGCACGCGGCGGTCAGGGCGTCGCGGAAACTGCCGGGCATCGTCAGGCGCGCAGCCAGCGTGCCCTTGAAGGCATCGCCGTGGCCGCAGGAAGGGACACGGTAGACGTCCGCGTGATCGTCATGGCGATCAGCGCCGTGCGAGACCAGGCAACTCTTGTCGAGCGAGACGACCACCGTGCCCGCGCAGAGGCGGCGGGCGAGGGCGTTGATCGTCGTGTCATCCATACCGGTCACGGCCTGGGCGGTGATCTCGATATTCAGGAACCGGCCGCAGGCCTGGGCGAACTCATGCAGGCCGAGTAGCAGGACATCGGTGCTGGCGAACTCGCGCACTGACAGCCGTGGCGGAAGTGGGCCGGGATCCAGGACGCGCAGGAGACGCCGGGCACCCGCGAATTCCAGCGCGGCGGCGACGGTATCGATATTGGCTTCCGCCGAGGCAAGTAGCACCGAGGCGTCATCGAACATATCGCCCTGGGCGGCGACGAACGCCGCATCGAGGTGGTCGTTGGCGCCTGAGGAAAGTACGGCAAGCGTTTGCCCGCGGGGGTCCTCGAACAACCCCGTGCGCCCCGTGCGCGTGCCGGAGACCACCTGCCAACGTGCATCGACCAGTGGCGGCAGGCCGGCCGGATCGATCACGTCGTCGCCAATAGCCGCGATCAGGCCGGTGCCGGTTCCCGTGTGCGCGGCGGCGACTGCCTGGTGGAACGCCTTGCCTCCCGGCCGGCGTTCGAAGTTCTCGGCGTGAACGGGTTCGCCGGCACGAGGAAGGCGCGGCACGCGCCAGCGCTCTTCCTCGCTGTATCCGCCAACGACCAGCAGGCGGATGCCGGCCATGGATCAGAAGCGCTCGAGCACGCCGGCGATGGTGGCCGTCATGAACGTGGCAATGGAGCCACCGAGCACCGCGCGCAGGCCCAGGCGGGCCAGGTCGGCGCGGCGGTTCGGGGCCAGGCCGCCGATGCCGCCGATCTGGATGGCGATCGACGAGAAGTTGGCAAAGCCGCACAGTGCGTACGTCGCGATAAGGCGGCTTTCCGGCAGCAGGTCGGGCAGATGCTTGGCCAGGTCGGCGTAAGCGACGAACTCGTTGATGACGACCTTTTCGCCGATGAAGCTGCCGACGAGGTTGGCATCATGCCAGGGTACGCCGATCAGCCACGCGATCGGGGAAAGGACCCAGCCGAAGATGGTTTCGAGGCTGAAGGCCACCGGGTGGCCGGCGTTGGCCGAGAGCCACGCATTGATGCTGTGATCGCCGCCGATCGTACCCACCCACTGCACCGGGCCATTGATGAGCGCGATGAGCGCGATGAAGGCCAGCAGCATGGCGCCGACGTTCAGCGCGAGCTTGAGGCCGTCGCCGGCACCGGTCGCGGCCGCATCGATCACGTTGGCGGTGGTCTTCTCGACCTCGATCTTCACCGTGCCGCGGGTGAGCGGCTCCTGCGTTTCGGGAACCAGGATCTTGGCCAGCACCATCGTGGCCGGGGCGGCCATGACCGAGGCGGTAAGCAGGTGCTTGGCGTAGAACATGCGCGAAGCCGGGTCGTCGCCGCCGAGCATGGCCACGTAAGCGGCCATCACGGAACCGGCGATGTGCGCCATGCCGCCGATCATGACGGTCATGAGCTCGGCTTGGGTCATCCGCTCGATGTACGGCTTGATGGTGAGCGGTGCCTCGGTCTGGCCGATAAACACGCTGGCGCAGACGCTGGTGGTTTCCGCACCGGACACGCGCATGACCTTGGTGATCACCCAGGCCATGCCCTTCACGATCTGCTGCATCACACCCAGGTGGTACAGCACGCCGGTAAGGGCGGCAAAGAAGATGATGGTGGGCAGCACCTTCACGGCGAAGATGACGCCAAACTTGTTCGTATCGAGCAGGCTGCCGAAGATGAAGCGCGAGCCCACTTCCACGTAATCGAGCAGGCGCACGAAGCCGGTGGCGATGGCATCGAACACATCGCGGCCCAGCGGCACCTTCAGGACGACGGCGGCGAACGCGATCTGCAGCGCGATACCGGTGGCGACCAGTTTCCAGTCCACCGAGCGCTTGTTGTTGGAGAAGCAGAACGCGATGCCCACGAGCACCGCCAAACCGAACAGGCCAAACAGAACGTGGCCCAGCAGACCCAGCATCGTGACGTACCCCTTCAAAGGCCGGGGGTAGCCCCGTGACCGCTTAAAAAACGGGAGGTTACGGGACGGGGGACGTGGGGGCAAGGCGCGCTGCGAAAAAATCGTGAAATTCGGGCGCCGGGGATCGCGCGCAGGCGCGCTCCTACATAAGCTAGGGGGTATGGAACATATCTTTCTTACGCTGGCCGTGGTCCAGCTCGTGGCCCTGGTGACCCCGGGCCCGGATTTCTTCTTCGTCAGCCAGCTGGCGGCGAGCCGCTCCCGGCGCGAAGCCGCGGCGGGCGTGGTGGGCATCGCGCTGGGCGTGGCGGTGTGGGCGGCCCTGGCCTTGCTGGGGCTGCAGTTGCTCCTGCACCGGTTGGCCTGGCTGGAGCGGGGCATCGCCATCGCCGGTGGCGCCTACCTGTGCTGGATGGGCCTGCAGATGTTGCGTGCTTCGTGGAAGGCGAAGCCGGACGCGGCGGTGCCGACGGTCGACATCCGCGACTCAAGCCCAGGCCGTGCGTTGCTGCGCGGGCTGCTGACCAATCTGGCCAACCCCAAGGCGGCGATCTATTTCGCCTCGATCTTCTCGGCTTTCATCGGCGAGGGCGTGACGGCCGGGGCCCGCTGGGGCCTGTGGGCCATGGTCACGCTGGAAACGGCACTGTGGTTCGGCGTGGTGGCAGCCATCTTTGCGCTGCCGGCCATGCGCCGCGGTTACGTGCGGGCCAGCCGCTGGATCGATGGCGGGGCCGGGGCCATTTTCACCCTGTTCGGCCTGCACCTGATCCTGGGCCGCCGCGCCGTCTAATCGCGGTCGAGGTTCTTGCTGACCTGGGCCAGGCTCTCCGCAAGCACCAGCAGGTGCGGGGCACCCACGCCCTCCAGTGCCGTGCGGGCCACATCGGCGATGAGTGCGCGCACCCGTTCGGCCATGCGCTTGCCACCCGGGGTCAGCCCGATATCCACCAGCCGGCGGTCGGCCTCGTTGCGGGTGCGTTTCATCAACCCGCGCTCGATGCCTGCGTCGACCGCGTGGGTCACCGTGCTGGCATTCACCCCGCATGTGGCCGCCAGCTCGGTCGAGATCATGCTGCCATGCGCGGCCAGGAGCAGCAGCATGTCGCCCTGAAGGGCGGTAATGCCGAACTCGCGCTGGGCACGCCGGCCCACGGCATCGCGCAGGCGCGACCCGGCCAGCATAAGGTCCCTGCCCAGGTGCAGGGTCGCGGCGGGTGTGGTGGTGTCGCCGCTCATTGGCTTGCGGTTTCCGCGCTCATGGGGTGGGTCCTGCCGCGATAATATGGCGGCCATCATACGCAGCCTGCGGCCAGAGGGAATTGACTGAAACCGGGTGTCTTTGCAAATAACCGGCTGCGTTTGGAATTTTTACTCTGCCGCGCGGCGCCAGGCGCCGGGCGGCATGCCCACCAGGCGGGTGAAAACCCGGGTGAAGTGGCTCTGTTCGGCGAAGCCGCAGGCCAGGGCGATATCTGCCAGCGACAGTTCCGTGGTTTGCAGCAGCTCCCTGGCCCGGTCTATCCGCCGGTCCAGCAGCCAGCGGTGCGGCGGCTTGCCCAGGCTGCGCCGGAAAGCGCGGGAAAAATGGTTGACCGAGAGGCCGCAGGCATCCGCCACGTCGGCGACCGGGAAACTCTGGTCAAGGCGCTGCTCCATGAAGGCCAGCGCCCGGCGCTCCTGCCAGTTGGCCAGGCCGCCACGTACCGCGCCGGTGTCCTCACGCGAGGCGGCCGGCACGATCGCCCGCAGTGCCATGGCCACATGGGCCATGAGAGAGGCGTTGGGTGCGTCGGTACGCAGGGTATCGAACAGGACCTGGGCCAGGCTGCGGACCGCCGGCGGGTGCACGATATCGGTGTGGGTCAGCGCCCGGCGGAACAGGATTGCTCCCGCGCCCGGATCGGCCGCACCCACCGTCCGGTAGACCAGCAACAGATCGTTATCCGCGCCATCGTCCGGGCCCAGCACAATCTCGGTCAGGGCCAGGCGATCGCGCAGGGCCTGAACCTGGATGCCCTCGGAGGGCCGCTCGAGCGCGGCCGAACGCTGCGCGAGGTCGATGACCAGCGTGGGCGTTTGCGGGATTCTGACGGGACAGGCTGTCTCGGCGCGGTACATGGCCGATCCTCTCCATATCGGATGAGGATCGAAGCATTGCGCACGCAAAGATCTGCGCCTACCCCCGAAAGGGGTATACGCAACGTGAAATGTGCAACCGATTGCACATTGTGCCGGACAATGGGCATCGGTCATCAAATTACTCAAATTTCAGGCCTGATCGACCTCTTTCCTGCGCAGGATGTAGCCAAGGCCGCCCTCGCGAAACCAACGGTAACCATAGGGCTCGAGCATGATCCGGTGATGGCCGCGCGGATCGGGCTGGCTGTGATCGTCCGACAATACGTTGGTGAGCGGCTGGTCAAGCGCGAAGTCCACTTCCACCGGTGCATCGGCAAGGTTGTGCAGGAACACCACGGCATTGCCACGCCACGTGTAGCGGACCATCAGCACCGCGTTGTCATCCAGTGGTAACACCTCGAAGTCACCCCACGGCACCTCCAGGATTTCCTTGCGCATGCGGATGACGCGCTCCATCCAGTTGAGCAGTGAGCCGGGATCCCTGCGCTGGTCGGCCACGTTGACGTGAGGGCTTCCAAACGGCCCCTCCGTGATGACGGGCACCGCCGCACGCGTTGCATCGGTAAAGCCGCCAAGGGGCTCCGTGGACCACTGCATGGCGGTGCGTGCGCACTCGCGTTCGGCGAGGCTGAGGTCATCGCCCATGCCGATCTCGTCGCCATAGCGCAGCACCGGTGTACCCGGCAAGGTGAGCATGAGGCTATAGGCCAGCTCCAGCCGGCGGCGATCGTTGCGCAACATGGGTGCAAGGCGGCGGCGGATCCCGCGATCGTAGAGCTGCATATCCTTGTCGGGGCCGAATTCGGTGAATACCCGCTCGCGTTGCCGCGCGGTCAGCCGCCCGAGGTCGAGTTCATCGTGATTACGCAGGAACAGGGCCCATTGCCCGGTGGCCGGGCGCGGCTTGGTCTTTTCCAGAGCCTTGGCGAGTGGTCGTACATCGGCTGATGCCAGGCCATAGAACAGCGCCTGGTTCACCTGGAAGTTGAACATCATCTGCAGGCGATCGCCGTCCTCACCGAAGTATTCCAGGTCATCCTTCGGTAACACGTTGGCCTCGGCCAGGATAATCGCATCGCCTTGCCGCCACTGCAGCAGTTCGCGAAACGAGCGCAGCATGTCGAACTGCTCCCGGGGCTTGCGAACGCCTGCGCCCTTGGTCGCGATGACAAAGGGAACGGCATCCATGCGAAAGCCAGAGACGCCCAGCTGGGTCCAGAAGCCCATGATTTTCAGGATCTCGGCCTGTACGTAAGGGTTCGAGGTGTCCAGATCAGGCTGGAAGTCGTAGAAGCGATGGAAGTACCAGGCCTTCGCGCGCTTCTCGTAACTCCATGTGCTCTTCTGCACGCCGGGGAACACCATGCCTTCGTCGGCATTCGCAGGCCGCGTCTTCGACCACACATACCAGTCGCGATACTTTGATGACGGATCGCGACAGGCTTCACGGAACCAGGGGTGTTGGTCCGAGGTATGGTTCACGACAAGGTCGATCAGCACACGCATGCCGCGCTGTCGGGCAGCGTGCGTGAACTCGACAAAATCGCCCAGCGTGCCGAAACGGGGATCGACGTTGTAGTAATCGGAGATGTCGTAGCCGCCATCGCGCCCTGGCGACGATTGGAACGGCATGAGCCATACGGCGGTCACGCCGAGCCCCTGCAGGTAATCCAGCCGGCGGCCAAGCCCCTGGAAATCGCCGGTGCCATCGCCGTTGGAATCCTGGAACGTGGCAACGGAAAGGCAATAGATGACAGCGTTCTTGTACCAGAGGTCGTTGATCATGACGGCAGCCGGCGCAGGGGAAAGGCGAGCCTACGCGCCGGTGTGTGAAGGCATTTCCTACACATGGCAACGGCGAGGCTCCGGGGGTGGCATGGCAGGGAACAGCGAGGAGGCGGCGTGAGCGAGCGTGTGTGGTGGCGCGATGGCGTGGTGTACCAGGTGTATCCGCGCTCGTTTGCCGATGCCAACGGCGACGGTATCGGCGATCTTCAAGGCATCCGCTGCAAGCTGCCCTATCTGGTGGGCCTGGGTGTCGATGCGTTGTGGATATCGCCGATCTACCCGTCCCCCATGGCCGATTTCGGCTACGACGTCAGCGATTACCGCGGGATCGATCCGCTGTTCGGCGATATCGAGGCGATGGATGCGTTGATCGCGGATGCCCATGCCATGGGCCTGAAGGTGATCCTGGATTTCGTGCCCAACCACAGTTCCGACGAACATCCCTGGTTTCGCGAAAGCCGGCGCTCGCGCACCAGTGCGTTTCGCGACTGGTACATCTGGCGCGATCCCGCGCCGGATGGCGGCCCGCCGAACAACTGGCTGGCGAACTTCGGCGGCAGTGCATGGGCCTTCGACGAGGGTACGGGGCAGTACTACCTGCACCTGTTCCTGGACAAGCAGCCCGACCTGAACTGGCGCAACCCCGTGGTGCGCGAGGCCATGTACGACGCCATGCGCTTCTGGCTGCGCCGCGGGGTGGATGGGTTCCGCGTGGATGTGCTCTACCACGTGATGAAGGATGCGGCGTTTCGCGATAACCCGCCGAACCCCGAGTACCGCGAGGGCATCGACGCCAGCGCCAACCGCTTCCTGCCCGAGCATACGGCCGACCTGCCCGAGGTGCAGGGCGTGGTCGCCGCCATGCGCGCCGTCGTCGATGAGTTTCCCGATCGCGTCCTGATCGGGGAACTCTATCTACCGCTGGACCGGATCGTGGCTTACTACGGTGAGCATCTCGACGGCGCCAACCTTCCGTTCAACTTCCTGTTGATCGGTGCGCCGTGGGAGGCCCGCTTCATCGGTGGCCTGGTAGAACGTTACGAGGCCGCGCTGCCGAAGGGCGGCTGGCCGAACTGGGTGCTGGGCAACCACGACAAGCCACGCATCGCATCGCGCGTTGGCGACGCGCAGGCGCGCGTGGCCGCGGTGCTGTTGCTCACATTGCGCGGCACACCCACCCTGTACTACGGCGACGAGATCGGCATGCGCGACGTGCCTGTTCCGGCTGCCGAGGTACGCGATCCCTTCGAACGCAACGAGCCTGGCAAGGGGTTGGGGCGGGATCCCCAGCGAACGCCCATGCGCTGGTATCCGCGCGAGGGCGCCGGGTTTACCCGTGGCACGCCGTGGCTCCCCATCGGTGACCAGGTCGACACCATCAATGTTGATTCACAGGAGCGCGATCCGGCATCGCTGCTGTCGCTTTACCGTGGCCTGCTCGCGTTGCGCAGGGAGCAGCCGGCGCTGAGCCGCGGCGGGATCACCGTGCTGGGCTGCAACGATGCGGTCCTTGTCTACGCCCGGTTTGACGAAGGGCAGCGATTCATCGTTGCGGTGAACTTCTCCGCAGCGGAAGCCACGTCGCCCGTGCCGCTCCAGGGGGACCTGGTGCTTTCCACGCACACAGGGGAGGGCGGTGTGGCGCTTCGCGCCAACGAGGCACGGATTCTCAGAGCACCCAGCGCAGGATAGCCGCGAGGACGATCACGACGACGACGAACAGCACGATGTGCCGGGTATACGCGCCACCGGAAACGCCACCGTCGTAGCTGGCATCGTCGAATTCATGCGATGCATCGCGTGGGTGGCGGATGAAGGGCAGGCGTAGGCGTCGTTTACGGGGCATGGGTGCTGTCAGTGCTCAGCGATGGTGATGCGCGACGTGCTCTTGAGTTCCTCGAGGATCTCGGGGCTGCGGACATCGATGTGGTCGAGATTATCCACGTAAAAGCGCACGAATGGCTTGTCGGCATCTTTCGGCATCCACGGCTTCGCCCAGACAAACACCACGCAGTATCCATCGTGTTCTGCGATGAGTTTGTCTAGCCGTGCGCGTAGCAGCTTGCGTACGGGGTACGCCTCGATGTCCTTGCTAGCAAGCGTCATGGTCGGCTTGAGCAATTCATCGCCGTGGCGAAACGGCCGGGTAAAGCGCAGGTAGTAGCCGCCGTCCTTCGTGGCGCGCAAGGAGGCCGTGCCCCACCACACTGCACGCGTTTGCAGGTGGTCGGCGGCCTTCTGCCGGAACACGTTACGGAATAGCGCTTCGTACGTCGTGGTTTCACCACCGATCGTGATGGGGGCCTCGGCCAGGTCCTTGTCGCGGCGGTGCTCCAGGAACTTCTGCACCAGCGACGACAGGCGGTAGAAGTGGCTGGGCTTGGGCAGCGCGGGCTTGTGTAGGAGCGCGCTTGCGCGCGATGGGGCGGCCGCATCGCCGCCCTGTTGGCTTTTCGCGCGCAAGCGCGCTCCTACAGGGACTGCCTGGGCCTGCGTCTGGAAATGGTTCGCGGGGCGCTCGGCCTCGAAGACATCAGGGCCTTTATCTTTCTTCGGAGTGCCCTGGCCGTGCATGACCTCGCAGGTGGGCGCGTGGTCTTCGAGCCGGAATGAACGGAAATACGGGCGGATGAGCAGGGTCTGTTCGGGCTTTTTAAGGCACGCGCAGGTGAGCTGTGCCTGGCAGCCGGTACCCGCACAATGGAAGCGCGGTTCTTCGCCGAGCAGCTCGGCCCAATAGAGCTCATAGGCTCGTTCGGCGCTGAGCTTCTCATCGCTGTCGGGGAGCAGGGCTTCTTCGATGGACACGGGCGGCGCCTTGCAGGGATCGCCGCAGGATATCGCACCCGGTCAGAACACGCCGAAGCCTCGCGACGGTTCCAGGCCCAGGTCCTCACGAACGCGGCGCAGGAAATCGAGGACATCGGTGTAACGACCCATCGCGACGAGTGTTTCAGCGGTGTGCCGGTCGAGTGCTGCAATCGGCTCGTCGCGATACCACGCGATGCGCGCGGATTCGTCCGGTTCGATACGGGATGCTTCGCGCAGTACCTGCCAGGCATGCGCCTTGCTCGGGGGGGCCGGGGTGGCAGAACGGAATGCGATGATCGGGGCGTACGACATACGGATAACCTCGACACGGCGGCCGCCTGGGGTGGCAGCCACACAAGACCTCGATAGCAAACTGCCTGTATTCCCTGTCTCGGTCCTTTCACCGGAAAGGGTAGGCACCGGCGCGTCCCCTAGCGTGTGCCGGAAGGCACGGCGCGCACAGCGATTTTTGGTTAGCGCTAACTCAAACTTCCTGCCATTGCGAACGGCGCCAGTGGCTGGGGCTCTGCCCTACCAGGCGGCGAAACAGGTTGCACAGGTGGGCCTGGTCGGAGAGGCCACACGCCAGTGCGATCTGGCTGAGCGGCTCACGGGTCTGCAACATGAGTTGCTGGGCGCGCTCCACTCGCTTGCGCATGATGAAGGCATGCGGCGGCTCGCCGAAGGTGTCCTTGAAGGCACGGCAGAAGTAGCTGCTGGAAAGGCCCGCCAGCGTGGAGAGGTGATCGATCGTGATGGGGAAGCCCAGGTTCTCGTCGACATGGGCCGCTACCCGTCGCGCCTGCCAGGGGGCCAGGCCCGCTCCGACACGGCGGCGCGCCACGACCGGTGCCGGCGCGGGCGGCGCTTCCGCTTGCTCCAGCAGGGCGGCCACCCGGGCGACGCAGGCGCGGGTCGTGGCGAGATCGGTTTCCACCGCCGTCAGGGCCTGCTCCAGCAGGCGTGCCACGGTCGGCTCATCCTGGGGCGCGGTTTCCGCGAACGTGTTCAGGGCATGCATGGCCTCGGCGGTGGCGCCGGGCGTGGCATAGGCGTTCGATTCGTAGCGCATGATCAGCTCCACATCAGGGGTGGGGACATGGGCACGGTGCCCATGCTTGCAGCCTATGCGCGATGGGGGTGTGGGCTGAATTCTACGTTGGGCTCTGGCGGCCCATACCTAAGGATGATTTGGAGCATTGACACCTTTCTTGTAACCGTCGTGCCGTAACGGTCAAAAACCATCACCGGCGTGCAAGACTGCCATGACGGGTTTAGACACGATTCTGGCCGAATCTGTACAAGCATGCCCAAGCGCGAGCCACCGATGCCCCGAACGACCCCCTTTAGCCACGCGCCAGCCGGGACCCTGATCGGGCCACGCCGCGGCGCGCCCAGCTGGTTGTCGATCGCGGGCACATTGCTTGCCGTGGCGGTATTCATCGTGGATACCTTCACGCCCCTGCAGGGTGCAGTCGCCGTGGTCTACCTCGTCGTGGTGCTGCTGGTGGCCGCGGCCGGCAGCCGGGCGGCCATCCTGGGTGCTGTCGCGGGCTGCAGCCTGCTGACCATGGCGTCGTACGTGCGTGGGCACGGCTGGCCCGAGCCGGATGCGGCCCTCCTGCGCTGCGTGGTCAGCCTGTCGGCGATCGTGGTCACCGGGGTGCTGTCCATGCGCGCCCGCGAGCGCATGTCCACGATCATCCGCCAGGCCAGCCTCATCAGCCTCACCCACGATTCGATCTACGTGCGCGATACCGATGACGTGATCGTGGAATGGAACGGCGGCGCAGAGGCCCTGTACGGCTGGCCCGCACGCGAGGCGATCGGGCGCCGTGCCAGTGAACTGCTGGCCACGGCCTTTGCCGGTAACCGCGCTGACATGGATGCCCAGCTATTTTCCGAAGGGCGCTGGGAAGGCGAACTGATCCAGCAGCACCGCGATGGCCGCATCGTGCTGGTGGAGGCACGCTGCGCGCTGCTGCGTGATGCCGCGGGCCGTGCCCAGCAGATCCTGGAAGCCGGTACGGATATCACCGCCCGCCGCGCAGCCGATGCCGCGCTGGCTGAAAGCGAGCGTCGCTACCGTGCGATCTTCGAAAGCGCGCGCTTCTCGTTCTGGGAAGAGGACTACACCCTGGTCATGGAGCGCATCGCCGTATTGCGCGCGCAGGGCGTGGTGGACCTTGCCGCCTACATGGAAAAGCACCCGTCGTTCGTGCGCGATGCCTGCTCGCTGACCATGGTGACCGATGTCAACGCGGCGACCGTGCGCCTGTTGGGTGCACAGCGCCGCGAGGAGCTGCTCGGGCCCCTGGATCGCTTCCTGCCGGGCAGCGATCGCACTTTCGCGCAGGTGCTGCTCACGGTGTTCGAAGGCACAGGCACCGCCGAGGGTGAGACCAACCTGGTGAACTTCAAGGGTGAGCGGCTCAACGTGCTATTCGCACTGAGCATGCCGCTGGGCCCTTCGCGATACGACCGCGTACTGGTCAGTGTCGTGGATATCACCGACCGTAAGCGCGCCGAACACGCGCTGATGGCCATGCAGGCCGAACTGGCGCAAGCGGCGCGCGTGACGGCCCTTGGCGAAATGAGCGCCACCATTGCGCATGAAGTGAACCAGCCGCTGGCCGCGATCGTCACCCACGGTGAAGCCGCGCTGCGCTGGTTGCGTCGCGACCAGCCGGACCTGGGCGAGGCGTGTGACGGGATCGAACGCCTGGTGCGCGACGCGCGGCGCGCCAGCGATGTGGTGAACCGCGTGCGTAGCGTGGCAAGCAAGGAGCCCCGTCAGCATGTGCGTTTCGACCTGCGTGCGCTCGCGGAGGAATGCGCCTTGTTGCTCGATGGCGAGATGGCCCGCCACCGCGTGGGGCTGACCATCGACATCGACCGCGAGGCGCCGTTGCCACGGGGCGATCGGGTGCAATTGCAGCAGGTGGTCGTGAACCTGATGGGCAACGCCATCCGCGCCATGGGTAGCGTGCCGGGGCGTCGTGAGCTCACCTTGCGGGCGCGGCAGGCGCAGAACGGCACCCTCCTGATCGAGGTGGAGGACACGGGAACGGGCATTCCTGACGATATCGCGGCCAACCTGTTCGACGCGTTCGTGACCAGTCGTGGCGGTGGCATGGGCATGGGGCTTGCCATCTGCCGTTCCACCGTGGAATCTCATGGCGGGCGCCTGTGGGCGACCAATCGCCCTGAGGGGGGAGCGACCTTCCATTTCACGCTGCCGGTCACGGTGGCCGAGGAGGCCCGCGCATGAATCGTCCGATGCCCGCCGTTGCCCAGGCACCGATCGTCTGCGTCGTCGATGACGACCAGGCCGTGCGTGAGGCGCTGGGCTCGCTGTTCCGCTCCGTGGGCCTGTCCGTAGCCACCTTTGGCAGCACCTCTGATTTCCTGGCCCGGGAGAACCCGGGTGCGCCCGGTTGCCTGGTATTGGACGTGCGCCTGCCAGGGGTCAGCGGCCTGGATTTCCAGGCCCAGCTCTCCAGCATGGATAACAGCCTGCCGATCGTCTTCATGACCGGCCATGGCGATATCCCCATGTCGGTACGCGCCATGAAGGCCGGTGCGCTGGATTTCCTGGCCAAGCCATTCCGCGACCAGGACATGCTCGATGCCGTGGCCGCCGCCATCGAACGTGACGCGGCCAGCCGCCGGGATGCCGATGCCCTTTCTACCGTACGCTCGGCCTATGCCTCGCTCACGCCGCGGGAGCGTGAAGTCATGCGCCATGTGACTGCCGGCCTGATGAACAAGCAGGTAGGTGCGCTTCTCGGCCTCTCTGAGATCACGGTGAAGATCCATCGCGGCAATGTCATGCGCAAGATGGGCGTACGTTCGCTGGCCGACCTGGTACGCCAGGCCGAGGCGCTAGGCGACCAGGCCTGAACGGAAGTCCGCACCGCACACCTCCGTATGATTCCCAACGAAAGAGCGGGGGCGCACTGTAGTGCCACGCCGCTGTATGCGCGTGAAGAGGATTCCAGGTTTGGCCGCGAACAGGGTTGTGGCGATCGTTGACGATGACGACGCGGTGCGCCAGGCCACCGTGAGCCTGGTCAGGTCGCTGGGACACGAAGCACGGGGGTTCGCCTCCGCCGAAGACTACCTCCGCCCCGGCAGTGACGAGGGGGTCGATTGCCTCGTTACCGACGTACACATGCCGGGAATGGACGGGACCGACCTGCAACGGCGCCTGCTGGCGCGTGGCCGCACGTACCCCATCGTTTTCGTTTCCGGGTTCCTGGATGAAACGGTGCGCGATAGCGTGATGGCGGCGGGTGCATTCTGCTACCTGGGCAAGCCGTTTGCCGGCGATGCGCTGGTCACCTGCCTTGAGCGGGCGCTGGCCGCGCGATAGCGTCGTTTTCATCGGGGTCTGATACGCTCCGGCCCCATGATCCTGAGCCTCTTTCTCATACTGCTGCTCATCGCCTGCCTGTGTGGCTGGCGCCGTCGTCGGCGTACCGGGGGCGGCTTCGCCCTGCTGGCATTCGCCTGGTTGTTTATTGCCGGGTGCGGCCCGCTAACCGATGCGTTGCTCGGCAACCTGCAATCGGGTTTCTCGCCGGATGTCACGGGCTGGGGCCAGCGCAACGCTATCATCCTGTTGGGCGCGGGCACGGTGCGCGCCGGTTCCGGTAGCGTTGAGCCGAGCCTGTACGCCGATGGCCGTATCCTGCGCAGCGCCGAGCTTTACCGGAGCTGCAAAGCCACCGGTGCCGATTGCAAGGTAGAAGTCAGCGGCGGCGATGCCATGCACAACGGGCATGCCGAGGCCGATACCTATGCCATCACGCTGGATCGGCTGGGCGTTCCACGCGAGGACATGATCCTGGAATCGCGCAGCATGAATACGTTCCAGAACGCCCAGAACAGCAAGCCGCTGCTGGATGCCTACCACGCCGACAAGATCGTGCTGGTGTCCTCGGCCATCCACCTGAAGCGCGCATCGTTGTACTTCGCGCATTTCGGTATCCGCGCAGAGGCCGTGCGTGGCGACTACGTGCGCGCCCGCTACGATTGGCTCCCGGGCACGGAAAACCTTTTCTTCGCGGACTTTGCGTTGCATGAATACGTGGGGGTGTGGCGTTACCACTTCTACAACATGATGGGCTGGAACGTGCCCAGGGTTCCTGAAGAAAACGTGACCACGCAGACACATAGCTAACATTTGGCCCTTTATGCTGGCGCACCGTCCAGCCACGGACCGCACCCAAGGAGATGCCCGTGAAGTCTCGTTACATCCTCGCCGCGCTGCTGGCTACCGCCTCGATCGTTCCCGCCGCTTTCGCCCAGCAGGCTGCGGCACCTGCCGCGCCCGCCGCCAACCCGGCATCGCAGATCCCGGCATCGGATCGCGCCGCTATCCAGAACTACAACCTCAACGACGATGTGTTCAAGCGCCTCGTCGCCGTTTCGAAGGAAGCGAAGGCGCAGGGCATCAAGCCCAAGGATGCGCAGACCGATTTCTCGAAGATCCACTCACTGGATGACCTGGCCAAGACGGTGACGGATTCGGATCCGCGCATCGGGCCGCTGATCCAGAAGAACGGGTTTACCCCGCGCGACTTCATGCTCGCGAACCTCGCGCTGACCAATGCGGCCATTGCTTCGGAAGCGAAGAACAACCCGCAGATGGCGCAGTACGTGGACCAGTCCAAGGTAAACCAGAAGAACGTCGCGTTCTACGAATCGCACAAGGCCCAGATCAACCAGCTGATGGCCGAAGACGACTCGGCCCCGCAGTAACATAGGTAAATGTAGGAGCGCGCTTGCGCGCGATGGGTGCTTGCCGCAAGAACCATCGCGCGCAAGCGCGCTCCTACAACAGCAAAAGGCCCCGGTGTTCTTCACCGGGGCCTTTTCGTTTCAGGCGATACGCTTAGTTCGTACCGTGCAGCGCATGCTTAAGGTCACGCATCTGGTCATGGCCGCTCTTCACCGAAACAAACGCTTCGTTGATCAGCGAACGGGTGCCAGCGGTGACATCGCTGTCCTTCAGCGCATCCTCGTACTTCGCCTTGATGTGATCTTCGCCGCGTTCGACTTCGTCGACAATCGCGGTGTCATCCTTCGAGCTCATCTTGGCGCGCAGTTCGACGAACATGCGGTGGGCCTTGGCCAGCACGGTGCCATCATCCTCGGGGTTGCCACCCAGCGAGCGCACCTGCTGCTGCAGGCGCTGCGCCACCTGGCGGCGCTCCGAAGCGCGCTGCTGGAACGAGGCGGAATAGCGGGTGTTGTGGGCATCCTTGGCCGCTTCGCCATAACCCTCGGCGCTGTCGATGGTGGTCTCGATCAGGTTGTTGAGGATCTTGATGTCATGTTCGGTAGTTGCGGTCATGGGCGTGGCTCCTTCTTGGGGAGAGCCAGCATCGCGTTCCGGGGCGGCTTCATTCCGTGAACATCGCGTAGGGTCCATCACGACACGAGGCGTGCGTTCATCCTCGGCGCAGGCATACTCGGTCATCACGTTTCATTGCAGGAGAACGGGCCATGGCATCCAACCGCCGCGCACTGATCACGGGCGCATCCGCTGGCATTGGCGAGGCATTCGCGCGTGAACTGGCGCGCCGGGGCTTCGACGTGGTGCTCACCGCGCGGCGTACCGAGCGTCTCGACGCGCTCGCGACCGAGCTGCGCGAACGCCATGCGATCGAAGCGATCGTCGCGCCGCTGGATCTCGCCCGCGCGGATGCACCGGAGGCCCTGGTCGGGGCGCTTGCCGACCAGGGCCTGCATATCGATATGCTGGTGAACAACGCGGGCTATGGGCTTACCGGGTACCTGGACGAGCAGCCGTGGGAAGCCCACGCCGCCTTCATCCAGGTGCTGATGACCGCGCCGACCGAGCTGGCCTGGCGCCTGCTCCCCGGCATGAAGGCGCGCGGCTACGGCCGGATCATCAACGTAGCCTCGCTCGCGGGGCACGTGCCGGGGTCGGCAGGCCACACGCTTTACGCCGCCTCCAAGGCGTACCTCATCAAATTCTCCCAGTCACTTGCGCTGGAGACCAAAGGCACGGGCGTGCACGTCACGGCGCTGTGCCCGGGGTTCACCTACTCGGAGTTCCACGACGTGAACGGGGCCCGGTCGCTAGTCTCGAAGATGCCGGCCTTCATGTGGATGGATGCGGCGACGGTGGCGCGGCAGGGCGTCGATGCCGTGGAAGCCGGGACCGCCGTGTACGTGAACGGCCGGGTGAACCGCGTGATCAAGGCCCTGTTCAAGCTTCTGCCCGATAGCGTGGGCCTGAAGCTGACCGAGCGGCAAGGCCGGCGGTTCCGGGTCCATGGCGCGGCTGCGGCGGGGCCCCAGGGGTGACCATGACCTCTGGCATACGCCCGTAGCGGTGCCGGGGGCTAGCCTCGTCCGGTTCGCGGCGCCTCCCGGTGCCGACACGTTCCGCCAAGGGGTTCCCCATGTCCAAGCATTACCCGGCCCTGGCCGGTGCCATCCTCCTCGGCCTTGCCGGGGCCGCTTCCGCCCAGACGGTCAGCGTCGACGATTACCGCCGCGCTGATGCCATGCTGGCGAATAACACCATGCCGCTGGTGGATCATGCCGTCCAGCGCGTGAAGTGGATCGACGACGGCCACTTCTGGTATCGCGACCACGACAAGGATGGCGACCAGTTCCTTACCGTGGATGCGGCCACGGGCCAGGCCACGCGCGCGTTCGATCGCGACAAGGTGGCCAAGGCCCTCTCCGATGCCACTGGCAAGAAGGTTGATCCGGCCAAGGTGCCGGTCAGCGACTTCACGGTGCGCGCCGATGGCGGCCTGGACCTGACCTCGGGTGGCAAGCACTACATCTGCGACAAGGCGGCGGACAAGTGCGAACTGGCCGCGGTGAAGAAGGATGCCAGTGGCAAGGCCTACGGTACCGAGCCGGGTCTGAAATCGCCGGATGGCAAGTCCGAAGCGTTCGTGCGCGACTGGAACCTGTGGGTGCGCGACGTGGCCACGGGGGCGGAAACGCAGCTGACCACCGATGGCATCAAGGATTACGGCTACGCGACAGATAACGCTGGCTGGAAGCACACCGATGACGCGATCCTCGTGTGGTCGCCGGACTCGACGAAAGTAGCCACGTTTCAGCAGGACCAGCGCAAGACCGGTGAAATGACCCTGGTCAGCGTCAACGTGGGCCACCCCAAGGTGGATACGTGGAAGTACCCGCTGCCGGGCGACAAGGACGTGACCATGATCGAGCGCGTCGTGATCGACGTGCCGTCGAAGAAGATGGTCCGCTTCAAGATGCAGCCGGACCAGCATCGCTCCACGGTGTGCGATGACGTGTCGTGCAGCCCGGGCGTGTGGGATGACGTGCGCTGGTCCGCCGATGGCAAGAGCATCGCCTTTGTCTCCACGGCGCGTGACCACACCCATGAATGGGTGCGCATCGCCAACCCGGAAACGGGTGATGTGCGTACCGTGTTCGATGAAAAGGCCAAGACCTATTTCGAAGGCGGTTTCGAGAATGCCAACTGGCAGTACGTGCCTGAAACCGATGAGGTGATCTGGTTCTCCGAGCGGAGCAACTGGGGTCACCTGTACATGTACAGCCTGAAGACCGGCAAGCTCGAGCACGAGATTACCAAGGGCGACTGGAACGTCACCCAGGTGCTGCATGTGGATCCCAAGACCAAAACCATCTGGTTCCGTGGTGTCGGCCGCGAGAAGGGCGTGAACCCCTATTACCAGCAGTTTTACAAGGTGGGGTTTGATGGCAAGGGCCTGACCCTGCTCACCCCGGAAAACGCCGACCATACGGTTTCGATGTCGAAGGACGGCACGTACTTCGTCGATTCGTATTCCACGATCGATACGCCGCCTGTCGCCGTCGTCCGCAATGCGGCAACCGGCGCCACGGTGAAGGAATTCGCCCGCGCCGATATCTCCCGCCTGAAGGCGGTCGGCTGGGTCGCGCCGACCTCGTTCACCGTCAAGGCGCGCGACGGCAAGACCGACCTGTACGGCCAGATGTTCAAGCCGTCGCACTTCGATGCATCGAAGAAGTACCCGCTGGTCGTGTACATCTACCCGGGCCCGCAGGTGGGTTCGGTGCGCACGCGCAGCTTCGCGCCGTCGCACGGTGACAATCAGGCGCTGGCCGAACTCGGCTTCGTCGTCGTCGCTGTCGATGGTATGGGTACGCCGCTGCGCTCGAAGGCGTTCCACGATGCCTACTTCCAGAACATCGGCGACAACACGCTGCCCGACCAGGTCGCGGCGGTGAAGCAGCTGGTGAAGCAGAACACGTGGATCGATGGCGACCGCGTGGGCATCTGGGGTCACTCCGGCGGCGGTAATGCCACGGCCACGGCCATGTTCCGCTACGCCGATACGTTCAAGGTGGGCATCTCCGAATCGGGCAACCACGATAACCGCAACTACGAAGACGACTGGGCGGAGAAGTGGCAGGGCCTGCTGGTCACGGACAAGGACGGCAAGTCCAACTACGACGACCAGGCGAACCAGAAGTGGGTGGATGGCCTGAAAGGCCACCTGATGATGGCGCACGGCACCTCGGACGATAACGTGCCGCCGTACGAAACCCTGCTGGTGGTGGATGCGCTGATCAAGGCCAACAAGGATTTTGACCTGGTCATGATCCCCAACGCCCACCACGGCTACGGCGCTGCCACGCAGTACATGACGCGCCGCCGCTGGGACTACTTCGTGCGTTACCTGAAGGGTGAAACCCCGCCGAAGGAATTCAAGCTCACCCCGCTGGATATGAACCGATAAACACCAAGGCCGCGCGTCACGCGCGCGCGGCCAGTTTTCTTTGCACGCATAACGCGGCTTTTTGTAGGAGCGCGCTTGCGCGCGATGGGCCTTGCCGCAAGCTCCCATCGCGCGTGAGCGCGCTCCTACATGTTTTCGGTGATCAGGAAAGCGTGATATGCACGCCGGGCACCGGCACAAAGTGCATCGCCACCGCGTTCATGCAGTAGCGCAGCCCGGTCGGGTCCGGGCCATCATCGAACACATGGCCAAGGTGCGCACCGCAACGGGCGCAGCTGACTGCCGTACGGTCTTCCATCAGGCTCTTGTCATCGGTCTGCACGATGTTCCGCTTGGAAAGCGGCTGCCAGAAGCTCGGCCAGCCCGTGCCCGAATCAAACTTCGTCGCCGAATCGAACAGCGCCGTATCGCAGCCGATGCAGCGGTAGAGCCCGTTGTCGTGGCGGTTCCAGCCGGGACCGGTATAGGGCGGCTCGGTGCCTTCGTGGCGGGTGACGTAGTACGAGCGCGAATCCAGTTTCGCCCGCCACTGGTCATCGGTAAGTACCACCTTCGGTTCTACGCATTGCCCAAGCGGCTTCTTGTCCGGCGCAAAGCAATCCAGGGTGACGTTTCCCGGTTGCAGCGGCTTGGGCGCCTCGGCAGCCATGGCCGGCTGGGTGGCCTTGAAGATGAAGGGCAGGGAGACCGACGCGGCGGCCGTGGCCGCGAAAACGGCAAGGAAGCGGCGGCGATCAGGATCGGTACGCATGGGACCTCCGGAAGCGGAAAAGGGCGCCAGGCGGCGCCCTTCCAACCAGACCGGCCAAACACCTCAAGCCTTACACGGCCTCAGTCATCCACCCAGTGGCACCGACGCTCGGTCGTATACGTGGCGTTCTTATCCTGGTGGTTCTTCTGCACCTGGTTACCCACGTAACCGCCGGCCACGGCGCCGCCCACGGTCGCCAGGGTCTTGCCCTTGCCACCGCCCACCTGGTGGCCGAGCACGCCGCCCGCGACGGCGCCTACGCCGGTGCCGATCAGGCGGTTGTCATCCTTCGAATTGATCTGTTTGACCCGCACGTCCTCGCAGACCTGGTGACGGGCCATGGCCGGGGCCGCGGCGCCCAGCGCGACAGCGAGCGTGGCCAGGGCAATAAGCGGCTTCTTCATGACGGGTCCTCCTTATCGACAGGCTTCAGGGATACCGCCGCCGTCGTGATGGAGGGGTCAACAGGCACCGTTTTCGTGTGCCGGATCGACATGGCGTATGGCCGCGGTTTAATTGGCGTGCCCCGCGCCTCGGCCACCGCCTCGGTGAGCTCTGCGCCCAGCAGCAGGATGAGCGCGGAGTAGTAAACCCATACCAGCAGCACGACCACGCCGCCGGCGGGCCCATAGGGGCCACCGACATTACTGCGCTCGAGATAAATGCCAATGGCGTATTTGCCGATGACGAAGAGCAGGGCGGTGAGCGAGGCGCCAATGAACGCATCGCGCCACTCGATGATGGCATCGGGCAGCACCTTGTAGATCGCCCCGAAAATCAGGATGAACACGCCGAACGAGATCACCATTTCGAGTGCGTGCCAACCCAGCGTGCCGCCCCGCACAAACACGGCGATAAGTGCGCTGGCGGAGAAGGAAATGACCAGCAGGAAGGCGAGGGAAAGCAGCAGGCCCAGCGCATGCAGCCGGGCGCGCAGCCAGCCAAGGATGGCGCGGCTGGTATTGCCGGGGCGTGGCTGCAGGCTCCACACACGGTTCAGCGCGCCCTGCAGCTGGGCAAAGACCGCCGAGGCACCGATCAAGGTGACACCCAGGCCGATCAGGCCGGCCATGCTGCCCACGCTGGGCCGTTGCTTGGCGTTCTCGATCACCAGCTTCACCGCATCGGAGGCTCGCGAGCCCACCAGGCCATTCAGCCCGTCCACGAGCTGGGCTTGCCATTCCGGCCGGAGCGAGGCCACGACCCACAGCAACAGCACCAGCAAGGGGGCAAACGAGAGGGCCGAATAGAAGGCCAGGGCCGCCGCCCGGGTCATCAGCTCGTCGTCGCTAAAACCTTTCGCGGTGGTCTTCACCACCTGCAAGCCGAGATTGATCCTGCGATCCACGGGGGCTCCTTACGTCCGGACGAGGGACAGGGTGAGGGGTAAGTCGCGAAAAAAACGTAGTTTTTGCACCGCAGCGTGACAGCTTGTCACTTCGGCGTCTTAATTCGCCCCGGGGAGTTAGATCGATTCAAGTCAAGCGGGATCCGGGTCACATCGTGCCTGCGGGTCCTGGGGGCTTAAACCGGGTTGGGAGGGCAGGGGCACGTGCGGAAAGCATGGCCCGGGGTAACGCTGCCACCCGCCAGATCGCTGAGGGGATGGGAAGCTGAGACATGAAACCAACAAGCGCCCGAATTCCAGTCAAGCCGGCCCTTGCGCCGCGCGTGTATCCGCGTGCGTGAGGATCGTCACCAGCAGCATGCCTGAGCGCAGCTGCTCTCCCCGCCCCAGCCGGGACGCGGGAACCACCAGCTTCATGTAAGTACTGAGCGCCAACGGGCCGGGGGGCCTTTGGTACCTAAAAATTTAGATCGATCCAAGTTCAGGGGAAGGAGGGGCCGTGCAGCACTAGCGCCGTAGCAGCAGTGATGAAACGGGGGATCAACGCGCCAGCGCAGCAGGCGCGCACATTACTGAGGGAAGTAAAGAACAATGACTTATCTGCCAAACATGCTTAAGCGCAAGCCGCTGTACGCCGCGCTCGCCACGGCGACCTTGTCCGTCGCTGGTTTCATCGGAGTGCCCGCCGCCGCCTTCGCGGAGACGCCTTCACCCGCCGCCGCCGCACCTGCGGCCGCACCCTCACCCGCTCCGCAGGCGCAGTCGACCGATGATGCCCAGGCGAAGAAGGATGCCAAGAAGGCAGATAAGGACAAGAAGGAACAGAGCCCGATCAACCTCGATACCGTGGTTGTGACGAGCTACCGCCAGTCGATCGACCAGAACGTGACCGACAAGCGCGAAGCGAACTCCATTGTCGAAGTGATCAACGCGCAGAACATCGCGCAGTTCCCGGCCAAGAACATCGCTGACGCGCTGGCCCACGTGCCTGGCGTGGTGATCAGCCGCGAATCCGGCGAAGGCAAGACCGTGAGCATCCGCGGCCTCGCTCCTGAGCTGACCTATACCGAACTGAACGGCAACTACGTCGCCTCGGCCGATACCTCGGCCGGCCTCACCCGTTCGTTCAACTACACACTGTTCCCAGCGAACATGTTCTCGGACATCAAGCTCTACAAGAGCCTTGAAGCGCGCCTGGATGAAGGCGGCATCGGCGGCAACGTCGACCTGCGCACGCGCCGTCCGCTCGAAATGGAAGCCAACGAAGGCTTCGTGACCGGCACCGCCGCAAGCTCCGATACCAGTTCCAAGACCGAACCGCAGGGCTCGGCGCTGTGGTCGTGGAAGAACAAGGACGAGACCTTCGGCGTACTCGTTGCCGGTTCGTACCAGAAGCGCCAGGCAACCACCTATGAAGCCGATGCCTCGAGCTGGCACTGGTGGTCGGATAACTGCAAGGACCACACGACCTGTACCCAGGCACCGGTGGATATCCACGGCAACCCGTACGATTCCGCGGTCAATAACAATATCGACCTGTGGGGCAATGGCGTGGTCGACCAGGCCGGCAACGTCTCGAACGGCTTCTGGATGCCGCAGCAGTTCGCCACGAGCCGCAACGACTTGACCCTGAAGACCAAGGGTGCTCAGGCCACGATGCAGTTCAAGCCGAGCGATCACTTCCTGCTGACGGGTAACTACTTCCGCTTCGAGCGCCAGCAGACCCAGATCACCAACACGCTGGAAATCCCCGAGTGGGGCCTGCCGAACAACTCCAACTACGCTGACCAGAACGGCCGCCTGCTGGCACCGAACGGCCTGACCTTCGATCCCTCGCACACCATCGTCACCGGCGCGAACTACCAGCTCCCGGCTGCTGGCGTGGGTTGTAATTCGGCCGTCAACCCCGTGACCGGTGCGGCCCGCCAGGCCGTCGACGTGTGCTCGACCGAAATCCCCTGGCTCAACGGTAACTACTCCGTCGAGAAGGCCACCTCGCAGACCCTCAACCTGGAAGGCGAGTGGGACAACGGCGGTTCGCTGAGCGGCTCGTTCAACGTAGGCCGCACCTGGGCCAAGGGTGGCCCGTCGGTCGAACTGGGCATGGCCGCCAAGCCGCGTAACTTCGTGAACGGCCAGTGGGTGGACGGCAGCACCGGCGCCTCATGGACGACATCCGGCAGCGATGTGAGCAGCAAGCCGGGCATCAGCGCCGAGCAGGGCGTGCTGCAGAACATGATCAACGGTGCCGGCCAGGTCGACCTGGGTTCCACCGGTTCGAACATGGTCAACACCTCGAACTCGCAGAACTTCGCGCAGGCCGATTTCACCTGGTCGCTTGATTCGACCTGGCTGCAGTCGATCCAGTTTGGTGGCAAGTACACCGATGCCAACGCCGAACAGCAGAGCAACGAAGTGCGCTGGTACTGCAAGGGCACCGAGCTGCAGTTCCAGACCTGCGATCCAAACGCAGGCCAGCTGCCGGCCGGCTTCCTGCTGGCGAACAACCTCAATGGCGTGAACCACGCCTACGGCGATGACATCTTCCCGGCGATCAACTTCCCGGCGTACTACAACTACCTGAACTCGACCTACGACCGCGTGCTGTACAACAAGCCGCAGAACAAGTCGTCGATCGGCGAGAAGATCGCCGCGGCCTATGTGCAGGCGAACTTCGATACCGGCACCATCCGCGGTAACGTCGGCGTGCGTTTCGTGACCACGAAGCAGGACCTCACGGTCGCCAACCAGGTCACCACCAACAACGCGGTGTACTACCACGATCCGCAGGGCAACATCCTGATCTGCCCGGCCTCGGGCGTGAACGCGGGTGGCGGTGCGTGCGCCCCGGGTGATTTCCAGTACCTGCCGCGCGAAGTGTCGGTCATCGAGAACTTCACCAACTCGACGACGCAGAAGCGTTACAACAAGTTCCTGCCCAGCTTCAACATCGCGTGGACGATCGCCGATGACTTCATCCTGCGTGCCGCCGGCTCGCAGGCCATGGCTCGCGCGAACTACACCGACCTGGCCCAGCTGGGCCAGCTGACCAACAACACGCAGGAGTACTACAACGACCGCAAGCAGTTCGGCGCTCCGCTGCCGGGCTGGTACGGTTCGGGTGCCAACGCCGACCTGAAGCCGTTCACGGCCACGCAGTTCGACCTGGCCGGTGAGTGGTACTACGGCCCGCATTCGGTCGTCGGCGTCGATCTGTTCCAGAAGAAGGTCAAGAACTTCGTCGTCCCGGTCACGGTCAACAACATCAATGTTGACGTGGGTGGCACGCAGACCAACTTCCTGCAGTACAGCACCAATGCCAACGGTCGTTCGGGTACGTCGAAGGGTGTGGAAATCTACAACCAGCACACCTGGGACTCGGGCTTCGGCTACATCCTGAACTACACGCTCAACCACACCAACGAAACCGCGGTGTCGCTGGGTGATACGCAGGTGGGCAAGGCCGAGCTGATCGGTAGCGCCAAGTACGCCGCCAACGTCTCGCTGTTCTATGAAAAGAATGGCCTGCTGCTGCGTGCCAGCGACAACTGGACCGGCCGTACGATGACCGGCCTGGCCTCGGGCCTGCCGATCTACGCACAGCCGTACCACCAGATCGACCTCAATGGCGACTATGAATTCAACAAGCACTTCATGGTGACCGCGTCGATCATCAACTTTAACAAGGCAACCCCGCACACGTACCTGGGTGGCGACACCCGTGCACGACTGGTCCAGCTGCTGTACCCGGGCCGTCAGTACTACGTGGGTGTGACCTACAAGTTCGGTGGTCCGGAAGCTAAGTAAAAAAACCGACGGGGCCAGGCACATCGCCTGGCCCCGTCTTCGTTTCAACGGATGCGTCCCCACTCCGTCCAGGAAACCCTCATGAATTCATCCATGGCACGTGTTCCCCGCCGTGCTCTCGTGATTGCGCTTTCGCTGATCGCCGTCGGTTCCATCGGCGCGGGCTATGCGAAAGATACGAAACCCGCCGCCCCGGCGAAGTCCTCGGTCGACGAAGCGAACCCGCTGGTCGGCACGGCCCCGCTGGATAAGCAGGAATTCATCGGCAACTCGCCACCGCCCGGCGAGCCGCTCTACACGGGTATGACCACGCCGGGCGCAAGCCTGCCGGAAAGTGCGACCGAAGCCGCGCCGGTCAACATCAATGCCGATCTCAGCTTCGCCACGGGTGTTCCGGTCGCCTACGACTACCGCCGCCCGGCGATGATCGGCTTCTCCGGTGGTGGTTCGACCTATGGCGCGCGCGGCGCGCCCATCGTCATGCCCGTTGTCGGCGACTGGACCGTGCCGCCGGATTACATGACTTCGTATTACGACAAGTCCACGGAAAAGGCTTCGCCCGGCTACTACGCGGTGGATCTCGCGACGTTCCATACCAAGGTCGAGCTGACTGCGACGCAGTGGACCAGCCTGATGCGCTTTACCTTCCCGGAGAGCCACCGCTCGAACGTGGTGATCAACCTGCGCCGCGCGGGCGGCGATGTGGAAGTGGTGGATGACCATACGGTGCGTGGTGTCGCCCAGACGGGCCGCCGCGATCGCGATACGGATGGCCCCTTCTTTGTTGCAGAGTTCTCGCGACCGTTTGCGAGCTTTGGCACGTTCCATTCCGAGGTCACCGAAAAAGGCGAAGGCCTCGGCCATGAGGATATCCAGGCCGGCCGACGCAAAATATCGGGTGACTACGCAGGTGCCTACCTCACCTTCAACACGAAGGCGGGCGACAAGGTCGTCGTACGCATCGCCCATGGCCATAGCGCCGCGGAGGCCGATCAGCGCCTGAAGGCGCAGGATAGCGACCCGGACTTCGACAGCGTGCATGCAAAAGCACGCGCGAAGTGGGCCGAGCTCTTCGACCGTATCCAGGTCACCGGCGGCACGCCGAAGCAGCGCATGCTGTTCTACTCGACGCTTTACCACTCGTTCGCCAGCCCGCGCATGATCGCCCGCAAGGGCGAGCACTACACCGATAGCGACGGCAAGGATCAGGTCGCCGAATACGACCATTATGGCCCGGTGCCGTACTGGGATACCGGCCGCAACCAGATCGCGCTGCTGATGCTGCTTCAGCCGGAAGTGGTGAAGGACATCATGCGTTCGGAGATGGACCGTGCGCACGAACGCGGTTACATGAATACCTCGTTCCATGGCGACCACGCCGTGTTCCTGTATGACGGCGCGTGGCAGCGTGGTATCGATTTCGATTACGCCGCCGTGTACGACGTGCTACGCAAGAACGCCACCGATCCGAAGGGGCCACGCGGCTACCTGGCCGAGTACGACAAACAGGGCTGGATCTCCGATATCGTGCCGGATGGCAACCCGAGCCCGCCGTATGCCGGTGGCAAGGCGGGTGTCGCGACCACGCTGGAATACGCATGGGATGACTACGCGCTGGCGGACTTCGCCCGTCGGCTTGGCAAGACCGAAGACGCCGACATGTTCGAGCGCCGCGCGGGCAACTACCGCAACGTGTTCGATAAGTCGGTTGGCTTCTTCCGCGGCCGCACCGAAGACGGTAAGTGGATTTCACCGTTCGATCCGGGCGAGCCGTATTACAACTTCATGATGAAGGAAGGCTCGGGCTGGTCCACGCTGTGGCTGGTGCCGCATGACGTGCAGGGCCTGATGAACCTGCTCGGTGGCCGCGATGCGTTCAACGCAAAGCTCGATGCCTTCTTCTCCACGCCGTACACCGCGAAGGGCATCTGCCGCGACTGCACCGGTCTGATTGGCCAGTACGTACAGGGTAACCAGCCGGATCAGCAGGCTGCGTACCTGTACGCATGGAGCGGCCAGCCGTGGAAAACACAGGCGCTGACTCGCCGGATTCTTGCCGACCTGTATGGCAGCGACGCCACGGGTTACGGCTACCCCGGCATGGACGATCAGGGTTCGACCTCGTCCTGGTATGCGCTCAGCGCCATGGGCTTCTACCCCGTGGACCCGTCGCGCCCCGAGTACATCATCGGCAGCCCGATCTTTGACCACGTGCGCCTGCGCCTCCCGAACGGCAAGCTGTTCGAGATCGTCGCCCGCAACAACTCGGCGAAGAACCAGTACATCCAGTCTGCCACGCTTAACGGCAAGCCCTGGACCAAGCCGTGGTTCAGCCACGCCGATATCGCGAACGGCGCGACCCTGGAGCTCACCATGGGCCCCGAGCCCAGCAAGACCTGGGGCACCAACCCTAACGACGCGCCGCCCTCCATGACGAAGCCCTGACCCCGCGCGGGCCGTGCACATAACACGGCCCGCCCCGCCCCTTGACGCACCCAGCCCCTGTAGGAGCGCGCTTGCGCGCGATAAGGCTTGCGACACACGCTCAAAAAGGACCCGCAATGATCCACAACGTAACCCTGCGCCGCGCGACGATCGCCCTGGCGCTGGCCTCCGCCTTCACCACCACCGCCATGGCCGCGACCGAAAAGGCTGCCACCTGGAACGGCAAGACGCCCCCGCTGGCGACGCCGTGGACCGCGCAGGTATCGCCTGCCCATGCCTTGCCCGAATACCCGCGCCCCCAGCTCGCGCGCCCGTCGCTCGAGCACCCGCAGTGGCTGAACCTCAACGGCCTGTGGCAGTTCGCCGTGGCGGACGGGAAGGGCGCCCCGCCGTTCGGCAAGACGCTGGATGAGAAGGTGCTGGTGCCGTACCCGATCGAGTCCGTGCTTTCCGGTGTGCAGAAGCATGCCGACGACATGTTCTATCGCCGTCTCGTGGACATCCCTGCTGCATTCACCGCGAAGGGCCAGCACGTGATGCTGAACTTCGGCGCGGTGGCCCAGGACGCCACCGTGTACGTCAATGGCAAGGAAGTGGCACGTCACACCGGCGGCTACACCTCGTTCAGCGCTGACATAACGCCCGCCCTGCAAGCAAAGGGCCCACAGGAAATCGTCGTCGCCGTGCATGCACCGGTGGATAGCGTGGATGTGATGGTCGGCAAGCAGCGCTTGAAGCCCGAGGGCATCTTCTACACGGCTGCCTCGGGTATCTGGCAGTCGGTATGGATCGAGCCCGTCGCGGCGACCAGCCTGGCACAGCTGCAGTTCACGCCGGCTGCGAGCCTGGATGCCTTTACCGTGAATGCGAAGGTGCAGGGCACCGCCGATGGCGCGACGCTGCATGTCACCGCGTTTGCCAACGGGAAACCCGCGGGCGAGGCGACCGGTCCGGCCGGGCAGCCGCTCCAGCTTAAGATCAGCCACCCGCATACGTGGAGCCCGGACGACCCGTTCCTCTACACCTTCAAGGCGACCCTGGAGCAGGGCGGCCAGCGCGATGAAGTGACCAGCTACGCGGGCCTGCGCACGATCGGGATCAAGAAGGTGGGTGGGCTCAACCGCATCACGCTGAACGGTAAGACCACCTTCCTGCTGGCCACGCTGGACCAGGGCTATTGGCCCGATGGCATCCACACGGCACCCACGGATGCGGCGCTCAAGTTCGATATCCAGAAGACGAAGGACCTGGGCTTCAACACCATCCGCAAGCACATCAAGGTGGAACCGGCGCGCTGGTACTACTGGGCCGACCGCATCGGCCTGATGGTGTGGCAGGACATGCCGGCGCTGCCGAACGGCCACAACGAGAAGCTCAGCGAGGAGGCCAAGGCCAACTTCCGTAAGGACGTCACGGCCATCGTGGAGCAGCTGAAGGGCGAAACCTCGATCATCGGCTGGATCCCGTTCAACGAAGGCTGGGGCCAGTGGAGCATCCCGGCGGCTGGCGAACTGGCCACCCAGATCAAGCAGCTGGACCCGTCGCGCCTGGTCAACGCGCGTAGTGGCTACAACTGCTGCGATACCAAGGGCGATGTCCATGCGGGCGACATCATCGACGTGCACGACTACCAGGGCCCCGGCCTGCCGGCGCCTGATGCCACCCGTGCTGCGATGGATGGCGAACACGGCGGCCTGACCCTCGGCGTACCGGGCCATGTCTGGCCGAATACGCCCATCAACCCGTATGGCGAGGTCAAGGACAACGCCGCCCTGAACGCGGGCTACGTGAAGAACACGGCCGTGCTACGCGACAAGGGCCCCGGCATCGGCGTCTCGGGCAGCGTGTATACCCAGATCACCGACGTGGAAGGCGAGCACAACGGGCTCTATACCTACGATCGCAAGGTCGAGAAGGTGGACGAGGCGCAGGTGCGGGCCATTAACCAGGCCACGATCAAGGCGGGCGGGGAGCCGTAAGCCCCCGCCAGGCCTGGCTTCAGGCCGCGAGGTCCATGCGTTCGATGGCCGAAGGAATGCCATCGGCGCCATGGACCTCGATGACCCGGTCGGTCATGCTGAACCCGGTGACCACCTCGTGGGCCCAGGTGCTGTGGTAGGGCATGTACACGCCCCAGCCACCCAGCTCCACGACCGGGGCAATATCGGATTTCAGCGAGTTGCCCACCATCGCGAACCGGTCGGGGCTGACCTCGAACTCCCGGAACAGGCGCTCGTAGGCGGCCGGGTCCTTTTCGGACACGATCTCGATCCGGTGGAACACATCGGCCAGGCCGCACCGGGCGACCTTGTATTCCTGGTGGAAAAGGTCGCCCTTGGTGATCAGCACCACCCGGTGCGTCTCAGCCACCTGCTGGACGGCGTCGCGGATGCCCGGCAGCAGTTCGACGGGGTGGGCCAGCACTTCCTTGCCCAGCTTCACGATCCGGTGAATGTCGCGGGCCTCGATCCGGCCGTCGGTCAGCTCGATGGCTGATTCGATCATGGACAGGGCCATGCCCTTGGCGCCGTAGCCGAACAGGGCGATATTGCCGCGCTCGGTAGCCAGCAGGCTATCGCGCAGGCCGCCACTATCCAGGTCGATGTACTTGCCGAGGATGGCTTCGAAGGCATCCTGCGCCCGGTCGTAGAATTCCTGGCTGTGCCAGAGGGTATCGTCGCCGTCAAAGCCGATCAGTTCGATCATGGGGGTATCTCGTGGAACGTACCGCGCTAGGATAGCGCTATGTACGAATTCACCGATATCTCTTGCCCCTATTGCGGGGAAACCATCGAAGTGGCGGTGGACACCTCCGCCGGCAGCCAGACCTATACCGAAGATTGCCAGGTGTGCTGCCGCCCGATCGTGATGCGGCTGGTAGTGGATGAGGGCGATGACTCTTTCGACCTCACGGCGACGGCCGAAAACGACGGTTGAGCGCGACGAAGCGGCGCCATTTCCGAGGCATTTATTGCGTCGGGCGTCGTCATCGGTTCATTCGCTGACGCGAATGCGTGTTTTCGTGCGGCTTATGCCGCCTTAGGCTGGTGGGCTGCAAAGGTCGGGGGTGGGCAGGCCCTTGGGGCCGCCAGTCGCGGACCTTCGGACCGG
>Ga0157369_10000488_pt1 | contig 52650 bp, 42 predicted proteins | sample C25metaG_FD_113461 | JGI IMG/M metagenome (GOLD analysis project Ga0157369, IMG submission 113461) | Corn rhizosphere microbial communities from Kellogg Biological Station, Michigan, USA - C2-5 metaG | ecosystem: Host-associated > Plants > Roots > Rhizosphere > Soil | place: USA: Michigan... | reverse complement strand
GGCTGATTCACCGTCGCCGCTCCGGTAATCCCTCCATGCCCGTCCATCACTTCGAATCCAAGTGCCCGCGCAACGTTCGCGCCGTAGGTCGCGATCGCGCCATAGTCTCCGCAGACTGTCGCAAGCGAAAACTGATCCTTCGCGACGTTGCCCCGCTCTTGAGCCTGTAAACTGGCGCAAAACAGGACCAGAACCAGAGCCGCGAGGGTCCACTTCGGGGAAATAGAAATGGAAAAGCTCTTCATTAATGACCTCCATGAGTTATTCGGCTTTTCAGAGAACCTAAACGGGGAACTCTGAGAATAACGAAGGGAGGAATCACTGGCAATCGGAATAAGGTCAACTCGCCAGCACCCCTGAAAGCCCGATTGCGAGCAGGCCCCGGATATGCGAGTCTTGAGAGAGGGATAATGCCCTCCCATATCCGGCAAATAGAGACTTAACAATGCCCAGAAAGCCAGTCCGCTCAACGTTCGATCAGTGCATTGGAACCCTTCGCGAACGCGCCTTTGAGGTTTCGGAGTTCAAGGGAATCGCCGGTGGCATGCTGGTTTCCAAATACGGCGCGGCAGCCGTGCTCGTCCCGGCCGCAGATCTCGAGGGCGGTCCCGCAACCTTCGCCGAGCGTCCGGGAGTCCTCATCCGGGGAGAAATCGCTCGCCTGTTAGATCGCGGCTATCAGAAGTTCATCAAGACTCCTCAATTCGAACTGCCGGCGACAGCAAGCCAACTGCATGCCATTCACCAGTTCCAGGAAGAGTTGACACAGTCCATCGGCGGTATCAGTCTGTATAACCAGTCGCTCGGCACCACTAGCGACGTATACGAGTACGACCGCCTCCGCGGCCGCGAGCAGGACGCCGAGCCATTGGGGAAACGCCCATGGGAACTGACCGAGAGCCACTGACGCCAGCAATCCTGAGTAGCTAATGACGAAGACCCTCCGGCACGCCGGAGGGTCTTCGAAGCGAACCCGCTTGTACACTCCTACGTGCTCACGGCCTGCGATGGCTTATGCCCAACGAACCCATAGTAGGCAATAAACAGGTAGCAGATAAGCGGTATGAAGAATGAGTGCTGGATGCCCATCTTGTCAGCCGCAGCGCCCAGGGCCAATGGAATAACCGCACCACCCACAACAGCGGTCATGATTAATCCCGATCCCTTGCTTGTCATCGGTCCTAATCCTGCAATGCCGAGAGCGAAGATGTTTGGGAACATGATCGAGTTGAAGAATCCGCAGAGCACCATGCTCCAGATCGCCACATTTCCGCTCGACATCATCGAGATCAGAATCAGTACCGCAGCAATAGTTCCGAAGATTCCAAGCAGCTTGCCCGATTTGATCCTTGTCAGCATCCACGATCCAAGCAGGCGTCCCACTAGTGCGCCGCCCCAATAGAGCGAGACAAGAAATGATGCCGTCTTCGCGCTGTCGACACCCTGTGTTTTGAAGTAGTTCACGGCGATCGACGCCAAGCCGACCTCCACGCCTACGTACAGGAAGATGCCGATCGCTCCCAGCACCGTGTGCCGGTAGCCCCAGATGCTGCGGCTTAGAATGGGGTCGCCTTCTTTCGCCGGCCGGAACTCCTGCGTCTGCTTGATATGGGGCAGATGCATGAACATCACGGCAAAACCCAGTATCAACAGACCCGCTGCGATCGCGATATAAGGCCCGCGAACAGTATTCGCCACAGCGGCTTTCGTCGCATTCTCGCCGAGGTCCGTCAATATATACGCACCAGCCACCAGCGGCGCAATCGTGCCGCCCAGCGAGTTCAAGGCTTGTGCCAGCGTCAACCGTACCGGCGCGCTATGTTCCGGCCCCAGAATCGCAACATACGGATTTGCCGCCGTCTGCAGCGCGGTGACACCCGCACCAACAATGAACACCGCGGTCAGAAACAGCGGGAAGCTCACCATTCTTGCCGCAGGAACAAACAGGATGCAGCCCACAACCTGGATGAACAGCGACACCACCATCGTCCGCTTATAGCCAATCGTCTCAATCAGCTTCGAAGTGGGAGACGAGAACACGAAGTAGGCGAGGAAGAACGCCGATTCCGCCAGCATCGCCCACGCATAAGGCAGGTCGAAGATCGACCGTAAGTGCGGCACCAGCGCCATGTTCAAGTTGGTGATAAACCCGAAAATGAAGAACAACACAGCGACCGTAATAAATGGCCCGGTGTAGTTCGGCGTGGTTGCAGCCGTTGCCGGCGTCGATCGAGTTGCCATACGTTGTTTGCTCCCTTGCTTCCTGAAAAGATTCACCCGGTTAGGGTGGTTTTGTGCGCTTTTATGTCCCTAGCGCTTACTTAGAACCAGCTTGTTTTCGCTGAAATTGCTCGCAACCCGCGGTTTTCCGGAAATTGCTGCACACAACACTATACGTAAAACCCCGGATTGGGGAAGTGATGCGGAAAGCTGGTCCAAAAACGATTTTGCAGCATACGTTTTCTTGGCCGAGTGCACCGCCTCTACACCTCCTTCTTCCGATCTTCATCTCTCTCTGATTCCGGCTCAAAATGCCTTATTCTCAAGAGAGAGCAAGGAGTCGCCGTGGCAACCAGCACTTTGACCAGCGCCAAGTTGAAAAAAATACTTGCAGCCCTCGAGGCCAACTGGCAGGCAGAAATGGAGGGCTATCGGACCTACAATGCTCTTGCCGATCGCGATTCCGATCCGATTCGCGCTCAGGTCCTTCGCCACCTCGCCTCTGCCGAGTGGGAGCACGCCGCCCTCTGGAAGGGCCGGATCATCGAGCTTGGCGGCTCCGAACCCACCTATAAAGGTTCGCCCGGCGGCGAGGCCGATTCGCTCGCCAACCGCGCCGGCGGTGTTCGGATGGCCCTCCGCCGCCTCGAGATCGAAGAGAGCCGTCACATCGCCAACTACGGCCGCCAGCTCAAAGAACTCGGCGATGAAGGCTCCATTGCCATTCTCGATCACGTTATCGAAGACGAAAAAGATCACCACCGCGAGCTGGGCTCGCTTCTTCGCGGTCACTATCAGGCCCCGGCAAGCGCTCCCAGGGTAGATCCCAAAGCTGTCCTCGAAGAACTCCTCGCAAAGCGCAATCAGGGCCGAAAACAGCCGGGCGCATGGATCGGCGACGCCATTTACGGCGTCAACGATGGGCTCGGGGCCATCTTCGGTATCGTCTCCGGTGTCTCCGGCGCCACGCAGGGCGAGGCCAAATATGTGCTGCTCGCCGGCCTATCCGGCATGATCGCCTCCGCCCTTTCGATGGGTTCCGGCGCCTACCTCGCCGCCAAGAGCGAACGCGAGATCTACCACGCCGAAATCGCACGCGAGCGCGAAGCCATCCAGATGAACGGCCCCGAAGCGCGCGAACTCCTTTCTCTCTATTTCCAGGTCAAGGGTCTTCCTGAAGCCGACGCCGACCACATGGTCAACCATATTTCCAACGATCCTGACCAGATGCTGCGTGCGCTCGCCAGCGAACGCCTCGGCACTTCGGAAGAAGCGCTCTCCAACCCTATTGTTTCCGCGACCTCCGGAGCGATCTCCACTGCCGTCGGCGCAATGATTCCGATCATCCCGTTCTTCTTCATGCAGGGTCTTCCCGCAGTCATCGCCGCAGCCGTTGTCTCCCTCATTGCGCATTTCGCCGTTGGAGCGGCCAAGAGCCTTATTACCATTCGCTCCTGGTGGTCCTCGGGACTTGAGATGACAATCGTGGGCGCCATAGAAGGCGCCGTCACCTACGGCATCGGTATCCTGCTCGGCAAGGGCGGAATGTAGTGGGAGGCTTCATACCTCTGGGGGACGCATCGCGCCCACTGCGCCGCTTCCCTGTCGCTACGGTCGCCATCATCCTCCTGAACGCCTATGTGTTTTTCAAGGAACTGGCGTATGGCGACCAGTTCGTCTGGATCTGGTCCGTTGTTCCCATTCGCATCATCCACGGATACAGCTGGATCACGATCCTCACCTCAATGTTCATGCATGCCAGCTGGATGCACATCATCGGCAACATGATTTACCTGTGGGCCTTCGGCCGCGAGATCGAAGACGCCATGGGAACCGGCAGGTTTATCTTCTTCTATCTCGCCGGCGGGGTAGTCGCAATGATGTGCCAGATCCTCGGTGATCCTTTCGCGCGGGTCCCTTGCCTTGGAGCGAGCGGAGCAATCGCTGCTGTAATGGGCGCGTTCCTCATCACCTATCCGCGCGACCGCATCCGCACTGTTGTTTTCTTCATCATCTTTGCGCGAATCACTTTCATACCCGCCGCGCTCTTGATTGGCTTCTGGTTCCTGATGCAACTCCTCAACTTCGGCACAATCGCCACTGTTCACACTGGCGGCGTAGCCTACCTCGCCCACATCGGCGGATTCCTGTTCGGGATAGCGACCGCCCGATTCATGGTCAGACCTGGGCGCGCAGCCTACGTTCGAATTTGAATACAGGAGACAGACGATCAGTGATGTTTGAAACCTGACAATGCCAGGCACATCCCGCTACCGGCTAGTGACTAGCGGCAGTCTTTCCGCAACCAGCTCTTTGGCCGCATTCCGTCCGGTGCGAATGCAATCAGGAATTCCGATGCCATCGTACGCATTTCCTGCCAGGCGAAGACCCGGTAGCCCTGCCATTCGCTCCTTCACGCGTTTCATTCGCTCCTGGTGCCCAACTGCATACTGAGCCATCGCCCGCCGCCACCGGGAAACCTGCGTGGCTTCCGCGGGAATGTGCGGTCCCACCACGCGCGCGCCCAGAATTTCGCTGAGTTCGCGGCGCACGGTCGCGATCAGGACTTCATCGCTTTGATCAAGCAGAGCTTCATTGTTCGCCCCGCCCAGAAACGCCCGTAACACGGCCTTGCCTGTGGGTGTGCGCCCGGCAAATTTGCGATGCACGAATGTGCAGGCCAGCATCGCGCGCCCTTCGACCGCCGGAACAAGAAAGCCGAACCCATCCGGCAGCAGCCCGAGCTGTGCCTCGTCAAAGACGAGATTCACAGTGATAGAAGACGAGTAGGGAATTCCGCTCAGCTCATCCCCTAGAGCCGCATCTGTAGCCGCAAGCAGCTTCCCTGAAGCCCACGACGGCGTAGCGAGAATCACGGCATCATAGAACTCATCGGCCCGATTGAACCGCAGTCGCCATCCGCCTCCATCGCGTTCCAGCGCGGTCACGGCAGTTGACGTCCTCACCCACTCAGGATTCAGCCGCGCCTCGAGAGCGTCCACCAGTTGCTGCAAACCGCCCTTGAGGGTTGTAAAAATCGATCTCGGCCCCGCGGGTTTCTGTCCGGCCTGCCCCTGTCCGCCGTTCCCGTTCGCCGCACGCATGGCGGCCATTTTCGCCCGCATCTGTTTGTGCGCTGCGAGCATTCCCCGCGTCAGCGACCCGTATTGCGTTTCCATCTCGACCAGCTTGGGCAGAACCGTCCTCGCGCTAAGTTGCGTGGCGTCGCCGCCGTAGATGCCCGAGAGAAGAGGATCGGCCAGCCTGTCCACCGCCTCTTTGCCGAAGTGCCTCTCCACCAGCGCTGCCACCGATTCGTCCTGCCCGCTCGGCCGTGGCGGGTGAAGTAACTCCAGCGCCATCTTGATCTTCGTTGCCGGGCTGAACAGCCCCGTCAGCGCGGTCGGCACCAGCTTCGTTGGGATCAGAAACATCAAACCGTCCGGAAGGGGAACCAGTCGGTTCTTCACCACGATGTGGGTTTTGCGATTCGCGTCGTTCGAAGGCGTCAGCTGGTCCCCGAGACCCAGCTCCCGACATAGCTCCGCGCCAGCCGGCTTTTCGCTCAAAAATGAGTCCGGCCCGCGCTCCAGCACGATCCCGTTTACGGTCTCGGATGCGAGCGAGCCGCCCAGCCGTTCTCGCGACTCAAAGATCGTGTACTCAACAGCCGCACCCGCACCCCGTGCCTTTTCCAGTTCATAAGCAGCTGCAAGCCCAGCAATGCCGCCTCCGATAATCGCTACCCGCATTCCCGACCTCAATCCCTTGATAACACAGCAACCGCGCACCAGACCTCAACCCTGGTGCAATCTTTCCTGCATCGGCCTCACCTAAAGCATCAACCTCGTGATTCGGTCAGCATGTGACCTAAATCACTTCAGCCTCTCGCCCCCACCCGGATAATCACTCTAGTTGCTGGCATCGGACGATGACCGTCATCTCCGCCGCCCAACTTGCTGGAATATTCTGCCCTTGTCCCCCGTTCTGTTTGCATCAGGAGTCCAAATTGACACCAGAGCTGATTCACCGGCTTCACTTTGCCTTTACGATTACATTCCACTATCTCTTCCCTCAACTCACGATGGGCCTCGGTCTGCTCATCGTAGTGCTCAAGACCGTGGCATTGCGCACAGGGAGTGAAGAGTGGGATAGCGCAGCGCGATTCTGGGGCCGCATCTTTGGCATCAACTTTGTGTTCGGTGTCGTTACCGGAATTCCGATGGAGTTTGAATTCGGCACCAACTGGGCGCGGTTTTCGCAACTTTCCGGTGGCGTAATCGGCCAGCCGCTCGCTATGGAAGGCGTCTTCAGCTTCTTCCTTGAATCGGCTTTTCTGGGCCTCTTCCTCTACGGTGAGAAGCGGATCTCTCAGCGAATGCACTGGTTCGCTGCCGTCATGGTATGGCTGGGCTCATGGATCTCCGGGTTTTTTATCATTGTGACCGACGCATGGATGCAGCATCCAGTGGCCTACAGCCGCCTGCCCAATGGCCAGTTTGAAGTCGTCAGCTTCTGGCAGCTTCTGCTCAATCCATGGGGTTTGCTGCAGTACATGCACAACATGACCGGCGCGGTCGTTACCGGATCCTTCGTCATGGCCGCTGTCGGAGCCTTCTACCTACTCGACGGCAAGAACAAGGAATACGGCCGCATTTTCACCCGCGTCGGCGTCATCTCCGGGCTTATCTCGACGATTCTCATCATCTTCCCCACGGGCGACCTGCACGGCAAATACGTCGCCAAAAACCAACCTGCCGCGATCGCCGCCATGGAAGGGCTCTTCCACACCGAGACAGGCGCGGGAATCGTACTCATCGGCCAGCCCAACGAAGAGACAGGGAAGATCGACAATCCACTGGTAGTGAACAACGTCCTCAGCTTCCTGATTTACGGCACAACCAAAGCCGAAGTCACCGGGCTCGATCGCATTCCGCGCGACCAGTGGCCCAGCGCTCTCCCACTGCTCTACTACGCCTACCACATCATGGCAGGCCTGGGGACATACTTCGTTGCGCTTATGATCCTCGCGGCGCTTCTGCTTTGGCGGAAGAGGCTCTACGGCGCACGCTGGATTCTGTGGCTGCTGCTGATCAGCTTTCCGTTCCCTTACATCGCCAACACCGCGGGCTGGATGACGGCTGAGATCGGCCGCCAGCCATGGTTGATTTACGGACTGATGCGTACCAGCGACGGCTATTCGAGTACAGTCTCTGCTGGCAATGGGCTCTTTACCCTGATCGGATTCATGGGGCTGTATGCACTGCTTGGGTTGCTGTTTACGGTTCTCGTGTATCGCGAGATCAGCCATGGGCCAGCCCCGCAACCGCAGGAAGCACGCGCTGCGATTGCAGATTGACGCAACTCGAACTGAATCACTAAAGGAATTGTCATCATGATGGGATTCATCTGGTTCTGGCTTGTGGCAGTAATGATCGTCGGGTACGTTGTCCTCGACGGGTTCGACCTCGGTGTCGGCATTCTGCATCTATTTCTTCCGCGCACGGAGAATGAGCGGCGGGCCAGCCTGCACTCCATCGGGCCGGTATGGGACGGCAATGAGGTCTGGCTCCTGGCTGGTGGCGGAACGCTTTACTTCGCATTTCCGCTGCTGTACGCGTCAGCTTTCTCCGGCTTCTACCTGCCGCTGATGATCGTGCTCTGGCTGCTGGTCCTGCGCGGCGTGTCGCTTGAACTGCGCAACCACATCGACGTCGGAGTCTGGCTCGCGTTGCTCGATGGTGTCTTTGGCCTCGCCAGCGCACTGCTCGCCATCTTCTACGGCGCCGCCCTGGCAAACGTGTTGCGCGGAGTGCCGCTGCAGGCTGACGGCTACTTCTTCCTGCCTCTATGGACGAACTTCCAGCCTGGTGCGAATCCCGGCATCCTCGACTGGTACACCGTGATAGGCGGACTTGTCGCGCTGGTTGCACTCACGCTCCATGGAGCCCTGTGGCTCTGCATCAAAGTCTCCGGTGAATTGGAGCAGCGAGCGTGCCGGCTTATAAATCCTCTGCTGGTGCTCGTGATTCTGTTGACGATTGCGAGCCTCGTTTCCACAATCGCCGTGCGACCCGCAAGCCTGAACAACTACTACCGCTATCCGTTCACCTTCGTTGTTCCAGTGGGAGTGCCGGCAGCGCTTGCCGGCATCTGGTTCTTCAACCGCAGCCGCCAGCCGGTAAAGGCATTTCTTTCGTCGGGGGTGTATCTGTTCTTCATGCTCGCCGGAGCGTGCTGGGGCGTGTACCCGACGCTGCTGCCTGCCACCAGCGGTGCGGACCGCGATATCACGCTGAGCCGGGCAGTCTCGGGGCCACACACACTTTCAGTAGGTCTAGTGTGGTGGCTATTTGGCATGATGCTAGCTGTAGCATATGTCGTGTTCGTGTACAGCCGATTCAAAGGGAAGGCTGACGTGGACGCATCAACGCACTGACATCCTGCGCCTCTAAAGTGGACCCGTGATCCTAGTCAGAACGTGCCTTGGGCCTCCGCCAACACAATCGCCGACTTCCTCGAGTCAGCCTCGTAGTAAGACAGAAACCGCTGCGGCTCCGCTGCTTTGTATGGCTCCAGGTTGTGCGCCCACCGAAAACCAATCGGCTGGTACCAAAGCTCGGCCTTGATTTGATACGGGCCACCCTGCCCGCCCCGGATCACATATCTTATCTGTGCGCTCCCGCCCGCGAATTGTGGATCGTCATGCGCGCCACCAACCACCGCAATATCTGGCTCGGCGGTGGTTTTATCGAATCCCGCCGGCAGGATCCGATCGTCCTTCAGATACCGTACAGCCGACAAAAGCCCTGTCGTCACGTGTCCCTGCGAATCGCCCAGAATCGGCTCAAATATCTCCACCTGATCGGGACTCGTAATTTCGCTGTAATAGGGCTCGAACTTCAGAGGATCGGCATCGTTGTCGTTCCCCACGATCGAGCCATCGGGATTTAGCGCCCCCGACTCGAATACTGTTCGGCCTGCACTGTCCTTCACCGTGATGTGCAGCCACGCCCGCCGCGACGGATAAGCCGTAGGCAGTTTGTGTCCCGTCAGGTTCTGGGCCTTCACAACAAACGACAGTCCATCCGCCGTCTTGCGCAAATCGAGTAACTCCACCTTAGCCGACTGTGTCCGCAAAAACTCCGAGGTCCGATTCACGGCCTCCTGGAGTTCCTCCGGCTGCGCCGCAACGTCAAGTTCCTCCCGATGCTCGTTCAGCATACCTTGCAACAGGAAATTGCCGCCTATAAACACGTGTCTGTGCATGCCAACCCGGTTCGGCCCATAGAGAGCCGTGATTGGCACCGCCTCGGCCACCTGCGGCATGTGGCAACTCTGACAGCTTTGCTTCTTGTTGTAATCGCTGTGCTGCCACTCCTGGTACGGCATCTGCTCCGGGAATTGGCCCATCGCCTTGCCTCCCGGCCCGCGCACTGTCGTGATCAGCGTGTGGCAACTGCCGCATAAAGCCGAATCCCGAATATGGATCGCCTGCTGAGGTACAAATCCCTTTGTCGACGATTGCATTACGGCCTTGTGACCCGTATCCGGCAGAAACGGCCCGTACTCCTCGCGATGGTTCTGGTTTCCTGCTACCGCTACTTCCACATTCCCATTGAAAGTCTGCGGCGTGCCGAGCCCCTTGCGCTCGATCTGGTGACACACAGAACAGTTCACGCCATCCTCTGCAAACGCATCCCGTTCATGCTTCTTCAACAAAGGAAACCGCGCAAAAACCTCCGTCTTCTTCCCCTCAGCCTTGTCGATCAAATGCTGCGCCGGCATGTGGCAGGTAGAACACTCATCCTGAGCATCGACGCTCGCATCCGGATGATCGATTGACTCGCGCCTGATACTTGCCTGCCAATAAGGATCACGCGATGAGTTCGCCATTACGCTCGCCCGCCACTGCAAACCGATGGAAATATTCTCGCCCTGTGGCGTCTTCAGCCCGTTATGACACGCTACGCATCGGTCGGCGGTATGAAAGTCATCATGCGGATTGGGACGCGAAGCAGCGCTCACCTCCCTGCTCCGCAAAGCAGCAAGCGCTACCACGACAACAACTACAATCGCCATCACTGGAACAGACCGACGCATCTCCATCACCATCCATTCCAGAAGTGCCCTTCGGCCCAATCCCACAACACATAGAAGTACACCTGCGGCGATCGCCCCTCTGTGTCGGTCACCGGCGTTCGCACTCCGATGTTCGCGCGCATATGCTGCCGCCTGCTCAGTGTCACCTGCATCTCCGGCATGATGTCCCAATCCGTCCTGGCTCCATCCACCAGGTCGCGGGTCGCTAGAAATTCCACCATCGGCGACCACTGCCTGCCCAGCCGGTGATCCTGCGCGATCGTCTGCCCCAGCGTGGTGTACCAGAAGAGGCTCTGCGGAGAGATGTCCGGATGTCGCGGCAAATCAGCACCCATCTGGAACTGCACCCAAGTGTTGGTCTTGAAGAGCTGATCCAAAGCCGCAAACGGCTCAAACACTGTGGTCCCCGCACCGCCCAGCTTGGTGCTCCCGGTGGGTGGCAGAATCCCGCCCTGCAAGGCAAAAATCGACCCACTCCGCAGGTTCGAGTACATCACCTGCTTCCACCCGAAGGTCATATCGCCAACATGGCTGTTCCAGGCATGATTCTGGTTCTGGAAATCCCAGGGCACATCGATTTCCAGCTGCCCTTTTGTCCCAAAGGCCTGCTCATGGATGAAGTGCGTCTCCAGTCCCGCCGCGCCGCTCGCATTCACAGCGGTTGACAGCACAAACTCATCCTCGGGGAATGCCTTCTCTGTCACAATCGCCCGCGGCAGATTCAACTCACCACGAGGCCAGTGCGGATTCGGACAAAACGTCCGCAGATATGCCACCACATCATCGATCTGATCGTTCGACAGCAAATCCCTGAACCGGGGCATGATCGTTGAGAAGCCGAGATAAGGCCCACCGTTCACGATCACCGCCTTCCAGGCCGAATCCGGCTCGGGAGTCGTCTGATCACATCGCGTAAAGTCCGGAAATGTGCCCGGCCGCTTGAATTCGGTCAGCTTCTCCGCTGCACCGCGTCCCTCTGTCCCATGGCAGGCAATACACCCGCCCTCATAAATCGTCTTGCCGTTGTTAGCGTCCGGCTTGCGCCTATAGACGAGGGTTTGTGCGAACAATACGACCGAGGTCCCGGCAAGCAGAACAACCGCTGACAACTTCATCAACTTGCCTCGATGCATCAACTGCACTCCCCTGAAAGACAATCTTCTTGTGTGCTTTCAATCCAAAATTCGACCTGGATGCTTTACCGCTCTGATGCAGATACAACTGAACCTGATGCATTTAGGACGCTCGATGACAAAATCTTCATCGCTGAATTTCGACCTCACGAACAGCCGGGCCCAGCCGTTTCAATCTTTATACTGGACGAGATGAGTACGTTCCTTCCTGTTGATGAACAAATGGACCTGCTGCAGAAAGGCGCAGCTGAAATTATCCGTGTCTCCGATCTTCGCGAGCGCCTTGAAGAGAGTCGCAAAACTGGTCGGCCTCTCCGCGTGAAAGCCGGCTTTGACCCCACCGCGCCCGACCTGCACCTTGGGCATACCGTGCTCATGCGGAAGCTGCGCCACTTCCAGCAACTCGGCCATACAGTTATCTTTCTGATCGGCGACTTTACGTCGCTCATCGGCGATCCCACCGGCCGCAATGTCACTCGCAAGCCGTTGACCCGCGAACAGATTGACCAGAACGCCGAAACGTACAAAGAGCAGGTCTTCAAAATTCTCGATCCCGAGAAAACCGAGGTCCGCTATAACTCCGAGTGGCTCGGCAAACTCGATTATGAGGGCACCATCCGCCTTACGGCGCATTTCACTGTCTCGCAGATGCTCGAGCGAGATGAATTTCACAAACGCTTCCAGGCCGAGCAGCCCATCAGCCTTCACGAACTTCTCTACCCCGTAATGCAGGGCTACGATTCCGTCGCGCTCGAGTGCGATGTCGAACTCGGCGGCACCGATCAACGCTTCAACCTCGGCTGTGGCCGCGAATTGCAGCGCCACTACGGCCAAAAGCCGCAGATCATCCTCATGACGCCGATCCTCGAAGGCCTCGACGGTGTCCAGAAAATGTCCAAATCTCTCAACAACGCCGTCGGCATCAACGAGCCTCCAGTCGAAATGTACGGCAAGCTGATGTCCATCTCCGACGACTTGATGTGGAAGTACTGGGTATTTCTCACCGATCTCAGGCAGTCAGAAGTCGACCAGTTGCACGCTGAAGTTGCCGCCGGCCAGATCCATCCGATGGAAGTTAAAAAGCGTCTTGCGCGCACCATCGTTGCGGGATTTCACGGCGAAGAGGCCGCACATCATTCGGACGAGAATTGGGCCCGCATGTTCCAGCAGAAGGAAACGGCCGAAGATCTGGAAGAGATGCACATCGCGTACGCCGATCTCGTTGGACCTGCAGGAGCGCCGGGCGCCCTCCAGATCCGCGTCCCAAAGCTTCTCGTTCAGCTTGGCCTTGCCGCTAGCGGAGCCGAGGCAAGCCGCAAGCTGGCAGAAAAGGCGGTTAAGATCGACAGCGAAACGATCACCAATCCCACACTGACACTGGATTCCCTGCCCGCTCGCCTCGTCGTCCGCCTCGGGAAACGCGCCAAAATCGCCGTCATCGGCGGTTATGGCGAAGGAAACTAACTGGACGAGGTAAGCTTTCATCCGAAGGTGTGGCCGCGTGAAATACCTTTTTGTGCTCCTCGCATTCTTTTTTGCGTCTCTGAACCTCGCAACGGCGCAGCAGAAATACTTTTCGAACTGGCCCGAGAACGCCGACCCGCAGAAAGTAGGCGATGCACTCGCCGCGCATTTCGTCCAAAGCCCGCACCTGAGCACCATCGTCTATCCCGAAGTCTGCGCCTGGTACGGTGCACTCACTTTTGCTGAAATCACCGGCAATAAGGCACTCCAGTCCCAACTGCAGGATCGCTATCAGAAGCTGCTCACACCCGAAAACCAGCGCCTGATTCCCGATCGCGAGCACGTTGACTACGAGATCTACGGCGTTATCCCGCTCCAGACATCAATGGAAACTAACGATGCATCGACGCGCTCCGCCGGCCTGCGCTTCGCCGATCGGCAGTGGAGCAAGCCCCAACCTGACGGCCTCTCGGGCGAAACCCGCTACTGGATCGACGACATGTACATGATCACGATCCTCCAGCTCGAGGCCTACCGAGCCACTCATGACGCCAAGTACCTCGACCGGGCTGCGAAGGAAATGATCGCCTACCTCCGCAAGCTCCAGCAGCCCAGTGGCCTCTTCTTCCATGCAGAAGATGTGCCCTTCTACTGGGGGCGCGGCAATGGCTGGGTCGCCGCCGGAATGACTGAAATGTTGCTGTCGCTGCCCTCCGACCATCCGCTCAGGGCCGAAATCCTCGCTTCGTACCGCAAAATGATGGCCGAGCTTGCAAAGGATCAGAACCCCGACGGCATGTGGCGCCAGCTAATCGATCACCCCGAAGCATGGGAGGAAAGCTCCTCCACTGGCATGTTCACATTCGCCATGGTGGAAGGCGTTCGCCACGGCTGGCTGGCCGAGGAGACCTACGGGCCCGTCGCCCGCCGCGCCTGGATCGGTGTCGCCGGCTTTGTTGACCAGAACGCCGACGTTACCAATGTCTGTGCCGGGACGAACAAGCAGAACAGCTATGACTACTACCTGGCCCGCCCTCGCCGCACTGGCGACTTCCACGGCCAGTCGCCGGTCCTCTGGGCCGCTCGGGCTCTCCTCGAAAAGTGACGCGGAATTCTTAGAACCGGAAAAGATATGAGAACTTTACAAAGATCTGCTTACCGTCGTTCAGATACTCACTTGTTCGCGGCAGGAACGAATCGCATGTGCCATTAGGGCCACGGTTGCACAGACTCCGGTCAAGATTCTGCAGATCGTTGTTGTACCCCACGTACAGGACCGTGCCTGGATGTGGGAGCCACGTGAATAGCGCTTGCGTTCCGAGTTGCTTCCTGCGCTCAAGGGATGTCACCGCCGGATTTACCAGCGTCGAATCATACTCCGCAATCACGCGGGCGGAAATGGACCGGGTGAATTGAAAGTTGATTTTCGCCCTGAACGTCTGGGACTCGTATACAAACGCACCGGTCGAAGCCGAATGCTCGCGATCCAAAAGATAGGTGCTGTCGAACGTCAACTGCCTTACCGGCTGCACCGTCACCAGCGCCTGCACGGCTTGCGCATTCAGCAGAGAGGGAACACCCCCAGCAGCGGGGTTGTAGTTCACATTCCCAGAGCGCGAGGGATTGATATAGAAGTTCAGTTGCCTGAATGGGGCTCCCCTCACCACCAGCGCACCAAAATTCTCCGTAAAATTCACGTTGTGTGCGAGCAGCGTGCCGTCCTGCGGCCCAAGTGTGTCAGAAAACTGGCCTACCTGAGGCGCAATCTGAAACTGCCGCGGCAGCGAAACGTATGGCGCGAACGTAGTGTAGTGGTAAACGCGATTGCCCTGGTGATCCCATGCAAGCTGTTGCATGAGGTCCAGTCCCACGCTTTGTATTTTCTTTCCTTCCGGGAACCACTGGTACGTCGCATGGGTCTGGTCACTGTAGATATTTGTTGTTGGAATAAACCCGAGCTGCGTTTGAAATCCACTGCTGTAGTCCTTATTGATGCTGTCCAGATTGAACGAGTGCCCCGTCCGCTGGATCTCGAGATAGCTGGCCGGACCTGCAGAGTAGTTGCTCCCCTTGGAGGTGGGAAGCGGCCCCATACTCGAGCTCTCCACCATCTGCCCGATCACCGACCAACTCGGATTGATGCGTGCAGTGAAGTCCAGTCCGCCAATTCGGTTCCATCCTCCCCCGAACTCCTCGTCAGTGTAGATAAGCCCTACAGTCGATCCCTTGCTCCCCAGGTCTTGCGAAACACGTGCAACCGTGTATTTGGCTCGATCATGGTAAAGCGCCTCCCCAGCCCTGTAGGTCTCTCCGGGCTGTCGGTCGTCGATCGCGAAAAATCCGAGATTCGTTCCGCCCAGTTTTCCCGTCAATCGGATCCCAAACTCCGGATGCACGATGTTTCGCGAATAAACCAGAAGAATCGGCGTCGCCAGATAGTTCGCATTCTCCAGGAAGAACGGCCTGAGTTCCGGAAAGTACACCGGATACCTCTGGTTGACGGTGAACTGCGGCTGATCCGACTCCACATCGCTGAAGTCCGGATTGATGGTCCCGTCCAGCACCACGCTGTCCCTGAGGATGAGCTTGGCTTCACCGCCCGCCGTTCCCTCGAACCGACGTGAGCTGAAATACGGTTTCATCGGATCCAGATTGTTCAGCTCGCGTTCGTTCTGTGCGAGTACATAAGGATTGATTTGCAGATTATGCGAACCAGTTACCCCCTCGATGCCTCGCATCGTGCCTTCCTGCGTCAGCACACCAGAGATCCTCGTCGACACGCGCGGCCAGAAGTCCACCTCGCTGTTACGAGGGAAGTCCCGGTAGAAGACCACTCCCCATTCAGAAGAAGCACTTCGAAATCGAATGCTGCGAAACGGAATGGCGAACAGAGCCATCCACCCGCCTGCGGTTACCCGCGCTTCGGAATCCCATACCTGGTCGTAGCTGTAATCTGCATCATTCGCGTACGCCACGTTAGCTGTGTCCGTCCACGCAGCGTCGGCCTGCACGCCAGCTGGATTCAGCGAGAACAGCACGCCTTTGCGCCGATCCTGAAAGGGATCGAGTAGCACAGAAACCGAGTCGTCACCGAAGTAGGCTTCTCGTCGCGTCAGATGTCCACGAATGTCCCCAGGATGATTGTCATGGCAGATGAAAACGAAATAGAGTGCGGATTTTGTACGACCGATCCACACATCCGTGCTTTCGGTTGCCGCGTTGCCGTCCTTGGGCGTGTTCTGGATGAATCCGGTAACCTCGACCAGCTTACCTTTTAATTCCGGCCGAGGCGCCATGTCCTTGAAGTCAGACAGGCGAACAGGTCCAGCAAGCAGTGGCACCTTCATATCCGCCGGAACTTGGGATTTCGGCAGCTGCAAATCATTTCCCTTGGTCGTACTGGTCTGCGCCAGAGTTACCCTTCCACAGATGACTGCGCAGCACATTAGTACCGCAAACACGAAACGGAAAACACATCTGCGGTACCGGGCCTCATCCGTTACTTTCTGAGCAAAGCCACTGCAGTTTGGCTGCTTCAAAGAAATCATTTATGAGTCCCAAGACTTACGTTTCGATGCGTGCCAGCCGCACGAATTGCTCGTTTGGCGTGGCATCTGGACCTTCGTGGCTGACGGAGAGCTCAAGGATCCATTGAGGCTTGAACACTGAAGTCTGCAGCAAACCGCCCTCACGCTGTCAATAGGTCCTTGGTGCAAGTGAGGCAGCTAAATTAGTGCGTATTATATATTTATTCCGCCAATCCACTTTTTGCGACGCGCCTGAAGCAGTGCGGAATCAACCTTGCCAATTGCAGGTTCGCGCCACAGCACCGTGCCACTGGCTCTCAAGTGGATGTGCGGCTCAGTGCAGCTGTTTCAGTGCAGCATCCCTGCATCTGCATGGTGTCTTAAAGTGCTTCGAGTTGATTACGGTGGTGTTTCGGCGAGGTGACGATTTGCTCGGTTTTTCAGCTCGTCTACAACTGTCAAGTCATTGAAAACACGTTTGTGGGCGATACAATTCGAGCACACAAAGTCCCAAGATTGGCAACTTTTAATGTCCGATAAGCCTACCTTAGAAAGTCGGGGATTCCTTGAGCAGGCTACGGTGGGGATCGTCCACGCCACGCCGGAAGGCCACATCCTCCGCTGCAATGCGGAGTTCGCCGACATTGTCGGATACCCGCGCGAAGAAGTCCGCGGGCTTATGTTCCAGGAAATCACGCCTGACGAGGACTGTGCACTGTGTATCTCTTCTTTTCAGAAACTCTGGACAGGAGCATCCGACGCCCTCAGCCTTGAAGTTCGGCTTATTCGGAAGAACGGAACTCTAACCTGGACCAAGTTCACGGTGTCACTGCTACGGGATCGGGAAGGTTGGCCATCGCACTTGCTGGCCCACGTAGAGGCCATTCAGAAGGTCAAAGATATGGAGCATGTCCAGGAAGCGCCCGCACCGCACGCCCTCATTATTAAGGAGAACCGATATCGGAGCGCCTTCGAGACGAGCCCAGACGGTGTATTGATCGCCCGCGCCGAAGACGGAAAGATCGTAGACGCAAATCCTGCGTTCCTTCAGACCATGCATTTCAATCTGGAAGAAGTGATTGGGCACACATCCATCGAACTCGATATTTGGGCGGATGAGGAGGACGGCAGAAAGGTAGCAGAGGGTCTCCGCGAGGAAGCAGGCTTCCGTGATCTGGAGGTTCGCCTGCGTCGCAAGAATGGAGAGGTCTTTTGGGCGCAGCTCTCGGCGTCGTTTGCAGAGGTGGAAGGTGAGTCCTGCGTCATCTCCTATATCCGTGATGTCTCAGAGGCCAAAGCAGATGAGGAAAAGATCCGCAATCTCGCCTTCTACGACACTCTGACGGGCTTGCCCAATCGCCGTCTTCTCTGGGAGCGGCTGCGTCAGGCTCTGGTTTCCAGTATCCGAAGCAGCAGCAAACATGCCTTACTCTTTGTCGATCTCGACGGGTTCAAATCCCTAAACGACACGCTGGGTCATCACATCGGTGATCTGCTTCTACAGGAAACGGGCCGACGAATTCAGAATTGCGTGCGGGAAGTCGATACTGTGGCACGGCTCGGCGGTGATGAGTTCGTCATCATCCTCGAGGACCTGAGCCAGATTCCCGAGATCGCTGCCGCACAAGCGCGGACGGTTGGCGGCAAAATCCTGGGTGCGATCGACCAGCCGTTCCTGCTCGATGGCCGCGAGTGCCACACCACGTCCAGTATGGGCATCACCGTATTCGGCAATCAAAACGAGAGCACGAATGAGGTCTTGCAGCAGGCCGACATCGCAATGTACCAGGCCAAAGCGGCCGGGCGTAACGCAATGTTCTTCTTCGCGCCTGCCCTGCAGGCCTCAGTAAACGCTCGCGTCGCGCTCGAACGAGACCTTCGCTTGGCAATCCGCGAAAATCAGTTTGCACTCTTCTATCAGCCGCAATTGGACCGAGGCTTGCTCACCGGCGCCGAAGCACTACTGCGCTGGCGTCATCCCTCCCGAGGACTCGTCTCCCCCCAGGAGTTCGTTCCTTTGGCCGAAGAGACCGGGCTCATCTTCCCACTCGGTAGCTGGGTTCTCGAAACCGCCTGCTTGCAGCTGGCGCACTGGGCCGATCGCAAAGAAGGCCAGCATCTCTCCATCGCCGTCAACATAAGCGCGCGTGAGTTCCGGCAGCCCAAATTTGTCGATTACGTTCTGGCAGCGCTCGATCGAACAGGAGCCAATCCGAAAAACCTGAAAATTGAGTTAAGCGAGAGCATGTTCAGCGAGAACGTGGAAGACGTAATCGCAAAAATGATCAAGCTCAAGTCCCACGGGATCAGTTTCTCTCTCGAGGACTTCGGCACCGGATATTCATCAATGACGTATCTGAAGCGACTTCCGCTTGATCAGATCAAGATCGACCGCGCTTTCGTTGGTGAAATCCTGAAGGACCCCATCAGCAGCGCCGTCGCTCAGGCAATCATCTCTTTCGGTAAGGCAATGGGACTGTCGGTAATCGCCGAAGGCGTCGAAACGGAAGAGCAGCGTGCATTTCTGGCGAAGCTCGGCTGTCACTCGTTCCAGGGATACCTCTTCAGTCACCCTCTACCCCTGGGTGAGTTCTACGAAACATAGACTCGGACAAGAATTCGGTCTGGTGCACTAAGTACCCAGTCGATGCGGATCGGGCAGGTGCCGTCTTCCGCATGACGGTCGGTAAGTGCCACATTCTGTTGGTTGAGGTCGCGCTAGCGAACAAAAAGAGTCCCTGCGCCACTCGAACCCAAGTTCCTTATCTCGCCGCGCACTATGGTTTCGAGAGAGTCGCACATGGGTGTATCCCGGGATGATTACCGCAGTGTCCGACAATGGGGGAAAATTGTATTTCCAAATCCTCGTGAACAATGAGACATATAGTAGGTAGCATGCCTTGGGATAACGCTATGGAACCTCTTCTGAACCTTCAGGAATTCATGAAGACCGACCCCTCCACGGGGCCGACGCATAAACCAGTCACCATACAGGAGCTCGGTCTGCGTCAGACGGTTCTGGAAGACCTGGCGCTCAAGCACCTCTACCTTTCCGGTCCGTTCTCCGTTTTGGACATGGCCAAACTCATGCGGATCAGCTTCGAGGTCGCGAGCGAACTCTTGAAGCGGCTGCGCACCGAACAGCTATGTCAGGTCACCGGTCTTAGCGGCCAGATCCCCAACCTCGCAATCACATCCCAGGGAAGAACCCGGGGCCAGGAACTGCTTTCGCAAAGCCAGTACACCGGTCCTGCCCCTGTCCCGCTACCCAGTTACATCAGCCAGGTTAAGCTGCAAAGTGTATCGCACGTCGAGGTGCATCCATCCGATGTGCAACGAGTGTTCAAGAGCATGGTGCTGGATGACAGGATCCTTTGGCAGCTTGGAACAGCCTTGAACTCCGGCTCCGCCATCTTCCTCTACGGCCCATCGGGTGTTGGCAAAACGACAATAGCCGAGCTGTTGTCGAAAGCTCTCTCCGAAGACGCTGTGTGGATTCCCTATGCCATCGAGATCGACGGTCAGTTCATCACTGTCTACGATCCAACCCTGCACCATCGCATGGCTCACATGGAGCCGCCCAACCATGACGAGCGTTGGGTTCTTTGCCAACGCCCCTCCGTCATGGTAGGTGGCGAATTGACCATCGACATGCTTGATCTTCAATACAACCCAGGCTCAAAGTTCTATACAGGCCCGGTGCAGATGAAGGCCAACAACGGCGTGCTGATCATCGACGACTTCGGTCGCCAGAGAGTACGCCCTGATGAACTCCTCAACCGTTGGGTTGTGCCTTTGGATCGGAAGATTGACTTCCTGACGCTCGCCGGCGGCCGGAAAATTGAAATGCCATTCGAGATGCTCGTGGTTTTCGCATCGAACCTCGATCCGGCGCAGCTCCTGGACGCAGCATTTCTGCGCAGGATTCAGACCAAGATCTTCATTGGAGAAGTTAGCGACGAGGAATTCTGCGAGATTTTCCAGAGAGTCGCTGCGGAGCGAAAGATTGAAATCGACGACAGCGTTCCCCACACTCTCATCGATTTTGTTCACGGCACGCTTAAACAGGAACTGCGTTCGTGCTATCCGCGCGACATCGTGAATCAGATCTGTTGGGCTGCAAAGTATGAGGGAAGAGAGCCGCAGATTAACCATCGCACCGTTATGCGGGCGATCGAATCTTACTTCCTGACTAAGGACTAGCTGAGATCTTGACGAGATAGGCGCGCTATAACGGCGCGCCTATCTTCGTCTGTAGTGGCGCGCTTCGCAGCCAAATCCATCTCACGCAATTTCGCGCCAACTAGAAACCTGTACCACGCCGCCTGCAAGAAATGGTAGATCAACCCCGGTCGGCCATCCAGAAATCCAAGTTGAATGGCGTATCTAAAAAAGAAATAGAGAAACGCGGAGATCTCGAAAGGCAGTCGGTTGTACACCGATTCCTTGAGAAAGCGCTTGATCTTTGCCTGAGTTGCGGTGGACTCGCGCGTTAAAGCAACCTGCGGCTCGAACAGATGAAGCCGTTGATTGAGAGCATCTAACGCTTCTCTGCCGGCGTACAAATTATGCTTGGCAGTAAAATATGTCAGATCTCGGAGGTTGTCGTCAGCAAATCCCCCCTTGAAATTCGTTGCCCGGCCTTCCGTCAGATAGATATGCTCGTCCATCCAGCGGTCCTCGATGCGAGCCTTGCCTCGTCGCCAGATACGCAGCAGCATCAGAGGAAACCGGCCTCCGTGACGAATGAATCTACCTTGAAAGATTGTCTTCCTGTTTAGATTTACTCCCGTTACCTCCGCGGGCAGATTCGGAAGTCTCGTCCTGATCTCTTGCGCCAAATCCCTCTCCACAATCTCGTCAGCATCCAATCTCATCACCCATTCCGAGGTGATTGGAGCGTTGTCCAATGCCCACTGAAACTGGCGCGCCTGGTTCTGGAATGCATGCTGAAGCACTTGTGCGCCAGATTTCGTTGCGATTTCCACCGTGTCGTCAGTTGAGAAAGAATCGATGACAAAGACTTCAGCTGCGAAACTGTGAACGCATTCAAGAGCACGGGGCAGATGAATCGATTCGTTGAAGGTCAGAATGATGACGGCAATGCTCGGATTTTCATTCATGCAAAGCCCTCCCGCAAAGCGTCGGTTGGCACCGAATGGCCCCAAACCAAAAAAGTCGCAGGTAAGTCCAATTCGTCAATCGCAGGGCCGGTCTCTTCACTGTGGCCCAAATCCGATCACCCGCGCGAAGTCACGCGCAGTCACGTTCACATCAAAAAACTTGAGAAAGCCGGAGCGGGCCTTCTGCGACATTCTCTTGTTCTCGTCGGGAGATAGCGCCAGGAAGAGCTCAATTAGATTCCTTGTCCCTTCAAGGGTGTCTGGTTGAATGATGCCTGCTTGCGCAGCGGCAACTTCACGCCAGATATTCACCTTGTCGCTGATCAGCACTGGGGTTGAGCATGCCATCGCCTCTGCCACAACCACTCCGAAGTTCTCTTGATGTGAGGGCATGATCAGCGCCTTTGCCTTTCTAAATGCGCCCCATTTCACATCGTCTTTCAGCATGCCGGGCCAGTGGACGCGGTGACTGATCTCCAGTCTCTTCGCAAGCGCCTTCAACTCCGGAACCCAATTCACTTGATCTGGTCCAGCAATCACGAGATCTAGATCTTCTGGAATCTTGGTCACTGATTCGCCGAAAGCCTGGAGCAACAGGTCACAGCCCTTCTTCGGGTGAACTCTGCTGAGAAACAACAAAAATTTCCGGTCACACAATTTCGGAAAAGCCGCATTGAATGCCTCGACTTGCGCTACAACGCTACCGGACGGATCGGCTGTTCCGAACAGAACCACCTGCTCTCTGTACGGATGCCCTTTAAAAATACCTCTGGCGCGCTCTTGCTCCTCTTCGCAGGTGAAGAGAACAGCCCTCGCATCGCGGAGCACTCGGCCCTCGGCCAATGTCCAGAAGATCTGCTTGAGCACGTGCTTAAGGGGATAGTGTTCCCGGAACCATGGGTCCATCATGCCGTGCGCGAAGATGTAGTACGGAGTCGCCCTCCCCTTCAGCGCTCGCCACGAACCGAAAGAAGAGTAGTTCCAAAGCCCGTGCAGGACTACTGCATCAAATTGCCTGGCATTCTCTTTCAACCATGGTGTAAGTCGGGAGTTGTACGAATACCTACGGGTTCCTGAGCCTAGCCCAATGACGGGAAATGGAAAACGCCGTTTCGCAACCTCCTCTGAGCCCTCAAGGCTCACCACGGCAACTTCATGGTTATCGCGAATTAGAACCTCTGAGATGCGCAACAACGCTTCGATTGGACCGCCGCTTTCTGGGTCCGTCGTGGCAATCACATGTAAGAGCCGCATTCGCTATGACCTTGCTGGTGTAATCAAAGCCTCTACGGCTTCAGCAAACCGTGCACTGTCGGCACGTTCGGCAAACAATTGGCTTTCGAGGCACATCTTCCGCCAGAGCCCCTCATCTTCAGACAGCAGCCCCATAAAGAAGGCCATCCCCCTCGCATTATCCGGTTCGATAACAAACCCGTTTACTCCCGATCGAACCAGCAAGTCTCTCCCTCCGCAACTGTCCGAGAGAATTACGGGCAAACCCATTGCCTGGGCCTCAGGAATTACGTTGCCGAATTGTTCTTCAATACTGGGCAACAGTAGTGCGAGCGAATTTCCGTACGCTTTGCTGATCTCGCCAGTTTGAAGGAACCCGCGGAAGTGCACCAGATCCTCAATTCCATCTTCGCGCGCCTGATGCCGTAATTCAGCTTCGAGAGGGCCGCTGCCAAACAAGTGCAAATGGCGCGGACATGTCACCTGCTCCGCATATAGCTTCACCGCTTTCAGGGCCATCGAAATGTTCTTCTTTGCTACGAACCGTGCCACGATTGAGAAGTGCCGTTCGCGAAATGGCACTCCGTCGGGAGCTATCGGAACCCCGGCATGTTGGCGGATTCTTTCGAGCGAAACGGAGTTATATGCCGACTGAATCTTTTCCGCTGGCAGTCCCATGAACCGCATGTAGTCGCAAGAACGTACTCCAGATGCGATCGCGCCTGTGTATGGCAGATACATGAATGACTTTGCGAGCTCGCGCTTCAGCTTGCGCGGATAGTCATCGAATTTGGAACAGCCCATTGTATAGACAGGCCTCCCCATCGCTCTGAGAGTGGATGCCAGCAGAAACATCGCAGGATCCTGGTAGTGACAAACAAAGTACCGCGAATGGCGTCCAGTCCTCAGGCAGGCGTTGAGCGTCTTACCGAAGCGCTTAGCAAATGGAATATCTTCGAGGGATCTGCCCGCCGTTAGTGTGATCTTTCGGAAATGGGTGCCATCTTCGGGGATCCAGTCATAGACCTTACTGCGCCCCGCCAATTCGAGACCAATCACCTCGTGCGTGTTCTGGAATTTTTTGGCGACAGCATTGCACCTATCTGCGTGCAGCGGTCCGAAGTTGTCCCACACGAATACGAGCTTTCCCATCTGCTGTTCTTTATTCCTCAGAACGCCAGGTTCTTGCCCTGCTCTAGTTGGGAGGACTTTCGATTTGGCACGCTATTCTTCAATCGATCAGAGATTCGCGCGCGAAGACCTCGAGGTTCGGTCAGCAATGTGTATCCCAGAACTAATTTCCCAGCAGCTTTATCCAATCTCGTTTTGTCTCGTCCCATCACGGTTTTGAAATAGCGGGCGTGTGTCTTCCGGCTTTCTTCCGCCATGCGTTGGCTACCGGTGATCGATTCCGGATGGATGCGGAAGATTGACCAGAAACCTGGAACATGCACAAGTTTCATATCCTTTAGTGACATGTCGAGCAGTAACTCTGCGTCCCAGCTCGTTCGATTCTTCTCGTTGAAGCCACCCACTGCTCGAAAAGCCTCCGCCCGATAAAACGACGACTGTTGCAAAACCAGGGACCCCCCATACACAAAGCGCTTTGCTGAAAACGTGGTCGAGATCACGCGCTTGAGAATCCTTCCCTCTGCATCCGCCTTGTATCCATCTGCGTAAATCGCAGCTGCTGCTGGAAATCTCTCGGCCGCCTGCACCGCCCGGCGAAAACATCCCGGCAAGTAAGTGTCGTCCGCGTTCAAGTATCCGAAAAGCTCGCCGTTCGCTCGGGCGAATGCACGATTTAATCCGTCAGCCGGCCCATTATCCCGCTCAGCAATGTGAGTAATGCGTCCGGGGAACCTGCGCTGGAACGCTCGAATAATCTCCGCTGTGTGGTCGGTCGATCCCGGGTCAACAACCAGGTACTCAACGTTCGGCCAGTCCTGCGAGAGCACGCTCTCCATCGCCTCTGCCAGGTATTGGGCTTGGTTGTAAGCATTCGTGACAATCGATATCTTAATGGGACCCCCATCCCGCTATCTTGCAAGCTGACAGAAACTTGAACAGCAGACGCTCAAAGGACCAGATTCTTCACATCGAGGATCTTTACCTGTCTGAAACCCGCCTCACAGGTATCAACTGCAATAAGACGCTCATCACGGCTCCAGCGCGGATGTAGGTCGCACTTCACATCGCTGTCATTCGATCGCGGGCGATGATCAAAGACATGCACATCCTTGCGCTCGGCCCGCTCCGGATGATAAAGAATGACGGGCAACCGGTTCGCCTTATCGGGGTAGAAATCGGTTACGATCCACGAATGTGAGCGTGCGATCATAGGATGACCGTCGGAATCTAGGGCAGGCCAACCATAGCGAGTTCGCGATTTCGGTTCCCTGATCGGAATTCTATAGTATGACTCTGCAAGGAATTTCTTTTTCCATCTTCCCGTCATACTACGAACCGCACGCAAAAGAGGTTTAACTAACGGCGAACTTAGCAATCCGCTCGCCCGCGCCTTCGCCAGGCCCCCTGCGCTGAACCGCGCCCATACCAAAAGAGTCTCATTGTCGATCCAGTCGAAATGGCTAACCTTCTCCTGGGCCAGCAGCACCAGATCCTTGGCCTCGCGGTCGGTCACAATCATTCGTGTGAACAGCCCCCCATCCGGACTGAAAAACCTATGCAGAAACAGCACGTGAGAACCGTCGGGACTGAAGCTTGCGTGCGCCAGGAAGTGACTCTTAGGATCGGCATTCGGGATCGCCTCGAACTCCGCAGCGCGCTCTGTCGAGATAAACATCTTGTGGACGCCCGATTGCAGGTCCAGTTCCCACAATCCGTCGGAGTCGTTATCAGCGGTATCCGAAACGAGCGCGAGCGGTGGGTACCCATACGCCTTCCAGCGGTGAGCCAGCGTAACAAAGTTCGGTGCTATCGACGTTTTCCCGTCTGGACTGATGGCGTAAATCGCCGCGGGAAGAACGGTACTCTCGCCGTTCGAGACATTCCTCACCACTGATACCGCGCGCCCATCCTGCACGGTGTTGAAGATGATCCGGTCCCGGGTTTCGGGTAACCACTGCAGACGCGAGCCCTGCTGGAAGTTCCATCCCGTCGTTGTGTCGATCGGCCGAATCTCCCCTGTCTCCGGAACCCACAAGCAGATCTCGATCGGCTTGCCGCAGTCCTCCATTCGGTAGAACTCCGGATTCGCCCGATGAACTGCCAGGCAACTCCCGTCGGGCGACCACGGAACAATATCATGAAAACCAACAAAACAGTTCTGATTTGCCGGGGTCTCAGCCACGATGTTGCGGCTCGTAGTGCTAATTGACATGATCTGGATTCACTTTGGCGTGGCTAGATGCTTACGACGAAATCGGGATGGACGATCAGTGTCTTCAGATCATTTCAGAAAGGCCATGAAATCGGCAGCGTTCCCAGGGTCGCTGTGGCAATCGAATCCCGTGAAGCGGTACCCGTACTCCGCCAGCGTTGCCTTGCATATCCTGGTTAGCTCATCAGTATGAGTTGCCACGATCCAGGTAGTCTGCCGCTTCGAGAGCAGATTGGTCGCACCTCTCAAGGCCGCAGCTTCTGCCCCTTCAATATCCATCTTGATGAAATCAGGTATTGGATTCCCTTCTGCAATAAAAGAATCCAAAGAGATCGAAGGCACAATATATGAGCTCGAGTCGACCAACTCCCATCCTGTGAAAGGAACTAGCCCGATCCCTTCCGATACTGCCGCTTGAACAAAAACTACATTTTGAAGTTGGTTCAGTTCAACATGTCGGCGCAGAAGATGAGCGTTCCGCGCGTCAGGTTCAAACGAATAGACTCGGCCCGTCTTGCCTACAAGTCGCGATAAAGCTAGAGTGTAGTACCCTGCGTTCGCCCCGACATCATACGCCACCATCCCCGGCCGTATGATTTTTTCAAGTGCCGAAACGTGATCTTGTTCGTATGTTCCCAGCCAGCAGCCATTGGTCGTCCCCGCTCCAGTTATCCATCGCATTCCGCGGTTGATGCCTCCCAGCACGGGTACAACGACGTTCCGCGGAACGAGCCTGAGGGGAAAGCGAAGTGCCTTTCCAGCGAAGCTGGTGTGTGGTAGGCGACCAGCGGCTCCGGACATTAAATTTACGAATGATCCTTCCATTTAAACTCCAATTCGCTGTGAATCCGCCTTTTGCATCGTGCTGTCTTCATTGCCGCTCGTCATGGGACAGAACATCGCAGCAAGATAGAAGGTAACCTCTCGAATATCAGAGTCCCGGCTTATCGTGCATGCGAAGATACAACTCTCGGAGCCACGATCGCACCTCTTCTCCGCCACGGAACTGATTTAGGAATGCGAACCGGCGATTTCTGTAGTAAGTCAGCAATCACGACAATGATGAAGGCTTCGAGGGCTCGAGATGTGCTCCCGAATGGCGAAAAGAAGATGTTCCAGGTGAACCCGATAAAAAGCCACAGATACATGAGAGTGAGAGGGGGCCGTTGAACGGCGACTACGACTATTGCTCTCGCAGCAAGCACAAATATGTAGGCCCAGAAGAGCGCTCCGCAAAAACCGGAGAAAACCCAAGCTCCGACGATATGCGAGTGGGACGGAATCAGCCCCTGTGTATCGGCCTCAGAATCAGACAGGTCATGCTGTATGCCGTACTCCGTCATCATGTCGTGCTGCATTTCGAGGTACTTCATATCCTTGGCCCAGGATCCGTGTCCGATGATCGGGCTATCCATCGCGGCTCTTAATCCCACGAAAAACTCCGGCCTGCCACCAAGAAGCAGGTTGCCGGCCTGCGCTTCGGCCTCATTCTTCTGCTGTGCCTTCTCACGAATGAGACCGGCTTGCGATACCAGGTGAACCAATTGGTTCGCGACTGCTCCACTAGCCAAGCCAAGCATGGCGACGATTGCAACCCGGAGCAGGCCGTTGTTCCGGGGAAGAAGCCTGAGGCTGCCTATTCGTTCGGGAATAATCGGAAATGCGAGAGCGGTAGTAACGAGCAACATCAAAAAGGCAGATCGAAAATTTGTTAAAAGGTCGACGGCAGATACTCCCAGGAGCAGAAGGAGAGCCAGAACATGTCTGCGATGGCGAACGAGAAAGCCGCTCACTAACAACGCAAGCATGGTTACACCGAATGCATAACTCCATTTCCAGTTGTCTGCTGCATCGCCCGCGACCTCCGCGACATTTGGCTGTAGTTGGGTCAGTGCGACGGATCCAATAGCGTACGCGGTCAAAAATATGACTTTCCGTCTCTCGTTTCCCACGATAAACATTGCGAAGAACGCGATTTCAATTGTGAAGAAACCGATCAGTGCCGTTCCGCGCATTCGGTCTACCAAAACTGTGTGGTTATATGCGTCTGAGATGATCTGCGCACAAAGCCACAGGCCGAGCAGGACAAAAATACGCAGAAAACGCGGCCTTGATAATCGTCGAGCATTAAAAATGAGGAGAAACGGAAGCGAGACGATCATGAAGACCTCTGAAACGAACAAGTCGCCCACGAAGTGGAAGACCACGCTGCTCAGAATACCCAAGGCAAAGAGAAAGAGATCCATCGAGACATCAAGCAATCGCCTGCCACTCCGAACTGGAGGCGTGGGAGGTGAAAACTTGATTCTCATCTCACTTCGTGATGGATAGAGCATGTTTTGTCCACTTCTCGCAATTTAACGTTATCGCTTATCAAGCGATCGGTTCCCATACCCGTGTGAAGCCTTCCGAAGTCGAACCTCTTACGCCCCAGTACATTCCTTACAAAGCTCAACAAGGCGACGCACCGACGTCTCCCAATTCAGTCGTTCCCGATACTCCCGGAATCCCGCCGCAGCGTAAGATTCGTACTCAGCCGGATTCGCAAGCAACCTCTCAATCTCACCTGCAAACCTTTCCGCCGGCGACCCCGGTTCCATGCAAATCCCGTTTACGCGATCGCGCACATAATCCGGGACGCCACCCGTGGCGTAGGTAATTGACGGCAATCCGAATGAACTCGCTTCGCAGAACACGATTCCTGCAGCCTCTGCCTGTGTCGGCAGAATGAAGAAGTCCGCCGTCTCATAGAGCTCAGTTAGTTGACGCATACCGTCTTCAGAACTTTTGTTGATGAATCCCAAAACGTCCACAAAGGGTGGAACTTCCACTTCAGGCTGCGAACCCACAATGCGAAGCCGAGTTTCAACACCAGCTTCGTTCAGAAGCCTCGCTGTTTCAACCGCGATATCCCCACCTTTGCGCTTCCAGTTCACGCCAACAAAAAGCAATTCGCACTTCCTCTTCCGCGTTGACCGCTTTTCAGCGGCAAGGTTCGCAATTTGCTCTGTCGAATGGCGAATAGGAAGGCTCGACCCAAATGGCAGGACTCTCAGTTTCCGGGCGTCTGTAAGCTCCCGAGCCCCATCGAGCGCCCACGTTGAAGCAAATACCGCGATGGCGCAATTGTCCAGAGCGGTCTTCTCTTGCCACATTCCTCTCTTCACCGCGTGCTGAGACAGATTTGCAAAGGATTTGCCATAGTAATTTTTCATTGCGTGAAACACTGCGTCCGTCCAGGTGACGATCGGCCTGCGGCATTTGAGAAGCGTAATCGGAATTGTGCTTGTGGAGAAGACGACATCAATTGCGCGGTCTCGCACAAATCTATCGATTTGCGCTGCGTAATCTCGCAAGACTGGGCGGAAGTGGTCGAGCGTAATTGATTGCCCTCTCGCCTTCGCTGCCAGTTTGACTGGTGCAAGAAGATATTTGGCTTTTGAATTCAACGGGCTCAGGAATTGCACGTCCACTTTCTGTGCCTGCATCTGTTTCATGATCTGAAAGGGAATACCCGACCATGCAGTCACATTCGCAGCATCCGGGATCGAGACAAACCCAATTCTCATCAATTCTCCTGCCGCCAATCGTCCTGCTCACCGGTCGATCGCAGGACCTAGAAACCCAAGCAAGCTTAGAAGTCCTTTTATGACGTTGCGAGGCTATAACGGTGTAGAATGGACGAACCCATCGTTTGCCAACGTCGCAGAGTCGCTCGCGACGGGGTAAGTCAATTACCATTTCGTTGCAAGATGATCAGGTAAGGCGGAGTGCTCGATCTAAGCATCTCGGACTTAGTCTTACCTATCTCGCCCGCTTTTGAACTGCATCCTCAAAAACCCTCAAATATTCCCCTGCTACTTCCTTGCCTCTATGTTTCCGCAGGTGAATTGCCGCATGTTTGCGGAAGCTACCAAGATCTGCACTCGTCAGAGCATATTCAATCTTCTCAGCAAGAGCATCGGCATCTCCGTTCGGCGTGACCATCCCACACGGGCCGATTGCGTCCTTGAGGCCGCCCGCGGCGGTACCGATCGGAACGCACCCACACGCAATTCCTTCAATTGCGACAACTCCAAAGGGCTCGGCTATCGTTGACGGGATGATCTGAATCGCATGTCGATTGAACTCCCTGACCAAGGCCTCTCCACGGAGAGACCCCATAAATGTGACCGCGTCCGTGAGCTTCAACTCCTCCGTCATTTCTCTTAATGGCCCCTCTTCCTTACCTGCCCCAACAATCGTCAAGTGCACTCGTATGCCGCGGCTCCAAACTGTACTTAGAGCTCGAAGCAAGATATCGACGCCCTTTATCTTTCCCAGATTGCCAACAAAGAGCAGGTCTAATTCGCGATCAATATGAGGGAGAATACGAAACAGTTCGTCGTCGTAAGGATTCCCGATAATGACCGATGAAGATTCCAAATGATCGGCAATCACTGAACTGATTGAAATGGACGTTGCTCTACGAACTGCGGCCAACTTTATTCGCGTTTTAACTGACTTTTCTCCCTCAAAAAGGTACGTGTGCTGAGCGATGACCCACGGCCTGCGGATCAGAAGCAGTGGCCATGCATTTCGGATACTGATGCTGTTGTGAAAGAAAACATCGCACCATTCCACTTCGCGAAGAAGGGCACGCGGCGACACACATCGTAGAACCCGGTAAGGCTCAGGATCTCTCCTCTGATCGCCTCGTGTCTCAGTAATAACGCAGACTTCGTGACCTGCCCGGGTAAACTCGGTTGCCAGGATTTCGCTTACAGTTACAGTTCCTCCGATAAGTGGAGCAAATGGGAGGGAAAGCATCAGGATCTTCATAGAGGAAAGGGCGCACCACTTAGGGCATGAGTCCGTTGTTCGTTGTGCTGTCTATTTTCTACTCAATCCATTCAAGATCCCGCGACCCCGAGGCCTTAACTACTGACCATGTGCTTCAACCGGTCTTTCAGTGCCAGAAGCCCGATGTGAATCAATCAGGTAAATGCGGATTCAAGCCTTTCGCGTAGTCGAGGAGAACATCATTTCGGATGGCATGAACGATGTACCCGTGCACGGCGTAGACCTGATGAGTCCGATATGCCATAAGAGTCTGGATGAGCGATTGAACCGGATAGGCGTCGGGATGAAACTCGATGGCCATTGAATCGAATTGAGCCGGGTTGGCAAGGTCTTTCAGAATGGCCAGTTCGGCGCCCTCGCAGTCCATCTTGAGCAGCCGCACATTGAGGTCAGCCGGAATGACGGACGAAAGGCGCGCTACGCGAACAGGCAGCTCACGCTGATTGTTCCCCAGTCGGGTGACCGCTGCGGCGTGTTGGGGATTGATGGTGTCGGCGCCGCCATCGAGGTGGGAAGAACAAAACAGGTTTGCTTCCCCTTCGAAATCGCCGATCGCCATGCACTCCGCCGTTACGCGACCGGCGTATCCATTCCGGGTGATGTTCCCCATTAACCGCTCGAAGCTCATGGGATGAGGTTCGAACGCATAGATTTGTGCTCCCTGGTGCGCTGCATAGCAGGTGAAGAATCCCTGATTTGCGCCGATGTCCAACACCACATCATCTTTGCGAATAGGACAGCCAGCTACATCGTAGTCGTGGGTATACCAGGTTTCTCCGAACATGTGATAGGAACGCCGCAACGCTTGCAGGGAAACTCCTGTCCTACGGTCAACGATGGTCATTTCTCCATCGCGCCTGAACATTCTCTGCACGGCAATCCCGATAGGATTTCCGTAGTTGGCGAAGCCCTTCATGAGTTCCGCTGTGCGAGTGATGAACATTGTATAGCTGCTCCTGCCGAGGCTTACCCGAGCCCTCAGCTCTTGATCATGTCTTTCAGCGGGTGCTTCAGCCCCAAAAGCGCGACATGAGATGCAGTCCGGTAAAGGTTTGGCCCTGCCGGCAGAGGATTGAACGTATGAACCGACACGCACGATCGTTTGATTTGGCGCAGGTCGTTGAACACGGAGTAGGAGTATGCCAAGCCATCTCCCTCCGAAATTGTGTAGCCCTTCCCTTTAGTTTTCAGTTTGTACGATAGGGGCCAGAGCCCAACGGCATTGATCGCCTGTTTGATGAACCGTGACATACGGCTCCCTTGCCCGAAGTTATTAGAGTCTGAAATGAAGATCGCTTTTCGCGAGACACGCAACATCTCAGCGACGGCCTTGGAAGGGACGGGAATATGGTGCAGCGCTCCGAACTCGCAAACCAGATCGAAGGAAGCGTCTCGGTAATTCAGTTCCATTGCATCGCCGTCGACCAACTCAGCTTCGCTCAATCCTTTCGCATACCCGCTCTTGCGAAGTTCGGGCGACGGCTCAACGCCGACTACTGAAATGTTCTGCGTCGCTGCTTTTATCTCGAGTAATGCCCGACCCGTTCCGCTACCCACGTCTAATATTGACCGCACGCCTAAATATCTGCAAGCCGAGATCATGAACTGGAGTGCGAAACTATGCTCAATATTATCGCCCCCATGAATGCTGTCGTACTGATCTGCAGTTTCCGCATAGTAGCGCCTTTGGATCTCAATGGCAGAAAGTTGCGTCATCGACCGAACATCTCCTGTTTGTGCTATGAACAGAGGCGAGTAATCCATACATTGGCTGATATCAAATCTGCCTCTATCTCCTCCGCGGGAGCAAATCTGGCATCTCGAACATGCTCTGAAAGAAATTTCCCGGAGTATCCTCTATGAGTCTAAGGCTCGTTCTCAGCACAACCGCTGCCGTAATCAAGTCGGCAACCACCAGCGCTATCGCCGCCCCTCTTAGACCAAGAAAGGGAACCTTCATCAGGACATAGGCCAGCGCGAGTGCCAAGCACGAGGCGCCTAGGATGATTTTAGCGATGCCTTCGTGTTTGTTAATTGCTACGGGAACAATCGAACTTGTGTACCAGAATGCCCCCAGCAGCATCTGGAGAAGAAGAATATTCAATAGCACTGGATCCGTCTGCAGTTTGCCCAGCGTCCACAAGTGCCAGATGCGGTTTCCGAAAACGGCTACCAACACGGTTGTACCCACACAAGCCAGGATTGAGAGCTGGCAGGAAGTACGATGAAGCTTGCGGACAAGTGCCAGGCTACCGGTGCCGAACGCTGCAGAAATCTCCGGCCAAACGGAAGCATTGATAAGCGCCAGCACCTGAAGTACGCTGCGGGAAATGGTCCGAGCAGTGCTGAATGTGACAACCCCGACCGGGCCGAAGACATGTCCAACAACCATGAGGATTGCCTGGATGCTGAGAATGTTGCTGACAGGAAAACTCATGTAAGAGACAGCCGGGGAAGCAAGGCGGCGAACGGTTGACCAATGGGCGTGTCGGACTCCGTAGCGAAGCCACTCGATTTGGCTCCGCAGCAGCAGCCACAAGCCTAGTGTTCCGGCCACGTTGATCAACATGATAATCATCGCAACCTGAAGTGGACTTGCGCCGACCGATGCAGCAGTCACCAGACCAATAAAAGAGCTCACCATAACGATGCTTTTCGCCATCGTGCCCATTGCATATTTGCCAATGCAGCGAAAGCACCCCCAGAACAGGCCCTCTTGCAGCGTCAACAATGCGGAAAGTCCGAGGAAAAGCAGAATAAGACGAGCGTCGTGAAGGCTCAGACCGTGAATTCTCAACCATCTGTCAATGGGAAGGAACCAGATGCCGAGTGTAAGCAAAATACACATCGCGAGAGATATTGAAGTAATGAAAATTGAAACGGATTGAAACACATCCAACGCTTCGTCCGGCTTGCCGGCCGCCACGAGCATTGTCATTTCATTCCCGGCTACATTGCCGAAACCAATGTCGCTCATCGCAAAGTAAGTGGGCACAGTGGAAAGCAGGATCCATTCCCCGTAGAGTCCGGTGCCCCATTGATGCAACAGGACGGGTACAGAAACGATCTGTACAAGGACAGAGAGCGCCTTTCCAAAGGTAGTTGCCCCGGCATTTGCCAGTAATCTACGCCTGATAGATGTCATGCTTTCTGAAGAAGACTCGAATAAATACGCATTAGTTGTGTACCGTACAAGGGCCAGGTGAAGTCCTGCTGGATACGTGCCGCTGCATTCCGCCCCATTTCCGATCGACGACATTCATCAGAGGCGAGCTCTGAAACCGCGCGCGCCAGGGCCTCCGGGTCCGATAACGGCACATAAACAACTTCCCGCCTTTCTACACTGAGCGGCAGACCGCAGCTCTCCGTAGTTACAACTGGCAAGCCTGCTGCCGCAGCCTCCATCGCAGATCGCGAGGACCCTTCCACCAACGTTGGGAAGACAAACAGGTCGGCCTCGGCCAGGGCTTGAGACAACTGTTCCGGAGGAACAAAGGGTGTATGCGTGAAGAACTCCGAATCGGATTCACGAAGGAAGGTCGCACCATTGGCGAGGTTTCCGACCAGTCTCAAGCGGACGTCGAGCCCGCCGCGTCGGAGGATTCGGACCGCTTCAAGCAAGCTGACGACTCCCTTTCGTACGATGAAGCTGCCGGTAAAGAGAAGACGAATTGGCCCATGGATCGAGTAGTCTCTTTTAATGGAAAAGAACTGCTCCTTCACACCGAGATAAGCTACATCGATCTTCTCTGGCGGGAATCCTTTCTCGACAAATGTGTGTTTAACGAAGTCCGAATTGACCAGAAGGCGATCCGCATCCTCGCAATCCCGCAGAATTCTCGTCGATAATCCGTCCGTTGCCCATACTTCATAAGGCAATCCAAGGCGGCGATGCTCGGACCCGAGAACTTCGTCAACATAGGCTGGATGAGCGATTGAATGGTCCGTTAGGATTCGCATCCCGTGATTTCTCGCTGCGCGAATCGCACCGCCTTGCCCTGCGCCACTGCGAACGTGGAAGATGTCGGCATCACGCAGCCACTTGCGACTCCCTGCTCCAGCCACAGCAAATGCGACTCCGGATAGGGTGCCGTTCGAAGCGATCGGCTTCAGCAGGGTAGTGATAGCCCTGCCACCAAACTCAGCCGAAGCAGAGGAACGCATTCGAACCCGCGGGTGCTCCACCACCCGAGCTTGCATGCGGGTGGCGAGAGATGCCTCTCCCAACAAGCGACCCAGTGCATTCACCCAGTGAGATTGACTCTTTGTGGGGATCCACCCAGCGATGAATTCAACATCCATTCCAGCTAACGCCGCGGCCCTTACCGTTTCATGGAAGTGCAGCTTACCAAGACCGCTGGAAATGATGACCTTCACTTGGAGTTCCCCTGTATTTTGCCGAGACCGTTGAATTCTGCGATTAAGGACCCGCATCGGCTGATTCCCAATCGCGCGAATACTCGCCATTCCAGTTCAGATGGAGATCTATCTCCCGGTCTCCTGAACAATGATCGTTCTGCCCGGCTACTCCGGGTTACGTTCCCCGTAATATTCGTAGTATTTCCGCCCGTAGTAGTCGGAGTACTCCGGCGCCGTGAAGTCAACTGCATTTACGACAACGCCGAGAAGATGGGTCCCGGAACGTTCCAACAAATCGATACAACGTCGGACAACCTGTTTTTGCGCCGCGTTGTAGCGGACGATAAGGACAGCTGCATCGACCAGACGCCCGAGTACTGATGCATCGGTGACAGCAAGCACCGGAGGCGTGTCCAGAACCACAAAATCGTATTCCGCCCGAGCCTGCGCGAGCAGTTCTTCCATTTGGTTCGAACTCAGCAACTCTGAAGGTAGTGGAGGCACCGGACCTGAGGTCAGTATGTGTACATTTGGCAACTCCGGCCACTGGGTTATCGACTCCGCTAGAGTCGATTTGCCGGAAAGCACGGACGAAAGCCCCAGTCCCTTTCCCAATCTGAAGCGAAGATGAATTGCGGGTCTCCGCAGATCTGCGTCGATAAGAAGCACTTTTGATCCGTTCAACGCGAAGGTAATTGCCGTGAGACATGCAACTGAACTCTTCCCTTCGGACGGACGGGTACTAACGACCATGATCACTTTCGGGGGTGCACCAGGGCTTGATAGCAGAATGGACGTCCGCATTCCGCGGAGCGCTTCGGCAATTTTGGACCAGGAGGTCGCACCCGGGGTAATCGCATGCTCCTTGAACTTGTTCGGAAGGAGATGATCAGCGTCCACCGCGGGGATGGCCGCAAGCAGCGGCAGTTGAAGCGTCTGCTCTATCTCAGACATCGTTTTCAAATTCGTGTCCATGGCTTCTAACAACAGGGCAATTATGACTCCAATTGCAAGCCCCAGCGCCATGCCCACTGCCATGTTGAAATATCGCCGGGGACGACTCGGCAGTGGCGGCGTGTCCGCACTATCAACTGTGTGAATAGAAGTGGAATGCAGACCCGACATGATGCTGGCTTCCTGCAATCTCTGTTGCAGACCATCATAGAGAAGGCGATTCGTTTCGTAATTGCGGCGAGCCAATTCGTATTCAACAGCTTTCTGGCTTTTGCTATATGCGTCCTGCTCCTGCTTTGTAAGCGCACTGAGCAGCTTCGCCTCGTTACTTGCAGATGCGTCAAATTCTTTCTGCGCCCTGGCTATCTGCGCTTTCTCTTCGCGCTGGATTTCGCGCTCCACTTGCTCGATTTGCGCCTTTAGAGTTTTGACCCGAGGATATGCAGCCCCATATGTCTGCATCAACGACGTGTAGTCGGTATTCAGTTGCGCAAGTTTAAGCCTGGACGAAGCAAGAGCAGGATCGGCATTGCCGATTGCCGCATCGATTACATCCGGCGACGAACTCCTGATTTGCTGAAGGCGTGATTCCTTCAGAAGCCGATCCACTTCTGCGTCGGCATATTGCTTGTTTAACTCTTCCAGATTCGCAACTACCACGCTGTGTGACTGATCGATGCCATAAACTCCTATATCCTTCTGCAAATCGAGAATGTGCGCTTGACTCTTCTCTAAATTCTGTTTCAGGCCGTTGAGTTTCTCATCGAGCCAGTTGGATATTTTGGCTGTAGCTGCATAATTTTCGCGGAAAGAGTGTTCAATATAGCGGTCGATCAGAGTATTCACAATCAAACGCGCCAATTCTGGATTTTTCGATGTGGCAAATACCTGAATTATGTCAGTATGACCGAGGCGTCCAATGCGGAGTGATCCCCGCAAATCCGCAATCAGCATCTCGCGCACATTCGGCTTGGACATGTCCCAAGGCCTTCCCCCATTCAATGGAGCAAAATCAGGATTGTTGTCCAGGCGCAGTGCCCTGATCGTCTCCATCAGCAGTGTCCTGCTGTGCAGAATCTCAATCTCCGTATCTAACTTCTCGCTGGTATCCTCCCCTCCCCCTATTCCCTGCATTTGCTCCAATCGGAATTGCGAAGAGATATCCTCCGATTGCACCTCAATGCTTGCTTGAGCCGTGTAAAGCTTCTGTGAGAAGCGATTAACAAGAAACCCGCCAAGAAGCCCCATGGCGAAGGTCACTCCAACAATCCATAGCCTCGTCTTAAGGAACTGTAGGATCCTCCGAAATGGATCCTCATCGCCGAACCCGCCTAAAGCACCGGGAACAGAAGTTGCCGTGTCCAGATTGCCGGGAGCAGAATCGAATGTCTGATTTTCTCGAATTGCCAAATCGATGTCCTTAAAATGATCTCGATTGTTAAGGGTGATCGAGCTTCGCCATCTCGCACCTGAAAGAACAGAAGCTCTCAATTAAGAAACTCTACTGAAGCTTCACCGCTCGCGATTTATAGGATTGAAGCAATGTGTCGACCCATTGTTTGGGGGAGAATTGATGCGAGAGCGAATAACTTGCCCGCGACATCTGCTCAAGTTGCTCATCGGTCATCGAGCTGACGCGGGCCATCAATTTGGCAAGCCCTGCAACATCCTTGTTGTCAAAGATGAAACCATTGTATCCGGGCTGCACGAGGTGTGTTACCGCACCGACATTTTCTGAGGCGATGATAACTCTCCCCGCAGCAGCAGCTTCGTGGACCACCAGTGCCCACGGCTCGAAGCTGCTTGGCAGAACGAGACATCCCGCAGATTCCAGTACCTGAGGCATCTTCTCAGGCTGTACGAAGCCATCCACGCGGATGCCTTCCTCATTCTCTAGACAAGATCGCATTGGCCCCGAACCGCAACATATGAGCGGCCACGCATCGGAATTCTGCTTCCTATAGAGCCTGTAGGCTTCCACCAGTTTGTCAACGCCTTTGGCCAGCACCATCCTCCCGATGAACACAAAGCGCCGTGGAACTGGTAACTGACGAGCAATACGCGCCTCGTGCACTGCGGCGAAAGCGGGGTTATCACAGGTGAATGATCCTCGAAGGATCGCGTTCTGCGAGAAACCGAGTCGTCGCGCAAATACTGCTTGCCGCTCTCCCGGCAGCCACACCACATCCGCAATCGGTTTGACATAGAAAGTTGAACCGAGTGTTCCCACTCGCTGTCTCAGACTACCGAGCCACGGGTTATCCATCACCATGACGCGCCAGCAGCGCCCCTCAAATACTCGAGAAATGCGACGATAGACCCGCACATGCCACGAGGGAATAACAATGATATCCGGCGAAAACTCCTCAAGCTTTGATTCCAACTGAAGGAGATCGCGCTGCGATCGCCAGAAAACCCGATTCGGGATCCAGGCAAACTGCCCTTCATCGTAAGGTGCCTCCGGACCGGGCAATTCGTGGGACACGAGCAGTTCTATTCCGTCACGGCCTGAAAGCTCTTTCAGGCATGCGTTCATATACCCCGATAACCCTGTCCACAGAAAAGCTACTTTCATGCCGCTTGCATTCCTGACCGCAGATGAATCACGTGCATGTGCGTCTCAAAAATCCTTCCACCCGAAAGACAAAGCTTAAAATCTCATCGCTCATTTGCCATTCTCGACCGATAAGTTGCCGAAACATCCTTCGCCTATCTTCGAGATATTGCTTGTTCAATCTGCCGGATCCCGAAATTGACTCCTCATGAATCCGAAACCCTCCGAGATCGGCATCGATATAGCCGATCTTTGCACCTAAGCCCGCGATTTTGAGAAACAGCTCGCCGTCCCAGCTTGTCCGATTCGCGATGTTGAATCCTTGAGATCGATGGAAAATCGACGCCTTAAAGAACGTAGATTGCTGAAGCCAATGCGATCCGCCATAGAAAAAACGACGAACCGAGAAGTTTCGCGCGATATAGTGTCGCGTCCTGTTTCCCTGCCCATCTATTTTGTAGCCGTTCCCCATTACCATGTCGCATTCAGGATGGTTTCGAAAGAAATCCGCAACTCGGTTCAGAGACCCGGGAAACAAGATGTCGTCTGCGTTTAGAAACCCAAAAACATCCCCGGTTGCGTTTCCGAAACCTTTATTCAAGCCCTCGGCTGCCCCACGATCTGGTTCGAAAATTTTTAGCGCAATCCGGCTCCCATAACTAAGGATCCGCTCCCGACTTCCATCTGTGGAGCCGGGGTCCACAACGATGTACTCCAAATCGGGATAGCCCTGCGACAAAACAGATTCGAGCGCCTCCTCAAGGTAAGCACGTTGATTAAACGACAGAGTGACAATACTGATCTTCACCTTGGTTCATCCTGGAAGCTTCGATGCCATAGTTCTCAAAACTCGGATCACTACCGACCCGAGTCTCTAAGGGTGGTAGATGTAGAGGAGCTGCGGAGATATGGAGAGCGCAAATGCTGTTGCACTCTTCAAAATTGCCTTGAGTGGACTCGGCGAAATATAAATTATGTCGTCTTCATGAACGATCGGATCTGCAACGCGTGAGGTTAACACCTTCTTTACATCGATCTGCTCTACGATTTTCGTACCGTCAGGCTGAGCACGCACCAGAAACGTCTTGTTTGGCGCTGCATTCGGAGCTACTCCGCCTGCCAGAGCCATAACCTCAGATAGCGTCATCTTGGGGGAACCACAAAGTGAGTAGGCTCCCGGCTTGACCACATTCCCTCCAACATAGGCGATGCCACACGCCCGTACAAGTACTCGATCACCTGGCGCAACCGGGCGATCAAAACTTTCAGTGTTATGCATCGTTGGATCCCAGGAAATATATTCTCTCTTGGTGGGATCTTGAGCGTTCGTGATCTCTATGATCCGTCCCGTATTCGCAGTCAATCCGCCGGCCGTCGCTAACAAGTCCGACAGTTGGTGCTTACCGGGTGGAGGATAGACTCCCGGCGAGTGAACCTCTCCCAAAACAGTGATGCCGGTACTTGCAGAATCTACCGTGACGGTCACCTCCGGGTCCAGCATCAGATTGCGGTCCTTTAGCTCCTTTGCGAGCATCGTTGCGGCATCCATACTATTCAACCCGCCGATGTGAAAGGAGCCAAGAATTGGATATGGAACATCGCCGTTCGCCGACACGCGTGTGATCAGAGAGAAATCCGGCGAATCGAAAACATTGATGTGCACGACCTCACCCGGCGTAATGGGACCGTCAGAAAGATTGCCAATGGATGTACCCGTCATGGACGAAGTAGAAGATACTGAACCACCGCCTCCCTGAGCCAGTGGCACCAGTGCAGGACGTTGTTCCTGGGCCGCCGTAAAGATAGGCAAGGCAACCAATACAGCAAAGAGCAATGTAGTATTCCGCAAGTTCATCTTTGTAACTCGAGCAAGCGCAATCTCATTTGTGAGACGCGCCGCACCTCTGATTGGAAGTTCATCGGATGGCAGGAATCGAGACATTTCGCCTCCTCACAACATGCGAGTTGCGAGACAGGGACAACCCTCAAAGCGCGGAGCCTCGCGATGGTTGACAGGCTTGTAGGCATCTACAGCTAGCAGAAGCCCTCTTATAAAGAACTTTGAAGAGATCATGACGGGCGACATTACGGCGTTGTAGCCGAGTGAGATTCAAGCTGCAATCGAACCGATTCATAAGTCCGTCGAATGCCGTCCTCCAGGCTAATTGTTGCCTTCCAGCCGAGACCATTGAGTCGGCTGACGTCTAGCAATTTCTGAGGTGTCCCGTCCTGCTTGCTGGTATCGAAATCGAGCTCGCAATCGAAGTCTAGCACTCGTGCAATAAGCTCCGCCAATTCCTTGATGGTCAGATCTTCACCAGTACCAACATTGATCAGTGGGGCCTCGTGCGAATTTAGGATGCTGCAGTACGTTTCTTCCGGCAAGCTCAGAAGATGCAGGCAGGCGTCCGCGAGATCGTCGCTGTAGAGAAACTCACGCCTTGGTCGGCCGGTTCCCCATACCGTAATTCCTTTTTCGCCGGCTGCTTTCGCCTCGATGATCTTTCGCATTAGCGCCGGTAGCACATGCGAGCCCTGCAGATCGAAGTTATCGCCAGGGCCGTACAGATTGGTCGGCATGGCGGCGAGGTATTTCGTACCATATTGGCGATTGTAGGACCAGCACATTTCAATTCCCGCAATCTTGGCCAGCGCGTACGCGCGATTCGTTGGTTCCAAAGGTCCGGTCAACAAATATTCTTCCTTGATCGGTTGTGGCGCAAACTTCGGGTAGATACAGCTCGAACCAAGAAACAACAGCCGCTTGACTCCGCTGCGATAGCTCGCATCGATTACGCTGGTCTGGATCTCCAGGTTCTCCCGAATAAAATCTGCCGGCCATTTATCGTTTGCGAGAATCCCACCCACCTTAGCGGCTGCAAGGAAAACATATTCCGGCTTCTCCTGCTGGAAGAAGGCCCGCACAGCAGGCCCATCGGTCAAATCGAGTTCCGAATGGGTACGAAAGATAAGGTTTTCGTATCCAGATCGCATGAGAGCCCGCATGATCGCTGAGCCCACAAGACCTCGATGCCCCGCGACGTAGATTCGGCTGGTCTTCTCCATTCGGAATAATCTCCCTCGGCTAGTTCTCGTGATAGTTGAAAACTGAATAGCCGTGCTTCCTAACCAGCGCGTCCTTCTCCGCAGTCTTCAGATCTTCTTCTGCCATCTCTTTCACAAGTTCGCGGAAAGTCACCTTGGGCTGCCACCCGAGTTCCTGACGCGCTCTTGTCGCGTCGCCCAGCAGCGTCTGCACCTCGGTCGGACGGTAGTATCTTGGATCGACGGCGACGACTACGTTTCCGCTTTGATCTAGCCCCTTCTCCTCTACCCCGGTGCCCTCCCACCGGATCTCCATATCGAGGTAACTCGCCGAGAGCTCAATGAATTCCCGCACGCTGTGCTGTTCTCCAGTTGCAATCACGTAATCCCTGGGTTCGCTCTGCTGAAGCATGCGCCACTGCATCTCCACGTAATCGCGCGCATGGCCCCAGTCTCGCAGAGCATCCAGATTCCCCATATACAACCGGTCCTGCAGCCCCGTCCTGATGCGCGCAAGACCACGAGTAATCTTGCGCGTCACGAACGTTTCCCCGCGTGTAGGTGATTCATGATTGAACAAAATGCCGTTGCAGGCATAAATTCCCCATGCTTCCCGATAATTAACGGTAATCCAGTACGCGTATAGCTTTGCCACTGCATAAGGAGATCTGGGATAAAACGGCGTCGTCTCTTTCTGCGGAATCTCCTGAACTAAACCGTACATTTCAGACGTCAGGCTTGATAGAAACGGGTCACCTTGTCCAGACCAACAATCCGAATGGCCTCCAAAAGCCTCAGCGTCCCGAGGGCATCGGAATTCGCGGTGTACTCGGGCTCTTCGAACGACACTTTAACGTGACTCTGTGCCGCGAGATTGTAAATCTCATCGGGCTTCACCCTCTGCACAATCTGGACTAGGCTGCTCGAATCCGTCAGATCCCCGTAATGCAGCATCAGGTGACGCCCGTGCGTATGCGGATCCTCATAAATATGGTCGATTCGTTTGGTATTGAATGATGATGCCCGGCGCTTGATTCCGTGCACCTCATAGTCCTTCGATAACAACAATTCAGCAAGATAGGCGCCGTCCTGCCCTGTGATTCCCGTGATTAGAGCTTTCTTCACAATCTTCGCTCCTCCAATTAAACGAGCCCTCACACACATCATTGCGAGCGTTGCGTGTCCGTGTAGACCGAACAGATCAGGCAGCAGTTTCGACGGAGGTCCTGAAGTAATCCAGACTTAGTTTCAATCCTGTCTCCAAATCGATTCTAGGCTCCCATCCAAGCAGGTTCGTAGCCTTCGTGGTGTCAGGACGACGCTGCGTTGGATCATCCTGCGGCAATGGTCGATAGACAATCTGACTGTTCGATCCAGTCACTCGAAGCACAGCCTTCGCGCAATCAAGGATCGTCCATTCCGCTGGATTGCCAATGTTCACCGGGCTGTGCTCGTCACTGCGCGACAATCGAAGAATACCGTCGATCTCATCCGATACGTAGCAGAAGCTCCGCGTCTGGGTGCCATCCCCGTAAATCGTTAACTCTTCGCCTCGCAATGCCTGCGTTAAGAAATTCGAGATCACTCGGCCATCGTTCACTTGCAAACGCGGACCATAGGTATTGAAGATCCTTACGAGCCTCGCGTCAACATTGTGATATCGCCAGTATGCCGTCACGAGGGCCTCTGAAAACCGCTTCGCTTCGTCGTACACCGAGCGAGGTCCAATGGGGTTAACATGTCCCCAGTATTCTTCGGTCTGGGGATGTTCGTCCGGATCTCCGTAACACTCCGATGTCGATGCATGCAGGATCTTAGCGCCGTACTTCTTCGCGAGTTCCAACATGTTGCGCGTCCCTGCCGACCCCGCCATCAGCGTTTCGATACCCAGACGCAGGTAATCTGCCGGGCTTGCAGGCGATGCAAAGTTGAACACGTAATCAATCCGAGTCGGATCGAAAGGCTCGCAAATGTCGTGTTCGCAGAATTCAAATCGTGATTCGTGTTTCAAATGCGCGAGGTTCTCAAGCGAACCCGTGCAGAGGTTATCTACACCGATCACCTCGTGCCCTTCCGCAAGCATCGCGTCTGTCAAATGAGAGCCAAGAAACCCGGCGGCCCCGGAAATTAGAACTCGCATCGTTTATAGATTTCCTTGCGGCCCAAATTCTCCAAGTTGGTTACTCCAAATCGGGAGAAAGGTCCAGCAGATTTAGACCCGTTTCACTGACTCAGAATTTTCAATCGGCTGAAGGCATTTATCACTTCCCGTTTTCTCTTCGCCTCGGAAGAAAAAATGCACCCACGGGATCAAGCGGCTGCGACATTCCTGGCCGCCCTACACTCAAGTAGGTGAACCCCGCTTTGTTCATCGTGGCCGCGTCGTACAGATTTCGTCCGTCGATCACAATGGGATAGCGCAACGTATAGTGCAGCTTGGCTAGGTCCAACTCTGCAAATTCCTGCCAGTCGTTCAGAATCAAGAGGGCATCGGCATCCTGCGCAGCAGTGTACGGATCATCTACATAGTGCATCCTGGCTCCTTGCGGAATAATCTCCTCACATCTCTTTGCCGCAGCGGGATCATAGGCGAATACAATACATTCTTCACTCAGTAGATTCTTCACAATGTCGATTGCAGGAGATTCCCGAATATCGTCAGTACCGCCTTTGAAAGCCAATCCAAGGACGCCGACCTTCTTGCCCCGAAACGTCCAGAGCGCAGAACGGATCTTCTGAAAGAATCTCTGCTTTTGCTCTTCGTTTATTTTCTCCACCTCGTGCAGCAGGGCAAAATCGACTCCGACCTGCTCCGCGACGTGCCGAAAAGCGGCGATATCTTTCGGGAAGCACGAACCGCCATATCCCACGCCTGCACGCAGAAACTTCGGTCCGATTCTTGAATCCATACCAATCCCTCGTGCCACCTCTTCCACATCAGCGCCTGCAGCTTCGCAGATATTCGCAACAACATTGATGAATGAGATCTTGGTTGCGAGCAATGCATTCGAAGCGTGCTTGATGATTTCGGCGGCTTTCGTCGAAGTCTGCAGGATCGGCGGCGGATCGAGGGACGTGCGTGGTCCCGGAACGGAGCCCGCCTCGTTGTAATACCTTCCACTTGTTAGTGGCTCGTACATCTTTTTCAGGAGAGCGGCCGAACGATCGGATGCCGCTCCGATAACAATGCGATCAGCATGCAAAAAATCGACAACAGCTGTACCTTCGCGCAAGAACTCCGGATTCGAAGTTACATCGAACAAATCCTTAGGAACACCGTTCCGCTCGATGACGCGCCGAATCCACTCGTTCGTGTAGACCGGCACTGTGCTCTTCTCGACGATTACCTTATAGGAGTCGATGGAGCGCGCAATCTCACTCGCAACAGCATCCACATACGACAAGTCGGCACTTCCGGTTTCGCTTTGCGGCGTTCCCACAGCGATAAACACGGCCTCCGCCGACTGGGTAGCCGCGCGTAGATCAGTGGTAAATTCGAGCGACTTTCCACGGTAGCGGGACAGCAGTTCAGGCAGATGCTCCTCGTGAATCGGAATGCCGCCTCCCTGCAACATCCGCACCTTAACCTCGTCGTTGTCTACACAAACAACACGGTGGCCGATCTCCGCGAAACATGCTGAAGCCACCAGGCCAACATAACCGGATCCGACTACCGCAATCGTCGCTGAATTACCTTTCGCGTCCACCGTGCTGATACCCCGCTTTCGTGTGCTCTCGGCAATATGCTTTCGTGTCGATTTGAATCACCGGACCGCTCCGGTCTGAGGCACCGGAAGTTCCTCGCGATAGCGCCATAGAAGCGGTATAAGCCGCGGCGCAGACAGGTATCGAGGAATGAACTTCCGTGGCGATGAAACGCAGCGGAAAAGCCAACCAAGATAAAATCGGTCAGCCCAGTCCGGGATCCTTACTTGGTCGCCACTTAGAAACGCAATCGCCGCTCCGATGCAGTGAATAGCAGGGAGGTAGTCCAGATTACGCTTCAAATAAAGCCCCAGTCGCTCTTGCGTGCCTCCACCTACTGTAATCACCACATGCTTCGGGCGCAATACTCCAAGAGTTTCAAGTAATTGCCCGTCTTCAATTGCGCGGCCGTATATCGGTGCGTTATGTACGCATTCAGGCGGAACCTCAATGCCCTGCAACTTGAGCCAGGCCAAATTTTTGCTGGCGCTCTCGGTTCCAGCCATCACCCAGAATGTATTTCCGGGTTTGCGCATATCTTCCGTCCGCAACAACTCCCGCAGGTATCTCAATCCAGACATTCGCGGGATTGAATCCCCCTGCATCCAGTTCCACAATAGGACCATCAATGCTGAATCGGCGATCGCCACATCCGCGTTAGTGAGGGCTTCGCGGTACTCTTCATTCTGAGCAACGTCCTGCAATGCAGGAGCGGCGGGTACCACAAGAAGGCCGCCGCGCGACATTCGCTTGAAGACCCCCTGCACATCTCCTACATAGAAGTTGATACCGAGAATCCGTCTTTCATCCGGAAATTCATTCATCTCGAAGCCTCACAAACTGTGCTTTTGCAGTTCGTTTCCACGACCTTGGACGCGTGCAGATTTGAGCATTCCTTCTGAGGCTGCCAGCGGCTTTCGGATTCCGGCCCACTCCGGTTGATTGGTGGGTTATTCGTCCGCTTGAAAACAACTATTCTTCTCGTGCAATCAGGTTTACGCAACGCAAAACTCTGAGTACGTCTCAAACAATGAATTGAGGCTTTCTGCATCGCCCATAAATACGCGACGCAACGGACCGCGACTCAACACGATGGCAATAAGGGTCAATACAAGCGTTTTTGCGCTTGAACAACGCAGTTCGCCTCGTTCAATCCACGGATGCAGATATCGCGCGACCACTTCTACGAGTTCTCCGAGATGCCTGCGCAGCAACGGATCGAGATCCTCAGTCAGTTCCAGGGCACTGTACTGTAGTAATCGAAGCAATTGCGGCTGCTGCTGCAAGGTGGTTGCAATCAGCTCGAACGTACACGTCAAGGCCACACGTCCGGTCTGGGCTTCTGCCAATTTCGTCAGTAACTCTCCACGCAAATGAACTCGCTGTAGTTCCGCGGCAAGGACCGCAAGATAGAGATCGCGCTTGCGGGGATAATGACGATAAATCGTAACTTCGTTGACCTCTGCCGATGACGCGATCTCGCGCGTGCTCACTCCGTTGTACCCAAATTGGGCGAACAGAGATGCGGCAGTGCTGAGAATGCGCTCTTCCGTGCTGGCTCGTGTGGGGCCAGATGATCCGCTCATATGCTATCTCGCTGCTGGTCTTGAATTAAGGAAATCTCTATGCTGATTCCGAAACCGAGTTGTCGCATCCCGCCTTCGTTCCCGAGCACCTTCCACAGGATTCATCAGATATATAAGGTTCTGCTTTTTCCCGCGCCACGATCTTCAGCCCCCCTGGAACGAGCAGCACCTTAGAGCAAAGGATCTCGGAAACGCGCAAGAAATCAGTGGTTAACGGCAGGTTGAGGTCACCGAAAGGTGTTCGCTAAATAGGCAGGGGAAGGTGAGACCGCGAACTGACGGAAGCTCAAACCGCCAAAAGCCTGGATTGCATCTTGCCACTGAAAGCGGCTTCCGGTCTTACAGAGGTACGCCCCAGGTGTTTCGATTCGCCAACGCACTCGAGATCGTCCTCATCCACTTCGACCGCCACGCTCTGCATGATCTGCTCGAGCGTCAGGACGATGCGGCAGCCGCTCTTTCTTCGCAGAATCACGCCTTCCATCCCGGCAAAGGCGCCTGAGCGAATCCGCGCCACCTCCCCCACTCGAAGTAGAGGGTGAGGTTCAATCTTGTGCTCGCGAATGCCGGTACGAAGCGCCTCAATTGCGGTGTTTGCGAGCGGTGCTGGTTCTCCTCCGGTGCCGCCTACCAGAGCCAGCGTGCCGGGCACACTCAGTACGCTGACACGTTCCGATCGCATAATTCTCACAAAGATATAGCACGGGAAAAGCGGCAGTTCCAATTTAACTCTGGACCCGTCACGCCAATTCCTGTCCGCAGAATACAAGGGCAGATAGTGTTCGATCCCCCGCTGCGTCAGATGCTGCGCAACTCGCTTCTCGTGTCGACACGTGGTGTAGGCGGCAAACCAGCTAGATTCACTTCTCTGAGCCGCAACGCCGCATTCATTGTCCAGCTCGGGCATGCTACAGGTCCGCAAGGCTTCGCCATCCTCACTTGGGTGAAGGTATTCCACAGAGTCTTGAAAACCCGCCAGTTCTCAGCGATCGAAGGAAGGTTCGGGGACGGGTGAAAGCAAGCGCTTCCATCCATATACAAGGCGCAAGAGTAACCTGTTTTAACGCCGGTTCCCATCAATATACCAGTAAATTCCCCAGCTCCCATGAAAACTGCGTTGGAACTAAAGTACCCGATCCTACTTTGTGAACCGCTACCATGTAAGCACCTACAAACATTCCAAATTTCAGGCAACCTTTCACGACCGAGTTGCACCAAAGCCTCTCACGTTTGTGGAATGACAGTCTGATTGGCGGCGATCATGCCCATTTCGGGCGGGCAGGCGTTGAGCCCGATCTTGCTCAGCCGAGCAGGTCGGCCACCGTCTGAGGGACGCTTTGCAGGGCGGCATCGATCTGCGACTGGTCTTTGCCCCCCGCTTCCGCGATTTCGGGCTTGCCGCCTCCAGAGCCACCAACCAGCTTCGCCGCTGCCCCCACGAGCTTTCCCGCCTGAATTCGCTTCGTCAGACCAGGCGTAACCCCTGCGATCAGGGCCACCTTGCCTTCAGGTTGGGCCGAAGCCAGCACTACGACGCCCTCACCTAGCTTCACCTTGAGATTGTCGACCAGAGTGCGCAATTGCCCGCGTTCCAGCGAATCGGCGCGATGGGTCAGGACCTTAACCCCTTTCACCTCAGTTGCACGCTGAACCGCCTGATCCAGTGATCCGGCAGCTGATTTCATCCGAAATTCTTCGAGTTCGCGGCGGAGCCGTTTCAGTTCGTCGTCTTGAGCTGCAAATTTGGCGCGGAGACCTTCTGTAAGGTTGTCCACGGAAGGCACGTACTGCCCAGCCAGCTTCGCCACCTCGAAGTCCCGCCTGAACGTGTCCAGCGACCCAAAACCGCTGATGGCCTCGATTCGCCTCACGCCAGAGGACACAGCCCCTTCACTGGTTAGCTTCAACAGCCCAATCTCGCCCGTCGCTGACGTATGCGTTCCGCCGCACAATTCTGTCGAGAACCCGTCTGAGAGCTTCACAACCCGTACCTTGTCGCCGTACTTCTCGCCGAAGAGCGCCATAGCGTGGTACTCGTTGACGGCGACATCAATCGGTACATCTTCCAGTGTCTCCACTTTGGCATTGGCAAGAACCTCCCGGTTCACGATGTCCTCGATTTCCTGCAACTCCTCGTCCGCTACCTGGGCGAAGTGCGAAAAATCGAATCGTAGACGCGTCGGCTCTACTGCCGATCCTGCCTGCTTGACGTGCGTACCGAGCACTTGCCTCAGAGCCGCGTGCAGCAGGTGCGTACCGGTGTGATTCCGCCTGATATTGTTGCGGCGCTCTCCATCTACCACCGTGTTGACGCGATCGCCCACAGCAAGGTCCTGCTTCAGCACAGCTCTGTGAGCGCGCACCCCCTGCACGGGCATAACACAGCCGGTGATCTCGGCCACCGTTGCATTGCCATCCGTTGTCGTGAACCAGCCCGTGTCGCCGATCTGGCCTCCCGAGTCTGCATAGAAGCTCGTGTGATCCAGAACAATGTCAACCACTTCACCGGCCTTTGCGGAGGGAACCCCGAGGCCGTCCTTCACGATCGCCATCACTTCCGCATTGTTCCCATTGAGCTGCTTGTAGCCGAGAAAGTCAGTGCGCGCGAGATCGCGGAACACGGGGCTGGCAGTCTTCTGGCTCCCGCCCTTCCACGAGGCACGGGCGCGCTGTTGCTCAGTATCCTTGGCTGCCTCGAACCCCGCATCATCAAACACCACCCCTGCATCGCGACTTGCATCTTCGATGAAGTCCTTTGGCAGCCCAAAAGTCTCATATAAGTGGAAAGCGACATCTCCGTTGAGAACGGCTCGACTTCCCCCTTGCGATGCTGCGGACAGCTCCTGGTCCAGCTTCACTGCGCCGGTTCTGAGAACCCGATCGAATTGCTTCTCTTCTGCCTCGATCACCTTGGCAATGCGGGGAGACGCCTCGGTCAACTCTGGGTATGCGCCCTTCATCAGGTCGCGAACGGCGAATACCATCTGGTTTAAGAAGGGCTTCTCCTGCCCGAGCAGACGCCCGTGACGGATAGCCCTCCGAATGATTTTGCGCAGCACATAGCCGCGACGTTCGTTGGAAGGGAGTACCCCGTCGTTGATCAGGAACGTGGCGGCACGCGCATGGTCGGCAATGATGCGCAGGCTGGCAGCGGCATCATCCGCTGTGCGGGTCTCCTCTTCCAGAGCCTTCTCGCTGACACGCTTGCCAGTCAGTTCCTCCGCGCGCTCAATCAGCGGCGTGAACAGATCCGTCTCGAAGTTGCTGAGCTTCCCTTGCAGGACAGCAGCCACCCGCTCCAGCCCCATCCCCGTGTCAATCGAGGGCTTCGGCAGTGGCGTCAGCTTGTATGTAATGTTTCCCTCGGTGCCAATTGCCGACCGGTCAAACTGCATGAAAACCAGGTTCCATATCTCGACGTAGCGTGCCTCGTCCTGACCGAAGGGCTTGTCCACTCCGGGATTCTCGGCGGCCTCAAGGCCCATGTCGTAAAAAATCTCGGAGCAAGGCCCGCACGGGCCGGTTTCGCCCATCTGCCAGAAGTTGTCCTTCGCGCCGTACTGGTAAATGCGTTCCTTCGGTACGCCGGTCTCAATCCAGTACTGCTCGGCCTCGTCATCACGCTGAACGTCCTTCGTCCCCTCAAAAATCGTGACGTAAAGCCGGTCCTTCGGAATGCCCATCCACTCCGGACTGGTCACGAGTTCCCACGCGAACGCAATGGCATCGCGCTTGAAGTAGTCCCCAAAGCTGAAATTGCCGAGCATCTCGAAAAACGTGTGATGGCGGCGGGTGAAGCCGACGTTTTCCAGATCGTTGTGCTTGCCCCCTGCGCGAACGCATTTCTGTGATGTTGTCGCGCGGGAGTAGTCGCGCTTCTCAGCTCCCAGGAAAAGATCCTTGAATTGATTCATTCCCGCGTTCGTAAAGAGCAGCGTCGGATCGTTGGCAGGCACCAGCGACGAAGAGTGAACGCGGCGGTGCCCCTTGGTCTCAAAGAAGCGCAAAAACAGCTCGCGAATTTCGTTTCCCGTGCGGAATTGCATGACCTTACCAGTGTAAGGGGTGAGGGGGAATTTTCAGAGCGGCCGTAACGAACTTGCCGAGCGTGCCATCACATCAATGCACGCGGAAAGAGGAGAAGAGATGGACAAGTTCGCATTGCTTGCGCTGCTCGAGGCCAAGCCCGGGAAAGAGAAGGAAGTTGAGGAGTTCCTGAAATCGGCCCAGCCCATGGCGGCACAGGAGGCCGGTACGACGACGTGGTACGCCGTAAAGCTCGGACCGGCGAAATTCGGCATCTTCGACACATTCAAAGACGAGGAAAGCCGCGAGGCGCATCTCTCCGGCGAAATCGCCAAGGCGTTGATGGCGAATGCCGGCGAGTTGCTGGCAAAGGCCCCACAGATCCAGAAACTCGACATTCTGGCGTCGAAAGCTCCCGGCGCATAGCGGGCCTTGAAAGCTGAGGTCGTTCCAACTGAGGATTGGCACAAGATGGACGGGCTTGCCAACCCTGCCAGACCGCCGAAGCAGGCCATCACCGATGTGACTTCCCGCATCTTATTTCCAGCCGTATGGATCTTCTAGAAAAGCTTGGCCGTTTACCGGGCTTGGGGTGTATTCTCACTTGCTGCATCAGGGCCCCATTTAAAACAGCTCGCGAAACGATCCGCTACTCCCGTAGCGGATGAAATTTCCCGTCAAATAAGGAGGAACAAAGAAATGGGTCATGGATTGATTGCCTGGATCATCATCGGGGTCATTGCAGGCTGGCTCACCGGGAAGCTAATGAAAGGATCCGGATTCGGGTTCTTCATGGATATGATCGTCGGACTAGTCGGCGCGCTCGTCGGAGGGTTCATCTCCAGCCACATGGGACTTGGTGGCGTGGGCCAGCACGGCCTGATCATCAGCATCATCATTGCGGTCATCGGAGCGGTGATCCTGACCGTCATCCTGCGCCTCATCACCGGCAACCGATCAGCCGAGCTCTGACCTCATTCACAAACTCGTGCCCCGCTCATCGCGAAGTGCGCCCCGGGGATATCGGTTGCGCTGTTTCGCGATGAGCGGGTTCACATGTCCGGGTGCCGTCAGCGGGATTCTCTAGCGTTCTCGTTCTTGAGCCACTTATAGAGCGGCCCGAAGTAGTCGAGCATGGGCTGCGCGTCAAGGTGGTCTGTTCCGGTCATTTCTTTGAGCGTTTCTTGCCAGGGCCGCGACTGGCCCGCCTCCAGCATCTTTGCCAGCTTTTCTCCCGCAGCCTTCGAGCCGTAGAAGCTGCACCGATTCAGCGGCCCCTTGTAGCCGCTCGCGTCGCACATCGCCTCGTAGAACTGGAACTGATAGATGCGCGCCAGAAAATACCGCGCGTACGGCACATTGGTAGGAATGTGATTCTTCGCGCCCGCATCGAAATCACCTTCAGTGCGCTCCACTGGCGGCGCCACTCCCTG